>TARA_R110000868_G_scaffold388407_2_pt1 | contig 36877 bp, 37 predicted proteins | sample TARA_R110000868 | Tara Oceans TARA_R110000868 (sample SAMEA4397489) | marine metagenome | biome: Polar Biome; feature: [SRF] surface water layer (ENVO:00010504); material: water (ENVO:00002006), including particulate matter (ENVO:01000060) such as... | depth 5 m | reverse complement strand
GGCCCCCCGGTCGGACCGGCCCAGACTCATCTTGCCTTCCGGTCAGGCCTGGCCTACAAGCCGCGCCTTCGCGTACCGAACCGCCGGGCGAACAGGCATGCCTGGGCGGTTCTTAATCAAGGGTCTGCACCCCGGGGGCTCACAAGGTCCCAGGGGCGATAGCCCACTCAAAAGAGAGTAGAAATGCCCAAATTGAAGACGAAGTCAGGCGCCAAGAAGCGCTTCAAATTCACGGCGACCGGCAAGGTCAAGGCCGGCGTGGCAGGCAAGCGTCACCGCCTGATCAGCCACAACAGCAAATATATCCGCCAGAACCGTGGCACCCAGCTGATGGCCGCCGCCGACGCCAAGAAGATCAAATCCTACATGCCCTACGCCTGATCGGCGCAGCGGTTCGATCTGATCTCTTCACACTGAATTTGAACACTGCCCCCGGCATCGCCGAGCGCCATGAGCGCCGCGTCAGGGGCCCAGACAAGGATTAAGCCAAATGGCTCGCGTCAAAAGGGGCGTAGTTTCCCACGCCAAGCACAAGAAGGTTCTGGCCCAGGCCAAGGGCTTCTACGGCCGCCGCAAGAACACCATCCGCGCCGCCAAGGCCGCGGTCGATCGCGCCGGGCAATATGCCTATCGTGACCGTCGGACCAACAAGCGGAATTTCCGTTCGCTCTGGATCCAGCGCATCAACGCCGCGGCCCGGGCCGAAGGCTTCACCTACTCCCAGTTCATGCACGGCCTGGACAAGGCCGGCATCGAGCTGGACCGCAAGGTCCTCGCCGCCCTGGCCATGGACGGCACCGGCTTCAAGGATATCGCTGACAAGGTCCGCGGCGCGCTCGCCGCCTGATCTACCGGACGATGTGACGACACAGACGCCCGCTCCGGGGAACCGGGGCGGGCGTCTTCCGTTGGTCTGGAGTCCCCGGCGCGCGGTTCCGACCGTCCGACGATATGTCGTGACCGGGTCGCAACTCACGGAGACCGCCATGTCCATCGCCCGAGTCACCGAAATCACGTCCGCCTCGACCGTCAGCTTCGAGGACGCGGTCAGCCAGGGCATCGCCCGGGCCGACAAGACGCTGAAGAATGTCGAGGGGGCCTGGATCCAGGACCAGAAGGTCGTCGTCCGTGCCGGCAAGATCGTCGAATACCGGGTCAACATGAAGATCACCTTCATCCTCAACGACTGAGCCGCCCGCCTGCGGACCGCTTCGACCCGGGGCAAAGGCTTTGCGTGACGGCGTCGCCGGGTTAGACGGTCCGCACCATGACTGATCTCGCCCAACTCGAACTCGACCTCATCAACGCCATCGGCGGTGCCGCCACCGTCGCCGCCGTCGAGGAGCTGCGCGTCGCCGCCCTCGGCAAGTCCGGCACCATCTCCGGCCTGCTGAAGGGCATGGGGGCCATGTGCCCCGACGAGCGCCGCGACCAGGGGCCGAAGCTGAACGGCCTGCGCGACCGGGTTCAGTCGGCCCTGGCCGCCCGCAAGGCCGAGCTGGAGGCCGCCGAGCTCGACGCCCGCCTGCTGGCCGAGGGGGTCGACCTGACCCTGCCGGCCCGGCCGCGTCGCCGGGGCAGCGTCCATCCGACCATGCAGGTGATGGACGAGATGATCGCCGTCTTCGCCGACATGGGTTTCGCCGTGGCCGAGGGGCCCGACATCGAGGACGACTTCCACAATTTCACCGCCCTGAACTTCCCGCCCAAACACCCGGCGCGGGAAATGCACGACACCTTCTTCCTGAAGCCCGATCCGGAGACCGGCGAGCGCAAGGTGCTGCGCACCCACACCTCGCCGGTCCAGGTGCGCACAATGATGTCGCAGACACCGCCGATCCGCATCATCGCCCCCGGCCGCACCTTCCGGAAGGACTCGGATGCGACCCACACGCCGATGTTCCACCAGATCGAGGGTCTGGTCATCGACCGCGACATCCACATGGGTCACCTGAAGACGACCCTGATCAATTTCATCGCCCGTTTCTTCGAGGTCGACGACGTCGACGCCCGCTTCCGCCCGCACCATTTTCCCTTCACCGAGCCTTCGGCCGAGATGGACATCCGCTGCGACCGTTCGGGTGGTCAGCTGAAGCTGAACACCGGCAGCGACTGGCTCGAGATTCTCGGCTGCGGCATGGTTCACCCCAATGTGCTGCGCAACTGCGGCATCGATCCCGACGAGTTCCAGGGCTTCGCCTTCGGCATGGGCGTCGACCGTCTGGCCATGCTGAAATACGGCGTCTCCGACCTGCGCCCGATGTTCGAGGCCGATACCCGCTGGCTGGCCCACTATGGCTTTTCCGCCTTCGCGGCCCCGAACGCCGCCAGCGGCCTGAGCTGAGGACACAACGATGAAATTCACCCTGTCCTGGCTCAAGGATCACCTTGAGACCGAAGCCTCCGTCGCCGACATCGCCGCCGCCATGACCATGGCCGGGCTCGAGGTCGAGCATGTCACCGACCCGACGGCCGCCATGGCCCCCTTCACCGTCGCCCGCATCGTCGAGGCGGTGCCGCATCCCAATGCCGACCGCCTGCGCGTCTGCCAGGTCGAGACGGTCGACGGCATGAAGGAGATCGTCTGCGGCGCGCCCAACGCCCGCGCGGGCCTGGTCACCATCTATGCCCCGATCGGGGCCTATGTCCCCGGACTGGATGTGACGCTGGTCGAGAAGCCGGTGCGCGGCGTGGTTTCCAACGGCATGCTCTGCTCGGCGTCCGAGCTGGAGCTGGCCGGGGACAGCGACGGCATCCTCGACCTCGACGCCGGCCTCACGGTCGGCACCCCGGCCGCCGCGGTGTTCGGGGCTGAGCCGGTCATCGATTTTGAGGTCACCCCAAACCGTCCCGACTGGCTCGGTGTCGCCGGCATCGCCCGCGACCTGTCCGCCGCCGGTCTCGGCCCGCTGAAGACCCCGGCCATTGATCCGGTGCCCGGCACCTTCCCGTCGCCGGTCACGGTGCGGATCGACGATCCTGACCTGTGCCCGATCTTCGCCGGCCGCCTGATCCGCGGCGTGAAGAACGGACCCTCGCCCGAATGGCTGCAGGCCCGGCTGACCGCCATCGGCCTGCGCCCGATCAACCGGCTGGTCGATATCACCAACCTGGTCACCTACGATCGCTGCCGGCCGCTACATGTCTACGACGCGGCGAAACTGGTCGGCGGCGAGATCGTCGTGCGCGGCGGTCAGGTGGCGACCGATTCCGGCGAGCCCGAACATCTGATTGCGCTGGACGGCAAAACCTATGCCGTCGATCCCGCCATGTGCGTCATCGCCGATGCCGCCGGCGAGCGTCCCATCGGCCTCGGCGGCGTGATGGGCGGCGAGTCGACCGGCTGTTCCGACGCGACCACCGACGTCTTCGTCGAGAGCGCCTGGTTCGACCCGATCGTCACCGCCCAGACCGGCCGCAGCCTGACGATCAATTCCGACGCCCAGTACCGGTTCGCCCGCGGCGTCGATCCGGCCTCGGTGGTGCCCGGTCTGGAGCTGGCGACCCGCCTGATCCTCGACCTGTGCGGTGGTGAGCCGTCAGACGTCGTGGTCAGCGGCCAGGCCCCGGCCGCGCCCGTCGCCTTCGCCTTCGACCCTGCCTATGTGCAGCGCCTGTCCGGCCTGTCGCTGGGCGAAGACCGGATCGCCGACATCCTGCTGGCGCTCGGTTTCGCCGTCGAGCGCGCCGCGCCCTGGCGCGTGACCCCGCCCAGCTGGCGGCGCGACGTCGAGGGCCCGGCCGATCTGGTCGAGGAGGTCGCGCGCATCGAGGGCTTCGACGCCCTGCCCGACACCCCCCTGCCGGACATGCCCCGCGCGTCCAAGGGCGTGCTCAATCCGCGTCAGGCCCGTGTGCGTCTGGCCCGTCGCGCCCTGGCGGGTCTCGGCTATGCCGAGGCCGTGACCTGGTCCTTCACCCGCCGCGCCACCGCCACCCTGTTCGGTGGCGGCGATGACCGTCTGGTGCTCGAAAACCCGATCGCCTCGGACCTCGACTGCATGCGGCCGTCGATCCTGCCCAATCTGATCCAGGCGGCGGCCCGCAACGCGGCGCGCGGCCATCCCGACGCCGCCCTGTTCGAGATCGGCCCCATCTATCTGGGTGACGGTCCCGGCGACCAGCGCACGGTCATCGCCGGCCTGATCGCCCCGCATCCGGCCCGCCACTGGGGCGGTGCGGGCGAGGATGCCCTGTTCGGCCTCAAGGGCGACCTGATGGCCCTGCTGGAAGAAATCGGGGCCCCGGTGGCTTCGCTGCAGCTGACCCAGGGCCAGAACCGCGACTGGTGGCATCCCGGCCGGTCGGCCCGGCTGCAGCTGGGACCCAAGACGGTCATCGCCGAATTCGGGGCCCTGCATCCGCGCGTGCTCAAGGCGCTGGACGCCGACGGACCGATGCTGGCCTTCGAGATCGTGCTCGAGTCCGTGCCCGAGCCCCGCGGCAAGGGCGGCAAGGCCCGCGGCCCCGCCAATCTGGCCAATCTGATGCCCCTGACCCGCGACTTCGCCTTCCTGGTCGAGGACGGCACAGCGTCCGGCGATCTGGTCCGGGCGGTCAGCGGCGCGGACAAGGCCCTGATCGCCGGCGTCCGGGTGTTCGACCTCTATCGCGGCCCCGGCGTGCCCGAAGGCAAGGCCTCGATGGCGCTTGAGGTGGTGATCCAGCCGCGCGAGGCGACTTTGACCGAGGCCGAGATCGACGCCCTGTCGGCGAAGATCGTGGCGGCGGCGGAAAAAACCGGCGCGACCCTGCGGACCTGAGGGCCCGTGGACAGGGATGGGCGGCGGTCTGGCAAGGTTCCGTTAACCCTGGGGCCGCAAGTCTGCCGTAAAAGGCGGTGACCCTGCGGCTCCGGTCGCGAGTCGCGTGGCCGCCTGCTTCCGTCGCCAGCCCAGAGAGTCCCGCCATGCATCGCCGCCAAATGATCCTGTCCGGTCTCGCCGCCACCGCCGCGGGGTCCGCCCTCGGGGCCTGCGCCTCGGGTCCGCGCCAGCCGACCGAGCCCAGCTATCCGATCTCGTCGGACGCGGCCGCCCCGACCTATACGGCCGAGGAGTTGATCGCCGCCGGGTCGCGCGAACTGGGCATCGCCGCCGAGGCCATGGGCGGGGCCATCGAACGCATCTTCGCCGAACAGGGCGACCGTCCGACCGCCTATATCGCGGGTGAGGAGGGGGCCGGGGCCGCCGGCATCGGCCTGCGCTACGGTCGCGGGGCCCTGCATATGAAGGACCTGTCGGCCTCGCAGGAGGTGTTCTGGCAGGGTATCTCCATCGGCTGGGATGTCGGGGGCAATGTCAGCCGGGTCTTCACCCTGGTCTATGGCCTGTACCAGCCCGACGCCCTGTATCGCCGCTATCCGGGCGTCGAGGGCAGCGCCTATCTGATCGGCGGCCTCGGTGTGAACTACCAGCAGGCCGACGGCATCGTCCTGGCCCCGGTCCGCACGGGCGTGGGCCTGCGTCTGGGGGCCAATGTCGGCACCATGGCCTACAGCCGCCAGCGCAACCTGCTGCCATTCTAGCGCAGGGCGCTACCGCTCGCCGCGCGGCGGCTCGCTTCTTGAGCGCTTCTTCGGGCGCTACCGCTCGCGACGCGGTCACGCGCTGCTTGAGCGCAGGTCCCGCGCGCAGCGCCAGGCCGCGTCGGGTCGACAGGGCAGAGCCCTGTGACCGCGGCCAAACAGGAATGCGCTCAGCCGAACCAACCCCATTTGGTGAGTCCGAAGATCAGCAGAACAATGATGGGCGGAATGGCGATGGCGAGGGTCATGGCCAGGGTGGGTTTCTGTTTCATGGACCCAGCATCACTCTTTCCGGGGCAGGTCGCAATGTTCAGCCGCCCTCGCGGATCAGCGCCTCCAGCCCCTCGCGGTATGACGGATAGCGCGGTCGCCAGCCCAGTTCGGCCTTGGCCCGGGCGTTCGAGATCCGCTTCGAGTCCAGATAGAAGCGCCGCATCCCCGCGCTGACCGAGGCGTCGGTCCAGTCGACCTCGGGCGGGCGCGGCAGGCCCAGCCGTTCCGCGGCCCAGGCGGTCACCGTCTCGGCGGCGCAGGGTTCGTCGTCGCTCAGATTATAGGCGGCCCCGGGTCGGGGCCGGGCCATCGAGGCGAACAGGCCCGCGACCACGTCGTCGACATGGATGCGGTTGAACACCTGACCCGGCTTGCGCACCAGCCGGGCCGTGCCGTCGCGCAGCCGCTCGATCACCGACCGACCCGGTCCGTACAGGCCGGGCAGGCGGAACAGCTGCACCGTCAGCCCCATGCCCTGCGCCGCGTCCAGCCAGTCCTGCTCGGCCCGGACCCGGCGCGCGCCTTCCAGACTGGCGGCGTTCAGGGCGTCGTCCTCGAACACCCAGCCGCCGTCGCGGTCGCCATAGACGGCGGTCGAGGAGACATAGCCGATCCAGTCCGGCCACGACCCCGAGGCCGCCAGCGCCGGGATCAGGTCGCGGGCACCGGGGCAGCCGCCCGCCTCGGGCGGGGCGGTGACCAGGATGGCCGAGGCTCCGGCCACGGCGGCCTGCAACGCGGCGGCGTCGGCCGGATCGAGCGGGGTAAGGCCGTCCTGCGCCAGCTGCGCCCGCCGGCCGGCGTCGCGTGAGGTTGCGGCGACGCTGTCGCCCTGCGCCAGCGCCGCCCGGGCCACGGCCTGGCCCAGCCAGCCGCCGCCGTAGATCACCAGCGACCGGGGAGCGGCGGAGTCGGGTCGGGCCATGCGGATCAGGCGCTGCGGGCTGTGGTGGTGGCGGCGGAGACCGGCAGCGCCGGAGCCGCCTGCACGGCCTCGGCCCGGGCGCTGTTCCACGACGAGACACAGGGCACCTTCGACAGGTCGGCGCGATCGGCGTAGCGGCGGGCGATGCCGGTGACCTCGTCCAGCAGGCCCTGGGCCAGGGTGATCGGCTTCAGCCCCAGATCGCGGAACTGGTCATTGGCCACGACCAGCTCGTTCTCGTCGGCCTCGAGGCGCGGATTGGGCACATTGCTGACCGTGGCCCCGGTCATGCCGGCGATCATGGCCGCCAGACCCCGCACCCGGTGGCTCTCGGTCATCTGGTTCAGGATCTTGACCCGCTCGCCGCGCTTCGGCGGATTGGCCAGGGCCAGTTCGACACAGCGCACCGTGTCCTGCAGATGGATGAAGGCCCGGGTCTGGCCGCCGGTGCCGTGCACTGTCAGCGGATAGCCGACCGCCGCCTGCATCAGGAAGCGGTTCAGCACCGTGCCGTAGTCGCCGTCATAGTCGAAGCGGTTGACCAGGCGCTCGTCCTGACGCGTCTCCTCGGTCTGGGTGCCCCAGACGATGCCCTGGTGCAGGTCGGTGACCCGCAGGCCGTCGTTCTTGGCGTAGAACTGGAACAGCAGGGCGTCCTGGGTCTTGGTCATGTGATAGATCGAGCCCGGATTGGGCGGGAACAGGATCTCCTGCTCGGCCGGTCCGTGGTCGGTGTCGACCGTGACCTTCAGATAGCCCTCGGGGATGCGCAGGCCGGCGGTGGCATAGCCATAGACCCCCATGGTCCCCAGATGGGCCAGATGCACGTCCAGCCCGCTCTCGACGATCGCCGCCAGCAGATGATTGGTGGCGTTGATGTTGTTGTCGACCGTGTACAGCTTGTGCCGCGCCGACTTCATCGAATAGGGCGCGGCTCGCTGTTCGGCGAAATGCACGACACTGTCGGGTTTGACGTCGCGGATCAGGGTGACCAGGCGGTCGAACGCCTTGCCGACGGTCATGTTGACGAAATCGATGCTGCGGCCCGAGACCGCCTTCCACGCGGCGATCCGCTCGCCCATGGTGCGGATCGGGGTCAACGACTGGATTTCCAGCTCATTGTCGATGTTGCGGCGGGACAGGTTGTCGACGATCGTCACGTCCCAGCCACGGGCCGACAGGTGCAGGGCCGTGGGCCAGCCGCAGAATCCGTCGCCACCCAGAACCAGTACGCGCATCTCACTCAAACCCTCGTTGCAACAGGCCGTCTCTGACTAGCCCAAGCCGCGACGCGGGCAAAGCGCAGCGGTCGGTCTAGAGCAGGGCCTCGATCGCCGCCCGAGCCGCCGCGCCCAGGTCGGGCCGCTTCAGCGCCAGGGCGACGTTGGCCCGCAACAGGCCGATCTTGTCGCCGCAGTCGTGGGTCACGCCCGCGTATTCGACGGCGGTGAAGCTCTGGTCCTGCATCAGCCGGGCCATCGCGTCGGTCAGCTGGATTTCACCGCCGGCCCCGCGCTCCTGGGTCTCGAGGAAGTCGAAAATCTCCGGCTGCAGGATATAGCGGCCCGAAATCGACAGGTTGGACGGGGCCGTGCCCTGGGCCGGTTTCTCCACCATCCCCTTCATGCGGATGTTGCGGCCGTCGCGGTTCACCGGATCGACGATGCCGTATTTGTGGGTCTCGCTGTCCGGCACCGCCTCGACGCCGATGACGTTGCCGCCGACCGCCGCATAGACCCCGGCCAGCTGTTTCAGCGCGCCGGGCCGGGAGTCGACGATCACGTCCGGCAGCAGCACGGCAAACGGCTCATCGCCGATGATGTCGCGGGCACACCAGATGGCGTGGCCCAGGCCGAGCGGCTGCATCTGGCGGGTGAAGCTCATCTCGCCGGCGGTGGCCAGTTCGGCGTTCATCGCCGCCAGGATCTCGGTCTTGCCCTTGGCCAGCAGCTGGGCCTCCAGCTCGATCTGGTGATCGAAATAGTCCTCGATCGCCCCCTTGGAGCGACCGGTGACGAAGACGATGTGCTCGATCCCCGCCTCGCGGGCCTCCTCGACGATATAGCTCAGGATCGGCCGGTCGACGACGTTCAGCAGTTCCTTGGGCGTGGTCTTGGTCCCGGGCAGGACCCGGGTGCCGAGCCCGGCGACGGGCAGGACGGCCTTGCGAAGGCGACGGGGCGTGGCGGTCATGCGAATCCTGGTTCAGCGAAGCGCGATCCTAACGCATGATCGGACGGACGGGTGCCATTTTCAAAGCGATCGTCATCCCGGGGCGCGAAGCGACCCCGGGACCCAGCGGCACCGGAGCGAAGCGAAGGTGATGGGGCCGGGCAGGTGTTCGCGACAGGTTCGCGCTCACGCGCGCCGCCGGGTCCCGGCCTTCGCCGGGATGACGAAAGCAAAAATACGGATCGTCGCGGCTATTCCACCGTCACCGACTTGGCCAGGTTGCGCGGCTGGTCGACGTCCGTGCCCTTCTGCACGGCCGTGTAATAGGCCAGCAACTGCATCGGCACCGCATAGACCAGGGCCGCGACCAGCGGGTGACAGTCGGGCGCGGCGATGCGGCGGATACCGGCCCCGTGCGGATCGGGGGCGCGGGCCGGGGCGATCATGATCACCGGACCGCCGCGCGCGGCCACCTCCTGCAGGTTGGAGGCGGTCTTCTCGTAGACGTCGTCCAGCGGGGCCAGGGCCACGATCGGGGTGAATTCGTCGACCAGGGCGATCGGGCCGTGCTTGAGCTCGCCGGCGGCATAGCCCTCGGCGTGGATATAGCTGATCTCCTTCAGCTTCAGCGCGCCTTCCATGGCCAGCGGGAACATGGCCCCGCGCCCCAGGAAGATGACGTCGGTGGCCTTGGCGATGTCCTGGGCCACCTCGCGCAGGTCGCCGTCCATCTGCAGGGCCTCGGCGATCAGGCGCGGGGCCTCGAACAGCGCCTTGACCAGCTCGGCCTCGGTGGTCGCATCGATCCGGCCCCGGGCCACGCCGGCGGCGACCGCCAGGGCCAGCAGGGCGGCGACCTGGGCGGTGAAGGCCTTGGTCGAGGCGACGCCGATCTCGGGTCCGGCATGGGTCGGCCACAGCAGCGAGGCCTCGCGCGCCATGGACGAGGAATGGACATTGACCAGGGCGGCGGTCCTGAGGCCATGCGCCTTGCACCAGGCCAGGCAGGCCAGGGTGTCGGCGGTCTCGCCCGACTGGGACACGGCCACGGCCAGGGTGCCCGGGGTGACGGCCGGTTCGCGGTAGCGGAACTCCGAGGCGATCTCGACGTCGCAGGGCAGGCCCGCCAGCCGCTCGAAGGCATAGCGGCCGATCTGGCCGGCATAGAAGGCGGTGCCGCAGGCGACGATCTGGATACGGTCGATGCCGGCGAAGTCGATGGCCGGCGTCTTGGCCCGGCCGTTCACGAAGTCCAGATACTCCGACAGGGTGCGCTGCACGCTGTCGGGTTGCTCATGGATTTCCTTCTCCATGAAGTGGCGATACTCGCCCTTCTCGACCATGGCCGACGAGGCCGAGACCTGGACGATCGCGCGTTTGACCCCGGTCCCGCTGCCGTCGAACATCCGCGCGCCGTCGCGGTTGAGGGCGACATAGTCCCCTTCTTCCAGATAGCTGATCTTCTGGGTGAAGGGGCCGACCGCCAGGGCGTCAGAGCCCAGATACATCTCGCCCTCGCCCCAGCCGACCACCAGCGGACTGCCGCGGCGCGCGCCCAGGATCAGGCCGTCCTCGCCCTCGATCAGCACCGCCAGGGCATAGGCCCCGATCAGCCGGTCGAGCACCGACTTGAAGGCGGTCAGCGGATCGGAATCCCGCTTCAGCGCCTCGTCCAGCATGTGGGCCATGACCTCGGTGTCGGTCTGGCTCTCGAACACACAGCCGGCGTCGGCCAGTTCGGCCTTCAGCTCGGCGAAATTCTCGATGATGCCGTTGTGGACCAGCACCACACGCCCGGCCTTGTGCGGGTGGGCGTTGGTCGTGGTCGGGGCCCCGTGGGTGGCCCAGCGCGTATGACCGATGCCGAGGGTCGCCTCCAGCGGCTCGGCCGCCAGCACCGCCTCCAGCTCGCGAATCTTGCCCTTGGCGCGACGGCGTTCGATACGCCCGTCGACCAGGGCGGCGATCCCGGCCGAGTCATAGCCGCGGTATTCCAGCCGCTTCAGGCTGTCGATTATCCGCGGGACGGCGGGGCCGATGCCGGTGACTCCGATGATGCCGCACATGATATCTTCCCCGGAAAATGATGGACGCCGCTTTGCGCGCCGGTGCCTGACGGTCTAATCCGGCGCGGAAGGTCCGGTTGCGCATCTAGGCGATCTGTAGCCTTGAGGCATCTGAATTGCGGTTTCGCAAGGTTTCCGTACCGGCGACACCACGGGAGAATCCCATTGGGCGAGCGACGCTATTTCGGCACCGACGGCATCCGCGGCCGGGCCAATACCCATCCGATGACGCCCGAGGTGGCGCTGCGCGTCGGCCTCGCGGCGGGCCGTCTGTTCATGTCCGGCAACGAGCGTCGCCATCTGGCGGTGATCGGCAAGGACACGCGGCTGTCGGGCTATATGATCGAGCCGGCCCTGGTCGCCGGTTTCGCCAGCGCCGGTATGGATGTCCTGACCTTCGGTCCCCTGCCGACCCCGGGCGTGGCGATGATGACCCGGTCGATGCGCGCCGACATCGGGGTGATGATCTCGGCCTCGCACAACAGCTTCGTCGACAACGGCATCAAGCTGTTCGGACCCGACGGTTACAAATTGTCTGACGAGGTCGAGCTGAAGATCGAATCGATGATGGACACCGCCCTCGGCGAGGGGCTGGCCGCCCCGGACAAGCTGGGCCGGGTCAAGCGGATCGACGACGCCCAGGCCCGCTATATCGAGATCGCCAAGGCCAGCTTTCCCAAGACCCTCAGCCTGCAGGGCCTGCGTATCGCCATCGACTGCGCCAACGGGGCCGGCTACCGCGTCGCCCCGACCACCCTCTACGAACTGGGGGCCGAGGTCTTCCCGATCGGGGTCACCCCCGACGGTCTGAACATCAATGCCGAATGCGGCTCGACCTATCCGACGGCCCTGGCCGAGGCGGTCAAGCGCTACCGGGCCGACATCGGCATCGCCCTGGACGGGGACGCCGACCGGCTGATCATCTGCGATGAGCACGGCAAGGTCATCGACGGTGACCAGATCATGGCCCTGATTGCGCGCGACTGGGCCCGGCGCGGCCTGCTGACCGGCGGCGGCGTGGTCGCCACCGTCATGTCCAACCTGGGGCTCGAACGTGGTCTCCTCGCCGACGGCCTGTCGCTCGAACGCACCAATGTCGGCGATCGCTATGTGATGGAACGGATGCGCTCGGGCGGGTTCAACCTCGGCGGCGAACAGTCCGGCCACATCATCCTGCACGACTATGCCACCACCGGTGACGGCCTGATGTCGGCGCTGCAGGTCCTGGCGGTCATGGTCGAGAGCGGCCGCACCATGAGCGACCTGGCCCAACAGTTCGAGCCGGTGCCCCAGCTGCTGCAGAACGTCCGCTACAAGGCCGGCAAGCCGCTGGAGGCCACGGCGGTCAAGACGGCCATCGCCGTCGGCGAGGCCCGGCTGACCGGGGTCGGTCGCCTGCTGGTGCGCAAGTCCGGCACCGAGAAACTGATCCGCGTGATGGCCGAGGGCGATGACCCGGCCATGGTCGAAGGCGTGGTCCTCGACATCGTCGCGGCGATCGAGGCGGCGGGCTAACGTTCAGCCCGTCGCTTCAGGTCTTCCAGCATCGCCACCGCCCCGCGCGCGTAGGGGGCGATCCAGCGATCGTGGACGGCCTTGATCGGCATGGCGTTGAGGTGATTCCAGCGTTCGCGGCCCTCGCGCCGGACGATGATCAGACCGGCGGTTTCCAGGACCTTCAGGTGCTGCATCACGGTGCAGCGATCCAGTGACGGCTCGGCGGCGCACAACTGGCCCGTCGTTCGCGGCCCCGCCTTTATCGCATCCAGCAGGCGACGGCGAAGCGGATTGGCCAGGGCCCGGAACACACCGTCCAGATCGTCGTCGTTTGACATGTTTTATTTTTATAACATAAAATAGCCGGCAGCAACCATGGAGCAGATCAATGGAGCTGAAATTCGAGGTCAGCACCCGGATCGGACGGCCGGTGCACGAGGTGTTCGAGGCGGTGGTCGATCCGGCGAAACTGTCGGAATATTTCACCACCGGCGGCGCGGTCGGTCGGCTGCAGGCCGGTGCCACGGTCCAGTGGGCGTTCGCGGAATTTCCGGAGACCTTTCCTGTAGAGGTCGTCGAGGTGGTTCAGGATGAGCGCATCGTTCTGCGCTGGGCAGCCGGCGAGGGCGCGCCGGAGGATACCGATCCGGTCATGGACGCAGGCTATATGACGACGGTCACCCTGACCTTCCAGCCGCTGGACGCCGGAGCCCGCACGCTCGTCCGCATCGCCGAGGAAGGCTGGCGCCAGACGCCGGCGGGCCTGAAAGCCTCCTACGGCAACTGCATGGGATGGTCCCATATGCTGTCGGCGCTCAAGGCCTGGGTCGAACACGGCATCAATCTGCGCGACGGGGCCTACCGCTAGCCGGCCAGGGCGGTCACCACGGCTTCCAGGTGGCGGCGGATGTCAGGCACGGCGATCGACTCCCAGAAGGCGGCGCGGGCCGGCGGGCCCAGCACGAACAGCCCCGGGTCCGGCGTGCCGTCGGCCTGCAGCACCCGCCCGTCGGCATCGAGCGCCAGCCCCAGCCCCAGGGTGTCCAGTTGTGCGCGTCCGGCCTCGAGCAACGGACCGGTCAGCGCACTCCGGGCCGGATCATGGCCGGGTCCGCTGCAGTCGATCAGCCAGCCCGTCGTCAGGGTCTCCGGGGTCGCGCTGTGACGCGGCGTCCAGTGCAGGGTCACGGACCCGGACGTGGCCGCGATCCGTCGGGCCCGGCCCGCCACGACCCGCAGCCGTCCGTCCGCCACCAGCCCGTCGATGGCCGTGGCCACGACCGGGGCGAGGCGATGACGGTGCACATCCCACCACGGCCGCAGATGCCGCAGCAGCCGGGCCCGGACCGCCGGATCGGCCGCGCGCCACAGGTCGGCGGTGACCGGCCGCAGACCGTCCATCATGGCCCGCCATCCGTCCGACCGGGCCAGCCGTCGTCCGTCGCCCAGTCGCCGCGACGCCGGTCCCGCGACCATGCCGGGGGTGGGGTCCGTCGGCACCTCATGATGGATCCGGTGGGCCCGGGGCAGCAGGCCGCGCCGCGACAGGGCCGTGGCGCGGCCGCGCCAGCCGCCCGCCGTCAGTTGCAGCAACAGGTCGACCATGGTCAGGCCGCTGCCGACGATCAGCACGTCGTCGTCGGCCCCGATCCGCGCCAGGACTCCGGCGACCCAGGGGTCGCCCAGCACGCGATCGCCGCTGCTGTCATCCGCCGCCATCCGCGGGGCGGGGTTGCCGGTGGCCAGCACGACGGCCCGGGCCGGAACGACCCGGCCGTCCGCCAGCCGGACCCCGTCGCTCTCGATGGCCACCGCCTCGCCGACGACCCGGTCGATTCGTCCCGGATGCGCCGCCTCGGCCGCCGCCAGCCGGTCCTGCACATAGTGGCCGAACAGCCGACGCGGGACGAAGCCCGCCGCGTCGGCATGGCCGGGGTGGTGGCGGGACAGCCAGTCGATGAAATCGTCCGGCCGATCCTCGACCGCGCTCATCCGTCCGGCCCTGACGTTCAGCAGATGGCCGTCGAACGGCGTCGCATAGGCCACCCCCGGGCCGAACTCCGGGGTGCGGTTGATCAGGCTCGAGGCGATGCCGCGTTCGGCCAGCCGCACCGCCAGCATGGAGCCGGAAAAGCCCCCGCCGATGATGACGACCGGCCCTGACGGATCAGATCTCCTGATTGTAGGCCCCGATCTCGGGGTATTTCGCCAGGCGCGGCTTCACCTCGTCGTGGAACAGGGCGCGCATGTCGTCGGCCGAGCGCATGCTCTCGACCACCACCACCAGCTCGGGCTTGTTCGACGAGGCGCGCACCAGCACCCACGAGCCGTCCTCGAGATGCACCCGCACTCCGTTGACGGTGATGGCCTCGACGATCTTCCGGCCCAGGATCGAGCCGCCGGACGCCGCCAGGGCCTCGTAGTCGGCGACGATCCGCTCCAGCACCTCGTATTTCAGCTCGTCATCGCAATGCGGGCTCATGGTCAGGCTGGTCCAGGCATCCGGCAGGGCCGCCTTCAGCGCCGAGAGTTTCTTCCCGGGGTTGCGATCCAGCATGGCCAGAATGGCCCCGGCGGCGACAATCCCGTCGTCATAGCCGCGCCCGATCGGGGCGTTGAAGAAGAAATGGCCCGACTTCTCGAACCCGGCCAGGGCCCCCAGCTCGGCGGTCTTGCGCTTGATATAGCTGTGGCCGGTCTTCCAGTAGACGACGTCCGCGCCGTTGGACTTGAGGACCTCATCGGTCTTGTACAGGCCGGTCGACTTCACATCGACGACGAAGGTGGCGTCGGCGTGCAGGGCCGACAGGTCGCGCGCCAGCATCAGGCCGATCTTGTCGGCGAAGATCTCCTCGCCGGTGTCATCGACCACGCCGCAGCGGTCGCCGTCGCCGTCGAAGCCCAGGGCCAGGTCGGCCCCGGTCTCGCGCACCCGCTGCGCCATCTGGCTCAGCATGGCGTGGTCCTCGGGGTTCGGATTGTATTTCGGGAAATTGTAGTCGAGCTCGGTGTCCATCTCGATCACCTCCACCCCCATGCGCCGCAGGGCCTCGGGCGCGAAGGCCCCGGCCGTGCCGTTGCCGCAGGCGGCCACCACCTTCAGCGGCCGGGTCAGCGTCACCCCGGTGGTGACCTCGTCCAGATAACGGTCGCGGAAGCCCTCGACCCGCTCCAGCCGCCCGCCCGGCCGGGCCACGCCCTGGCCCTCCAGCACGATGGTCTTCAGCCGCCCGATCTCGTCGGGCCCGAAGGTCAGCGGCGGATTGGCCCCCATCTTGACACCGGTCCAGCCGTTCTCGTTGTGGCTGGCCGTGACCATGGCCACGCAGGGCGCGTCGAGCGCGAACTGGGCGAAATAGGCGGTCGGCGACAGGGCCAGGCCGATGTCCAGCACCTCCATCCCGCCTTCCAGCAGGCCGAGGATCAGGGCCTGTTTGACGGTCAGGGAATAGGACCGGTAGTCGTGGCCAACCACGATGCGCGGCCGGGTGCCGACCTCGTGGACATAGGTGGCCAGGCCCAGCCCCAGGGCCTGCAGGCCCAGCAGGTTGATCTCCTTGTCCAGGATCCAGCGCGCATCATATTCGCGAAAGCCCGTCGCCTTCACCAGCGGTGTGGTCTCGTAGTCGGCGGTGTTGGGACGAAGGTCGGAACGGGGTTTTTGCATGGACGGAGCCTTGAATGAGACCGGACTGGGGCTGGCTATAGGACACCCGGGGCGGGGCCAACAACAACGCCGGTCGTCGGCAACGGCTCCGACGGCCTGCCGAAGGCGGTGCGGCGGTCGCCTTGACCCGGCGCTCACCCGGTCCTACGCCCCGTCTATTACCGTCGGAGACCCTGAATGCCCCGTCTGATCCTGTTGCGTCACGGCCAGAGCCAGTGGAATCTCGAGAACCGCTTCACGGGCTGGGTCGATGTCGACCTGACCGCCCGGGGGGAGGCCGAAGCCCGTCGGGGCGGTGAGCTGATCGCCGCGTCCGGCTTCAGGCCCGATGTGATGTTCGTGTCGGTGCTGACGCGGGCCAAACGGACCGGCGCCCTGGCCCTGCAGGCCGCGAACCTCAGGGACATCCCCACCGTCGAGGACTGGCGGCTGAACGAACGCCACTACGGCGGCCTGACCGGCCTCAACAAGGCCGAGACGGCGGAAAAGCACGGCGAGGACCAGGTCCGCATCTGGCGTCGCAGCTATGACGTGCCGCCGCCGCCGCTGGCCCCCGGCGGCGAGTACGATTTTCATGCCGACCCCCGCTATGCGGGCCAGCCGATCCCCGACACCGAAAGCCTCAAGATCACGCTCGAGCGGGTTCTGCCCTACTGGACCGACGCCATCGCCCCCCGCCTCAAGGCGGGCGAGGACGTGCTGATCGTCGCCCACGGCAATTCGCTGCGCGCCATCGTCAAACATCTGTTCCAGGTGCCGGACGACCGGATCGTCGGCGTCGAGATCCCGACCGGCAATCCGCTGGAGATCGATCTGGACGCGAACCTGAAGCCGGTCGCCGCCCGCTATCTCGACACGGCCCGGGCCCAGACCCTTCCGGTGCTGCCGTGAGCGACGCCGCCGCCGATCTCGGCTTCATGCGCCGGGCCATCGACCTGGCCCTGGGCCGGATGGGGGACACCTGGCCCAATCCGGCGGTCGGCTGTGTCATCGTTCGCGACGGGGCGGTGCTGGCCGAGGCGGCCACGGCCCCCGGTGGCCGGCCCCATGCCGAGGAACAGGCGATTCCGGCCGCCGGCGACCAGGCTCGCGGGGCGACCGCCTATGTGACGATGGAGCCCTGCGGCGCACGTTCGTCGGGACGCACCTCCTGCGCCCAGTTCCTGGTCGAGGCCGGGATCGCCCGGGTCGTGATCGCGGCCGTCGATCCCTCGCCCTTCGCCTCGGGCCGGGGCATCGAGCGGCTGCGCCAGTCGGGACTGACGGTCGAGTCCGGCCTGCTCAGCGCGGATGCCGCCGTCCTGTACGAAGGCTATCTGCACCGGCTCGAAAGCGGGCGCCCGATGGTGCGCATCAGCGAGGACGGGGCCGGCTTCGACGCCCGGTTCGCCGCGGCCCCCCGGGCCGACCTCGCCATGGAGCTGAAACGCCTCGGCGAGGCGGGCTATACGCGCCTGTGGACCGGACCCGGCGAACTGGCCGACGCCCTGATCGAACAGGGCCTGCTGACGGCTTGAGTCTGAACGGAAAAACCCGGGTTTCCGCAAGTCTTCCTTAAGCGAACGGGTTTAGCATGAACCCATGCCTGTGACCTCGCCAGATGTCGCCCGACGACGCCTCACACAGCCGGAGCTGGACGCCATCTGCGCCCGGCACGATCGTCTGTGGCAGGCCCGGCCCGGCGGTGCGCGCGCGGTGTTTGCCTGGATGGATCTCAGCGGCCTGAGCATGGTCGGGCGCAATCTCGCCGATGCCGACTTTTCCGCCGCCTGCATGATCGGGTGCGATCTGAGTGGCGCGCGGCTGGACAATGCCACCTTCTTTGGCTCGGACATGCAGGACGTCCTCCTGGTCGAGGCCAGCCTGCGGCGCGCCGACCTGCGGGGTGCCTGTCTGCGCGGGGCCGATCTGTCCGGTGCCGACATGTTCGAGGCCGACCTGCGGGAAGGCACCATCGCCGCCGCCGATTCCCGGCTCGGCTTCCGCGTGGTCGAGTCGAAGTCGCGGACCGATACCCAGGCCCAGGGGGCCTGTCTGGCCGGGGCCAATCTGCAGCGGTCAAAGCTGACGGGCATCATCGCGGTCGCCGCGGACTTCACCGATGCGATCATGAAGGACTGCAAGCTGGTCCGGGCCAATCTGAAACAGGCCAGTTTCCGCGGGGCGGACCTGGCCGGTGCCGACCTGTCCGGTGCGGACCTGACCGGGGCCGATCTGCGCGACGCCATCCTGGTCGGCGTCAAGGCGGACCTGTGGCGTACCGACGGGGCCAATATGGAGGGGGCGCTGACCGATCACCGCTCCGCCGGGGCCCCGGTGTCGGTCATGCCGGCCGCCGACATGCTGGGCGAGCACGCCCGCTGGTGTGACACCGGTGGGGCCGAGGGCCAGCCCTCGGTGTTCGACGGCGTCGACCTGCGGGAATTGCGATCGATCACCGGACTCAATCTGACGGCCCTGTCGGCGCGCGGCGCGGTCTTCTATGGCCTCGACATGGCCGGGGTCCAGTTGCAGGGCGCGCATCTCGAGGATGCCGACCTGCGCTCGGCCAATCTGCAGGGGGCCGATTTGCGCGGGGCCCGACTGGCCCGGGCGCGGCTCAACGGGGCTGACATGCGCGGGGCCCAGCTGGGGCCGTTGATGCTGGCCATCGACCGGCTGCTGCCGGCCGACCTGACCGGAGCCTGTCTGCGCGGCGCGGACCTGACCGGTGCCGATCTCCGCCGGGCGGTGCTGACCGGCGCGGATCTGTCCCGGTCCGTTCTCCACGGGGCCCAGATGCGTCAGGCCGAGCTGACCGATGCCGTCCTTGCCGGAGCCCGCGGCATGGAATTGCCCGCCGCCCCCGGGGCGGCCGCCTGACACGAAACGGGGGGCGGCGCGAACGCCACCCCCCTATCTGTCCGATGTCCGTCGGAGTGTCGTCTCGAAAGGTCGCGCTAGGCGGCCTTGGCCTTGGTCTTGCGGCCCTCGAGCAACGGCGCACTGGTACCGATCTCGATCCGACGGGGCTTCAACGCCTCAGGCAGCTCGCGGTTCAACTCGATGCTGAGAAGACCGTTGACCAGGTCGGCCTGGGTCACGACCACATAGTCGGCCAGCTGGAAGCGGCGTTCGAAATCCCGCTCGGCCAGGCCGCGGTGAAGGAAGGACCGGGCATTGCTGTCGTCATTGGCGGTCTTGCGACCGGTGACGGTCAGCAGGTTTTCCTTCACCTCGAGGGTCAGCTCGTCGGGCCGGAAGCCGGCGACGGCGATCTCGATACGATAGGCGTTTTCGCCGGTGGTTTCGATATTGTAGGGCGGCCAGCCGTCGGCCTCGCCGGTTCGGGCGGCCGTTTCCAGCAGGGTCGCCAGCCGGTCGAAACCGACGGCGGAACGGTAGAGAGGGGAAAAATCATAGGCACGCATGGGTCATCCTCCTGGGAGTCAGCAAGGTTGAGTCGTCCGGCGATTTGGCCCCGGACGACGGTGGGGATCAGGCCGTGACGGTCCCTTGTGGGCCCCGCCTGGTCTGGAGAGCCCGGAACCGGCGCTCTCGGAATTCGATGTGGGAAGTGGCGTGCGGACGTCAAGGGGGTGTCGCCCCGATCAATTGCGATGTGCGGGATCGTGACTTGCCCCTGCCGCCATCCGTCGTATGAAAACCATCACCTTCCCGTTTTCTGTGGAGTTCGCCGATGCGTCTGCTCGCCCTGGTCCTGTCGACCGCCCTGATCCTGCCCGCCACGGCCCTCGCCCGAAGCGGGGCCATCGCCGGCGGTCCGACCGCGGACCGCGCCGCCCACGCGCGGCTGGCCATGGTGCCCCCGGTGCCGCAGGAGGACGAAACCCTTCGTGCGGTGATCGCCGATCCGTCCCGCCCGGCGGCGGACACCGCCCGTGACGCCGCGCGTCACCCGTTCGAAACCCTGACCTTCTGGGGCCTGACGCCCGGCCTGACGGTGGTCGAGATCGAGCCCGGCTCCGCCGGCTGGTGGCGAGGTATTCTGGAGCCCTATGCCCGCAACAGCGGCGGCACCTATGTCGCCGTCAACCGCCCCGCTGACGGCATGGGCGTCGCCGACGGCAGCGCCGACATGGTCGTCGTGGCCCGCGCCTTTCACAACTGGGCCCGTGACGGACGCACCGCCCCCTATATGGCCGCCTTCTTCCAGGCCCTGAAGCCGGGTGGCGTGCTGGCGGTCGAGCAACATCGCAGCCCCGGCGATCTGGACGTGTCGGTCACCGCCCCGACCGGCTATGTCTCCGAGGCCTACGTCATCGCGGCCGCCGAACAGGCCGGCTTCGTGCTGGACGGCCGCAGCGAGCTGAACGCCAATCCGCGCGACGATCATGACCACCCGTTCGGGGTCTGGACCCTGCCGCCGGTGCGGCGCTCCTCCGGTCAGGGTCAGACCCTGACCCCCGATGAGCGGGCCCGTTATGATGCGGTCGGCGAAAGCGATCGCATGACCCTGCGGTTCCGCAAGCCGGGCTGAGCCGATGGTCATTTTGACGACAGGGGCGAACGTGGTTAATCCAGCCCGGTCGGGGCCGCCGCAGCGAACGCGGCGCAACGACACGGGGGATGTGTATGGGTGAGTCTTGGCAGGGCCGGCAACTGGTCGCGTCGCGTCGCGGCATGCTTTTCGGTGCCTCTGCCGTTGTCCTGACCGGGCTGGCCGCCTGCGGGCGTGGCAAGGCGGTCGAGGAGCCGGTCGCCGAGGATGCGCCGACCGGCCCGCCGGCCGGCTCGCTGGAATGGGCCGTCGCCGGCGCGTGGCGGGCCCAGGACCAGGCGCGCGATCCGGCCCGTCACCCGATGGAGACCCTGCGTTTCTTCGGCCTGCAGCCGAACATGACGGTGGTCGACTTCTGGCCGGGCAGTGGCTGGTACACCGAGATCATCGCCCCCTATCTGGCCCGCGGCGGCGGCACCTACTATGCGGCGGGCTTCCAGACCGGGGGCGGTGACGACCCTGCCCAGTCGGCCCTGATGGCGGCCTTCCAGGCGCATTTCACCGCGGATCGCAAACTCTACGGGGATCTCAAATTCAGTGCCTTCGGGCCGACCAGCGGCCCGGTCGCCCCGGCGGGGTCGGCGGATCTGGTCCTGTTCATGCGCAACATCCACGCTTGGATGGCCGCCGGCGTGGCGGAAAAGGCCTTTTCCGACGCCTATGCCGCCCTGCGGCCCGGCGGAATCCTCGGCATCGAGCAGCACCGTCTGGCCCCCGACCAGGATCAGGATCCGGCCGCCGCCAACGGCTATGTCCAGGAGGCCTTCGTCCGGCAGCTGGCGGCCGAGGCCGGGTTTGTTTTCGTCGCGTCCTCGGAAATCAACGCGAATGAAAGGGATACCAAGGATCATCCGTTCGGCGTGGAGACCCTGCCGCCCCGGAGTTTGACGGCGGCGCGGGGTGAGGCGCCCGATCCGTCGTTCGATCGGAAGAAATATGACGCGATCGGCGAGAGTGATCGCATGACCTTGAAGTTCAGGAAGCCCGAGTGAACCGTGCCGTAGCCTATGCCGCCAATGCCCCCCTGATGGGGGTACCGGGCGCAGCGCCTCCGCCCGGCGGGCAGGGCGAATGGTTCCGTGGAGCCGGCGGCCTGCGCCTGCGCGCGGCCCTGTGGACCCCGTCGGCCCTGGTGGCCGCCAAACCGCGGGGCACCGTGGTCCTCAGCACCGGACGCACCGAACCGATCGAGAAATATTTCGAACTGATCGGCAATCTTCTCGCCCGCGGCTTCTGTGTGCTGGCGCATGACTGGCGCGGTCAGGGCCTGTCCGCCCGGCTGCTGCCCGACCGGCTCAAGGGTCACGCCCGGGCCGTCGAGGAGTTTCTCGACGACTACGGCCGCCTGATGGAAACCTTCGAGGCCCGCGCGCCCAAGCCGTGGATCATGCTGGGCCATTCGATGGGGGCCACGCTCAACCTGATGACGCTCGAAGCCGGCGAGACCCGCTTCTCGGGCGCGGTGCTGTGCAGCCCGATGCTGCGCATCAAGACCGGCAAGCGGTCGATGTGGTCGGTCAAGCTGGCGGCGCGCTGGAACCTGCGCCACGGCAAGGCCGGCGACTATGTGCTGGACGACGCCGATGATCCGTTCGACCACACCTTCGAGAACGACGCCCTGACCTCGGACGAGACCCGCTATGAGCTGTGGCGGCAGCAGCTGTACGCCTGCCCGCACCTGGCGGTGGGCGGCCCGACCTGGGGCTGGCTGGCCTTCGCCCTCGACGCGGGTGAACGGGCCCTGAAGCCCAAGGCTCTGAAATCCGTCAAGATTCCGGTGGCCATCGTCCAGGCCGGCGAGGACGACCGGGTCTGGAAGCAGACCAACAAATGGGCGGCCCGCCGGCTCAGCCGCGGGCGCTATGTCGAGGTGACCGGGGCGAAACACGAGGTCATCATGGAGACCGACGCCCTGCGCGGGGTCTTCCTGGAAGAGTTCGATGCGATGGCGGCCTATGTCTCGCCGATCCAGGACCTGTCACCGGTCGAGCCCGCGGCCGGACCCGCACCCGGGGCGGACGCCGGGGGCAGCGCGTCCGGCGACCAGGACCCCCCGTCGATGCCCGGATCCGCGCCGGAGCCCGCCCCCGAGGCGGCCAGGGATTCGTCCGAAGTCGCCTGATCGCCGGCGCTAGACGTCGGCGGCGCGGCCCAGGGCGGACAGGGCCGGTTCCAGCAGACCCGCGTCGCCGACCGCCAGCACCTGGCCGCCGGCGTTCGGGGCCCCGCCCTGCCAGTCGGTGACGCGCCCCCCGGCCGCCTCGATCACCGGCACCAGGGCTGACCAGTCCCAGACCTTCAGGTCGCTCTCGGCCACCAGGTCGATGGTTCCGGCCGCCACCATCGCATAGGCATAGGCGTCGCAGCCCAGCCGGGCCAGGCGGGCGGCGGCGCGCAGCCGGGTCCAGGCCGCGCGCTCGGTCGGGGTGAACAGGTCGGGGTCGGTGGTGGCGATCAGCGCCTGGTCCAGTCCGGCACAGGGCCGGGTCCGCAGCGGTGTCTCGGTGCCGCCCTTCAGCAGGCGGGCACCCGACGGGCCGCCCAGGAAGATCTCGTCCAGATAGGGCTGGGCGATGGCCCCGATGCGCGGCCGGCCGGCGTGGCGCAGGGCGATCAGACAGGTCCAGACCGGCAGGCCGGCGATGAAGGCGCGGGTGCCGTCGATCGGATCCAGCACCCAGACATGTTCGGCGTCCGGGCGGTCCTCGCCGTATTCCTCGCCGATCACCCCGTGGTCGGGATAGCGGGCGGCGATCCGGCGGCGGATGGCGGCCTCGGCCGCGCGATCGGCCTCGGTCACCGGATCAAAGGCCCCGCCGGCCCCCTTGTCCTCCTGGGCGAACACGCTGCGGAAGAAGGGCAGGGACACCCGGGCCGCCTCGCGGGCCAGGTCGACGGTAAAGGCTTCAAGCTCGGTCATCGCCGGCGGCATACAGCAAGGGCCGCCGGCAAGTCACCCATCAAACAGCCCGGCCCACCCCCGACCGGGGGATCAGGCGGCGTCGCCCTCGGCGTGCAGCGACTTGGCCAGGTCCAGCAGGCGACGGCGCGGCCGCTCGCCCAGCTGATAATAGGCCTGGATCAGGTCGAGCGTTTCCTTGCGGGAAAACATCTCGCCACCGTTCGCGCCGGCAGCCTCCTGTCGCTCGATCGCCTCTTCCAGCCCGTCGTAGAAATAGCTGACCGGCGACTCCAGCGCCTCGGCCAGCTGCCACAGGCGGGCGGCCGAGATGCGGTTGGCCCCGCACTCGTATTTCTGGATCTGCTGGAAGCGGATCCCGACCTGCATGGCCAGTTGCTGCTGCGTCAGGCCCAGAAGGCGACGACGACGACGCAGGCGGCGCCCCAGGTGAAGATCGATATCGGTAGCCATGACCCCAAATCCCCTTGGTAGTGCGCTGTCCCGAAACGGAACGGCTCGCCTCTCATGCGGCAAGGGGCGTGCCGCGTTCGCGTCCGGAGGGAAAACCGCCGAACGCCGTCTTTCAAGGTGCGACGCAACCGGATTGTGGCCGGGGCATTATGGGCTGGAGCTTTGCTTTTTAGGGAAGGGACTTACTCATGAGCATTCTGTTCTGGATCATCGTTGGTATCATCGCCGGTTTTCTCGCCGAGAAGATCATGGGCCGCAGCCACGGCCTGATCACCAACCTGATCGTCGGCATCATCGGTGCCGTCATCGGTGGTTTTCTCGCCAATGCCCTCGGCTTCTCGTGGGGCGGCTGGATCGGGTCGACCATCGTCGCCACCATCGGCGCGATCATCCTCCTGTTCCTGCTGGGCCTGGTCAAACGCCGCTAGAGCCGGCGAGGGGATAAACCAGAAAGGGCGGCCCCGCCGGGGCCGCCCTTTTTTGTGTCCGGTCCGGTTCGGGCCGCGACCCTATTCGGGGCGGGCGCGCTTCTTGCGGAAGCTCGGGTTCAGGATCTGCTTGCGCAGACGGATCGACTTCGGCGTGACCTCGACCAGCTCGTCCTCGCCGATATAGGCGATGGCCTGTTCCAGCGACATGGCGCGCGGCGGGGTCAGGCGCACGGCCTCGTCCTTGCCCGAGGCGCGGATGTTGTTCAGCACCTTGCCCTTGATCGGGTTGACGTCGAGGTCGTCCCAGCGGCTGTTCTCGCCGATGATCATGCCCTGGTAGGTCTTCTCGCCGGAGCCCACGAACATCACGCCGCGGTCCTCGAGGTTCCACAGGGCGAAGGCGGCGGTCTCGCCGTCCGAGTTGGAGACCAGCACGCCCTTCAGGCGACCCTCGATGGGGCCCTTGTGCGCCTCATAGTGGCTGAACACCCGGTTCAGCACGCCCGACCCGCGCGTGTCGGTCAGGAACTCGCCCTGGTAGCCGATCAGCGACCGCGACGGGCACATCAGGCTGATGCGGGTCTTGCCGGCACCCGACGGCCCCATGTCCTTCAGTTCGCCCTTACGGGCCGACAGCTTCTCGATCACGATGCCGGTATATTCATCGTCGACGTCGATCATGACGTCCTCGATCGGCTCCAGCTTCTCGCCGTTCTCGCCGGTCTGGTAGACCACGCGGGGACGCGAGATCGACACCTCGAAGCCCTCGCGGCGCATGTTCTCGATCAGCACGCCCAGCTGCAGTTCGCCGCGGCCGGCGACCTCATAGGCGTCGCCGCCCTCGCTGGTGGTGACGCGGATGGCGACGTTGGCCTCGGCCTCCTTCAGCAGGCGGTCGCGGATCACGCGCGACTGAACCTTGTCGCCTTCGCGACCGGCCAGCGGGCTGTCGTTGACCGAGACGGTCATCGAGATGGTCGGCGGATCGATCGGCTGGGCCGGCAGGGCGTCGGTGACCTCCATGGCGCACAGGGTGTCGGCCACGGTGGCCTTGGACAGGCCTGCGATGGCGACGATGTCGCCGGCCTCGGAGCCCTCGTCCAGCGCCGTGCGCTTCAGGCCGCGGAAGGCCAGGACCTTGGTGATGCGGCCGCGCTCGATTTCCTTGCCGTCGCGATCGAGGGCGTGGATGGCCATGCCGGGAACGGCCTTGCCGCTCTCGATCCGGCCGGTCAGCAGACGGCCGAGGAAGGGGTCGGACTCGATCAGCACGTTCAGCATCTGGAACGGCTTGTCCTTGTTCTCCTGCACCTTGGGGGCCGGGACGTGATCGACGATCAGGTCGAACAGCGGGGCCAGGTTGTCGTTGGGCTGGTTCAGGTCCAGCGTCGCCCAGCCGTTGCGGCCCGAGGCGTAGATGTGCGGGAAGTCCAGCTGCTCGTCGGTCGCGCCGATGGCGGCGAACAGGTCGAAGGTCTCGTTATGGACCCGGTCGGGATCGGCGTGGGCGCGGTCGACCTTGTTGATGCACAGGATCGGGCGCAGGCCCATCTTCAGCGCCTTGGTCAGCACGAATTTGGTCTGGGGCATCACGCCCTCTTCGGCGTCGACCAGGATGACGCAGCCGTCCACCATGCCCAGGATGCGCTCGACCTCACCGCCGAAGTCGGCGTGGCCGGGGGTGTCGATGATGTTGATCCGGGTCTCGCCCGCCTTGCCGTTCCACAGCACCGAGGTGCATTTGGCCAGGATGGTGATCCCGCGCTCTTTTTCCTGGTCGTTGGAGTCCATGGCGCGCTCGGTCGTCGCCTCATTGGCTCGGAACACGCCGGACTGGGCCAGAAGTTGGTCCACCAGGGTGGTCTTGCCATGGTCGACGTGGGCGATGATGGCGACGTTGCGCATGTTCATTTTGATATCAGACGTGAAAAGCGGCCGGCGAACGGGATGAACCGGGCGGGCCGCGGAGAAAGAGCGACAGTTCAGGGAGCGCGCGCCTCATACAGGGACGCGCACGCAAAGGCCAGAGCGTGCGAAACACGCCGCCCGACCAATCGGCGGATGTCCTAGCGACCAAAAACGGCGAGGTCGGGGCGGTGGCCGAACGGGACTCGGTGGAAGCGCGCCGGGCTAGACCTTCGCCGCCCGGCCGCGGGTCCAGCCGTACAGGCCGACGACCACGATCACGAAGGCGATCGCGCCCACGGCCATCGCCGGCCAGGCCGATCCCTCCGGCAACAGGGCGAACGGGGCGCTGTTGCGGCTGCTGACGATCACCGCCGCGGTAAACACCCCGAACAGGCTCTCGCCGACGATCAGGCCCGAGGCCAGCAGCACGCCCAGTCGACGCGCCACGGCCGCGAACGGTGTCGTCGACACCACCCCGTCATAGATCCGCCCGGCGACGGCCCCGACCACGACGGTCGAGACCACCGAGAACGGCAGATAGATGCCCAGGGTCACGGCCAGCGGATGCAGCCGCGCCCGGGTGCGGGCCCCCAGAATCTCGTCGACGACGATGATGGCCACGCCCAGGGCGATGCCGATGCCGATGAAATTCCACGGCAGATTGCCGTCGATGACCCCCCGCGCCAGCGACGAGATCAGCGTGGCCTGGGGCGCGGGCAGGGGCTGGGCCCCGACGACCGTGGCCGCCGGGCCGCCGACGAAGCCATAGGCCCCGTTCAGCAGGTCGAGGATCGGCGGAATGACCAGCGATCCGGCGATGACGCCGACGATCAGGGCTGTCTGTTGCCGCCACGGCGTCGCCTCGACCAGCTGACCGGTCTTCAGATCCTGCAGATTGTCATTGGCGATCACGGCGATGGCGAAGACCACGGCGGTGACCAGCAGGGCATACGCGATGACCGAGGGGTCGGCCGGGATATCGGCCAGCCGCATGGCCGCGACCATCATCAGGGTGGCGACGATCACCGCCAGGATACCGACGCCGGACACCGGGCTGTTCGAGGACCCGATCAACCCGGCCATATAGCCGCAGACCGAGGCCACGACGAAGCCGATCACGATCACATACAACAGGCCGCCGACGACCAGCATCGGCGCATGCGGGGCCAGCGGTGTTCCGGCGGTGAAGCTCCACAGCAGCACCCCGATGGCGGCGACCGCGGCCAGCGACGCCAGCCCGACCAGGCCGATCGGAATGTCCTGCTCGACCCGGTCCAGCGTCTGCGAGGTGGCGCGCCTGGCCTGGGCCGCCAGGGCTGCGGTCAGGCCCAGCACCAGCGGCCGGACCAGCTTGGTCAGGGTCCACAGGGCGGCCACACCGATGGCCCCGGCTCCGATGAAGCGCACCTGGTTCAGCCACACATCCATCGCCGCCGCCTCGGCCGCACCGGGGGTGTTCTGCATCGCGGTCAGCAACGGCACGGCCACGCCCCAGGCGATGACCAGCCCGGCCATCATCGACAGGCCGACGGTCAGACCGATCAGATGGCCCGCCCCGAGCAGGGCCATCGACACGCCGCCGCCCATGCCGGTGGCGCCGCCCCCCAGGGCGGTCGGCAGGCGGAAATAGGTAACCGCCTCGGCGGTGAACACCCGGGCCGAGGCGAGAAAGGCGAAGGCGGTCGAGCTCACGGCCCCGACGATGACGGTGACCAGGCCGGCCTTGTTCTCGCGCACGGCCGCCTCGGTCTGGTCCGCGCCGCGCGAGCCGACCTTCAGCACCTCGGCGGCGGCGACGCCCTCGGGGTAGGGCAGGTCGGTGTTGACCACCAGGGCGCGGCGCAGCGGGATCGACAGGGTCACGCCCAGCACCCCGCCGAAGGCGCAGATCATGAAGGAGGTCCAGAACGGGAAGGCGGTCCACCAGCCGACCATGACCAGGGTCGGCAGCACGAAGATGATCGCCCCCATGGCCCCGCCGACCGAGGCCACCGTCTGGACCGTCATATTCTCCCAGATGGTCGAGGACCGGAACGCCCGCAGCACCGCCATCGAGATCACCGCGGCGGGAATGGCCGAGGCGAAGGTCAGGCCGACCCGCAGGCCCAGATAGACATTGGCCGCCGTGAACACGAGCGCCAGCAGCGACCCCAGCACCAGGGCGCGCAGGGTCAGTTCCAGCCGCTTGGCCGGCTTTGCAGGGGCGTCGGTCATCGTGGGGTCTCTCCGTCTTCGGATGAGGCTAGGCCGGAAACAGCAGGAGAGGCTAGTGAGTAGTGAGTAGTGAGTAGTGAGTAGTGAGTAGGGCTTGGGGAGTAGGAAGACGCACCGGCCTGTCCCCGTCCCAAGCCCTAAGCCCTAAGCCCTAAGCCCTAAGCCCTACTCACGACTCACGACCTCCCACGCCCCCGTTCCAGACCCCCGCCTCATGCCCGAACTGCCCGAAGTCGAAACTGTCCGCCGTGGCCTCGAGCCCGTCCTTGTCGGCGCGCGTCTGACGGCGGTGCGCCAGAACCGGCCCGACCTGCGCTTTCCCTTTCCCGAGCGGTTCATCGACCGGCTGGAGGGGGTCACCGTCCAGCGCATCGACCGGCGCGCCAAATATCTGCTGGCGACCCTGTCGACCGGCGAGACCTGGGTCACCCATCTGGGCATGACCGGGCGCTTCACCCTGGGCGGGGTCGCGCCCGGCGACTTCGTCCAGGCCGCCCCGGTCACCGGCAAGCATGAACATATGAGTCTGGACGCCGTCTCGGGGTCGCTCGTCACCCGCGTCGGCTATACCGACGCCCGCCGCTTCGGCTTCATGGGACTGATCGCCGCCGGGGCGCTCGACACCCATCCCTGGTTCGCCGGCCTCGGTCCCGAGCCTCTGGGCAACGGCTTTTCCGGCGCGCACCTGGCCGAGGCCTTCGCCGGCCGCAAACCGTCCATCAAGGTCAGCCTGCTGGACCAGCGCCACGTCGCCGGCCTCGGCAATATCTATGTGTGCGAGGCCCTGTACCGCGCCCGTATCTCGCCCCTGACTGCCGCGGGCAGGATCAGCCGCCCGCGGCTGGAACATCTGGCCGCCGTGATCCGCGACGTGTTGACCGAGGCCATCGCCGCCGGCGGCTCGACGCTCAAGGACTTCGCCAATGCCGAGGGCGGCCAGGGCTATTTCCAGCATCGCTTCGACGTCTATGGCCGCGAGGGTCAGCCCTGCCTGTCCGACGGCTGCACCGGTACCGTCACCCGCATCGTCCAGGGCGGCCGCTCGACCTTCTTCTGCCCGGTCTGCCCGAAGGACTGAGCCCATGAACCAGCGCGTCTGCCTGCTGCGCGGCGTCAATGTCGGCGGGGTCAAGGTTCTGATGACCGAGCTGAAGGCCGTGGCCGACGCCCTCGGTCTGGCCAACCCCCGCACCCTGCTGGCCAGCGGCAATCTGGTCGTCGACAGCGCCGCCGATCCGGCCGGTCTGGAAGCCCGGCTGGAAGCGGGCATCGCCGCCCGCTTCGGCCGCCCGATAGAGGTGATGGTGCGCACGCCGGATCAATGGACGGCCCTGATCGCCGCCAACCCCTTCCCGGCCCAGGCTGCGGTCGACGGCAGCCGGCTGCTGGTCATGATCATGAAGGCCGGCGTCGCGGACGGTACCGTCGCGACCCTGCAGGGGCTGGCGACCGGGGATGAGCGGGTCGCCGCCGTCGGCGGGACTCTCTATCTCTGGTGCGCCGACGGCATCGGTCATTCGCGGATGGCCGCGCGGGCGGTGCCACGCCTGACCGGCACCGGCACCGGGCGCAACTGGAACACCGTCCTCAAGCTGGCGACGATGGTTGGTGTCTGACATACCGGACTCGATGTAAAAAATAATAGACATCGTGTCCGCTTTATGGGACACGACTTCCCCATCTGGAAATGAGGAAGACAATGTCGTTCAAGGAAAAGCTGTCCTGGTCTGCCCTGGTGACCATTGTCCTGGTCTGGGGCTTCTATTTCGTCCGCCTGGCCCAGATGGCGGGTGATGGCACCCTGACCGCGGACCGGTCGCGCTGGCTGTTGTTTGCCTGCGTCATCGTCCTGGTGGTCAGCCATGCCGTCAGCGCGGTGGTCGCCGCCCGCAGTGGCCCGCGCGCCGAAGTGGCGATCCAGGATGAGCGCGAGCAGGCCATCGCCCTGAAGGCCAGCAATGCGGCCTTTCTCGTTCTCGGCACCCTGCTCGGCGGCCTGTCGGCCTTCGCCTATGTCTATGCCGTCAAACAGCCCGACCTGCTGGGCACCGAACCGCTGTCGACCGCGGCGCTTATCGCCGTCAATGGCGTGGTGCTGGCCCTGGCCCTGGCGGAGGCGATCCGGCACCTGGTTTCGGTCGTCCTGTCCCGACGGGTCGGCTGATGGTCAGGACGCCGCCACCGATCCGCAACCGCATCCGTGAGCTGCGCTTTCACGCCGGAGAAATGACCCAGGCGGATCTGGCGGCCCGGATCGGCATGACCCGCCAGACCATCGTCGCGATGGAGCAGGGCAAATACTCGCCGTCGCTGGAAGCCGCCTTTCGCATCGCCGCCGTGTTCGGTGTCGAGATCGGTGAGGTGTTCCAGTGGACCGGATGACGCGCTAGACGTCGCCTCCGACCCAGAGGAGCACCATCATGTCTGACAGCTATTCCACCCTGCTGATCGAACGCCATGCCGACGGCTATGCGCTGGTGACCCTGAACCGGCCCGAGGCGCTGAACGCGCTGAACTCGACCCTGTTCGCCGAGCTGGCCGCCTTCCTCGACACCGTCGAACAGGACGACAGCGTCCGCTGCCTGATCCTGACCGGTTCGGGTCCCAAGGCGTTCGCGGCCGGGGCCGACATCAAGGAGATGGCCGACCAGACCTATGCCCAGATGTATACGGGCAATTTCTTCGCCCTCGGCCACGATCGCATCACCCGTTTCCGCAAGCCGATCATCGCTGCGGTCAACGGCTTCGCCCTCGGCGGCGGCTGCGAGCTGGCCATGCTGTGCGACTTCATCCTCGCCTCGGACAAGGCCCGGTTCGGCCAGCCCGAGATCAACCTCGGCGTCGCCCCCGGCATCGGCGGTTCGCAGCGCCTGACCCGGGCCGTGGGCAAGGCCAAGGCGATGGAGATGGTTCTGACCGGCCGGATGATGGATGCGGACGAGGCCGAGCGTGCCGGCCTGGTGTCGCGTGTCGTCCCCGCCGACACCCTGCTGGACGAGGCCCGCGCCGTGGCCGCGAAGATCGCCGCCCAGTCGCTCCTCGCCGTGATGGCCAACAAGGAGATGGTCGGGGCCGCCTTCGAGACCACCCTGACCCAGGGCGTCCAGTTCGAGCGCCGCCTGTTCCATTCCCTGTTCGCCTTCGAGGACCAGAAGGAAGGGATGTCGGCCTTCGTCGAAAAGCGGAAGCCGAATTTCACGGGGCGCTGACTCGCGTTGACCCCCTCAACCCTTTCAGCTATATCCGCGCGCTCTTGAGATTTCACGCCGTGGACGCTTGGTCTGCGGCGTTTTCCGTTGAAGGTTTTTTCAGATGGCTAACAACCCCGGCGCCCGGAAGGCGGTCCGCAAGATCGCGGCCCGTACCGAGGTCAACAAGGCGCGACGCACGCGAGTTCGCACCTTCCTCCGCAAATTCCAGGAAGCCGTCACCTCGGGTGACGCCTCCGCCGCCAAGGGGGCCTTCATCGAGGCCCAGTCCGAGCTGATGCGCGCGGTCTCCAAGGGCGTGGTTCACAAGAACACCGGTTCGCGGAAAGTGTCCCGTCTGGCCGCCCAGCTGAAGAAGCTGTCTGCCGCCTGACTTAGGACGCCTGCGGACGGCCCTTCGTCGGACCGTCATGCGAAAAATTATGGATTCCAACGGCGAGGGCGCAACCGCTCCCTCGCCGTTTCCACGTCCGCAGGTAAGTCCCGCGAGGGGATTCCGCGCTCGCCTGAACGGGGAATTGAAGTTTTCCTCAACGCTGCTTTGGCTTTAGCGGAGTCAAACAATTTAACTGCAATTCGAGTCGCGAATCAGCGTTGACCCAACCCGCGCTGAGGGTAAGTTTTGGGCTCTTACGCACCTCCATCCCGCAAGGGACGAAGGCAGCGCGGAACCTGTGTATCGCGTCGGCGTGAGACGTCTGTTCGAGAGTATGACCCCGCCTGCAAAGCACCACGCTTTGCGGGGCAGGAGAAGTCGTCCTCGGTTCTGGCGGCTTTGAAGTGCGGTCTGTTTGTTGGTTTTAGTAGGGTGGGTGATTGATATGGCGGGGGGCGTGGCAATGGCGAGCATGACGGATCCGGATCGCATCTGGACCGAGGCAGCGGGTCGTCTGCGTACCGAAATCGGTGAAGGTCCGTTCAGCTCCTACATCGCTCCGTCGGCCGTGCGGGTTGACGGTGCCGGCCAGCTGATCCTGGTCACCCCGACCGCCTATGCCCGGGACTGGGTGCGCAAGAACGCCCTGCGTCGCATGAACGAGCTGTGGCTCGGCCTCGACGGCCTGTCGCGGCATCTCGACGTGCGCTGCCGCGCCGAAATGAGTTCGACCCCGCCGGCCTCGGCCGTCAGCGCCGCCCGCGGTGAACTGGCCGCCGTGATGCCGATGCCGCGCCCCACCGTGGGACCGGTCGCCGACGGGGCCCGCGCCGTGCGCGCCGCCGGCCTGCAGGACCGCCTGACCTTCGACAGCTTCGTCGAGGGCCAGGGCAACGCCTTCGCCCTGGCCATCGCCCGCCAGGCCGCCGCCTGGGCCGACGGCCATTTCAATCCGATCTTCTTCTGCGGCCCCTACGGCTACGGCAAGACCCACCTGCTCAACGCCATCGCCTGGGAGGCCCAGCGTCTCCGCCCTGACGCCAAGGTCGTCTATCTGACCGCCGAACGCTTCCTGTCGACCTTCGTGCGCGCCATGCAGGACCGCTCGACCGCCGCCTTCAAGGACAGCCTGCGCAGTGCCGACATGCTGCTGATCGACGACGTCCAGTTCGTCGGCGGCAAGGCCTCGACCCAGGAAGAGCTGCTGTCGACCCTGACCGCCCTGATCGAGGACGGCAAACGTATCGTCCTGTCGGCCGACCGGCCGCCGATGGCCCTGACCGAGGTCGAGCCGCGCCTGCGCAGCCACCTGGCCTCGGGTCTGACCTGCCCGGTTGAACCGGCCGACCGTGTGCTGAAGCTGGCCGTGGCCCGCAACCGTCTGGCCGCCCTTGGCCGCCTCGGCGTCGTCTCCGGCGACGTCCGGCCCGAGGTGCTCGAACATCTGGTCGACCGCACCCCCGGTTCGATGCGCGAGCTCGAGGGGGCCGTGAACACCCTGGCCGCCGTGGCCGGCACCCGCCTGTCGGCCCTGACCGTCGAGGAGGCCCAGGGGCTTCTGGGGGCCGCCCTGCGCGGCGGGCCCGAGCGGCGCATCACCGTCGACGAGATCCAGAAGACGGTGGCCGAGCATTTCAACATGAAACAGGCCGACCTGCTCAGCGAGCGCCGCACCCGGTCGGTGGCCCGCCCGCGCCAGATCGCCATGTGGCTGTGCAAGCAGCACACGACCCGCTCCTATCCGGACATCGGTCGTCGCTTCGGCGGGCGCGATCACACCACCGTCCTGCACGGGGTCCGCAAGATCGAGGAACTGATGCCGCAGGACGACCAGATCGCCCGCGACGTCGAGGCCCTGACCCGCAAGCTCCGGGGGTAGTGAGCAGGGCTTAGGGCTTAGGTCTTGGGTCTTGAGACGGGCGTATCCGGCGTCTTTCCGCCGATTATCCCCATCTGCCGGTGGGTGCTCCCTAAGCCCTAAGCCCCAAGCCCTACAGGGTTCCTTGCCCCGCGCCACCAATCCGCTAGTGTCCAAGGCCCTCCAGTCGCAGCGACGATCCTGAGTCGTCGCATCCCGGGCGAGACGACATGCAGCTGACCATCGAACGATCCGCGCTCCTGAAGGCCCTCGGCCATGTGCAGAGCGTGGTCGAACGCCGCAACACCATTCCGATCCTGTCGAACGTCCTGCTCAGCGCCGGTCGCGACAAGCTGGCCTTCGCCGCCACCGATCTCGACATGGAGATGGTCGACGAGGCCGAGGCCGTGGTCCAGGTCGAGGGGCAGATCACCGCCCCGGCCCACACCCTGTACGAGATCATCCGCAAACTGCCCGAGGGGGCCGAGGTCTCGCTGACCTACAACAGCGACGATCCGCGGCTGACCGTCTCGGCCGGGCGTTCGAAATTCAACCTGCCGGTGCTGCCGGCCGGTGACTTCCCGGTCATGTCGGCCGACACCGGCGGCACCCGCTATGCCGTGGCCAAGGACGACCTGGCCCGGCTGATCGACAAGACCCGCTTCGCCGTCTCGACCGAGGAGACGCGCTACTATCTGAACGGCCTGTATCTGCACACCGTGGCCGAGGCCGGGGTGCCGCTGCTGCGCGCCGTGGCCACCGACGGTCACCGCCTGGCCCTGGCCGAGACCCCGGCCCCCGACGGCGCGGCCGGCGGCCCCGGCGTCATCGTGCCGCGCAAGACCGTCGACCAGGTGCGTCGCCTGCTCGACGACGGCTCCGGCCCGGTCGAGGTCCAGGTCAGCCCGCAGAAGATCCGTTTCGAATTCGGCCAGGCCTCCCTGACCTCCAAGGTCATCGACGGGGCCTTCCCCGACTATATGCGCGTGATCCCCAAGGGGAACGACAAGCGCGCCGACATCGACAACGCCACCTTCAAGAACGCGGTCGACCGCGTCGCCACCATCTCGGCCGAGAAGAGCCGTTCGGTGAAACTGGCCTTCGAGCTGGATCGCGTCACCCTGACCGTGCGCAACATGGAGGCCGGCCAGGGCGTCGAGGAGGTCGAGATCGGCTATTCCGAGGAACCGTTCGAGATCGGCTTCAACGCCCGCTACCTGCTGGACGTCGCCGGCCAGATCACCGGCGAGAACGCCACCTTCATGTTCGCCGACCCGGCCAGCCCGACCCTGGTCCTCGATCCGGGCGACCCCGGCGTCCAGTATGTGCTGATGCCGCTGCGGGTGTAGGGGCTCACACAAATCCGCTCATCCCGGCGAAAGCCGGGACCCAGTGCTTTCGTGAGGTACGGAGGTTCCGGTTGGCGTTTTTCACCTACATCGTCGCCAGCGGGCGCAATGGCACGCTCTATACCGGTTCGACCGACGACCTGATCCGCCGGGTCAGTGAACACCGGGACAAGGTCCGGCCGGGCTTCACCGCCAAATACGGGGTGGCCATGCTCGTCTGGTATGAGGTCCACGAAACGCGGCATGCAGCCTTTGTCCGGGAGCGCCAGATCAAGGAATGGAAACGTCTCTGGAAGCTGGAGTTGATCGAGCGCGCCAATCCCGGCTGGGTGGATCTGTGGGATCAGGTACTTGTCGAGTACAGTGTCTGAGCCAAAGGACTGGGTCCCGGCTTTCGCCGGGATGAGCGGAATTTTGAGTATCCAGTCCCTCACCCTCACCGATTTCCGGTCCTATGCGAGCGCCACCCTGCCGGTCCCGGCGGGGCCGGTGGTGCTGTACGGGCCCAATGGCGCGGGCAAGACCAATCTGCTCGAGGCGCTCAGCCTGTTCACCCCCGGCCGCGGCCTGCGCGCGGCCACGGCGGTCGAGATGGGCCGGCGCGAACCGGGCGAGGCGACCGGCCGGGCCTGGGCCGTGGCCCTGACCCTTGATGCCGGCGGCGGCGACGAAGTTCGCCTCGGCACCGGCGTCCAGTCCCCCGGGGCCGCGCGGCGCATCGTCCGCATCGACGGCGAGACGGCCCAGCCGGGGCGGCTGCTCGACTGGCTGCGCCCGGTCTGGGCCACGCCCGAACAGGACCGGCTGTTCTCCGACGCCCGCGCCGCCCGGCTCAAATTCTTCGACCGTCTGGTGTTCGCCGCCGTGCCCGACCATGCGGCGGTGGTGGCCGGCTATGAGAAGGCCCTGCGTGAGCGGCTGCGTCTGCTGACCGACGGGGCCGCCAATTCTGAAAAGGGGGGGCGCGAGGCCGACCCCCTGTGGCTGGACGCGCTGGAGTTGCGACTGGGCGAGGCCGGGGCCCGCGCCGCCACGGCCCGCACCGCCGCCCTGGCCGTGCTCCAGGCCGGGATCGACGCCCGCGGCGACCGCCCCTTTCCCCAGGCCGATCTGGGCCTGACCGGCGAGGCCGAATCCATGGCCGCCGCCGGGGCCGACCTGGACGCCATCGCCGCCGCGATCCGCGAGGGCCTGCTGCGATCCCGCCCCCGCGACGCCGCCGCCGGCCGCTCCCTGTTCGGTCCGCACCGCTCGGACCTGACCGCCCTGCACCGCGAGAAGAACCGCCCCGCCGCCGAGGGCTCGTCCGGCGAACAGAAGGCCCTGGTCCTGAACCTGATCCTGGCCCAGGTGACCCGGCTGCGCTCCGTCTCGGCCGTGCCGCCGGTCCTGCTGCTGGACGAGGCCCCGGCCCACCTCGACGCCCGTCGCCGCGCCGCCCTGTTCGAGGAGATCATCGCCCTCGGCCTCCAGGCCTTCCTGACCGGCACCGAGGCCGACCTGTTCACCGACCTCACCGGCCACGCGACGT
>TARA_R110000868_G_scaffold25423_9_pt1 | contig 36880 bp, 53 predicted proteins | sample TARA_R110000868 | Tara Oceans TARA_R110000868 (sample SAMEA4397489) | marine metagenome | biome: Polar Biome; feature: [SRF] surface water layer (ENVO:00010504); material: water (ENVO:00002006), including particulate matter (ENVO:01000060) such as... | depth 5 m | reverse complement strand
ATTTAGAGACAGACCAACAGTTTCAAGGATTTTATCATTCGAAGAAGAAGCGTTAGTTGAAACAGTTGTTGACAAACCTGCACAACCTGAACCGTTGATTGAACCTCACACTACAGAATCGCCGACATTCGTTCTGCCAGTGCCTGAAAAAGTTGCGGAAGAACCTGCGGCAATTTTACCACCGGTTCCGATGATTGATGTTGTGCTCAATTCTAACGTAACCGATGAACCTACAGTACAAGTTCGGTTGCCGGAAGAGATGCCACAGATCGTTAGTGTATCGGTTGAAATGCCGCTGCTAACCTCAGAGATTTCAACGGTTTCTGTACTTCCCCAAGCCCTGGTTGTGGTTGAGGATGCGACTGTCAAAGTCCCTAAAGATTCCGTTCTGCACAGCATTTCTACCCCTCCTGGAATGGCAGATTTGGTGGTTGCAGTCAGTCCAGAGGTACAAAAAGCAGCAGAGATGGCAGGGATAGACGTGGTAAAGGCGGTTGAAGATGCTGTAAATCTGGCAGAGCATCATCCCGAGTTGCCTGATATTGCGCCATCTGATAAGACAGATAACGTAATCCCGCAAGTGATCGGAATGTCCTTTGACGGAACAGTTGTCAAACTTTCGAACGTATCCGAAAAAATCCCAGAAAATAGTTTATTGGTTGCTGTCGAAACCCCGCCAGAAATGCCGAACATTGTTGCAGTAGTTGATGACGCAACAATGGCAAGCTTCGAGACAAAAGGACTTGATCCGGCAGTCGAATTGGGTAAGTTCATCCAGGATGGCAATGTAGAAATCGCAACAGTCAAGGACATCGAACCGGAAGCCCTAGACTATTTGTTCTCAGAAGACTCTGATGCAAGAGAGTATTTGCGCCGCTGGGGGCGTCAGTCCCACGGCGACGACTGATCTTGTCAGTTGACAATACTCTAAAGAATGAAGGTTATAAGTGAAATGAGAAAAATGAAAATAGCCCTCGAACGAGGGCTATTTTCAGGGGTTGACAGCATAGGTAGATATACCTAGAGTTGATGTCAGAGAATCGTCAGGAACTTGAGGGAGTACCTAGATGCCACCGATGCCAACCAATGTTGGATTTTTTGCGTGCGCGCTAACGGTTCCGTTCGTTACATCATTTATTTTGTCAATATTCTTGACAGGAATGTCAAAATTTGACATAGACCATCAAGACATGATTGTATTTCTTGATAAAATGTCGATAGTTTTTTCTGGACTTTTCATTTTTTCAATTCCATCCCTATTAGCGTTTTGGGGTAAACACCCGCAGAGAATGAAGATTTTGATATCATCCTTTCTCTTTGCATGGATGATCATTCCGTATTTCATAATTTTCTATTGGGCACTCAAGAAACCTAAGAAAGAAATTCCGCCTCCTGAGAAACCGACACTGGTTCATCCCAATTTTCCTTCATTGAGTCTGCCTACAGAAAATGGTGTTCATGAACTTCGGCTCTAGAAAATCGAGGAATCCCCATGTCTTGGTATCTACTTCCGAGCTTTCTATCTAGAAGAAGCACGCCAATCGAAATATCAGACGATGATTTTACGAATGCTTTTGTCGAACATCGACAAACAGCAAAAATGCCTGAAAACATGAATTTGGAAAATTGTCCATTTTGTGGTGGACCAGCGATGGAAGTGACTTCCATCAATAAAAATGCAAATGTCGTATCGTACACTACGCATATAGAATGTCTGACGTGCCGGGCAGAAAGCGCCAAAGTTCTTTTTGATAGCAAGAGCGATCCATATAAAGAATTGGAAACTAAATGGAACTCGCGTCCTAATAAAGAAAAAGAACTACAGAAAAAATTAGACGAATTAATTGCAGAAAACGTTTATATGCGTAAAATTCTGGCTGTTTCTACAGCGGATTGTATTTACTGTAAGCGCCAATATCATGAAATGGATGGATGCTCATCTTGTCGGAGAGCCCGCGATATGATTTGATTGCACGCAAAATAAAATCAAAAGGGATTTTGTTACCATGTGGAATGCAACTGTCTGCATAATTCTGTCTGGCGTAATGCAACTTAGTAACAAAGAAGGCGAATGGTTTTCCGTAAATACATTAGCATCATGTGTATTGCTGATTATAGGCTATGTTTACCTGTATAAATATTGTGAAAGGAAAGGATTGATTTGAAATGCCAACTAGATTTTTCCACGAAAGCGAAAAACAATTCGACACATCATTTATCGCCAGCGCCATAGCAAAATATGGTCAACATATCCTGATTGGAGGTGATCCTGGATATGGTGACGAATTTGAAGACGCCATGCGACAATGCGATAATCGAGGCGCATACAAACACGTTTATTTGACAGGTCCAGGCATGGAAGAATGGTCAAAAGAAGAAGCCGAAGAAATTAAACAAAACGCAAAATCAATTGGAATTGATGTCAGTAAATCAACCTGGAAGAAAACATGGTTCTCTACTGGTTGGATTACAAAAGTTGAAGAATGGTTCACCACATATAATGCATTAGGTTTCTATTCAGCAGAAATCGATAACATTGACGCCGCTCTGAGTAATGATCCAAAGAAACTTGTTAAATTTTATCTTCATCTTAAACAATTCTGTGAAAGAAATAAAATCCAAACTAAATTGATGGTCAAAAATCTTTCGGAAGCTGAACTGAAGGAAGTCATTGCAAATAAATCATCGCTGGATGGGTTTCTAGCCCCGTGGGGAATGTTCGAAAATGGCACCGGGGATGCCAAGGCACAAACCAAGCTTGCCGCTCAGCTAGGCATTATGGCGGTTACACCATTAAACGGATTGCGCCCGACAGAAAAGTATGGCACTATACGAACTGGCATTCCCGCACTCTAACTCAAAGTAATCATGAAAGTTAACAATGTCAGACATTTGGTTTATCTCTGATCAGCATTACAATCACAAAAATATTCTTAAGTTTACAGACCATGACGGAAATCTAATTCGTCCAGGTTTCAAAGACATCGATCATATGAATGAAACTATGATCGATAACCACAACAGAGTTGTCAAACCTTATGACAAGGTTTACTTTGGTGGAGACGTAGGAAAAGGTTCCTTGGACATTTTAAATCGCCTCAATGGTTTGAAACGTCTTATTTTGGGGAACCATGACGATTTGCTGGAACCTCGTGAATTGTTTTGTTTTCAAAAAGTAACGTCATGGCGTTTCTTTGGACACACTCCAACGAAATTCGTGGTGTCTCACTATCCTCTTCATCCAATGTCTTTCGAATACAGGGGACAATCAACGCCTGAAAAAAGAGCAGTCAATGTTCATGGTCACATTCACGAAAAAGAAGTTCTTTTGGATAATGGACATCCAGACCCGAGATACATCAACATATGTGTAGAGAAAATCAATTATACACCAGTTCACATGGACGAACTTATGAAGATGATCGAGAGGAAGAGAAATGTTTAGTTATGCATGGGTAATTGAAAACAATACTAGACATGCAATTCTTTATTGGATTGGATTTGATTGGTCTTTTGACCATATGAAAGCAATTAGATATTCACGTAGGATTGATGCTCAAAGAACTATGGACCTATTAGAACCGTGGGCTCATTCGCCAAATAATACTGTGGCTGAACATGGATGGGATGATGCGTTAGAAATGATATTTAATAAAGAGGATTTGAATTTAATGGAAGAAAAGAAACCCGAAACAGTTATGAAGCCTGGATGGGAATGCAAACGATGTGGTTCTGTCAATGCACCAGACCTATCAAAATGTCAATGTAAACCAATTCAAAAAGAAGATGTTGGCTCTTATAGAAAAGAACTACTTCAAGAACTTTATAAAGAAATTGTTGAGAAAAGATAACTACAGAAATACCAAATGAACATTTACAAATTTCCTTTTCAAATAGACGTGTCTGGAATTTATCAAGAAGTTTTGAATAATCCCAATTGTTGGAATTTCGATAGGTCTAGTGAAACACTAGAAGTTCAGCAGCACACCAAAACAATTCCATTACGTTCTGGTAAGCGTAGACGTGCTGTAAGATTATGGGACTCTCATGAATATTTTGACACAATTCTTGTTCCGTATTTCCCAATGTCGATGGGGTTCGTATCATGGTTTGAGGAAAAGTACGGCGGCGAATGTGGCAGAATTGCAATAGTTAAGCTACCATCTGAGAAAAAAGTGTATCCACACATTGACTATGGCGACTATTATCGTAAAAGGGACAGGTTCCATCTGGTTCTCAATGGAATGTATGAATACAACGTAGGAAAGGAAAGAGAAATCTTTTCTGCCGGAGACTTGTTCTGGTTTGAATCACAGAAAACACATCACACAAGGAACATGTCAGATGTGGACAGGTTAGTTCTGATCTTCGACATGAAAGATTCCAAATTCAGAGAAATCATGCAAGTAGACACGAAAGGATAATCTGATGAGTGATAATACTGGAATATACATCCTAGAGAACAAAGACGGATACAGAGTTCTTTGGGGTTCTGGAGTTGAGTTTCATTTCCACGAAGACATCAACCGAATCTTCTATGAATTCTGCAAAAAACTTCCAAGATTTGATGATGTTAAAGACGCAACGAAATACGCCAAAGTCTTAGACAAAGCAAACCGAACCGAATACGGAATTGTTATTCTGAACAACTTTAAAAATCTGGAGCTTGATCGCCTTGGAAAATCTCATTAACTTTCTCATCATGGCAACCTTGATCATATTCTTCTATCTGTGTATGATTTTGGTGTTGAGTTATTACTACGAAGCTAAAGAACATAGAATTGAAACGATCAAACAATTTGTAATGGAGCCAACAACAAATGATAGAACTAATAACCAGAGAAGGCTGTTTTTACTGTTCTCAAGCCAAAAATTTATTAGTCGAAAAGAATATTCCCTTTACTGAAACAAAGATTGGAATTGACATTGAACGGGATGATGTGATTGACAAATATCCAAATCAAAAAGTTCTGCCTATTGTGATTGAGAATGATAAAGTGATCGGGACATGGGCAGATTTGCTTGACTATGTATTTCCCTCAATGAAGGATGAAACACCATGAAAAAAGATGAAATTATTCAAGATTTGCAAGAAGGTGCTCTTGAAATTATATTCACTAAGAAAGATGGAACCGAAAGAACTATGAGAGCTACTTTAGATGAAAATATGATTCCGTCTTCTAAAATTCCAAAAGGAAATTCTGTAGTCGAGAATGATAATGTCATTCGCTGCTTTGATGTAGAAATTCAAGAATGGCGTTCTTTCCGAGTTGATTCGATTCTTTGTTATTCGAAGGCTCTATCACATGTCTGAATGGAAATATTGAAATGGAAAGATTTTGGTCTAAGGTTGATAGAAAAGGAATGTATGATTGCTGGTTGTGGTTAGCTGCCAAAAATGGTAATGGTTATGGAGCTTTTCAATTAAAATCATATACTCAGATCGCAGCACATCGTTATGCCTGGATTCTACGTAAGGGTAGACCAATTCCAAAAGGAATGGTAATTAGACATTCATGCAATCGTCCTTTATGCTGTAATCCAAACCATTTATCTATTGGAACTATGAAAGACAATAGTTTGGATATGATAAATTCGAATAGATCAATGAAAGGAGAAAAAAATCACAAATCCAAACTTTGTGCTGACGATGTAATACAGATAAAAAAATTCTTAACGGAAGGCAAAACAATGGAAGAAATTGGCAAAATTTATAATGTTACTAAACAAGTGATTTTCAATATAAAAATCTGCAAAATATGGAAGCACGTTCAATGAAAGACGTTTGGAAAACTGAACTAACAAAGAACGCACGCGGCGGAACCGAAATTCTAGCGGAACGTCTCTTTGCAGAATTTGGACCTGAACTGGAACAATTCCAAATTATTCCGTCGCGAGTTGGTGAACTTCAACGGGATAAAATTCGAATTCTTTGGGTGCATGACCTTGGGGAAGACCCCATGAATCATCATCTTGCCAATGGTGGATGGGATAAATTTCACAAGATTGTGTTTGTATCATATATGCAGAGAGAAGACTATCTTCTGCGATATGGTATTCCACCATCAATGACGACAGTGTTGCACAATTCAATTGTTCCAATTGAATGTAACATTGAAGACAAACCAAAAGATCGAATTGATATTGTTTACACGCCAACCCCACATCGTGGTTTGGGATTGCTTGTTCCAGTCTTTGAAAAGCTGGCAGAGAAACATGCAGATATTCATCTGCATGTGTATTCTTCATTTGAACTGTATGGATGGAAAGAAAGCGACACACCATATCTACCACTTTTCGAACATATCAAATCTCATCCAAAGATGACGTATTATGGTTCAGTCAGCAACGAAGAGATTCGTGAATCTTTGAAGTCCAAACATATTTTTGCATATCCTTCAATTTGGAAAGAAACGTCGTCTCTTTGTCTCATGGAAGCAATGTCTGCCGGATTGGCATGTGTTCATTCCTCACTTGGTGCTCTTCCTGAAACAGCTTCGAATTGGACCTTCCAATATGATTTTGATGAAGAACACAATCGACATGCAAATAAATTCTATCCTCTTATGGAACACGTCATCAATTTGATTCGTGATAGTCCGCCTTACGTTGAACTCAGAAGTCAGAAGAGCTATACGGATTTGTTCTATTCTTGGGATTTGCGTAAGTATCAATGGAAAGACCTATTTGATAATCTGATTCAGGAAAACAAAGACAAATCTCTTGACCTTCCAAAAGAAAAATTTTCGTATGGAGCATGAACCTTTGCTTTTCAATAAATACATTAGCGTTGAACTAACCGGAGTTTCATCCTTTGAGTAATGATGACAATCTATTAAAATTTCCTAAAAAGTTTGCGGTAGACCCGACAAAAGCATCTGAACTTCCAACAGTTGAAAGTGTCAAAGAAACTATTTCTCAACTTAAGTCAGAGACAATAAATGAAATCACTGATGCCTTGAATGATGAAATCATTAGACTTTTATCAATCACTGGTTTTGACGTAAGTAATGATACTGAACTATTCTTTGAAACGTGTCTTTTAGTAGAAACCGTGCGCGCATTAGTATCAAAGAAATTTGAACATCCTCATCCATTTCATGAATTTTGTCAAAATGTGTTTGAGGTTAAAGAAGATGGAGCAATCTTCTTTAACAGCCCCAAATTTAAATTTGGCGAAGCAGAAGAAGTGGTAACTGAAAGTTTGGTATGATAATATTGGACTTGAGCCACATCATGTATGCGGCTATTTTGGCTTCCCAGAAAGACGTTCCGATTAACCTCGAAAATGTCAGAGGTTTGATGCTTGGGATGATTCGAAAACTGAATTTCAAATTCAAAAGACAATACGGATTGATGGTTATTGCGGCTGATGGAAAAGGTCCGTCGTGGCGCAAACAAAAATTTCCGTTCTACAAGGCAGCACGTCGCAAGATGCAAGCTACAGGTTCCGTGGATTGGAAAACAATCCACGAAGTCACAGCAGAGTTCAAGCGAGAACTCGATTTAAATCTTCCTTACCGGTTCATAGAAATAGACAGAGCGGAAGCAGATGATATTATAGCCGTCCTTGTCTCTTATCGTTCGGAGCCCGTCCTGATCATTTCTGGTGACAAAGATATGTTTCAATTACACGCCAAAGAACCAAGAGAAGTTGAACAATACGATCCAATCAGAGCAAAATTCACAACATGTGATGATCCGAAAGAATACATTTTTGAACACATCATCAAAGGAGATCGAGGTGACGGGGTTCCAAATATTTATTCGGATGATGACTCTTTGATCAATGAAGGCAAACGTCAAATCGCAATGACACAGGCAAGATTTCTCAGTGCCAAAAATTCATGGAACGATAAAAGCACAGCATTTTATAAGATGCACTGCAAGAACATTGAACGAAATAGAACTCTGATCGATTTGACCAATATTCCAACTGATTTGGTTGAGGAAATTTCAAAGAGTTTTCATTCACAAGAAAAGACAAGAGTTCGGTCAAATATGCGTCCTTATTTTCTTTCGAATGGTTTGAATGACTTTGCAATGAGTATTGGAGAATTTTAAAAATGAAATTGATGATATCAGAAATTTTGAAGAATGCTTCGGTTATTAAAAGCCGAAATGAAAAGATCAAATATCTAAGAGAAAATATGAATGTTCCGCTTTTGCGAGTTCTGGATGCAGCTTACCATCCAGATCGTAAATTCCAGCTTCCCGATGATGATCCGAAATACAAACCTGCACATCATGCGTTTGGATTTGAAAAGTTCTATTATGAATCGAGGAAGCTTGTTTATTTTATTGAAGGAGGTTCGCCAAATCTAAATCAACGTAGACGTGAAGAAATGTTCATTGAATTCTTAGAGAACATTCATCCAGATGATGCATTGATGATGTTGAAAGTTAAGAAAAAGAAAATGTTGTTCCCTACACTCACTGAAAATCTAATTCGAGAAACTTTTCCAGATTTACTACCAGAAGTCCAAAAACAGGAGGAAATTAAGACTACCGATGTCCAGAAGTAAAAAATTTAATCGCCAAGACGATTTTGAAGATGATTACCAATTTAAGAAAAAGAAATCAAAAATTGATAGACGTTCGGAAAAAAAATTGAAGAACGCAGACAAATTTCGAAATCTAGATTTTCATGAGGAAAACGAAGATGCCGACTTACAAATTTTATAATAAAGACAATAAAGAAGAATGGACTGAGTTCATGACGATTAGCGAGAGAACTAAATTTTTGGAAGAGAACTCGCATATAGAGCAATTGATTCACGGTGCCCCGCTGATTGCAGACCCAATGCGTATTGGTGGAACGAATGTCTCGAAACCAAGCAATGGTTTTCGTGATGTATTGAAAGAAGTAAAAAAGAAGCATCCAAAGGGACAATTTAACACATGGTAACTAAATTTGAGTAACATCAATCGCAAGAAGAAACGTTCGCCAAATAAAGAAACCAAAGGTTCAAAGGAACCTGTTGTTAAACAGCCATTGTCATTAAAAGAAGTCAAGCCGCTTACAGTGAACCAGCGAAGATGCATGGATGGTTTCTGGAGTGGAAAAAATTTAATGATGCATGGCACAACAGGAACCGGAAAAACGTTCCTTGCTATCAGTTTGGGCTTGCAAGCGGTTCTAAATGATGATATATTTGAGAAGTTAGTTATCGTTCGAAGTGTTGTTCCAACCCGTGATATGGGATTTCTTCCTGGAAATCAGAACGAAAAAATGCTTGCATACGAGGTTCCATACATTTCCATCTGCCGTGAATTATTTGGACGTTCTGATGCATATTCCTTGCTCAAAAGCAAGGGCAAAATTGAGTTTATGTCAACTTCGTTTTCAAGAGGAACGACTATTTCTGATTGTGTAGTTGTTGTGGATGAAATTCAAAATCTCAACTCACATGAAGCAAATACTATCATTACAAGAGCGGGCAAAGGAACCCGTATAATTTTCTCAGGAGATATTAGACAATCTGATTTGAACAAAGGGAAAGAAATCTCTGGACTAAGAGATTTCATCCAGATCATCAAGAAAATGAAAAGTTTTGATACAATTGAATTCAGTAGTGATGACATCTGTCGTTCTCAATTGGTTCGTGAATATATTCTCATTAGAAATGAACTAGAAGACGACGGAATTATTGAACCTCTATCAAAGGCATAGAATTTATCATGGCGTTTGTATTGGATTATCTACCACAACCAGAACTCAAACAAGTTACTGGATTGAATGGGCGATATTATTATAATCCATTGACTGAGGAAAAATTTGATTCAGTCACAACAGTTCTCCAAAGAGCAACTGATCTTTCTTGGCTTGCTCATTGGAAAGCAAAAGTCGGTGAAGAAATCGCAGATGAAATTACAAAACGTGCATTGATTCGAGGAACCGCTACTCACCATATCATCGAAAATTATGTCAGGGGTAGACCAGACTATGACAAAAATGCTTCACCCTTTATGAAGAAAGCGATTCGAGGCGTCACAAAGATTCTTGACGAAAAAGTGTCCGTTGTATATGGTATTGAGATGCCTGTTTTTTCTAGGCATTTGAACACTGCCGGTACGCTTGATATGTTCTGTCAATGGAATGGCGTCAATGCAATTGTTGATTATAAAACATCCAAGGAAATAAAAAGAGAAAGTGACATTTCAAATTATTTCTTTCAAGCAACAGCCTATGCAATGATGATTGAGGAAATGTATTTTATCAAAGTTCCTAAAATCATTGTTGTAATGATTCCAGAATTTGACTATCCGTATTTCTTTGAGAAAGATTCAAACGAATTGAGAAATGACGTTGAAAAAATATTCATTCAAGATCGGCAAAGAGAAAATCAATGATTATACATTGGCTTCTAACTATGCTTTCGTGCATTATAATGGCATTATTCTCATACGGTGTAACTTTGACTTATTTGATTGCATCAGAGAAAGAAAAGAAATCTTTTAAGGTTCCTGAAATATCGAAGAAACTGGAATGTGGTAGCGTCAAAGATTTTGTAAATGATGTAATAACGCCTAATAAATTTCAAGTTGCGTTTTTTTCACTTGATTCGTATGAGTCTCAAGACATAATAAAGATTGCGTTCGCCAATTCTAAACGCAAAATTGTGATTGTAAATCTTTTCGAAAAACAGAGTGTAGTTTGTATTACTGATGATTTTAAAGATACTTCAGCAACTTTTTCATTCAATATCTTTGATCCAGAATCGGAATTGTAATGCAATTGAAAGTTCGTGGTAAAGGCGCATTGACTCGAAATCAAATCAAAACTGCTATTCCTTATATGATGAAACTAATGAATTCACATCGCATATTGGACAATTCTGAAATCCTTGTAAAATTTGAACATCTAGATTGTCATGCTACATGTTATATGCATGAACCTGGAGAATTTGAAATTTCCCTTTCAAATAAACTCAACAGCAAAAAATGTTTGTTTGCATTGGCACATGAATTAGTTCATGTGAAACAATTTGCTAGAAAAGAATTAGAAATGGGAATGTATCAAGCAAAATTCAAATCAGTTGTTTATGATCTTTCAAAGATTCATTATTATGATTTGCCATTTGAAATCGAGGCACATGGACGGGAAGAAGGACTGGTGTCCAGATATTGCCAATATGTTCGAAGTCAGCAAAAGACATCCTCTAAGGTTGCAAAAAAGACACGAACCAAATCCATCTGAAATAAGGCGAAATAGCGGTATTGTCTTGAACAGGATTCTCGTTGATAGTTGTATATGTCGAAGGGGAACAGGAGTTCGCAATATGTTGGTTTCTATGGGGGAAGATGTCTATGCTCAGGATGAAGAAATCCGTGATCCTAGCAGGAGCGAATACGTATATGAACTGGTGTCTTATGCCAAACTTGTCAAATCGTATTTGAGAAAATATCTTACTCTTCCAGAAGATCAAAAAATCATTGTTGAAACTTTGATTGAGAGTACAGACGGACAATTTAGGTTCTCAACCCAGTCAATTCATCTCGACAGTAGAATTCTTGACAAATGGGATTTCTTGATAATTCTTTGTCATGAAGCTGTTCATGCTGAACAATATTTCCAGAATAGGTTTAGCTGCTATCTTTCATCTTCAAAGTCATATGTCAAATTCCTCAATCGCACATATCTCGTCACAGAAAATGACATCGGAAGCGCAGAACGTCCATGGGAGGAAGAAGCATATCGTAGGGAAAGCGAAATTGCATCAGCAATCCTAGAAGACATTGCACGGGGGGATTGATCATGCTAGATTCGATCAAATTTTGCGAACACACCACCGGAAGATGGAGAGGCAACAATTTGATTCGAAACGGAAAATGGATAAAGAAAATCACTCTGGGGCAGTCAAAGTTGGCTTGGATTGTTCTCAATGAAAATTTACGTGAAGTTGCCTGTATTCCAATCAATTTCTCAATCGCAATTCTGCCACAATGGAACAATACGTCTGCCAAGGCTGGAAGTGTTTTAGATGTGAAGGACAGGTAACCTCATGAACCACAAAACAGTAGCGCCACCTCTCCCGTTGAATGCTTCGAATGAGACTTACACTAAGATCAGTGATCGTTATGAAACTTACAGGGATCGTTCGGATTGTGAGGGAGTTCCGATTAGTGAAATGATGGCGCGCGAACGCAGGGTTCCGGCATCAGCTTCCCAAGCTGAAGGACTTCCATATCATCGGATGATGGGAACAGTTGAGCGTGAACCAGTAAAAGAAGTTGTTTACACCGCAGTTCAGTTGCGCGAAATGATCCAACGAACAAATGATTATCTTGCAAATTCAACGCCAGAATTTGCAATTGTTCGACAGGATAGATGCCAGGAACTCGAATATTTCCTCATCCGCACAGGAAATATGAACGGATACGATTTCCTTGATTTGAACGTCAAGGATGCCTCCAGGAGGCGCTACCGCTTCGCACCAAGACTTCTTGTGACATCTATCGGTAACTGATCTTCACTCTATTCAGGAAGCTCACAGACGCTTGCGAGAGGCGTTCATGTGGATAAACAGGGCAATCTTCAACCCGCAACGCATAAAGCTTCCAGAAGACGAATGAAATTAATTCGTCAACAAATCCAATCAGTTAGGGGAAAAGAGGGTGCTTCGGTGCCCTCTTTTTTTATTTTCTTTTGACAAGTCTTAAGAAATCGTCTACATGTATGATGCAAGACAACAGAGAGGAATTGTCAATGGCAAAGCGCAAGCAGGATGTGATTGGTGAATTCCTTGGAGAAGTCGCAGCTTGCGAAAAATTCGAAGAGCTACAGTTGTTCAAAGAAGTCACCATTGACTCCGCAGTTGGCAACTCCAATGAAATGAACGATGTCTTGAAATTGTTCGTATCAATTATCGACAATTGCGGCGAACTTCGTTTTGGCAATCGTTGGGTTGAGATGAATCCAATGAGCGGAAAGGAACTCATTGAAAAATTCAAGAACACTTCCCGTTCTGCACACTAATCAAGAAATTTCGTTTGTTCCTCTTGCATGATGAAAGCAGTTGCGCTATATGATTTCTGTACTGGCGCAACACATTGACCAAGGATGAATACCATGAAAGAGACTTTTGTGTGGAACGGACAGACGCCATGGGATGGTGTCGGTAAGCCGATTTCCAACAACATGACCACCGACGAGATGCTGAAAGCCGCCGATCTTGATTGGAAGGTTTTGCGGCAGACGCCGCATTTCTACTTTCGTGGTCAGAAGCGTCCTGCCTTGCGCGACGTTCTATACAGGGACACAGACGGGCAAGTTTTGACCGAAGTTCCCCCCGGCTGGCATGAACTGCAGAATCATGATGCGTTTGAATTCACTCAGGAATGGGTTGATGCAGGAAAGATGAAACTTCTGTCTGCCGGTTCATTGAAAGGTGGAAAATTGGTCTGGGTCTTGGCAGAAGTTGGCGAAGAATTCACCATCTTCACGCATGACACGCATCGCAACAATCTTCTTTTCACAATTCCACACGAATACGGTAAGAGCATTGACATCCGTCAAACTCCATTGCGGATTTCATGCAACAACATGATTGCCTTGGCTCTGTCGCGCAGGGGACATCTGACAATTCGTTGGGATCACAGGCGGCAATTTGATGCGTCTACTGTCAAAGCAACCATGGGACTTGCCAATCTACAGTTCCTCGAATTCCGAGACATGGCGCTACATCTCGGAGAAAAGAAATACACTGATGAAAGTTTGAATGAATTTCTCATGCAACTCTATCCAAAGACAAGAGTTGATGAAAATTCGCCCAACTATAGGTTTCTTTCACAACCGGCAACAGTTGTGAAATATCATCTGGAACGTCAACCAGGATTTGAACATCAGCCGGGAACTTGGTGGTCAGTGTTTAATGCAGTCACCTTCAGCATTTCTCATGTGCTTGGACGCGAACGCGAGACTGCTATCTACTCTGCATGGTACGGAAAACAGCGTAACAAGGCTATTGAATCGATGAATCTTGCCTTGGAGTTCGCCGACAAATCTTAACGATAAGAAAGTTCAACTTCCCTCTTGAAAGTTCCTGAAGTTAGTGCTACATCTCTGGCATGTTGGTTTGTTCAACGTCAACCCTGCCGAAGCAAAGGAAATAGACATGGCAAAATCCAAAAACTCGAAGCCCCGGTTCCTTAACGTCCCTCACAAATCGAAAAAAGGACGGGACATTCCGAAAATGCCCGGAACCGAAACGTCTGATGAAACGTTTGATGATACGGGGGGAGATGAGCAGGTGATCGAAACTACATCCGTGAATGAAATGAATGCGGACGTTTCAGAGCCGATCAATGACTCCCTGGAAGGCACTCTAAGCTCCGAGGTGTGTGTTGCCATGCAGACGTTCGAAACCCATGTCGCGAAGACGTTGGACAGTGTGATGAAGAGCCATAATCCGAACCAGGAAGAGGTTTTCATCAAATCGCTGCAGATCGACAACTGGAACATTACTACGCTGATCAAACTGATGAAAAATGGTGCCGACATTCTGATGCAGAAGAGAACGGAACTGGAACGTCAGTTTGATGACATTGAACGGGCGTTCGGACATGTGACGCAGGCAATACCGGAGCGTCACGCTGGCACAGTTCAGAAGACGGGGCGCGGCGGACCTGGACGCAAGCGGGTTTCCAAATTCATCTACGTTCATCCGAAGAACGAAGCTCTGAGTTGGTCCGGCATCGGAATGAAGCCGGTTTGGGTTCGGGAGTTGGAGTCCGAAGGAGTCGAATTGCAGGACATCAAGCACACCAATCCCAACGCCTTGTAATCCGAACGTGTTGACTGAGAGGGAAAGTAGAATTTCTACTTTCCCTTAATCGAATTTTAATGTGGTTGTCGATTTACCATCAAACTTCTTGAATGGTAAAGGCTTCTTGAATTCGTCAAAACCTTTTGGAAAGTTGAATTTCACTGCAATTTCTTTTGAAATTCGAGTAACATTCACTTCATCACTTTGGTTGCCTGCAAGCAAATGCCAATGTGTCGCATCCTGCGATACCACGAAACCTACATGTCCGCCACCTTGTCGTGTCATCGTCAAAATCGAACCGAAGCAAGGCTTCTGTTGCTTTTCGCCAAAAATCCTCCAGTTGAGAGCCCATAATGGGTCTTTGACTGGATCAATGCCAACTTGGACTACACAAAATGCGGCAAAAAGTCCACACCATGGGATCGAATCGGCAACATATGAATCCTCAATGTTGCCTCCAATGATTTTTGCCCATGCCATGATTTTTGCATTGTTCGATGAACCGGGCACTTCCTTGGTTCCCAAGAGTTCTTGAGCAACTACCATCCAGGGCGGAATAGAATGTGGGGATGACATGGCTACCTTTCATAAACATGTGGTTGAATACATCTATTTGATTGCAAAGACATGTCATGATGTAATATTCGTATTAATTATTTATCTTTCTATGATGTCCATCATTTTCGCCGGGCTGTCTCTCATCATGTTGAGGTAACCAAATGCTGATCTATCATGGAACGTCTCAAGAGAACGCAATGAAAATCATGTGTTCTCAACTCATGTGTAGAAAAGATGTAAAAGTTTTTCCTACATCATTGTCCTCAAATGGCAATGCAATTTATTTAACGCCTTTTTACGGACCTCATTATGCATTCTTGCGTTCTTCAATGCAGGATAATGCAAGAGGAGCAATCCTAGAAATCGACACCGATTTTCTAGATGAAACAAAATTCATTTTTGATGAAATCACATTAGAACAAAATGGACGAAATGACGACGGGGAAGAAGATTTATCAATTGAGGAAAGAATGAAGTTCTATATTTCTCTGATTGAAACCGGAAAAATTGATCACATTCCTTGGACAACTTCGCTTGCTTTAATGGGAAGTTGCGCCTACAGAGGTTCTATATCAAACCAAGCAGTTGTTCGCGTTGCGGTTGTAGACCTAGATTTGTTGAAACCTCTGATGTTCAGAGGAGTTCCCCCAATAATCGACACATTCAATCATCGTATCATGTCACATCGATATGACGCCTTGACAAAGTGGATTTTTGGGGATTTGGTTATCGGACCATCAAGCAGAATGTGGGAAAAGATACCGTTTCCTCCAGCCAACAATCGAAATGGGATCACTATCTATGAGCAAAAAGCATTCGCCTGAAAATGATTCGTTGGTATCAATGACTCTTGGTCAAGAAATTTGTAAAATATATCTGACTTCTTCAGAAAAAGATATTCTTGTAGATGCAATAATTTCCCGATTGGTTTGGATTGATGAAAATAATCTGAAGAAATTACAAATTTATGATGAAAATTTGTTGAAATTTTACAGTAGAGAAATTATGATATTGAAAACACTAATGACACGAATTTCTGAAGACAAGATGCAGTTGGTTGAATATGTGTTCTACAAGGCAGAAAAAATTCTTGAGAAGTCTAAAAAAAGAACTTGAACTCTTAAGAACTCTGTGCTATGGTTTTTTATGACTTGAACACAGAGGAATTAGACCCATGCAAAAGCAGATCGAAGAAACTCTCAGCAATGCCATTGCAACTGCCGTTCGTCCCGAGCGTGGCATTTGATGCGGGCGAATTTATGTCGCCATCTCAGACAAAGATCAAGCCAAAATGGTTGGCAAAGCCGCCAAAAATCTCGGCTTGATCTTCCTGAAGAAATCCAACTACGGAACCTCAAATGCTATTTATATCGGCTATGACAACTGCGACGGTATTGCTCTGGCTAAAGGAACTGCCGTCGCCAAAGCCCTTAATGCAATCGGCGTCGTATGTCATCGAGATGAAGTCGCCGATTGAACCGCAGTCGCCGCCGGAACACTTTCCTATTTGGGATCGGAAAAATAATCAAGACAATTTTCCGGACTCAGAAACGGAAGAAGATCAATGTGGAGAAGAATATGAAGAATATGAAGAATATCAAAAATTCTAAAAAGAACTGAACGAATTCAAGGGAGGCAAAATATCATGGCACGTCTCAAGCTCAAAGCCATTGTAGCATTTGTTGACGAGTATGGTGCAATTGCCGAAGAACTCAAAGTTCTTGAGAAACGAAAGAAAGAATTGAAAGAACTTATGCGTCCATATTGCAGTCCAACAAAACCTCTGATGGGAACGAATTTCTGCATCGATTACACATATGAAGTACAGAAACAGGAACGTCTAAATGTGGAATTGATTCGTCGGGAAATGCCTGCTGTCTGGATCAACGAATTCACTCAGTTGTGTGACGTTGAAACGTTCCGGATAAAGAAACTTAAAGTCCTAGAAAAACAGACGTGAGGAATGAATGGCGGAGAAACCCTTCTATGATTCAAGGCACGACTCCGAAGCCTTGAGACTGCTGTTGGATATTCTGGCAGAGTCCAAACAAGTTCCCGAACCACTTCGAGAAAATATTGCGTCTCTGAGAGACGCAATCAGGAATAATGACAAAAAATCCGAACTGTCGTCACATGCAGTTCGTGAATATCTCCTCAGTAAAATGTAAGGAATACAACATGAAGAAAGTTAAAAAATTCGTTCGCAAGAACATCATTCAGCCGGAATTCGACAGGGAAGTTCATCGAATTCTCAACATGGTCTATAAGGCTGGAATTTCATACAAAGACATTTCGGTCAAGACTGGAATCGGGCTTCAGACACTCAAGAACTGGCGGAAACCCCCCAAGGACGGCGGCACCAGATATCCGGCTGGTTGGCGTCTGGACGCGGTTGCCGAGGCGTGCGGCTATCGAAAAATATGGGTAACATCCGACACACAGGATTTGACAAAGGCGATTCCATTCGAGGAAGACCCGGAACCGACTCTGAAGATCAAGAAACCAAAGCGGAACAAGTCCAAATCCAACGTCGTAGAGTTCCAACCGTTCGATAGAAAAAAGGCTACAAATTCTGCTTGACTGACATCAACTGATGTGAGACAGTTCCAATCAGAAGCGGGTGTCGCAGCCTCCCCACGGACCCGGCATTTCGCTTCTATAGGCAAGGTTTCTGCCCCGCAAACTCCAGCCGCGCCGGATACCAGGAGGAGCCCATGTCGCTCCTCCTGGTTTTCTATTTTATAAATATCCTTAGAACGTTGACGATTAGTTGAAAACGTGACAACACGCGACTTCGAAGTCGCCGCCTCCACCAATTTATTTTAGGCGTATGGGGGCGAAATGGGATCGACTGGACGACAATAGGCTGATAAGAGTTCTTCGATGCCCGAGCGGGCTACGTTAAATGACAACGATAATACCGTCATGGACATGGCTATCGCAGCCTGAATGTCCTGAGCCCCCAGGGAGCTTGGAAACAGAATCCCTGGACCTTTTAATTTACTATTGACAACCATTAACCAAGTGAATACCATTCTTTGAAAGAGGTTCGCAAAGGAGAGACAAATGGATCATTTTGTGACCTGCATAATAATAGTATCACTATGTTTTTTCTTTTTAATGTGGGTAATTATGGGATATATTTGAAATATATGAAACCATTGATACATGCAAAAATGTCAGTAAAACGCTACGGCGGAAATTAGAGATGGAGATTTCAAATGAAAGAATTGATTGAAAACTACCATAAAATGAAGAGAGATATGTTTCTTCGAATTGAACACGACTTCAAAGAATCATTCAAGAAGTTTTTTGAAGATAATCCACAAGTGCATGGATTTAAATGGACTCAATACACAGACTATTTCAATGATGGTGAAGCCTGCATTTTTCATCGTCATGAGATTGTAGTTATGCACAACGAAAATGAAGAAGGAAATGATTACTATGATCTATTAGATAATAAAGTTGAAGCAACTGAAAATGCAACAGCATTCATTGACGAACTAGAAGACGTTCCTCATGAAATTTATGAGAGCATGTTCGGGGATCATGTTTCTGTTATGGCAACTCGTAAAGGATTTGAAATATCAGAGTACGAAAACCATGACTGAAGGATGGTATTTCTATAAATGGGCTGAAAGAGTTGAAATACTTCCAACCACAAGAACTTTTTGGAAATACGCTTTATATAAAAACGACAGTCATATCACGGCATTTGGAAGAATGCTTCTCAAATTTATTTGGTGTGAATATAAAACTATTACTAATGTAGTTGTATTTCATCAATATGAAGACAATTCAATGTCTGTAAAAGAGAATAGCGTAATTTATCAATGCATCCCAGGAATTATTCCTAATCTTTTATATTGGAGATTTTATAATGACAAACCGCAAACTAGCATCGATTCGTAAAATTAGTTCCATTGAAGCCATTCCTGAAGCTGACAATCTTGTCAAAGTCAATGTAGATGGATGGTCCGTAGTCAGTGCAAAACAAAATGGATTCATGCCTGGAGACCTAGTTGTATTTTTTGAGGTTGATTCATTTCTTCCAATTGAGGAACGATACGAGTTTCTGAGAAAATCTTGTTATAAAGAAACTAAACACTTAGGTTCAGGGTTTCGTCTCAAGACAATCAAACTCAGAGGAACTATTTCCCAAGGTTTGGTTATGCCTCTTGAAAAAGGGGAAAATTCATCTGGCGTTCCGGTTTATGTTATTACTGGAAAGAATGGTGAAAAGCATGAAGTTGAAGTTGGTGATGACGTAACCGAAGTTCTCGGGGTTCAGTTTTACGAAAAACCAATTGACAGTAAGCTTTCTGGAATTGTTCGAGGAAACTTCCCGGCTCTTGTTCGTAAAACTGATCAAGAAAGAATTCAGAATATTCTTGGCGAACTCATGTATGACATGGAAGCCAAGTGGGAAGTTTCTATGAAACTCGATGGCTCATCCATGACTGTTTATCGAAAAAATGATGAAATTCATGTTTGTTCAAGAAATATCGATCTTGTCGAGACTGAGGAAAACACGTTCTGGCAAGTTGCCAACCGTCTCAAAATTCCAAGCGTGCTGAATTGGTTGGGACGAAATCTTGCCTTCCAGGGCGAGCTAATGGGACCAGGAGTGCAAGGCAATCGAGAGTGGCTGAAATCCCACACCTTCTTCCTATTCGACATTTGGGATATTGACAAACAACGGTATTTTACGCCACAAGAGCGAAGATCCTTGGTATCAACCATCAACGACTCAGGATTTGAACTTCCTCACATCCACGTTTTTGGTGAAAAACAACTCAAGGATTTTGGAACTTCCTATGAAGAGGTTTTGTTTAATTTGTTGACATACGCACAAGGTCCATCAATATATAATGCTGTCAAAGAAGGAATTGTGTTCAAACGAAATGACGGACAGTTTTCGTTCAAAGCCATTTCGGTAGAATACCTTCTTAGTGAAAAGTAAGTAACCTACAGAAAGGAACCGGAACATGAAGACAGTCTATCTAATCGCAGTGCTTTTGATTGCAGGATGTTCAACGGATGTGCAAGCACAAAAGTATCATCCGCATTGCAATCATAATTCTGCTGTCGGTTCTTAGGGCGAATAATGTGAACGAATGGTGCGTTCTCTTTTTAGGGAGCGCATCATTCCAATATTATGAAAGATATAAAATGAACACTGTTGATATTTCAATGCTTTCTGAAGACAAACAACAACAAATAATTTATCTGACAATACTGATGGAAAGACATACAGATTTAAATATTACACAAATCATCAGTGAGGCAACACGATTTGCAGGACAACCTACAGTTCCGTTTAAATATACGAATATTACAAGATGTCTCAAGCTGTATTTTGAGAAAGATAAATATACAGCAAATAGATTTATAATTGAAGGAGCATCTAAAGATGTCAACAATTGTTCCACCCCAGACAGTTACATTTAAGATTGATAAACCAACTTCAAATACTGCGGTTCCAGTAGCAGCAGTAACGCCAATTCCAGAGAAACTGGCGGAACCAAAACCTAAACTTGATGATTTCTTTGCCAAGCCGGTTCCTAATACCGTCATACCAGAAACCACGGCAAATACCGTAATTCAACCAACACCATTTTTTCAAAAAGTTCAGGACAAAGTTGCTGAATTAAATCCTCCAAAAAAATCTGGAAATGGAATTATTGTATTTGTAGTTCTGTTAGTTGCTGCATTATTTGCATTGTATCATTACCGTGCCGAAGTATCACAAAAACTATACGAAGTCGTCTCTCATTCGCGCGGGAACAAAGACGTACATGTAGCCAATAAAAATACAATTAAAGTAGAACATGAACAATCAGCACCATTGGAAGAAAAACGAGTTCGCAAAGAAGCTAAAGTTCTAGAAGCCCGTGATTATTATCTGCGAATTTTCAACGAAGATGGCTCAATTTCAGTAAGAACTGGGGGCTCGCTTGCATGGAGAATCAATAACCCTTGCCGGATTCTGTATGGTAAATTTTCCGCGTCTCAAGGTGCATTTGACAAGGCAGACAAATTTGGTGTCTTCAAGTCCTATGATGCAGGACGGAAAGCTTGCTATGAACTACTGTTTACATCTGAACACGGCTATAAACAAATTACCGTCAATGATGCCATGAAAAGATTTGCGCCAGAATCTGAAGGATTTAAACCAATTACATATGTCAAGGCTTTGTCCAAAGCTGGAATTAGTTCTACCGTCGAAATGAATGACTTGTCAGAAGCAAAGCGTCAAAAAATGATTGACGTTATTATGGATGTTGAAGTATTCATTCCAGGACGCGTGGTTGAATTTGAATCCGAAGCAGACTTTAACAAACGTGGATATTGATGATTACTCAAGAAGAACTTAAATCTTATTATGCTGAATGCGCTGGAATAAGATTAGGATACTTTTCTACGATAAAATTAGCGCAAAAAGCATATGAAACAGAATCCAAACTCAAATATGGAGAATTTACCTATCATGGCAACTACACCAATTCCACAATCTCGGGGACTTGAAGAAACTGAACCAAAAGCAGTTGCAGCAGTTGCAGCAGTTGCAGCGGTTGCCGTCGCGGCTCAACCAACAAAGATTACCAAAGTCATTTCATATGGCAATGGTGTTTTGACAGTTGAAATGGATGACGGAAACCATTACAAGAGAGAAGGCGGAACTTTGGCTTGGAGGGGACAAAATCCAGGAAATATTCGATATGGGGATTTTGCTAAAAGTCAAGGTGCTGTCGGTTCTGGATATGACGGAATGTCAGTATTTCCAACAATTGATGTTGGCAAAAGTGCCATGAAAGAACTGCTTTTTGGAAATAATTCTCGTTACCTAGATTTGTCAATCAAACGAGCTATGTCCATTTATGCACCTGATTATGACGGAAACGATTCATCTGCCTATGCGGCATTTGTTTGCAAAGCAGCCCGTCTATCAAATATCAAAGCCCTGCGTCAATTGACTGGGGAAGAAAGAGATCGTATGCTTGCAGCAATGCAGCGTATGGAAGGAAATAAGGTTGGAACCGTAACAAAGGTGACGAAATGAAAAAGTTCTTGCTTCCATTAGTAATTGCAATTGTTCTTATCCCTGCAAATGCATATGGCTGTGAGTTTTTCTACAATTTTTTATCCATGTTCAAACCGGCTGAACAAACTGAGGAATATGAACCTCCACGACGGCGAACATATGAAAAGCCACAACGGGAACGTAAAGTGGTTCGGGAACAGCCTTCCCCATGGAAGACTTTTCAAGAGAAGTCTGTAAAGAAACCAGTTGTTCAGGAAACAAAGGAACCTGAACCAGAAGTATCCAAAGTGAATTGGAAATTCTGGGAACCGAAGAATCGTGGACTTGAAGAAGGAACCGGAAAAATAATCACGGATGAACTGTTTACCACCGAACCGATTGCAGAATAAAAGGAAATGTATTTTCTTTGGGTTGGAAGGGAGGAATTCCCTTCCTTTTTGCCTCAAACACCCTATTATCATAGGGTTAAAACCAGCAATCAAGCAATCAAGCACATAGAAAAACACGGAATGCCATTGATTATATCCTTTGGATGTGCTTCCGAAAAATTTGCTAGATATATGAAATCACTGAACATCGATCCGAATTCTTACACATACAGAGTTCATTGTGACACAGATAAAGACCAAATTTTGAAAATCATGAGAGGATAATACATGGCTGAAATTATTGTTTTTGATCTTTGCGCTCAAGTCGAAGAATTAGTTTGGGAACACGACATTGGATATATCGAAGCATCAATTATGCTCGCTGAAAAACTTGGAATTGAGGAAGATAACTTTGGTTCCTTGATTAAGACAAATCAGTATATTAAAGCTAAGATTCAAGAAGAAGCGGAACAATTGAATTTCCTTGAACGCGAAAATCGGCTGGAGCCAATCTAACATGAACAAAACATTTGAAGACGTAATTCTTAAAGACATGGGAATTCCTCTAAATGCTAAAATGCTGAAAGAGACTAAGGTTTACGAAGGTGACCCCGAATTCCTTTACAAGCTTCAGTTTATGACAAAGGGATATGTGTTTGAAGATGCTGAAAGAGACGTTGAAATCTTTCAACTGAATCCGAAAGCCATCAATTTTATGTCAAGAATGTTGTTGCAGTTCTATCAAGTCCCGGTTTTAGCCTTGCAAGATGCCTGTATGAGTGGTATGCTATCCAACGCGTCGGGTAAACAAATCGAAGCCCAGATCAAACAATTGGTGGAACAACATGGCAGAGACACCGAAAAAACGAGGCAGACCCCGTAAAGATCAGAGCATCCAGGCTGCACCGGTTCCACCCCCGAGGGATGAACCAAGTGTTCGAACTCTTCGATTTGGATTGTTTCAAATTACCAACAAACGCCCGCACAAGATCGTGGAAGGTCCAATAAATCGTTTCTCCTCTGTCAAAGAAGCAGTCAAGAAACTCAAAGAAATTCGAGATATTGAAATCCTAGAAAAAAGAAATCCATATGTCTTTGTCCTACTCCCCATTGACGGAAAAATCGGTTTCCTTCCTCCGAACTCATAATATTGCAATGACACCTTTCGAAATATATCAAGACTATCTTGCAATCAAAAGACATTTTCACTCGACTGCATATGATTACTTCAAATCGAATGGTAAGACTAAATGCAGTCGAGAATCATTTGACAATAGAAAGGACAAGTATTTCTTTCAGAAATTATCCAGACTCAAAGACCCAAAGTTGATGCTGGTTTATAATTTTGTGGAAAGTGATGCTTGGATTGGTGATATTGTCATCAATGAAGACGCCTTAGCCAACTATCGCAAACATAAGAAATTCATGCAATCCTTGACATACGAGTTCAAAAATGAACTGAGGCACTTCGATAGTCTTTCAGATATAGTTCAGGCGGAACAGAAAACACACCCCAAGGCGATTCGTCTGTTCTTGCAGGGTAAGCTAAGCCTGGAAACTTTGGTCCTGGTGATTGATATTTTGCGCCCTATTAGTTATTGGAAACGAATGCTGCCTGAAGACCAGATCATGAATGAAATCGTCTTCAAGGCATCTAAGTATCATGGGTTCATGTCCTATGATAGAAATAAAATGAAAACTGAATTGAAAGGAGTTTTGGACTAGTGCAATACTGTAAGAATTGCCCGATGAAGAACGCAACCAAACGTCTTGTTCGAGGCAACGATAAACTTTCGTTCGATCCGCCTTATCTTCTGCAAAAATGCCTGGACTGCCATCTTCGCCATGCGGAACAGATTTTGGATGAAACTCGTAAAAATAACCGCTTGACACCAAAGCAAGAAACAGAGTAATATAAATACTCTTGCGAACGCATACTTTACATCATGATTTTGTAATACGAACATACTGAAAAACTTATAAACGGAGAACATAAACACATGTCATTTTCACAGTACAAGAAAAACCACAAAGCAATGTCCGACAAGCTGGGCAGTTCGCTTAATAAAATGAATAAAACCGGCTATCAACAAGAAGAAGGATTTTGGAGTCCTACAATTGATAAAGCTGGTAATGGTTGGGCAACCATTCGTTTCTTGCCAGCCGTTGCAGGAGAAGAAGACCCATTTATTTCGATTTTCTCTTATTCATTCCAAGGTCCAACAGGACTTTACTATATCGAGAATTCACGCACAACACTTGCTCAAGGTGAACCCGATCCAGTAGACGAAATGCGCGCAAAACTATGGCACGCAAAGAATGAAGTCGAAGCCAAGAAGTATCCCAGAACCAAGCGTTATATTTCAAACATTCTGGTAGTCAAAGACAACGAACACCCAGAAAACAATGGAAAAGTCTTCTATTTCAAATATGGAAAACAAATCGCTGATAAGATTAACTCACTATATAAACCCGTAGATGCTGATGATGGTGCGATTGATGCCTTCAATCTTTATGAAGGAGCAAATTTCAAACTTATTGTAAATCGGAAAGATAAATTTCCAACTTATGAAAACTCTAAATTTGAAGCACCAAGTCCAGTAGCAAAAACTGACAAAGAAATCGAAGCTATCTATGATCAATTACGCCCTCTAAAGCCATTAGTTGCTGATGATAAATTTAAATCTTACGACGAATTAGCAAAGAAACTAAAGCGTGTTCTTGGCGGAAAGCCAACAGACACAGTTCTCCAGGCGACTAAGGCAGAAAGTCACCCATCTGAAGAACTAGGTGAACTATCTGGTTCTGATCCAACTGATGACCTAGACACAGTTCTAAAAAATATAGAAGACTCAGTTCTTGGACGATAAATAAAAAGTCATCAAATAACTTCAGAGGAAAGAGGAGAGCCAATAACTCTCCTCTTTTTGTATTATATGAAACAAAATAAATCGAATGAATCTAAATTGTCTCATGAACATCTACTTGCAATATTAGAATACTTTCCCGATATAGGAATTTTTGTATGGAAGGAAAGAAATTGTAAAGGGTTCAGTTCTTCAGGAAAAGAAGCAGGATGTAAACACAAAATAATAGGAAGACATTATATCAAAATAAATAATATTTCATATTTTCGTTCTAGACTTGCTTGGTTCTATGTCCATGGCGTTTGGCCCAAAAGTGAATTAGATCATCGAAATATGATTAAAGATGATGATAGAATAGAGAATCTAAGAGAAGCAACACGCCAGCAAAATCTATGGAATAGAAATAGAACTCGAAGAGAAATTAAAAATAAAAATTTACCAAGATGTATTACTATTGTTGGTAAAAGATTCAAGGTTGTGTTGAAACACGAAAATAAACCAAAATATCTTGGAACTTTTGATGATTTAAATGAAGCTATAAAGTGTAGAGATGCTTTCGAATTCAAACACCGAAAATTCCTTTATTCCTGATACAGATAGTCTTTACACATAGCAACGACCCTGACTGCCATAGCCCCCACTTCCTGGTGCTTCACTTTCTGTTTCAGGATTGTTCATTCCGCCAGCGGCGGGAACTTTACCAGATGTAGTTGCTTGAGGCGAGCGCGCGCCACCAGCGTCTTGTGTGGCTGGAGTCGATGGAGGCGGTTCACCACTATCTTCATCCGCTGGCGGGGACGTTGGCTCTGCGGTGGCGGATGTTCCCGGAACGTCAGTCGGGATAGCTTTTTGCGAAACTGATGAAGGATTTGGTGGCGAAAATGCTGAATTCGATGGAACATCTTTCGACAGTCCATCGACAGGTTGCATTTCCTCCGGTTTAAATCCGCTACTGGGACCAACACCTTCAGTAACATCAATCTGAGATGAGTTTGGTGCATTCGTACTAGCAATTGGAGTCGATGCCGGAACAGTCTGAATTTGTTTTCTATATGCTTCTGCATTTGGAAATCCAGGAGGGTATATGGCTGGTCCAAAATCAAAAGTCGACATGTAATCAGCAGGAGTATTCATATTGATGTTGTTTGCACTAAAGTAAAAATTAGGTTCCGGACCATCAATTGTATCATAAATAGGTCTTATCTTAACCGGAACCCTATCTACTTTGACATTTTCTGTTGGTTTGCTGTTGGCAGACGATGTAAATTTTGATGCCATAGATGTAAAGCCACTTAATCTATCAAAAGTCGGTTCGGAAGATTGTGTCGGAGAATACGTGGGGTTATCAGATTCAGTCGTTGTTACGCCACGGCTCTTATAAGCCATTCCCTTTTTATCTCGATAGTCGTTTCGATTATCGCCAGGAGAATTGCCAACAGTATCACCGCGAGCCTTACTAGCTTTCTCAGCATCATGCAGATTGACGAATTTACTCTCAACAATATTAAGACCAGACAAGAATTTATCTGAGACAAGACCCTTTTGCTTTAGCTTGTCAATAACAGCATATTCCTTCTCAGTAAAGTTTTTACCGTGAAGTTGAACATCCATTTTATTGTCTGTCAAAAATTTCTGAAGTCTTGGCAAGGTTTGAGCGAGATTTGTGTCATTCAAATTATCAATTTCCAATTTATCAGGCAAAGTTCCGTTTTTTTGTGCTTGCAATAGAAGTTGTTCAGTGTGATGTTGCCAACCACCATTCTTCCATTGTTCCATTGTCATTCCATAACCTTTTGCCAATTTTTGAATTTCAGCAACTTCGGCGGGGAAACCTGAAAAATTAACAGCACCAATCCCCATTGTATAACCCGAAGATTTGACGCCTGGATTTGATTGTTTTAATGAATTGACATCTTTCATAAATGGTCCAAAAGTTGGAACATCCATGTTACCACCAAAATCCACATTTGGTCCGCCCTTTTGTATCATTGCTTCCATTTGAGCTTTTGACATTGGATTATCAGTGTCGAAAACTAGACGACGTTCTTGTTGCCCTTGATTTGTAGAAGGTGGGGCTTTTAGAAATCCACGTTCTGACACAGGACGATTTGCGTCTGGTTGTCTATTAAAATGATCGCCACCTCCAACCATTGGGGTTCCTTTACCCTCCAACCCCATCGCAGGACCATGAATTTTTGCAGGGTCCATAACATTGGAACCCCCGAAAGAATTCGGCGACGTTCTTACTTCATAATGAAGATGAGGTTTAGCCATCTGATTTGGCCATCCGTTTTTCTCATAGTGTTTAACGGCGGCATCGGCATCTCCATTGAAATCTCTTAGAACCGCCGCACCAAATTGAGTTCCGGAACCAGTAATATGAGAAATAGTTTGTCCTTGTTTTACTGCATCACCTACATTTAACGGCTTGCCGTCTGGTCCGGTTGGTTGAGCAATGTGTGCATATCTGTGATATAATCCTTTACTGTCTTTGACATCAACAATCCAGCCATAACCGTTGGATGCACGGGATGAAACTACTCTTCCATCTGCAACTGCATAAACCGCTGCATTTTTTCCGGCTCTTAAAGCTTTTGTTTCTGGATCACGAGAATAAATGTCAACACCAGCATGAAGTCTTCCGCGTTCACGTCCAAATTGTGGTGTTTTTGCTCCTCCAATATCCCCGGTTACTGGAAAGGTATATCCATTTTGAGGTTGTGCCGATGGACCAGATGGTGCTCTAGATTGATTTGCATTTGGAATTGTTCCTGGTGGAGATGATATTGATGGTTCTGCTAATGGTTGAGGATTTAGATTAGCACGAAGCGCCTCTGTCTTGATCATCCCTAATTTTGGTAAAATGTCTTGTCCATCGGCTGGCGGAAACTGTGCATTATATTCTTGTTCTCTTTTAGCAGTCAATTTTCCCCATTTCGGAAACATTTGGCTATAATGATCAGCACCAAATTGGGTAGTTGGTCTTCCAGAATGTTCATGTTTCATTCCTTGATCAGTAAGCAATCCAATTTCGCGACTTCCGCCTCTGACTTTGGCGATAGCTGCTTCCCCATCCTTATTCAATGGATGTGATTTGATATGTTTCTTATTTACAGGACCATAGAATCCGCTATACAATTCATCTTTAACACCCCAGTTTTCGAATTTGCCTCCTTTTTGACGCCTTGCAGATATTCTGTTCATCATGGCTTCAAGGGGCAAATGAAGATTCCCACCATCTTCAGCCTTCATAGCACTCATAACCATATCTCTCAATCTCGGATCATTATCCATTTCCTTGAAATATGCTTCACGATCTTTTGCAAGATATGGACTACCGCCGCTAGGAAGTTTAGGAACTTCATTCAAACCGGTTTGAATGGAACCGCCTTGCCAATATTGTGACTGAATCGGAACACCTGAACCTTTTGGCGATGGTGGACCTACGCCTTCTTTACCTGGAATATAGGTTCCCCCGCCTCCAGAATAACCGCCTTTATCAGGTCTTCCGCCACCACCAGCCTGATAGCCACCACCAAAGCTAGTTCCCCCGCCCCCAGTGCCTCCAGAACTTCCACCACCCCAACCCCCACCGAACGAACCGGAACCGGTTCCTAATGGTTGTGCGCCTGTAGCAGCCACAGCAGCGGGCATTCCAAGGCGTCCCATGTGCCCTTGAGCAAATTCGAATCCGCGTGGGCTCTTTCCATACATCATGAAATCGCGTTTTTCTTCATGAATTCTTTGACGATCATACATGGTCTGCCAATCGTCATTTCCGGAACGTCTTTGTTGATCATTGTTTTGGAAGAATGATTGGTCTTGAAATTGGTTGCTGCTATTTCTTCCGTCGCCAGATTGGTTCTGATGGCTCTGGTATTGTTGAGAAGGCGGCAAACGATCCGGGTTGGTTCCGGGGCGCAATGGCGACGCATTGGCTTCTGAACCTTTTAATAATTGATACAATTCGTATGCAGTGAGTCCTAGGGCAGCAGCCGTTCCTAATGGTCCTAGGGAAGCCATTCCGGCACGCGCGGCAAGCCCCGGAGCAAGCCGCGCGGCTAGTGGACCTACACGACTCAATGCACCACCTACCGCGCTTGCGGCGCGAGATGCATATCCCACCCCCGCACCTATAGCGCGCTTCGCATATGCGGCACCTGCCCCCACGGCTGCGGAACCAGCTACTATCTCTTCAATTGCCGCTGTTACACCTGTTACATTGGCGATTTTATTAACCAATCCACCTTTTTTATCTTCCAATCCATTGCCGACACTTTTATTATTTGATGCACGCCCGCCCCAAGTTTTAATTCTTCCGGAATCTTCGAGTTTATGGATTTCTTGACTTTGCTTAAGTTTACCTTTTTTATTGTTTTGGTCAATCCCTGCTTTGTTTTCTAACCGAGCAATGCGTTTGTCGAGTAACGAAAAATTTCTATTTGTAAGATGAACACTTTCATTGAATTTGGTCTGCATCATTTTATGATGTTCGTCTCGGCGTTTGTCTTTTAGTCCTTCATTTTTGTTTACTTTTTCGCTTTGTTTGCTTTCTGGTTTTTTTTCCTTTGCTGTCTCTTTGTTTAGAAAATCATTTTTAAATTTATCAAATGTATCAGAAAGTTTCTTAATGTCGTTTTTTTGTTCGAGAAAACGAGCTTCAATCAAATTAAATTCTGTAGCAGCGAGTTCTTGAGTTTTCTGAAGGCGTTCAGCGATTAAAAACGGATCATCACTGAATTTCATTCCTTCCGACAATTTATTGGCAAAGGTTTGACCAATGATACTACGTGAATTACCCAAAGCACCAATAATAGAAGATTTAAGGCTTTGTTTTATAGCAGCTTTTTTTTCTCCGGCTGGCGCACGTCTTGCATCGTGAATAGCAGCACCGATAGAACCCAAAGGGCTCAAGAGTGTTTTTTCAACTTCCACCCTAAATTGTGCCCAAGCGACAGCGGGAATTTTTTTCCAGTCAGTATTGGGATTAAACGCCAAGTCATCATTATCACGAAGCCGCTGTGCTTTTTCATTTACATTTGCCCGATGTTTAGCACGCGCGTCATCACTACGCGTGCTTTGTTTTGACTTCTGGGGGGAAGCCGGTTTTGTCGGATCATTACTTCCTTGATCGGGCATTTCTTATTGATTCTTCCTGTATAGAATTTAGGCGTTGCGTTTCATTTTCGGCTGCTATCGTGTCGTTCACCTTTGTCATCATTAAATCTCTTTCGAATGGAACCAAACGCATGAGTTCTGAAATTGCGAACCCATGCTTGTATTGCATCAGAAAGAGATCATCATAGTATTTTCCAAGGGATGAGTAGTTCATCCAAACGTAAAAAAATCCTCAATTGACTTCTGAGTCAAAACTACTTCCTTTCCATTGGAATTCGTATATTTCAATTCGTTTTTCATGCTTGGCAGATTGTAAAGGAACTTCCTCATTTCGTTATATGTCTTAGCGGGCATTGAATTTACGAATTCAAGAATTGATTCAGGTGTTTCTTCCGAACAGTCGTGAACAGTTTCGCCTTCGAATACCTTATCCATGCACTTAGACGCCAACTTATCAAATGCCTTTTCTTCATCCAATGTAAAGAAATCCTTGTTGGTATAGATTTCTATCGCTGGATATTTCATTGTAAAGCTCATATCTTTCGATATTTTGAATTTGTTGACAATATCAGGCGGGAAGATAACTTCCAGTTTGTCAAGATCAATGTCGAAGTCGTATTGCTTCTGGTCTTCTGCATCTCGATACGACACCTTTGAGATGTTAGAAACCGAAACAGCACGAATTTTGGTGAATAGATATTCAACGTCAAACAATGGAAGTTTCATGACATTGGTTTTGTCCTGAATACAGTTGTTGACGATTTGCGCAATCCCTGAAAAGTAATCGGACACTTCTCCGGATTGACGACACATAAGAAGAATTTTCTCTTCTTTGACTGTGAATTGTCGAACCTTGACAACTTTCTTGGTTGAAGGAATAGTTACGTCGAATAGTGCTTCTTTAATTTTTGGTAGCATTAGATCAAATCTCCATTATAAGTTTTTTACGTTATGCCAGTCCAAATATTCCATTTGGACCTGGAATCTACTAATATTATTATTGTCTTGCCAGTTCATTTGCATGTCACTTACCATTGACGGGAAACAATCTATGCAAATGGTTCTTGAAATGAAACTTTCGAATGCTTCTCCACCTTCCCAAGTTTCAGGTACATGATATATTGCAACATCTGTCACATAATTTTGTTTGTATTCCAATTCGTAAGGAAAAACTGAGGGAAGAGCATTAGGAATACTAAGTGTAGCATTCGAAGGAACTGCGATATCAGGGTCTACTTCTTTTCTTATTCCATCTTTCACCGAATGAGGCATGATATAATTCATCCAACTATGAAAGAATTTCCACACTTGACCAGCACCATCAGCAGTGATTGTCATCTGCAACGGATTTGTGTGGGGCGCAAATGGTCTTTTTTCAGTAGGACCATATGTAAAACGCCGATGATCTGAAGTCTGTAAATGAAATCCAGGAAGGTTTACACCCTCACAGTAATACTCAATTTTATCTCGAAACTCGGATGCGCCAACAATTCCCAATGGTGGAACGAATGACACAAAGAAACGATTTGGTTTTGCATAACCATTTCTTTCGACAACCCCTTTGAAGCCTTCGATGCTAAAACCTGCCATTATCGCCCTTTTCTTATTTTTGCCATTGAGTCTACATGAACTCTTGACATGGATGCTTTTTCAAATCGTTCGAGAGGCAGGAACAAAACAATGTTCCAATACTCAGGTTCAACGATGTAGAAACGAGACTTCATATGTGAATACAAGTATTTTTTGATACATGGAATATAATGAGGAATTCGCATCGTTGATTTCATGATATCGTATGACAAAATAATTCGTTTACGTTCAGTATGTTTATTGTCCTTAATAACTTTCTTGACAAGTTCGTCCATTAGCAAAGCACGTTGTCTTTGTGGAAGATAATGAAAATTCAATCCGAGGAATCCATCTCTATCCATGCGAATCGGCATCACCAATGGATATCTGTCATAATACGGCAACTTGTCTCTTGTCTTTGGATAGTAATAGAACATACAGAGGCGTCCAATTTGCAAAGCCGAAAGACGGTTGAGAAGTCTTTTCTTATCGTCAGACATCAATGAATTGCCATTGATCGGTGCAGCACGAACTTTCTTCATCATCAACCTATAAGAAGACATAGCTTCATCGCGAACTGCTTGTGTCGAGTTTTTTAACTGTTCAATATATTCAGCATTAAGTTTCTTGAGAAATTCGGACACATCAATCCTTTGATCTAGCTATCTAGTAATTAGGCTCCGAAATAATGTTTTCCAAAAATATGATCCTCTGTAAATATCTTGAATTCCCAACCTTTCTTCTTACAATAGAATTGAGCGGCTTTCCATTTTGCTGCATTGACACCATACGTCATAACTTCCTGCAAAAATCGTTTCTGATTCTTACCTTTCTTTGGTGGAACCGTCTGCGACTTGGGTTTAACTTCAATCATCAAGGTTTTTAGTTCTCCATTTTTATCTCGTAAAGTTATAATAAAATCAGGGAAGTATCTTCTAATTCTATTATCAGCAGGCGAACGATATGCAATCGCCTGTTCTTCCGATTGCCATGAAATGATACTAGGAGAAGTATCAAAATACATCATTACCTTCAGTTCCCATTTGCTTCTCCATATAATGTTATGAGGATTTCCTGTATATTTTTCAGGATGAGAAGCTTTGAAAACTCCTTTATAACTTCCGCCGCGTGGTGATCCGTTTTTTGCAATTCGTTTAGATGCTGTTTCAGACATTTTTTCTTTCGTCTCTTCTGAATGAAATTTACCTTCCCAAGAAGGAGGCGGATTATTTTGATATCGTAATAGAACATCTTCAGTAGTTGGATATTTATTTTTGTTTTTACTATTCTTTGGGCGTCCTTCAGAATAGTTGTTATTTTTCATACTATGCGACAAAATTTCTTTTCTAGCATTGTCGGTCAACCAAGAAAATTTACTTCGACATGGAACTGAACAAAATTTTCTATATCCTTTTGTTATATTACGAAATTTCGTTATTGAACCACAATACAAACATTTACTTTCATTATCATGCAAATATTTGTCATAATACGATTGTTTCTCCATACATTTTTGAGAGGTAAGATGTATTGCTAACGAACGGCGATCTTTAAATGATTTTGAACATATTTCACAATGCATGATTTATCTCATATAAGTAATTGAACCCAATTATATTTATAGGAAATCCATGTCATCACCAATAGTCACTAGAAATCCATCATTTGGTCCTGCATTACGAACTAGTAATGCCCCTCCTGCTAGTGTGATCAGTAAAGAACTTCAGGAAATGTCATCGTTAACACCAATTCTTCAGTATCCACCTGATCTTCCAAAATATTATGTTTTGTTGACACAAAGTGCATGGCGTTATTCGGCTGCATTGACTTTACAAAAGGCGTACCGGTTGCCACTTCCTACTCGTTTGGTGGATGCGCATGAAGTTATGTATGATCACCACTTCAACTGGACAGATATGTTAGCAAACATATCAGGTGTTCAGAGAGCAGCAGGAATATTAGGATATTCAGTTGGTAACTTCAAAACAGTGACTGTTCAAACTCCACAGTTTCGAACGTTCTCAATGGAATGGAAATTTGCTCCAAGAAATGCAAGAGAAAGCCAAACAATTCGAGAAATTTATAATGGTATAAAACAAGGAATGCATCCTATTGCAAAAGCAAGTTTTACTGTGTTGGAATTCCCTAGTATTTTTTGGCTTGGCATATATCCAAACGCTGGTTGGTTGTTCAAAATGAAACCAGCCGTCATCAGCGGATGTCAGATTGATTATCAAGGTGGAAATCCGCAGCCTGCTTTCTACAAAGGAACAATGGCACCTGAATCAATTGTTTTGAGACTGTCGTTCATTGAAATTGAATACTGGTTAGCCAATAACTTCGACAATGTAATGGGGGATTATCCTTTCGACGCCTCGGCAAGATATTTTTCACAAAATCCACCAACCGCACCACCCGGAACCGATCCAACAAACGATCCTGATTCTCCAACTTTTGATCCTGACGTTAGACCGATACTCTAATGAGATATTTTGCATCGTTTCCAACAATTACTTACGCAAATACAAATGTTGTCGATATTACCCGACGCGTCAAAGTTGTTGATAAATCGAAGAAATCGCCATATGCATTTTATCCATATGATATCACCAACCATCTCAGAGGAGATCAGGTTGCGGAATTCTATTATGACAATGCATATCTCGATTGGTTGATTTATATTTCAAATGAAATCGTTGATCCGTATTATGATTGGTATGTTCGAGATGATCAGCTTGACGAACTTATTCGAACAAAATATGGTTCAACTGAAACCTCGAAACGTAAAATCAAATACTTCATGAACAATTGGTTTGAACATGCAGATGACCAAATCATCACATCCTATTATGAAAATACAATTGATCAAAATCTGAAGAAATACTACGATCCGTATTGGTCCGAGAATGGTAAAATTCTTTATTACGTTCGTAGACGAATTGATCATACACACAATACAAATAAATTGATTGACTATGACATCACTTATGTTTCTGGCAATTCATTTACATCTGGTGAACTTGTTGACATTTGGTACACTGCAAATTCACTCGGAACCGGGGAAGTTGTTTTCTCGAACACAACCAGTCTGAGAATCAAATCAGTTCAAGGAAATACGTTTGCAAATTCGTCAACCAATACATTCATCGTTGGTGAAACATCTTCAACAAATGCGACTGCATCGTCATCAAATACAATGATTGAAAACATTTCTGATGAAGAGAACGTTTATTGGACACCTGTTTATTACTATGATTTTGAAGTCATGAAAAACGAAGCCAATCGAACAATCAATTTAGTAGATAATCAAATTGTTCCATTCCTATTAACTGAATTTGTGAAGAAAATAGCAAACACCTTATGAACATTACAACTCCTCCCTCGCCTCCATTTTACGGACATCCTCAGCCAACCAAGGCAACAATGATTACATGTTCCATTGCGGGAACAGACTATCACAATTTGGTCAATGGACAATATGTTGAAAATTTCCACGTTCAAGAATTGCGAATATATGAAGACAACTGCAAATTCTATTTTACCGGACAATTGATTATCGAGGCTCAATACAATACATTCGAACGTTATCTTGCACCACAAGCTGATGTTGTTATTGCATTCGTTGCGCCTCCTGGTCACATCTATCAAGAAGTATTCAAAGTTTATTCATATGAGTCCAAGCCGAGAGAAGGTGACATTGAAGGTTCAATGGTAATCACTATTGCATTGATGGGGAAAGAATATTTCAAAGACAAAGCCTCTCAGGTTCAAAAGAACTTTCAAAATGTCACTGGAACCACAGCAGCATCAGCAATTCACAGACAGTATCTAAGCGAAAATGGTGGACTTGCAATCAAACCTGGATCACTTGGAATGATTGGCAAACAATTACATGCACATCAGGTTCTTTCAAAACAACCATCCAAAGCAATCAATGATTTGTTGGACAAATCAATTTTCCCAACCGCACATTCAGGACCAGGAGTTTACTTTAGAAACAAACCTGGATACATCATTGGTGCCTTGGAACATCTAATTAAGACCCAACCAATCACTGGACGATTTCAACACTTTCCGGCTGCTGGTGCTAGTCTTAGACATACCATGGAAGGCTATTCTGACGTTATTCATTTCCGCCCAATGGCACCACCTGGAGAAGATCGTGGCGGTGCTCGAAACGATGTTAGTAAAAAGGTTAATGGATTCGTTGATGTTGCTGAAGGCATTTCAAAAACTAGTAAAGGTGAAGGTGGTACAGGATATGCAGGAGGTGTTACAAAAAACATAATTGATGGGGTTAGGCAATTTGTAAATGTCGATAAACAAGGACCAGGAAATTTTCAATCCAAGGAAAACGACTTTATTTCGAAGTTGACTTACAGTCCTAAATATTGGGTGTCAGTTCCAATGCAAGATGGCATCAAAGTTACGGTTGGTGACAATATTACAGTAAGATATCCAGTATCAGACGAAATTCAAACTAAGACACTTTGGGTTGCCAGACTCATTCATGAATTGAGATTCACAGAAGGCAAAGACAGAAGTGTGGTTACCGTAACTGGAACTACAGATTTGTTCGGTGTT
>TARA_R110000868_G_scaffold143574_1_pt1 | contig 36911 bp, 37 predicted proteins | sample TARA_R110000868 | Tara Oceans TARA_R110000868 (sample SAMEA4397489) | marine metagenome | biome: Polar Biome; feature: [SRF] surface water layer (ENVO:00010504); material: water (ENVO:00002006), including particulate matter (ENVO:01000060) such as... | depth 5 m | reverse complement strand
GCGCCGTCCGGAGAGCCTTGGCGAGGAGCATCCTCACACGCTTCGGACCCGTTACCATCTTGCGACCATGCTTGATGGATTGGCGCGAAGAGATGAGGCGGACTCGTTGCTGGTTGGTCTTCGAGAGGCTTTTCTGTCAGTTGTTTCGGATGATCACATATACGTCCGCGAGCTGGATGCGTGGCTTGAGAAAAGGTAGGGCGGCGTAGCCGTTCGTTTGTTAGTGCCATCATCGGCACCAACTACCGATCCAAGTCTCTTTCTGAGTGCAGAGATCGTTCGCGTCGATATGTCTCTGGCCGCACCGCCCAGGTGTTTTTCTCGAACGTCTCACCGTTGCGCCCGAGCACCTTTTTTGCGCCTGTTCGCTCGATCCGAACCAGCGCACCAGGTGCCGGCTTTGCCTCGCCTATGGCGCGTTCGAGATCCACTCCCCAAATGGTGTGAGGTTGGCCGCCCGGCTTCTCAACGGTGACGTAGTAGCTTTTCGGGTTCGAGGGATCGTTCTTAAACGGCGCGTGCCCATGCTCGATAAATCGCACAAGCGCGGCTGCCGTTGGCACTTTCGGACTCTCGTCAATGCCCGCTGTTCGAGGCTCGATCCGGCTTGGTTCTGACGGTGCACGCTCGATCAGCTTGCCCTCTATGCCCGTGTCCGGAGGCGTTACGGTCTTGGCCCCGTTGTGCTTGTTTTGCCTTATTTCTGCGCCGCCCCTGCCGTAGTCCCCTCCAAGAGTCCGTAACAACTCCTCAAGCAGCTCTCGTTGTGCGACGACCATCACAAACGCAAGCGGATCTGTATGCGCTTCCGTCTGCAAAAAGGTTCGCCAATTCCGGGCTATGATCCCGCGCGTTGATGGCACGATCCGTCTTTTGCCGATATATCGTTGCCATAATGACTTTGCCCCTGCAGGCATCATCATCAGCGGTCGGGGCCGGTATATGGATGATCCATATACACCGCGATTTGATTTACGCTCATCCGATAAGTCCAGCTGCATATCGCCCGCCGCGCGCTCGAAGGGACCTAACCTTTCAGACAAGCGTTTGGCACTCACCGCACGGTCCAAGGCTGATGCTTTCATCGAATGCTTTAACTCGTGGTCGCGGAACACTAATCCCGCTCCCCGCTGTTGCAGTCGGACGCCATAAACCGCCAAGCCCGCGTGCACCTCTTGCCAATTGGTCGCGCCCTGCAGCACGGCCATGATCGGCTCCTTCTGCTCCAGCATCCACCTTTGAAAGCTCACCTCCCAGGTTTCGCTCTCATAGTCTCGCGCTGCCGGCGAGAGTTCGCCTTGCAGCTCCTCCCGATCCGACATTCCCCTATCAACTGTCAGCTCGAATTGCTTCTCCATCGCCCGACTGGTTTTCTCCAGGATCTTGAAATCCCGGAAAGGCGTGTGAATCGTCCACGTCACCGGATGGATCTTGTTGAACGCGATGTGCATGTGGAAATTATCGGTATTGATGTGGGTGCCGGCGACATACTGATGATCGCCAAATCCCAATGCGTCGGCATAGCTCTTGGCTATTTCCTTGAGATCGTGCGGCGTTAACTTCTCTCTTTCGCCTTCTCGAAACGACACGATCAGATGATACGTTCTGTTACCGTTCCCACCCTTGAGTTGGCGCACGGCTTCGACTTCCGCCAAGGCCGCGTCTAGATCTTCTTCGCTGTCACCTGCAGCGCAGTTTCCGATCCAAAGCTGGTCCAGCTTTTCGCCGGCCTCTCGGGCCGCCGCGATGTACTCTCCAAGGCGCGTGAAATCCTCGCCTATCTTGGCTGTCTTATTGACCCTTTTTGCGATCATCCGGCCGCGTCCTCATCGGTTGCAACACTTCGCGTATCGCTATCACAAGCCCTTTGAGTTCGGCCCTCGCCTCATCAATCTGACCTGCGATCGACCCGAGCTTTAGCGTCCGTGACGCGCCCTGTTCTTCATCCAACGCGAGCTTGAAGAGGTTTCCCAACCTCGCCATGTCGGCATTCACAGACAGGATCTCTTTGATGCTCTCCCATCCCGCTCGATCTTGTGGAGATGGAAGTGTGGTGCCGACAATCAGGCGCCGAATGAGTTCTGATTGGGAAAGCCCGGTCTGACCGCACAGCCTCGCAAGCTCTCGCTGTTCGCTCTCGCCCAGATAGGTTTTTGCAACGTATCGATTTGACGCCATTTGTTCTCAAAGCCCAAAGTCGCGGCATCGTTTCTGCGATACGCTTTGAGTGACTTGGCGCGGCGCGTGTGTTTCGCGCTCAAAAATACGAGGGTCGCTCAGGGCTTCTTTGATTGCGGCGCCGCCACGCTTAAGCGCCAGGTCGTTCCAATCGGTCAACCCGGCTTTCTTTTCCTCGGTTGAGAACGGCGGCACTATGATCATTGCCGCCCCGCGCTTCTCATTCACTGCGTTGAGCGCCTTCGCCGCCGCCTTGCGTCCTGGGTTGTCTTCCTTGGCGTTATGGTCATCGTCCGCGCCTATGATCTGGAATCGGTCAGGCTTCATGCTGTGCACCGTTGCGGCGACAGCCGGAAGGTTCCCGCCGTCGAAGGCGACGATTGTTGTTATTCCTGTCTCTTTATGAAGGGTGGCCCCGGTCGCGTAACCTTCCGCCAGTATAATAGGCCCCTTCCCTGTGAGCTTGGCTGGCTCTCCCAACACATGGAAAAGTCCCGCCTTCCGCGAATCCTCTAGGAAACTCTTTCGACCGTTTTGATCTATCAGTTGGACTCCCCATAGAAATCCTTCTCGATCACGAAGCGGCACGAGCAAACGCCCGTACCGGTCGATCTTGACCCCATACGGCTCCACGCCCTTCTTAATGAGATAGGGGTGGTCCGCAGGTGCGGGCGCCGCATTGGTAAAAATGCCGTAGGCTTTCCGCGCGACTTCACGCTGTGTTGCTTCGCGCTCTTTAGCTTGCTGCTCCCGCTTCTGCCTCGCGTCATCCATCTGCCGTTTGAACACGGCCGGCGGAACCCTCTCCGCCTCGCCGACCCACGTAACTGGATCACCTCCCTTAAAGTTATTGATGATTCCGCGCGGCTTTCCGCCATCGAGGAAGCCACGATATGAGCCGCTTCTTTTGCTTCCCTTGTCGCCTTCAACACGAGCGCGTTGCCATTCGCCATCCATTATCGGTTGGCCCTCTAAGTTGAATCCATGTTCTTTGAGCGCGGCGCCGAATGCGGCAATTGCATCGTTTTCGTCAGCCATCGTCATCCTCCTACTCGGTCACGTGGTTTTGCCGCGGGGGGCGACATCGCCGCGCGACGGCGCAATTCCCGGTCCTGAAAGAAGAGTTTCTGTCTTGCCCGTATCGGGCGACATCCAGCCGCCAGCACCAGCACCTCACCCGGCTTTGCACCGCCACCACCAGTATTCAGGCGACCCATTCGCATCGCTTCGTCTGCCGTCAACAATGGTCGGCCGGTTTCGGTCTCGCTTTGATTGATCGAGTTTCGGCCGCCCAACGAGCCGGACGCAGATCGCCGCTTTTGAACCACGGTTGTTCGACCTACCATCTCTGAGATGACTTTCGCCGTTCCTAGAACGTTGGGCGCGAACGCTATCTGGACATGGCAATTGCCGCTGACCGCTTCATGCGGCCCGTAGACACCGCGCAACATTGCCAGGTCCTGGACGATGAGAAATGCCTTCACGCCATATCCAGCGAGATAGGCCAAAGCACGTTCCAGGATCTCGACCTTTCCCAGTGCGGTAAATTCGTCCAGCAGCAGAAGGAGTTTCCTCTTGCCCGCACGCGCTTCGAAATTTTCAGTCAGATGACGGACCAACATAGCGATCATCATTTGCGTGAGCGGGCGCAGCCGGTCGATGTCTGAGGGCGGAATAACGAGGTAGAACGAGACCGGCTGATCCCCGCACAGATCACCAAGCGCGAAATCGGATGCGCCGGTATTTGCCGCCACAATCGGATCTGAAAATAAACGCAGCGCCGCCAATGCCGTGGAGTGAACGCCGCTACGCTCTTTGTAATCTTTCATCCGCATAGTGGTCGCGGCGCCGTGCACTTCGCGGTCAACTGACAGCTCGCCATGCTCGAACGCCACCATTGCGTCCAGCATCGCGTCCATAGGGTCTTCCGCGTTCGCGTCTACCTCATCATCAACTTGGGAAAGAAATTCCCGAACATCGTTCAGGTTAGCCACCTGGCCCACACAGACCCGGCTCCGGAACAGCACATGCAGAATGGCGGCTGACAGCCACGCCGCACCTTCACGCATCCAATGGTCTTTGAGCCCCCGGCCATCCGGATCAATTAATGCCAGCGCGATAGATTGTGCGTCGCGGATCTCGCCGCCGTCACCAATCCGGATTTCGGCCAGCGGATTGAACCGATCCACCCCGGCCCGGGCCGTTGGGTCAAATCGGATAACCCGCTGCCCGGCGCTTGCTCGATACCCCGCTGATAGAGCGTGGTTCTCGCCTTTGATATCGAACACAAAGACTGAATCCGGCCATTCAAGAAGCGCCGGCACAACAAGAGACACCCCCTTACCCGAGCGCGTCGGGGCGAAGCACAGAATATGTTCCGGTCCATCGTGCCTAAGGGGTCTCAAGCCGCCGACGCCACGCGACCAGCCGGCCACCTGAATCCCGCGTTTACTGAACAACCCCGCTTTCTGAATGTCTGCGGCACTCGCCCATGCCGCCGAGCCGTGGATTTCTTTGGCGCTAAAATCCCCAAACTTTGTCCTTGCCGCCGTTCTTGCCAATCCTGCAGAGGCTACGGCCATGCAAAGAACACCCGGAATTCCGGCATATAGCATTGCCGCTTCCATACCGGCCGGGAGCGACGTTCCGCTATCCTTGAGCACCGCTATAAGCCAGCTCCACCAACGCTTATCGGATGGATCGAACCCGACAAGCCACCACCATTGCGTAAGCACGGCGATAACCATTGCGATAGCAATTACCAGAAGCACCAAACGGAGTTGGACCATCTCTAATCTCCCTCCCTCACCGGGTGCCCGTCTTTCAGGACGAACCGCCCGTTCCGCGCCTCATAGATGTCGGTCACGCGCCTAAATCCATCCGCTGACCGTTTGATCTGAACGATCACGTCAATCAGCTCCTGGATGAATTCAGGGATTCGGGGCATTGCCGCCCCGGCCCAGGCGACGTTCTGATCGAATTTTCTATGAATGACCTGATGGGGGCTTTCTGCGTGAATCGTGCACATGAAGCCTGTCACGCCGGAATTTAAAGCAGCCAGGGCGGCGAATGCGTTCTGAGTGCTGATCTCCCCAAGAAGGATATGATCGGGTGTGATCCGCATGGTGTGATCGTAGAGTTCACGCCATCCAACCATCCCGGCCCCGTTCTTTTCCTCGCGAGCCGCGAGGAGGCCGATCCCATCATAAAACCGGTCTATATTAAGCTCCGGTGTGTCTTCCATCGCGACGATACGCCGATCGACCGGAAGCGTTGCCAGCAACATATTCAGAAGGGTGGTTTTGCCGGTATTGGTCGCGCCAGACACAATAATATTGGCTTCGGACGCAACCGCCGCCTCTAGATATTTTTGGATCTCGCCAGAGACGCCCCACTGGTCCCAGCTTGGCTCAAACGGGTGCTTGCACCGGATTGCGAGGCTGACACCGCTTTGCGCGGAATTGCCAACAAGGCACTCAAAACGATGCCCGCCTGTTAAAACACAGGAGAGCTTCACGTTATCTTCCCCGTCAAACACGAGGCCGTTCTTGTTAGCTAACGAGCGTGCGAGGGACTCTATCTTTGCCCTCGACAGCTCCGCGTCTTCGAATTCCTCCTTTCCCGCTCCTCTTCGCTCGACCACAACATGGTGTGGCCGAGAGATCCGCATTTCGACGGTTTCGAGTGGGGCATAGTAACGCGCGAGTGGCGCCAATATGCGTTCGCCAAGCCGATCCATGGTCGCCTACCATGCCGGCGGGGTTGCGAACCCGCTATACATCTGCGTGCCCGTACTAACATCACCACACGTCTTGTCAGTTTGCTGGCTGGACGTCGCGCCCGACCTATTCGCTGAGCCCGCCCATGTGTAATCAGTCGATACAACAGCGCCGGTTTCACCGTTCGTCACAACGACCTTGCTGGCTACTCGCACCAGGTCGTACCTGAAGATCGTAATGGTAGATGTATCGTTATGGTTCTGTTGTGAGCACGTACTCTCCTCTCCCACCTTATAACTCTTATATCCGGCGTTTGTTTCCTGGCAGATATTGCCTTCGCGGATGGGAGTTCCGACCCCTTCATCTTTTAGATATTCAGAATCATCAGGGCGGTTGTAGACGGCAATGCTCCGGGTTGCCCGAACGGCCGTGCAACCTTCATATGTACTGTCACCAGTAAGCTCCAGCTTTACCCTGTCTTTTACATACGGCTCAGCCGATGCCCCAGATAGCAGCTCAGACTCACTGATGACGTATGTCCCAGAAGGCGTACTGATGGAGACTTTGTGCAATCGTTGTGCTGTTAGCGAACCATCGTCTGTAAGCCAGCCAGCAAGCTCTAGGTTATGCGAATAGGTCCGCGAGCCAGTGATACATTCGTTGATATATTCACGCTGACCGTTCCGCATGTAATATTCGCGGATCTTGTTATATGAGATCCCGGCAGACAGATCATGGTCCCAGGTTGCCGGGTCCTCGCATCCGTCTGTTGTGCTGCTTAGTGACAGGTTGCCCGTCGCTGGCCTGCATTCTGTGATGTAGGAATCCACGTCTCCGACGGTGATTCGAACTCGATACTGCTCTGTTACCTTTTGCGTCGCTTGATCAAGGATGGGTTCACATACACGCCTCCCCCCCTCGTCCGTGAAGGTAGGCACATGCGAATAGGTTGTTCCGTCGTCAATGCAAGATCCAGCATCCCATGTGACGCCATCGAGGGTGTACTGGTGCCGACCTTGCTGATAGGAGAGATCTTCATCGAATACATGACGGATCGTGCAGCCATTCGTAGTGGGCACTAACGGAACAGGGTCTTTGGATTCCGACGCGTCACAACTGCGAACCTCTACCATTGCATTCACGTCATTGACATATGCAAGGGTTGCCTGTGGCACAGCTTGAAGAGCTGCGTAGTCCAGATACACCGTGCAACCATCATGTTGCTCGATTATCTGATATGTCTTGTCAATGTCATCGACACAGTCTTGAGCAGTGACGCGCTCACCGCCCGGCCCAGTGTAGTAAAGCTGGTATTGAGCCGTTGCGAGACGTGCATCCAGGTCCACCCTATCCGGGCACGATGCATAGGACCTCTCAAGCGGATACCGTGCGTTACTGTCTTCGCATGGTGTTTCTGTCTTTTGCCCGTCATCATTGGTGATGACCTTGCTTTGCTGAAATGCGGTTAGCTGTCCGATATCAATCCGGATCGGGCAGCCGTCCGTTACAACCTCAACCGAAAACGATGGTGAATCGCTACTCGGAATAATTGGGTCCGGCGTAGTGTAGCCCGCCGCATCCTCGTTGCCGCCATTGTTGCTCCCAACGTTTTCGTCACCACCAACATTGTTGTGCTCATTTGATTCGGCGGTGTTAGTTGTGTCCTCGCCCTCCTCTTCAACAACGAGCCGTTTCAGCGCCTCAAGCAGCTCAGCATGATCGCCCTCAACAATGACCTCCTTGGTGCTATCAAGGGCGGGTTCTTCGATCTGAAACTGGACGTAGAAGTTCTCTGTTTTGAGCGCTTCTGCCCGTTCGCCCTTGTGCACTCCGGAAAGGACCAATTGCGCAATTCTTTGACCTTCGACATCCACATATCTCGTATATGCGTCAACGGTCACATTTTGCGTAAGCTCCGGAGGGATATCCGGCACTTTGTCGAAGTTCATTTCGAACGATGCGGGTTCGTGTTCCGGGATCTCGATGGAAGAGACCGGTCGGACCTCGATATCAATTTTTTTCGCCTGCTCGCTCATTTCCTCCAGGAGTTCGCTGGACGCCTCAGTGCCCGTGGCCGTTTGTTGCGTTTGTGCGTTCGCTGGGGCCTGTGGTTGCGTGCTAATCAATGCAGCGTAACAAATAATAAATATATAATATTTATTCATTCTTGATCCTCCATCTTCGCAATGTACCAATCAGTGCGCGGGCGGATCTGAAGCCGTGTACCCTGCGGCACTGTGATAATTGGCTTAAGCTCAAGCGTTCGCTCTAATACGCCTGCACTGATTTCGCCCAGTCTTTCCGAAAGCTCTGCTGCTCCAGCATCAAGACCAGATTGCAGCGACGTGCTCTCGTCTTCACTGTCTGACGCAGCCAGGCCCGCGCCTAAGCTCACCCCTGTTGAGATCCCTGTAAGCAGGAATGCCGTGCCATATCTTTCTGCGAAGCGGTTATCGACCTCACCCGACGTACCGGACCGCCCTTGAACGTCGGCTAGCAGGGAATTCAGATTCCGTATCTCTGCCCGGTGCCCTGCAATCAGGATTCGCTCACATTCAATCGCCAGCCGGGATGAGCCGAAATCATCGGGTGATGTGTAACTGCAAATCAGCCGCGACCCTTTGGGTATCAACACGTTTCGGCCGTGATATCCGAATACGTCTCTTGCGGATTGCACGTTGATTGTTCCAGCCGCGCCGCCCCCAATTTGACTGTTGATCCCCGTTTCGAGCACGACCGTTATGTACCGATCTGCCGTAAGAATCCTGCTGTTATCTACCGGATACCCGGATGTCCGCCTGTCTCCCGCATAATCCGCTTCTTTCGCCATCGGCGGCGGGCCGAGCGGGGTCTTTGGTTCGGCAACGGGCATGGGAAAATCGAGTGGCTCGTTTCTCGTCGACGCCATAATCACCCGCGTTTCTCGCCTTACGTTCACCGGCGGTCCAGATTGATACAACCGTTCAAGAGCGGTTTTTAACGGATCTGGCTGCGGAGGTGGTGGCGGTGACGGCGGCGGCGGAGCCTCAATAATCACGGGCGGCGGCGGCGCTTCACGAATGACAATAGGCGGAAATCGCGGCGGCTCTTTCTTTTTGGGTACTTCTACCGGTGCTACTGGCAGAGCATAAGCCGCCTCATCGTCAGCCGGCAGCTCGAAACCCGGTTTCTCAACAACGTCCGCCGCACAGAGGCCGTTGAGAGTGAGGCCGACCGCAAGAGCGAGATCACACACCACGCTCATATCACTCCCCTTTATACTTGATACAAAGGAAGCTCTTTCCGGACTTGAGCGTGATCAGCTCGCGTGTGCTTTCAACGATGTACACACGCCCCTGGACCCGCGTGTTTACAGTCTCATCAATGTCATCGACCACGACATATGCGACCGGCAATTCCATGTCTTTCCACTTGTCGCCGAAGTCTATGTAAGTGAAATGATCATCACGATAGACGCGCTCCGGGACGAGCGTATCGTCATCCCCCCACATCTCGTATGCATCAAAGCCATGCAGCTTGGCGGGATCAAACTCCACATTCGCTACGAAATCCTCAGCGGGCGTCCCTGGTTCAGTCGTTTGTAGGTCATTGACAATTTCGGCCAGCTCATCCGCTTTGCCGGATTTATCCGGCTGAATGTCTGGCATTTCTGGCTTGGTCGCATCGGTCGCGCCATGCGATTCAAAAACAACCTGAGTTGCCAGCCGATCTATCTCGGGCACCCGGCCCTCAATTTTGAAAATTACGTCTGGCGTATTGGTCGAATTGAACCCTTCAGCTCGCAGATAGAACGGGTAGATTCTCCCGCTTTCACCATAAACAACCAACGTGCTGTCATAGCCAGCACCCAAGGGCTTTACCATCAGCCGGTTATCGCTGCGGCGTTCAACCGTAAAGCCGCTTGGATCACCCACGTCCGCGCTTTCGATCCGCTCTCCCTCTGGGAGTTGAATCAAAGACACAAACCACTCTCGGACGCGCATTTTGTACACACAGCCATCGCAAAGCTCCGCTGTATGCACGGCATCGGTCGCGTCGTTTTCGTCCCATGCCCTTTGCGTTTGGCCTGGGCTTCGCGGGCGCACCAATTGCCCGTAATCCCCGTCAAATTGCTCCCGCGCCTGTTCCAGAACAGAGTCAGGGACCGGTAACCGGTTCACTTGTGGAGCCTGTTTCGGTATCGCCGTATTCCTGGCTTGACCTTGCGAAACTGTTTGCGCATTGGTCTCTTGCGATACCGCGAGACACACCAGCACTGCTAGCCACACGGCAAAAGTTTTTTTCTGCATTACATACGCCCCTTCACAACCATGTCCGTGACAAAGATTCCCAGAGGATTGATGTACCGATCCGTCTCTCGCACTTCGCCCGGCCGAGTTTCCATCGACAGATACGCTTGCAGCTTTTTCCGGCCGATTTCTTTCTCGCCTCTGGAATCCACTTGCTCAAACTCGACCGCCATTAGGTAGCCGCTCTCACGGCCCTCTACTTTGTTGGCGGAGAGAACATGAATCTTGCGTTCCAGCCCGTCTTGGAGGGCTCGCGCCATCTCCTTGGTTTGCAGACGGTTATGGCGTAGTTTTTTCCAGAATCGCCCATCCGTCATAAGCATGGCATCTCTGTGGCGGCTCTCCTGTGTTGGCTTGTCAATTTCGAGCACAAGTTTGGTGTATGTCTGGGCCTGGCTCTCTAGCAGTAGCTCGAAACCATCCACCTTTTGAGTGATGGGCTCGATCCGGTATAAACGGTCGTCGGGACCATAGGACCGGACCAGGGCATATTCTGTTGTTTTGAGTGGCCCCAGCTCCGCAAGGCCGGTCGCGAGGACAACAACCGCACCGACGAGCCCTATGCATACGATTGACACGCATCTGAACGCGAACGCGAGGCGTCGATGGGCCACGTCATGACTGTAGGGATCGGCGGCCGCGACCGACCCAACCCTTGCCGGATTTTTCAAACCCTCTTCCATTGGATACCTCTCGGCTCGTACTCCAACTGATAACAGGCGCATGGTGATATGCGCATCTCGTCGGACCCGTCATTGTCTTCTGGCATCTCGGTTGCTGCGCAACCCGCCATTAAAACTCCGACGACAACCACAACAACGGCCAAACGGAACCGCTTTGTCTTGGTGTTATCCATACGTCTGTCCTTTCTACTTTTGCGCCCCATCAATGCCGGGGTCTTTGAAGGGATCTGATGGCTCGTCGCTGCTTGCAGCTTTGTCGTCACCACCCGCACTGTTTTTGGAGCTGGAAAGGGCATTACCGGCGAGAGCCCTGCCTTTGTTGTAGGCTTGGCTGGCGCGGCCTTTCCCATACCGGAGCATCGTCAGACCAGTGGCTGTCGTGCCCGCTGTAATGATCGCTGCTGCTTGATTGGTCAGGTTTGCGGAGGAGATTGAATTCGCAATTGACGTTGCTTCCGCCATAAAGGCGGTCCCCAGCCAGCCCAACATAATGGTTACCCAGAGCCTCGGATTACTCCAGTCGAGGAAGAGTTCAATTTCTCGTTCATTGAAGGGTTCAGCGGCAATGTCCATGGATGCCACGCCGTATAGGCACACGGCGAGCGCGATGGTCGCGCCATACAAAACCATAAAGCTCGCGAATAAAGTGCGGAGGGCAGTAACAAACATTCCGCGACTGAAATTAAAACCTACCAATAACATGATTATTGGTGAGAGAGCGCAGATCGCCATTACACGAAAAATTGTCACAACTACTTGAGCAAAATACACAATCAATAAGAGTGCATAAGGCAATAAAATCAAAACGGCAGTCACAAAGGCGCCGACATTTGGCCCCCACCCAGATGAGGACTCGATTAGAACTTCCACCATCTTGAATACTTTGAAGATTCCTTTCTCCGCTGCCTCTACTAACGCCGTCATGCCATCGAGATTTGCAATCTTGCTCGTTCCGCTGGCGGCGGAGTTCTCAATGGAAACACCCGTTTCGTCTGCTAATGCTCCCGCCGAAAGTACGGTCGCGGCGGCGCCTGACATTGTAGAGAGTGACGCGGTATAGAGGCCATTTACCAGTTCAGGCCCTTGCCCTGCCAACAGTCCAGCGGCTATAATAATGTAAATAAATTCTCGGGCGAAAGAGCCTATATCTAAAGAACCAAGGATCATTTTGATGCCCTGTATGACAATCCAAAATGACGCTAAAGAGCCAAATGCAATCCACATTGCCGGGATGAGCGTTTCACTAAGATGTTCTGTGAAATTACCCGCAAGTTCGACATATTCATTAACAATAGGGCAGGTAAAGCATGTAATTGTCTCATTCATGATTATCTGCCTCTTTGTGGTTCCAGTGCGTGCCGTTTCGGCCGCTGGACCCAAGGAAAGGATCACGGAGCAGAGCTTTTACGATTTTGAGCGCGCAAAAAATTGGTGGAGCAGCATCAAGACGCGTGATGAGCTGGATGAGCTCAAATACCAGATGAGGAAGCCCTTTGGATGGTGGACTCCAACTCGGCCGAAGGTCGAGGCATACAAGAACGATCCGAGCTATGACGACCGAAAGGCTTTCTTCGACCTGATAACGCTGATTGAGTTGTGGAAGCAGATTGAGGTCGCAGGTATTTCCTCCTGGGTCACTCCGGCGGGCCTTATCCCCGGCGCTGAGCCAACGCCTTGGGGCGTTTTTTCCGAGGTTGAGTGCGAGCGGGTTTCTAACCTGAATCTTTTTTCCGGCAGTTGTCTTTCTATACCCTCCTGGGCCGACCCACTTTTGATTCGTAAGATCGACAAAACTATTAAATCCGTCAGCCGGGCCGAATAAGGAGATCACTGGTCGTCTCCTGTTTCCAGGCCTTCTTCAATGTCATCGGGTGCAGGCGGAACGGCTGTTCCCATCAATGATGCGGCCTCAATCTCAAGAAGTTTCGCCTGCATCTGATTTGATTGCACTTGCAGTTGCGCGAGCAGTACGACGCCTTGAGCGATTACCGCCAGGCGCTGGTTTTGCGTTGTTGCGGCACTAACGCTCGCCTGCAATTCCTGCACGGCCCGGCCGTTCGTCTCCGGAACATCCGTGGTGTTCAGTTTCGCCATTGAAAGCCCGCTGACAGCCGCCTCCTTCGCCACAGCGCGACGGCGCTGATGCACCTTTTTCAACTCGTCTGATCTTGCCGCCCATGTCCTCTGCCGTTCCTGGTCGGGCTGGACAAATAGCGCCTTTTTGTATGCGCTGCGCCCGGCGCAAATACTGCCAAAGTTCAGATTCTCAAAACCAAGTGTTGGGTACTCAACATCGAGGCGGTTCATCATGCAAATGACATCGCTGTTCAAATTGCCAACAAGTTTTTCGAGGTTGATGGTAGGAACATTAATAGATCCGGCTGCACCTATTGCGTCGAATGTGTCGTTTGTTACGTCAGAAATTTCCTTTGTTACTTCGTTGACTTCTTCCAATATTTTTATTTGATCGAGCGCAGCCTGCAGTTGCTCTTTCATCGTTTTGAATTGTTCGGCCAACTTCGTTATTGCCGCTGGATCTACGACAGCCAGCGCCGCATATGCGGCCGTTGGAACCATCACCATCAGTCCCAGGACAATTGCAGCGCGTGGAAGTATGCGCCGCAGGGTATGCACCAAAGCCTGTCTCTTTAAAGATGACGTTGCCATTGGTCCCCCCATTGCTCTTTGAGTTCGTCTACCTGCCGGTTCTTGTCCGGACCGCTCCCATAGAATCGCAGCGCGTCCCCGAGGTATCCCAGGTCAATATCGAGGATTGCGGTTTCCTCGTATCCAGTTGTTGAATCACGCTTGATTATCAGTGCCTCGCGGCGGCCGGGCCTGATGGCCTGGCCTGTTACGAAGGCCAGTTGCTCATCATTCAGCCCAAACGCCTCAAAACTCGCCGGTCGAGCGTTTGCATTAGGCAGGAAGATCATCGTTGCCGTGTTGTCGATTATGGCTTTGCTGTTCCGGCACTCAGACAAAGCTGTCGGATCTTGGAATGCGAGCCCGACAACGCCGCCGAGCTTTCGGTATTCGCGGTACATTTCGGCCGCGAAGTCTTCAAATGCTCTGTTCCCGAGCAGCTTTGCTGCTTCGTCAATGAAGAGTGCAAAACCCTTCTGTCCCGGTCCCGGCCTACTCACCGCGCTTGCTATATGCGACACAACGGGCGGGCCTAGCTGGGGGTCATCCAGGGCCTCATTCATATTGATCCCAACCATGAAATGGTCGAGCGTCCCGCCTAAGCTATCGCGAGGCGCATTAAAGACGTGCGCGTGCGACCCCTTATTTCCCTTCTCGTCAACAACCCAAAGACCCATCCGGCGCCGAAGCTTTGTGTTGCGTGGAAAAGCGTGCTCAAAGATTGCGTTCAATGTGCGGTGCGGCGGCTCTGCTAGGAAAACCAGATCCACGGCATGGCGCAAAATATCTTCGGCGCCATCCTCGTATGCGGCCTCGCCAGCGAGGAGTTTTAGGGCCGTAAGGACGCGGTTTCGATTGCCTAACGTATCCTCCCCGACATCGAGCGGATTCATCGCCAGTTTTTCATAGGACTGATAGAACCCGCCCATGGCCTCGACCATGAACCGCGCGCCGTCTTTGGAATCGAGAAGGTACGAACGAACGCCGGGGAACTTTGCGAGACCCGAAAGAAGATGGAGCATCAACGTGGTCTTGCCGCCGCCCGTAGGGGCGAAAACAAGGAAGTGACCGGACGCTTTTTCCTTGTTTGCGATGTGAAACTGGAAATTATACGCCTGCCCAACGCGTGTTTGAAACAAGCGCACCGGTGCGGGACCGAACGGGCTTTCAGCTAGACCGGTCGGTGAAAATATAAACGGCCACAGTGCCGCTACCGCGTTGTCCGTCAATGTGAGGGGGCGGAGCAAGCCAGCACCTGGTCCCGCCACACCTATCTTAACTACATCCGGGAGGCGACAGAACCAACAGGCGGGCGCTCCTTCAGTCTCTACAGACGCGATCACCCGTCGATCGCCAAGAACTTCTCGCACCTTAGCGAGAAGCGCATCAAGCTCCTCTTCGGTTGGTGCTGTCGCAACAATTTGAAACTGTGATGCGTAAAGGGCGAAACCCCCTTCCGCGAGCCGGTTTAGTACATATTCTGTTTCATCGGCGAGAGCGCGATTGGGGAAGAAAATGTTGGATTTCTCTTGCCGTTGCTGTCGCTTGAACGTGAATGCCGCGCGGTCACGTTCCCACGGCTCTACGATCTGGCATACTTCCAGATCGCCTTCTATTGCCAACAGATCAGCTATTAGCAGCCCCGAGACGGCTTCGGGCCACTCACGCACAGCAATGATTTTATGAACGGCCTTTGCACTGCCTTCCGTGTGCAGCATTCCTGACTTTTGAAAACGTAGGTCTGCGGCCGGGAGACTCCCTGAAAGGGATGCTGAACGCGCTGGCAGTTCATCAAAATACTCACCGCACACAAGGCCATTGAGGAATCCCGTCAGCGGGCACGGCTCGTCAATGTTTGCTGATCCCTCCACCAATGACGGCCGAAAAGCCGCCAATTGGTTTGTGATCGTCAATTCCGCTTCTTCGAGCGCCTGCATCGAGCGCCCGGTGACCATCAGAAACCAGTCAACACGGTGACTGGCTGTATATCGCTTTTTCTCTGCATCAGCGATTTCACCAAGTCCATCGTTCGGCCAATCCCCAATGACTGTTAAGGGGCGCCGTCGCTTTATGACGAAGAATCGAAGGGCCAAGGTGCCCTTCTTAGATAGCTCGATCAGCGCGCTTGTCCGCGCTACATGCAAAGCCTTCTGTTCCTGGTCCAGCTTGGCATCGTAACTTGTCCCCGCAAGCCGGAAGACTCTTGTTAGCGCACCGTTCTTGTTATGGATTGTTGAACTTGTCGGATCGATCCGATCAAGTTCCAGCTCATCAGCAAGCCAATCCGCGTTTACATCGCCGAAGGTACGGCGGCGCAGTGCCGGCACCGCGACTGTTCCAACGAGCCCAGCTACCGCAAGCGTCGAAAATACGGCGCCCCACCCCATCAGTGCAGGCCCCGCCCTGCCACCAATGTTCTATCCCGCTTTCCGCCCCAGAATCTTGGCGTCTTCAACAGAACGCGGTCGAAATGTATGTCTTCTCGCACTCGCCGCCAGAACCACATCCATAGGCTCAAGCCAACCACTGCTCCAACTATCAAACTCACAGGAAGAGCCCCGGCCAGGACACATAACGCGAAACTGAGTCCGACCCCGGCGGCGGCAAGCAAGGCGAGCGCTGGCGGCAAACCAAACATCATTGGCGGACGTTGCGTATGGAGAAGGACTGCGCTCGATGTCCTCATTTCTTACTGACTCCCAAACAAGGAATCGACCAGCTCTGGTCCGACCATGACCAGAATTCCGCCGATGAGCGCGAACCCAAAACGCCCCCAGTCCATTCGCCCCGTCCAGGCCGCCCAGAGCCCGATAGCGACAATCCCAATCCCAAGGACCGCAGCCCCGAGCCGTCCGAGACCAGACGTCAACACGTCCAAGAAGTCGGTGATGGGATCAACCCAACTCGCGTCCTGCGCCATCGCCGGTGTCGCGATCAATATCGCTCCGACAATCAAGGCCACTCGGACCGCACCGTGACCACAGAATTCCCTCATTACTTCGCTCCTCATGACAGTATGGAAAACAAGACATAAAGACTTGTCGCAGTGCTCAGGACGCACACGAAAATAAGAAGGACCACCCAGCGCAATAAGCGTCGGTGCCCCGACAGCGTACGGTCCATAATGACGCTCGTATGCTCAACAGCGGCGATGTTTGCGGCGCTGGTCTTAATGCTGATTGCATCGCTCAATTGCGGTAACGACGCGATAAGATGCTCGGATATTTTGTTGGACCCGTCCTCGAACGCTTCCGCGATCATGTTCAAGAACCTGTCCTTGAACTCGCTCTGTTCGTCCAAACAAACGCGCATGATCGTGTACAGCAGAAGGACTGGATCTTCTCGGTCTACCGCTGTGTCATGCCGCTCAAACAGCAATTGCCGTAGCTCATCGACGCTTTTATGTGTCGGCAAGCTCGACGCTTGACTCTGCGCGCCCTCACCCATCACAGGTTTGCTTCCGTCAACGCGGCGCGGATCTTTCTCCAATAAATCCCCAGACGATGCCGCTCCATTACTGATAGGTCTTCCGCTACGGCGCACTCAGCGAACGTAAGATGACGAGACAAGACATTTTCTAGGTCTCTCCCGTAGGTAGACGCGGTGACTGACGGCAGGACAATCACGCTTTGAATACGGCGGCCTAAGCTTTTAAAGAGCTTCGTATCTGTCACCTCCACCCCGTCTTTTTGTACAGGTCCAAAATATTCATTTAGGACCACTAGGAGCGGCACATCCGGCACCATCGCCGCGAGTTTGCTTAGTCCCTCCGCTGTGTCACGGAGCGATTGACCACCCGTCAGAATGGAAATTGGCACTACCGAATGACCCGCCTCAGTCAGTACCGATACCGCTTCACTGCCGGCGAGATAGTTGATCAGGGGCAGGAAGGTCGCGGCGCCGTTGTCCACGACGAACACCGCATCGTCGGGGGCTTCCATAATCTCTTCAATCAACCCATCGAAGGCGCGTTGATCTATTTCATCCGCGTTATCGCCGAGCTTTAGCAACGTCGGATTGAACGCCTTGTAGGCACCAAAGGTCTGATTCACCGGGTCAGTATCGACGCATCGGGGTTGCACCCCTTGCTCCAGGAAATACTGTGCGACGAAGGACGAGACTAGCGACTTGCCTACTCCACCTTTCCCCTGCAGGGTCATGTAGACTTTAGCCATCGTACTCTCCGTTGGGATTTTCTTCGTCTGCCGCCGCCAACAAGTCTTCTCCGGTCGCCCGCAGGTCCTTCACGCCGCGCGGCGCGGCGGCACGTATGATCTTGGCGCCCTCTCCGCGAGACGGAGATACAGACGGGATTCGGTCGGAAGGCGGAACGGTTGGTAGCTCGGTCGTCAACGCAGCGCAGCGCTTGTAGAAGGTTTGAATCCTCATCGTCACGCGCTTGGCCGCTACCAATTCTTCATAAATTTCAACGACGGGGCGCCCCTTTCGAAGCTCCCGTGTGATTTCTGGAGCGAGGGCGCGGAATTCGACGCCCGCTTGCCCCCAACCCATTTTTCTTCGTTCACTCATTTCTTTGACCTGCTCAAAGTTATCTCCGCTATCGTCGCTCTAAGACGGATTCTCCATTTTTCCTGTCTCACAGCGCCTCTTGTGCTAAACATCTCCGTTTCAAACCAACGGGTTCTCGCTGAGGTTACGTTTCGCAATGAATGCAAGAGTTCCGAACAATAAGGAAAGTCAGCGTGTCCCAAATAAACAGGGTCGGATTTCTAATCTTGTGCGGTTTCGAACCGATGATTGGAAAGCAATTGAGGCTTACGTTTCTGCGAATGGACTGAAGAAGCAGGAGTATTATGACCGTTCCTGCGAAGCGTTTCTTTCCGCACATGAGCAAGACGAACCAATTCAGTACGCGTTGACCCCGATTGGAGATGGCTATCGTGCGATCAATGTTTATCTTTTGCCCGATAATCATGGTTCGCTCCGGAAGATTGCCGACGAAACTCAGATTGCAATTGGCCGGGTCGTGGCCACGGCCGTTTTGCACCTGATTCAACCACCAGCCGAATAAGTCCCCGGCCTGCGCTTTCTCCATCATCAATAATCTGACTTCACACGATAAGCAATATGTATATATTATTTATTTTGATGCCAACACAGCCGGAGACGCTGAAATGCCGATTCCTGATGGTGGACTTCTTTTTCGTTCCGCCGCCCCAACGAAAATCTATAGTTTCCAATTGGTTGGGGTGGCTGATTTGTTGTCTCTGTTCGCTGCGTGGTAATATGTTGTGTTCAGCCTCAGTTTTTTGAAGCTGATTTTCCAACCACTTGAGGAGCGTGTAATCCAGGAGTTCTAAAACACAAGGCCGCCCCGAAAAGGGACGGCCCGTGAAAACTAAAAACGATGTCGCAGTCGTAGTTTTCATGTTTCCCCTGAAAGTGTCAAGTAAGAAAGCGCTGGTTCGCCACCCTTTTTTGCGTCCTGGTCTTACACGCCTCCTGCTCACAGGAGAGACGTGAATGAGTATGGCTACCCATTTTGCAAACAAGCGCTTGGCCTTCATGCAGCGCACGTCCGGCAACGAACCAACACTAGATCAGTGGAAATCGTGGACGAACGCCGCCGCGCTCCCGGAGAGGCACCGCCAAGCGGATCTACCGGGGCTGTCCGACTCATCTTTACGCCGTGGCTTCAGACGCCGCCGCTCCTCTCCCCTTCGCGCATATGTCTATTCCTGCCAGCGCCGCCGTCCTGGCCGTGAAAGCCGATGGGACGATCGCGAGCTTCGCGAGACCGACTCTTTTGCCGTCTCCGTGATCCCCTCCCCTGTCCTTGAAGAAGCGCATTTCTCGCCGGCCGACAGGAGAATCCTGTTAGCCCTTATCCTTCTGAGCCGGGGCCGGGAGAGCTGGACCATGTATATGGCACCGATTGCGAACATGGCCCGTGTCGCTCGCTCGACGGCCCATCTTGCCGTCGCCCGCCTCGCTCGGGCCGGGTACATTACTCGCGCTGAAAACCGCATCAATGGTGCGAAGAATGGCCCAAACACTTGGACAATTGTCGATGCAAGGCTCTTGGTTGCGTCTATCGAGGCAACCGACTCAACCGGATGCAAAACGGCTGATTTGGTGGGTTCTTCTTCTTTTGGGGATAGGGTCCAAAAGAATGATCCCGTTATAAACACCAATATTATTTATAATAGCCGTGGAACCACGGCACAAACGGATCGCCTAAGATCAACGACCGGCCACGGATCTAACGGCTACGCCGAACCGTGGCCTCTACCCTCAACGTCATCACCAAGCACAACCGCCCATTCGCTTGTCAACAAGACGAGAAAGCGGATTGAACGGTGATTGTTCTGCTATGCCGCGCTAACCGGTCCAGCAGGAATTGCGATTCGGAACATCACTCACACTTAGATTCGGAACATCACACACGTTTTAAGCCGCAGAAATTCGGAACATCGCTCACACTTGATGACAAAATTCGGAACATCACTCACAATTCACCATGGCTTCAAACGATCAAGTAGATCTGTTCCTCAGCTCGATTATCGACGCGCCGATCAAGGATCAGCGGGACATCATGGAATTTCCTCATTTCGCGCTGGCAAAGCGCGCGAGGATGGACCCCATGATTTATGACGATCGAAAGCGCGGGATTCATGTTGAGGTCCGGCCAGGTCACAAAGGCATCGCGACGATCTGGGACAAAGACGTGATGATATATTGCTCATCACTGATAAATGAGCAGATCGAGCGAGGACTTACCCCCGCGCGGACGATTCAATTTCATGCATACGACTTCCTACGCTTGGCCCGGCGCGGAGAAGGCAAACGATCTTATCAGCTCCTTCAAGACGCTCTCGACCGCCTCCAGTCAACAGCGATCAGAACCACGATCAAGACCGGCGAGAAGGAAGAGAAGCGGTTTTTTTCGTGGATTGAATCGGCCCGTATTGTTGAACGGAAGACACCGAGCGGCAAAGACCGCATGGCCGCGATAGAAGTCACACTGAACGAGTGGATTTTCCGGGCACTGACTAAAGACAGGACCGTACTCACGATTGACTCGCGTTATTTCTCGCTCAAGGGCGGCGTCGAACGGCGATTATACGAGCTGGCGCGGAAGCATTGCGGGCATCAGCCTCGCTGGGATATTTCTTTGATAAATCTATGGAAAAAATGCGGTTCTCAAACGGAGTTACGTTTTTTTAAGGTCAACCTTCTTAAAATTATTGAGGCAGACCCCCTGCCCTCCTACTCGATTTCCGCCTCATTTGATCCGAAACGTAAACCTGGGCCGCCGACCGATACGCACGAGGTCACGCGCCGGTACCAAAAAAATGAAAATATGATCATCAGCTTCCGTCCGAAGGAAGGGATTACCGTCCTAGAGTGACACGGAACATCACTCACATTTAATTCGGAACATCGATCACAAAAATTCGGAATATCACTCACATATTGGCACGGAACATCACTCACTTATCCTCGGTATATCGAACACACTATCTTCGGAACATCACTCACAAAAATTCGGAACATCACTCACAAAAATGCAGAATAACACTAACAAGATCAACGTCTTAATAAAGCGTAACTCTCTAACTTTAGAATCTAACGATCTAACAGTCTTTTTTTTTGGCTGATCGATTGATATCCGCCTGTGGATAAATTCAACGCCCACTCGGCTCGGTCGGCCCGAAGCTGCAATTTTGGCCAACTCTTTTCGCGCATAGCGTACAGCGCCCTACTTTCCATCATCGGACTCTTATGGAAGGGCTATCAGTATAAAGCGAGCGTGATGCGGCTGCCGAATGACCTAGCTTGGTTGGTTGAGAAATAACCACTCTAGATATTCGCCATTGGTCATTCCCTTTTCCGCAGCGGCAATTTGATAACTGTCTCGAAATTCTGGCGGCACCTTCATGTTTAATTGAACGCGCACTCCTTTTGAACGCAGCGTGCGCCCATCGACTACCTCTCCGGCTCGGGGCACAAATCCGTTCTCAATTGCTGCTCTTTGTGACGCAATTGCAGCCCCCCTGCCCTTCCCGGTCTCCGGGTCGACCTTCTTCGGTCTAGTGTCGCGCGATCGGCGACTTTCTGACTTCTCTACGGTTGGCTTCCGCTCGAGGAGCGATGCATCCGGCTTCGGTTTTTCGAAGCTCATACCTCCAAAATCGAGTGTTGCTCGCGGTTTAGTCATTTTTGACCTCCACCAACTTGTTGATGAGTTCCTGGGCGACGGCCTCTGCATTCGTAATGGCCTTGTCGATTCCTGACGCGTCTTCTTTCGTAAGCTGATAGATCGTCCCCCCGGTCTGAAAAATCGTCGAATAAACCGATCTCTGCGTCACGGCTTCGGTAAAGGTTGGAATGTTAGCTTTTTCCAATTCTTTTACGATGTGACGAAGGTCTTTTGGCACGATGGCCGGGCTTACGCGGGTAAACATCAGCGAGTAAGGAATGGTGCGTCTTGACGTGCGTTCGCTATCCCGGATCAACGCAATGACCCGCGCTGCTTGATCGACATCGAGTTGTGTCCCTCCACACGGGATCACCACAAAATCCGATACGCTAATCGAATAGCTCACAGCGATAGAGGCCGTGCCCTCCAGGTCGATCAGAACGAAATCGCTCTCCTCGGCTTCGACCTCCTGTATATCGAGGAGGTTCTTTTCCGTGACGCCGGCAATGATCTTTAGTTCATCCGGGATACTGTCCCCGGTTCTCTCCGCCCAGCTTGCCAAGGGCTGGTTTGGATCTGCATCCAGGATTGCGACTTTTTTGCCCGCTTCAGCGAGAACTTGTCCAATGATCAGCGTCGTCGTGGACTTGCCCGCCCCGCCTTTCGAATTCGCAAAACAGACTGTAGGCATTCGTTCGTCCTCTCAGGTGCGCTATCCGTTATCCTTAATGTAGCGGCTAGATATGTGATATCTATTAGATAGCGGTTACCAATTGAGTATCAGATATCTGTCAATTAGTCGATATCTTTCCGGTGCCCTATATCTATTCGATAGGAGATACCTTTATGGTATCCGATATCTATATGATATATGATAGAATATATATATCCAATATCTTTACGATATCGTGTATCTACTGGATATCGGATATATTTGGTGGGAGCCACTCTGCTGGAGACGATTTAAGCAAACGGCAAGCGCGCCCGCCGTTACCCTTTACGCCGCAGAAAAACCCCTGCAATACATGGGACTAATTAGCGGCCAACCAGAGGAGGGGGGCGAGGGGAGGGGGCATAAGAACGCGCTTCCTAAGTTGATAGGCCCGAACCAAACGAAAAATGCACACACTCGATAAGGATCTTTTCCAAAAACTCAGGCCCGTACTCGATATTTTGGAGACGGGCGGAATCTATCTCGAAATACATAACGATATGCACCGATTCGCCGCACGCTTAGCCGGATACGGTCGCCATGTGTATCCAGGCTTTCGCCCCGCTTACGAACCGGACAATCCGGGCACCTACGGAGCACTGTTCAACCACGAAGACAAGTTGCTCTGCTGCATGGCCTGGCGGTGCTTCGAAACCGAAGATCTCGTGCATGACATAGAGCAATTTTTACCGTTCTACTGCGATCACACGACCGATGATCCAACTTGGCACACAGAACTCGCCGGAATCCTAACGCTTAAGGGCTTGATCGGATATCGAGGCGGTTTAAACAGCTTGGAGCAGGGGCGTCGTATAGCTTGGTTCATGACCTTAATCGCTATGATCTGCCTCGATCATGCCGGAGTTGATTATCAAGCAGGGGAGGCGAGGGACGACATGCTGACAAGCGGTCGCTTCCGTTCGATGTCTGGATATGGAAATGCGAATCCACTCGGGTCAATTTTCATAAAGAAACACGGGCATGATGAAGCCCTTAACCTCGTTTGGTCATCCGCTGACCAAGTTCGGAAAGAAATAGCGGGCCGTCTCATGATTCTTGCGGACTGTAGCCCAAAGAATTTCGAAACCGCCGTCACGGCGCTGAAGGCGCTGCAATAGCCGGAAATAAAATCGCGTTAACGGACCATCGCAATCATTTATCACGCCTTGCCTATAAATCGCATGAAACAGCGGTATCCCTGCGTCTCTCGCAATCTTTATGTCTTGATGGATTTCTTCGGCAAATCGATCATCGCCGGCATATGACACCGGCTTACCGGCAATATCTTCTCCACCTAAAATCTCCGCGTTTGAATCCCAATGGAGCCAGATCGCGTCGGTTTCTTTCTTTGGTGCGGATGCAAAATGCACCCGCACGTTGGGACCCAGATACCTTAGGACATCCGTATTCAAATCTTCTGCGAAAAGCCCCCGATGTTCTCTTCGGAGCCCCGTGCAATACCTTTCGATGGCAGTCAGCTCGGCGGCGAAAAGGGGGACGATCGACCGATCAAGCAGCACACGTTTTGAATGTTGAACGCCCCGGCTTTCGTCTCTGCCAAGAATCGCACCCCGCCATTCAAAGGGCATCAACGCGTTAGCGTCATCCTCTTTTCCAAGCGCTTTTTCCAAGGCGCGCACCGTTTCAAGGGTCGCATTGAAGCCGCCCCTGCCTATACCTGGCCGCTTCCCTGCCTCAACCGCCGCGAAACTCGAAACGTCTACTCCAGCCGCGCGCGCGAGCCCCGATTTGGAGAAGCCCCGGTTCCAGGCTTCCTCTAGAAGATCGCCAACATATGTTTCAATTCCCAAATACTTTCCCCTTGCTCGTCGCAACTCCGTATGTTTTGAATGGATAAATCCTTAATTATACAGGATAAATCCAAATTCGTTGGAATTTTGTAGTAAATATACCGTAAGGGCTACTAATGAGACCGACCGTCCTTAAGTTAAAACCGGTGAATTACGATGCTTATATGATTACGTGGTATTGGCCCGGTAATCATCTATACATCACCAATAGTTTTTTATCTTATAAAGAGAAAGAAACAATAGGGCTTGTGATTAATTCCTTATCCGATGAGCTCGGAATAAGCGAAATTTCTATAGATCATACTGATACCGTTCAAACTGATCGGAGGCTCTCAACTCTCCTGGAAGAATGGGAAACATTTATTGTGAGAGAAGAGGGGGACCGCTCCATCCCGCTTGGCAAACTCGTCCGTGACACCCTACGCGCACGAGATGCACTGCCGTACCCAACCATGGCCGCTGAACGCATTCAGGCTCTATAGCGCTGAAGTCATCAAGCTAACTCCCCAAACAGATAAGCCGGGCAGGGCTGTGCAATTGAGGACAACAAACGCATCAACTTCCGCCAAAGCAGAAGACCTGATAGCTGACCCGTCAACGTCTAAATGGCTCCGCGAAGCATTGCGAACCGCTCTCTCACGAGACCCTGTGGACGCTGCCATTGATGCAGAGATCCTGGCGGCGGTTGTCGTGTCTCTATGCGATGAAATCCTGACTGAACAAACGAGAGCGGAATCCCTATTTGATAGAGGATCAGCGCGCGTTATGACGCTGGATCAAAACAGAACCAACATCTATGGCTCGCTTGAGTGCGTTTGCGGTCACCGGTCGGTGTTTCGTGGCACAAATGCCGAAATCATCAACTGTTCCAAATGCCGAGAATTCTATCACGTGGATCTGTCGTTAAGGCTCACGCCAATTGGTAAAGAGCATCCACCCAGTGGAGCAGGGGCCGTTTTGTACTCAGTTCCGAGTAGGTGGGAACATCAGCAGATTAAAGACGCTTTCGAAGATGAACAAAAGCCGGGCTAGAGCGAAGAGGGGCTTTCACGCGTTCTGTTTAGGTCTTTTGTGATCTTCTTCACCGCGAATCTATCGCCAGACCCTGCCAGGACCCGGAGGGTCGCCTGAAGAGACAGGGCAGGGGGGCGGTCCCCGTTGAGGCCGGCTCTACTCTGTTCATTTTAGTCGCTCCACTGAGCCACGCTTCGCGTGTCTCCGCCCATGCGGGTAAGATTCCTATCGCGCAAGCACTGCCGGCTTCGGGTGGGGAGCGGACGCTCACGAATTCAGGATGCACGGCAGTTTTGGGGCAGGAGCGGTCGTCGTTGGTTAGCGGCGGTATATCTGTCGTAGTAAGTGTGCTTCGCTTATACCGGTGGCTGTCCCAGGAATCTGTGTCATTGATCCCAATGTTTGGCAGGCGGGCACCTCCTAAGCGACCCGTTTCACACACGAACAGTCTAACCTACTTGTACATGCCGTAGTCGCCGCGGTCTTCCTCTTGAACTGAGATCGTATCTTCAATGATCGAAGGACTAGAGACGATGGGCTCGTCACCGTCATCTCCCGAGACCGAGAAGTCGAACAGGACGTTCACTGTCACCGTATCCTGAACCTCAAGACTCACAAACTCGGTCATGTAATGGCGGCCGGCCTCCTTATCGTAGAATCCCGTGTCCAGATCGTCGTAGGAAACGTCGGCAACAAACCTGACCTCAGCCTCGGCTTCGGCCTTTACAACACCGTCACCGACCTCGAGGGCGTATACGTCGCCGATCGAAACCTGCTCGACCTCTACGTTCTCCACCTCCCCATGGTCGTTGTACAAGGGCACAAAGGTCCTGTCGGCAAAATCATCCTGGATAAACTGTGTGAGCTTCTGGACGAGTGATTGCGGTCGTTGATGCAATTGCTGAACAAGCGCGTCGGCGCGATGTAGGTGATCGAGCAAGGCCTCAATCTTCTGGAAGAAAAGTAGCGGATCCTGGACGGCGCATACACGCTCGAGATCTGGGTCATTGGCAACTACATAGACCAATGTGTCGTGGGCCTCTGCCCACATGACCAGCCTCTTGAGTGTGAAAGCATCGGGGAATTCGTGTTTTTTCTTTCTCTTCTGATCCGCCACGACATCAAAGGGGGGAACCTGGGCGAAATAGTCGTCGAACACCGTCGATGGATCGATATCCGCGACCGATAGCACTTCGCACTGGCCGTAGTGTAAATGGTCTTCGAACTGCGTCGTCAGTGTTGCTACGAGTTCGTCAATGTCTGGGGGGGTACGAAAAACATTGAGCCGTGGGTCGTCAACAGACTTGAAAACGGACGCGTCAGATCGTGCAAAGACGCCGCTGGCCGTGCGGATATCTTCCTTGATCCGCTTCTTCGTTTCCTGGACGGAAATATCCGTTTGTAAATAGGTAAGCCAATCCTTTTGCGCCACATCGGCAAATGCCCGGAGGCGGCCGCCGTTGAAGTTAAGGTTGTTGTGGCGGTACCCTGACGGATCAATGAATACGCCATAGTGGGGCATGAATACCCTCCGTGTCGACTGAACATCGACCCTATTAAACGTGGACGCTACTATACGGAATCAACTAGCTCGTTCATATGCGTTTCTGGGAGGAGTCACCAATTTAGAGATAACCACCCCGGGTGGAGAGCGGAAACTCGCCGCGAAAATCGTGATTGGAAGCGACGGCCGGGGAGCGGTCGCCCCGAGAGGCAGGTGCATCTCATACCTGATAACTCACTGCCACCAGGTATAGGCTCACGTGTCATAAAGAATTTGGGAGGATACCGGCTTCTCGACGGCGACATGAAGGGAACGGTCCCGATCGCCTGGAAACCGGTGGAATGAAACCAGACCGATCTGACGGTGGACGCACGTCATACCGAACCTAGTTCTCCTGTCTGGTTTCCTCTAAAACCAAGAAATATCGGGGATTTCGGCACCATATGCCCCTGCTCCCACATTTAGCTCCCTTGAGCATCGCAGGACGCCTCAGGTTTCGCATGTTTTCCCTGATTTAGGGAACAGGGAACTTTCTCCGAGTATCAGGGAAGAGTGCGGCATTATCTGTCACCAAGATCTGGAATCCTCGACAACATCTTCGTCGACCGGCTCTGGCGCTCCCTCAAATACGAGTGCGTCTTTCTGCACGCCTGGGACGGCGGCAGCGAGGCCCGCCGCGGCATCGGCGCCTGGATCAACTTCTCGCCCCCACGCCGCCCTTGGCAGACGAACACCCGATGCCGTCTAATGGCAACATCTAACACTGGAGAAAACTGATCAGCGGACCACGGCTGTAGCTTAAACCACCCCCAAAACCGTCCCAACTTCCAGGGAGTAGCTCAGTTCGAGCATTGCACATCAACCGAGAGCTGACATAGTTATACGGGAGCCTTGCATCGCGGGCTGGGATGCGCACACTGCTCAGAGCACAGATGCTGCTGTAGCTTGGAATTTGAAATTAGGGAGACATTTGGAGTGCTAGAACGGGTTACTGGCGCGTATGCAAAAAAGCTTCCTTCACCTAAGCTCGTGTATGTATTAGACTTTTTCTGCGGTTGCGGCGGGATGAGTGCCGGGTTCCTGACAGCGCGGCAAAGCCATATGGCATTCGAAGTTCTCGCAGGGATCGACATTAACAAAGACGCCCTGGATAGCTACAGGGAAAATATTGGAGCGCCCGGGCTCGACGTCGACGTTCGAGAGCTTGCAGCTCACCCCGAACGTCTCCTTGATTTGATAGCAGGTTTCGATCCGGAGGTGATGCGCCCTCTTGTATTCGTTGGATGCCCGCCATGTCAGGGCTTTAGTGCGCTTCGCAAAGGCGATCCGCGAGACGATGCACGCAATGATCTCTCACTCGCTTTCGCCCAGCTCGTTGACCACTTTCGCCCCGATTTGGTGATCATGGAGAACGTGCCGGAGGTGCTAACTGGACGCTTTGCACATCATTTCTCCGGAGCCACTAGCATCATGGAAGGCGCTGGATATAGCTTCTCATCCGACGTTCTAGATTTTAGCTTATTTGGTGTTCCGCAGCGGCGGCGTCGGGCGGTCGTAATGGGAGCAATTGGCAACGCGCCGAAGCTTCCTGCGCCTATCTTCGAAGCGGACCATGCGCGCACCGTACGCGACGCGATCGGACACCTTCGACCGGTAGTCGCCGGACAGGTCGATCCTGAAGATCCTTGGCATCGTGCGCCTGCGCATACCGCCCGGCTTGTCGAAATGTTCAAGAAAATACCTGCCGATGGCGGAGATCGTCGCGCTTTGAGTGAAAATGACAAGCTTGCTGCGCATAAACGATTGGATGGGGGAAAATCTCCAGGTTTTACAGATGTTTACGGTCGTCTGAGGTGGGGCACTCCAAGCGTTACCATTACAGCGAAAAGCCGGAGCCCAAGCTCTGGCCGATTTCTCCATCCCGAGCAGCATCGCAATATCACCGTTCGCGAAGCCGCGTTGTTGCAAGGCTTTCCACATGGCTACATCTTTTCGGGGCCTCCGACGCAACAATATCGGCAGGTAGGCGAAGCGGTATCCCCGATCTTTTCTAGATCCTTGGCGTGGGCGGTGCTCGATTTTCTGAGACCTGGAGACAACCCCCCGGCATTTTTTTCGAAGCCTTTCCAGGCTAATAGAATAGATGGGCACAGCCCAGTGACAGTGGATTGTTTCTCGGGAGCGGGCGGACTCGGCTTGGGCTTTAAGGCTGCTGGAATGGAGGCCGCGCTCGCATTTGACTCAGACGCAGCTGCGGTCGCAACTTATAATAAGAATTTGGGAAATGCCGCCGAAGTACTCGACGTGCGATCACCCGGTATGGCAGCACTCGTCGCGCGTATGGTTGGTACGCGGCCTCATATCTTCGTGGGCGGTCCGCCCTGCCAGGGCTTTTCCCATCAGAGGCGGGGAGAAACCGCGGATCCGCGTAACGAGTTGGTGCTTCGATATGCCGAACTCGCGATAAACACGAAGCCGGCAGCGATTATCCTGGAGAACGTCACTGATCTAGACCGACCTCGCGGGAAACATATTCTTAAGGAATACTTCCGTATTCTGTCTGCTGCTGGATACACAAGCTTCCGCCATGATCTGAATTCGGCAAATTTTGCCGTTCCTCAGCTACGCAATCGCATCATTGTTGTGGCGCTGCCCGATGCTCTCGCGCCGCTTTATCACGCTCCGCAGTCTTTAACGCCCACGCGATGGGTATCGGTAGGGGAAGCTCTGCACGATTTGCCCCCGCCCAGTGCTGAGTTGACCAATCATCTTCCAGCAGCCGAGGGCGAGCTGAATCGTCAAAGGATTGCTTACGTTGATATGGGGCAGGGGAGAAAATCCATCCCTACAGAGCTTCAACTTCCCTGCCATGCGTCCTCCTATCGCGGACACCGCGATGTCTATGGTCGCTTAGATTGGTTTTCGCAGGCCCGCACGCTGACTGCTGGCTTCGATAGTTTTACGCGCGGCGAATACGGTCATCCCTTTTCACATCGCTCGATCACGCCTCGCGAGGCTGCCCGCATTCAAGGTTTTCCAGACTGGTTTGAGTTTCTCGGCAATCGAGCGGACGTTCGCCGTCAGATCGGCAACGCCGTCCCTCCGCCTATGGCGTTCGCCGTCGCGAGTGCCGTCAAGGCCGTGTTGGCACAAAGTAAGGACGATCGGTGGGTAGCCTGAGCCGCACATTTACTTTTGGTCGTAATGCATTGAAGCGGGACGCAGCAACTTCGGCTACCGCAGCGATGCGAGCGATCGACTCAGTCCTCGCGGGCGTAGATTTGAAGTCGCTCAAAGCTTCAGACAACGGCGCTTATAATGTGGTGCGAGATCTCATTTCCTTCACCGGTGTGTTGCGGCGAAACGGGGACCATGGCGAGGTTACAGCACTAGGTGACGTTTTCGTCAGACTCTATGGTCAAAGCCCTACCGACGCGTGGCGCTGGCTGCTCACCCGGTCCCTTTGGCTTTACACCGTCCCGAATGGAACGCAAGCTTCGGTAAATGAATCCGCAAACGAGGCGGGAGCGAACTTTGACCCGTTCAGGCGATTTTTAGCGCTCTGTGTCAGCATCTCTACGCTCTCAGGAGAGGCACGTTTCATCAGCTTCGAAGAGCTTTGTGCGTTGTACGATGCAGACGACGCGTGGACTGCGGACCCTTCTGAACTACATACAAGAGTATTGGCACAGCGCGCCAATAATCCCGATATTGCCACCTCGCCGCGTTCTCTTCTCGGAGATCTCGAGAGCACATATGGCATTCCGCGCGACAATTTCTCGACTTTCTTCGTCAAAGCCGCAGGCCAAACAGGGCTTTTTGAGTTTCGGGTGACTGGAACACGTACGACCGCAATCGCTTTAGGCTCGCAGCTCGATCAAGTGCTTCAGCGCCGTGTTCGCTTCATTCTGGATCATCCGCAGCGCTTCGAGACCGAATGGGACCAGCATCTTCAACTGCGAGCGATCGACATGCCGCAGGAGGTGTCGCTCCAGCAAACGGAAGAAGCAACCGAACCGGAAGTTCCCGAAGAACTCCGTGGGATGGTCACCGCTGCGGTGGCCGATTTCGCAGATTCAGGTCTAATTTTTGGGCCGAACCTCATCGCCCGCTTTGCTGCAGCGCTTTTAGCAAAGCGGTTTGTTATTCTAAGCGGCCTAAGTGGCTCGGGAAAAACCAAACTTGCACAAGCCTTCGCTATCTGGCTGACTCCACCATCTGTGGCCGTTGCGAGACCTTTCAAAGTCGGCGATTTAATTACTTCCGACCGTGTTGAGTATCGAGTGACACAGGCCGATACCTTATCGGTGGAACTAGTAAGTGGCGAAACTGAGACGAAAGTGGTCCTGCCGCTCGGTCTCGTGGATGAATGGGTGCGAGCGATCGTTGAAAATGGGCTGAATCGGAGCGCTGCGCCGCGGGCCATTCGCAACTTGGTAACCCCGAATACCAGATACACTACACAGCTGAGTTCGTTTGAAAGCCACCTGAAGGCTTTGGCGTTCGCTGTTCTTGCCCGCACCGCGGCTAGCGAGCCTGCAAAACGTTATGAGATTGTCTCGGTTGGCCCCGATTGGACCTCACGCGAAGCAAGCCTAGGCTATGTCGATGCGCTCGATGCTGATCATTACGTTCGCTCTACGCCGATCGTCAATTTGATCCTCCGAGCCCGGGCCGCACCCCAGTCGCCCTTCTTTCTAGTCCTCGACGAGATGAACCTTTCCCATGTCGAGCGCTACTTCTCGGAATTTCTCTCCTCTATTGAGAGCGAAGAGGCTATGTTTCTCCATGGAGGTTTGGTGGATATCGATGGCGTGCCTCCATCCGTTCAGTGGCCGAACAATCTGTTCGTTGTTGGAACTGTCAATGTCGACGAAACTACTTATATGTTTTCCCCGAAAGTCTTGGACCGAGCAAATACGATAGAGTTTCGGATCTCGGACGAAGGCATGGACGCCTATCTATTGCAGAGTGGCGCCTCGATAGAAATTAGAGATTTGGCGGGCAGGGGCGCAAAGTTTAGTGATGCATTCATGCATCACGCAAGCGGAGCGCATGTGGTTACCGAAGCGGGTAGGCTTGCTGCCGAATTGAAGCTACTGTTCTCAATTTTGCGCCCGCATGGTGGAGAGTTTGGATTTCGAACTGTTCGAGAGATTCAGCGCTATTTTACTGCCATGGAAGCTCTCATTCCGGACGTAGATTTCTTCCACCCACTTGATATTCAAGTATTGCAGAAGATTCTTCCACGTTTAAGCGGCCCGAGGCGTCGGTTGGAAGGCGTGTTGTGTGCACTCGGCATCTACTGCGCTTATCCACGTGAGTGGGATGCGAACACAGCGAGTCTTGTGAATGTTGATTCTATTCTCGAGGCTGCCGCTCGCGCTGGAAAATCTGGCGAAACTACGCTGCATCCGCTGTCCGAAAATTTCGCTTACGAGCACAATGCCATGCTTCCCGTCGCGTTGGATAAAATCAAGAGAATGCTGAGTCGACTGGAGACCGATGGGTTTGCAAGTTTCGCTGAGGCCTAATGGTAACCGCCGTAGATCAGCTTATCATTCCGCTGGTGAACGCCGACCAGCGGACCTTAGTAGAACTTAAATTAGCGGCGCCAGCTGCCAGTGGTGCTCAGCCGGCGCTCATCATTCTTGACGCAGCCGAGGTTCGTAACTGGCAGGAATGCCCGATTCAGCTTCTCGAAGGCATAAGCTATGACTTTGAATTCGTCCCACCTGTCCCGGGGGCGAAACTAAGAGCTGGAGCAGTGCGGCGAAGCCCGCTCAGCTCTTTCCGTCTGGAGCGTGGCCGCATTGAGCCAGGTGCCCATACCGGAGTCCTCGAGCTGGTCTTGGAGGACCATATCGGTGAGCCGATCGCCCAGGCATTCGTTGAAGTGCGATCGGTAAAGCTAGGGTATCGAACCCAATATCGCAGGATGCTCTCGGATATCGCCGAGCGTGCAGTCGAATTCCTAGCCGACTTGCGCGCACCTGCAGGCGTGCGGATGAAGCCGGATTATGAGTTGTCGTCATCGTCGCTAACTCAGCGCTTTTTCTTTGTGAAGCATTTACTCTTAAGCCCGCATTTTCGGGACGCGATAGCGCAAATTGTCGATCGGCCGCATGAAATTACGGTCGTGTCGTCGGTTGAAGTCGGTGCGGATCGCGGCCTACGCGGAGCGGGAAGCGGCTTAGCGCGCCACCTAGCTCGTGCCTCAGCTCGAGTGCCGGTGCCGGCTTCGCATCCGCTCGCACAGCGAGGACTCACCTCATTGCCGCGTCGGCTCGAGTCGAGCCGACCTTATCCGTCTCAAGATACCGCTGAGAACCGCTTCATTTCCTTCGCTTTGCGCGATTTCTTAGGTTTCCTTACGCGCGTCGATAGCTTGCTGAGCCAACGTGATCGAGAACGCTACGCGGCGGTGTTGGCAGACTGCCGCAATGTCCAAAATTACGTGCGTGAAATTCTCTCATTGCCCCTTTTTCGCGATATTGAAAACCGTGACCAGATACTGCCCCTGGGAAGCCCCGTGCTGCAACGGCGCGCGGGCTACCGTGAAGTGCTGCGCGCCTGGATTCAATTCAACCTAGCGGCTCAGCTATCTTGGGACGGCGCAGACGATGTTTTCTTGGCTGGCAAGCGTGACGTTGCTCAGCTCTATGAATTTTGGGTTTTCTTCAAGATTCTGAAGGTCTGCGATCAGCAGTTCGAACTGCGTGGCGATGCCCTCGCCAATTTGTTCAAGTTTGGCGAGGGTGGTTTTGCGTTTCTGCTAAAGTCAGGTCGTGCTCTGGACCTCACCGGTCTTTGGCGGAAGAATGGGCGTGAGCTCCAGGTACGACTATCTTACAACCGGACCTTCACACGCAATTCGAACCCTCTGGGAGATGCCGAACGCAGTTTTCCCAACGCTGGATCTTGGACCCAATCAATGCGCCCCGATTACACTATTAGCTTTTGGCCTACGTCGTTTACCGAAGCCCAAGCTGAAGCTGCCGATCGAATTTCGCACCTTCACTTCGATGCGAAATACCGGATAGAGGCATTAGCCGACCTTTTTGGTAGCACGGAGGATGACGGGGATGACCGAGAACAACTATCAGCCACTCGCGGTTCTGCGAAACGGAGCGACCTGCTGAAAATGCATGCTTACCGCGATGCGATCCGTAGGAGCGTCTCGGCATTCGTGCTCTACCCAGGTTCCGAGACGCGCAAATGGCGGTTAGAAACGGAAATTCTTCCAGGCCTCGGCGCAATCGCCTTGGCCCCTGGCGACGACACAGGAGTGCGAGATATGGAACTCTTCCTTATTGAAGCTGCAGAACTCGCCTACGCCCGCGTCCACGCGTAGCCACATCGGTGACTTCTGCGGCGGGGACTTGCGACTCGGTGAGACGGCACTTTCGCATGAGTCTGCTCCTTCAGCGTTGGCGCAGAGTCACCGGCGTCGTCTGTAGATGGCGGTCGGGCGACACCGGCATCGTCGTGCTGCGGGCAGAATATCTGCGAAGCTGGTTGCTCAATGCCACGAACGCAATGGCCCTGCGAGGGCACATTTAGTGGTCGACGAGCACTGTCGGGAAGGTGGATCAGCTTGTGAGCGCGACCTAGCCTGGGTCGGCGATGTACCGTCTAAGCGGCCTTGAAACCCGAGGACCAGTCTGCCTGCAAATGGCCGTCTCGGGTAGGGCGCGCGAATAGCTCTGAGCGTCCGCTTTGGGTCGTGCCCCGTCGCTTTGACAGCCTATACTACACCTGAAAAGTTGCGCGCTTTTGTCAGCCGGGCCAATGGCCCGGCCCTATTGTTTTCGTGCGCCCTCTAACGCGGTCGCGTCGCGGGTAGAATAGGAAAGATCGGGCGCAAAGCGCCTTATCTTGGCTTTCAATGAAAGAAAGTTGCGGAGTTCCTTCACGCGCGCACCACGGGGACATCCGCAAGCTGTGTCGTGTAAGCCGGTGTCCGGCTTTCCTGACGCATTCGCCATTCTTTCCCGGCCGCTGCTGTGCCTGGCCTCAGCGTTCCTCGCCCCATGCCCGAATTCACCGCGTCCATTGCGGTCATAAGGCGCCTTGACCGGTCAGTGTCGCGGCGGTCGAGTAGGGAGGGTTGAGCCTGGCCGCGCGGAGCCAGATCAGTAAGTATCACCCCGGCCCGGGCGTACCTAAAGCCGCGCTTCCATATCTTGTTGAGGATGCCGGTGGCGCAGTTGATCAGATCAAACGTGTCATCAGTGGCGGGTAAGATGCTGGCTTGTCCGGAGCCGCTGTAGGGCGGATCGCCACGGAAAGGGGATGTACGGGCGAAAACCTGCATATGCCCGGCCACAAGTCCGCCGCGGCGCAACTTCTCCCCGGCCCGGGTGGTGAATGACACGATGGCCGCCAACAACTCGTCCTTGCCGGTAACCGGCTGGCCGAACGACCTGGTGACGGCAAGGCCCTTTTGCGGCTCCTCGACCAGATCCAAGGGCATGCAGGACGTGCCGCGTAACTCGTGAATTATCCGCTCCCCGGTGACGGTCAGGAGGGACCGCGCCCGCTTTGCGTCCATATCCCGAAGATCCGCGACGGAATGAACACCGAGGGCGATCAGCTTTGCCGCTGATCGCCGGCCGATGCCCCATACCTCATCGACTGGTATGCGCGACATCAGGCTGTCCCGGACGGCGCGGTGCCGCAGATCACACACGCTGGTCCCGTCAACGAAGCCCTTCTTCGCGGCAACATTGGCGAGCTTAGCAAGGGTTTTGGTGGGGCCTATACCCACACATGTCGGAATCCCGGTCCAACGCAGCACGGTCGCACGTATCTCCTGACCGTATTCAATCAGGTCGCGGTTCTCCATACCGGTGAAATCAAGGAAGCTCTCATCGATCGAATAGACCTCGATGTCGGGTGTGAAATGGGACAGGCAATCAACGACGCGGGCGGACATATCGCCATAGAGCGCGTAATTGGATGACAATACCCGGACGTTGTGCCGACGGATCAGGTCGCGGACCTTGAAAAACGGCTCGCCCATCTTCACGCCGAGGGACTTCAGCTCGTTAGAGCGCGCGACGAAACAGCCGTCATTATTCGAAAGTACGCCGACCGGCACAGCCTCTAGGCGCGGGTTGAATACGCGTTCGCATGAGACATAGAAGTTATTTCCGTCGACAAGCGCGAAAACCGTCATCGCCTGTGAAACCGGATAGTGGCGGTGATGACGCCCCAGATTTCGAAACCGTCCCGCCCGGTTACTTCTAAGGGCATATATTCTGAATCGTCGCAGTCCGGAGTAAGCCAGGTGCGGCCGCTCTTCACGATAAGCCGCTTACACACCAAATCGCCATCGAGTGCGGCAACGATCACGTCATTATGCCGGGCTGTGAGCGATCGATCGACAATCGCCAAATCACCGTCATGGATGCCGGCCCGCGTCATCGAGTGGCCGTTTATCCTCACGGTGAATGTGGCGGAGGGATGCGGCACCAGTATGTCGGCGAGGTCGATCCGGTTTTCACCATGATCTTCCGCTGGACTGGGAAAACCGGCTGACAGGTTTGCTGCACCGTGGCCCAGCGACGTTGCGCTCATTGTGACCGGCACCGGCATAGATCGCTCCTTTATGTGGTCGATCAGGAATCCACAGAGCGGCATTCGCCGTCAATGTTCTTTTTTTGTTCTATTGTTAGGCCTGCAATCCTCAGCAGTCTCTCTTGCATCGCTTCGGAATAAAATTTCATTAGTCCAAAAATTTTATGGAGATCGACATGAAAGAAGTTATCGAAGGTATTTTGCGCGCTCTGGTCACCACGTACTGGACCTATGTGATCATCGTATCCATCGCGTTGGTCATATATGTTTTTGACTGGCAGGACTCACAGAAGAGGCTCCTGTGCCAACAACAGCCTAGTTTGTTGGTCTGTAAGGACCTGTAACGTGATGATTTCAAACGCTCCTTGAATGAGAGGCGACACAATGTGTCGCCTCCCTGAATTGCTAGCAAGTTGAAGGCACCGGCGGTCGGGCGATCCCCTGTCGGGGCCGGGCTCTACTCCGCTCCCTTCGTCGGTCGCTCCACGGAGACACGCTGCGCGTGTCTCCGCCCATGCGGGTAACGATCCCTATCGCGCAGCGTAGATGCCGGCACTTGGCCGCGGCCCGATCTCGTAAACGGCACCGGGTATGAATGTTGAGATCCGC
>TARA_R110000868_G_scaffold119855_2_pt1 | contig 36997 bp, 31 predicted proteins | sample TARA_R110000868 | Tara Oceans TARA_R110000868 (sample SAMEA4397489) | marine metagenome | biome: Polar Biome; feature: [SRF] surface water layer (ENVO:00010504); material: water (ENVO:00002006), including particulate matter (ENVO:01000060) such as... | depth 5 m | reverse complement strand
TGTCATTATCCTGGCGGATTCAGGCGGTCTAAATACGCTTTACCCGAATGGAGGTAGAGTATGTGCGGAATTGTTGCGATCACAGGAACAGACACGGTGGCCGGTCGCCTCGTTGATGGCCTGAAGCGGTTGGAATACCGGGGCTATGACAGTGCAGGCATCGCCGTCATGGCCGGGGATGCCATTGAGCGGCGCCGGGCCAGTGGCAAGATCGTCAATCTCGAAGCCCTTATGGCGGACATGCCGGTGGACGGGCCGACCGGGATTGCCCACACACGCTGGGCCACGCACGGCAAGCCGAACGAGACCAATGCCCATCCGCACATGTCGGGCAAGGTGGCGATCGTGCATAACGGCATTATCGAGAATTTCCGCGAACTGCGCGAAGACATGCAGGCGCAAGGCCGCACATTTGAATCCGAAACGGACAGCGAAGTCATCGCCCAGATGATCGACCAGAACATGGCCGATGGCATGGACGCTGTCGACGCGTTCGAAGCTGCGCTGAAGAGACTGTCCGGTGCATTTGCCATTGCCGCCATCTTTTCCGACAAGACGGACCTGCTGATTGGCGCCCGCAAGGGCAGCCCGCTCGTGCTCGGTTATGGCGAGGGCGAGATGTTTCTCGGTTCCGATGCCATTGCGCTGGCCCCGCTCACGCGGGACGTGACCTATCTGGAAGAGGGCGACTGGGTTATCCTGACGCCGGATAGCTATGATATCCGTAATGCCAATGGTGACCGCGTGAACCGCCCGCGTGTGAAATCGGCCGTGAATGAAGGCCTGATCGAACGTGGCGAATACGACCATTTCATGCTGAAGGAAATCCATGAGCAGCCGGAATCGCTCGCCCGCTCCATTCTGCCCTATATCGACCAAGCCACGCAAACGCTGAATCTGGGCGAAGTGGCCGACGAAATGTTTGCCCGGGCTGACCGCGCCGTTGCGATCGCATGTGGCACGGCGTACTATGCCGCCCACACTGCCAAATACTGGTTCGAGCAGAAGGCGAAGTTGGCACTGGAAACCGATATTGCTTCGGAATTCCGCTACCGCGAGCCGGTTCTGCCGCAAACCGGGCCGGCGATGTTCGTCAGCCAGTCCGGCGAGACGGCCGACACGCTGGCGGCCCTGCGCTATTGCCGTCAGAACGGCACGCCCGCCGTCGCCGTCGTGAACGTGCCTGAAAGCTCGATTGCGCGGGAGGCCGCCGCCATTGTGCCGACCCATGCCGGTCCGGAGATTGGCGTCGCTTCGACAAAGGCCTTCACCGCGCAACTTTCTGTTCTGGCCGTTCTGGCCGTGAACGCCGCGAAGGCCCGCGGACATTTGCTGCCAGGGGATGAGGTCGCTGCAGTCAAGAGCCTGCTGGCTCTGCCGCGCAAGGTGACTGAAGCGCTGGAGGCCCAGGACGGGATCCGCGAAATCGCGCAGACATTGGCTCCGTGCCACGACGTGTTGTTCCTGGGGCGTGGACGATACTATCCGCTGGCGCTGGAAGGCGCCCTGAAACTGAAGGAAGTGTCCTATATCCACGCCGAAGGCTATGCCGCCGGTGAATTGAAGCATGGTCCGATCGCGCTGATCGAGAAGGGACTGCCCGTCGTCGTCGTGGCACCGAAGGACGAGTTGTTCGAAAAGACGATTTCGAATGTCGAGGAAATCCGGGCCCGCGGCGCACGTATCATCCTGATCTCGGACGATGCCGGCATCAAGGCCGCTGGCAACCGCGCCGATCATGTCATTCGCCTGCCCGATGGCGACGATATCAGCCTGCCGATCCTCGCGGCTGTGCCGCTGCAATTGCTGGCCTATCATGTGGCCGTGGCCAAGGGCACAGATGTCGACCAGCCTCGCAACCTCGCCAAGTCAGTGACGGTCGAGTAGCTTCAATTGCTGTTCATGCAGTTCGTGCTATAGCCCCGAATTGCCAAATCCTGTCATACGCGGGGAATGATGCCGTTTGAATTCAAGCCAGATGCATTGCTGCGTGAGGTCATCCATGTCCGCGCGCAGAGATTCGGAGACGCCCGTGGGTGGTTTGCCGAGACGTTCCGCGCAGATCTGTTCGCGGCTGCCGGAATCCCTGGCCCCTTCGTGCAGGACAATCATTCCCGGTCTGCTGACAGGGGCACGATCAGGGGGCTGCATTTCCAGGCCGACCCGCATGCGCAAGGCAAGCTGGTCCGGTGCGTGAAGGGCCGCATCCTGGATGTGGCGGTGGATATCCGGAAAGGATCGCCCCGGTTCGGCAAGGCCATGGGCGTCGAACTGACCGCTGAAGGCGGCGAACAGCTGTTCATTCCGCGCGGCTTTGCACACGGATTCTGCACCCTCGAAGACGATACCGAAGTCGTCTACAAGACGGATGCCTATTACGCGCCCGATCATGATTGCGGCATTGCGCATGACGATCCTGCGATTGGCATCGACTGGCCCTTCCCGCCATCTGCGCGCATCCTGTCCGACAAGGACCAGAAACTTCCCCGTCTCGCAGAGATCGCAGAGCTGGCCGCAGCAGGCGAGGGCGAGCGATGACCTGGCTGGTCACCGGGGGTGCGGGCTTTATCGGCTCGGCGCTGTGCCATTACCTGGCTCGGGAGACGGATCAGAAAATCGTCGTCGTGGACAAGCTGACCTATGCAGGCAACCGCGCGTCCATCGAAAGCCTCGAAGCTGAGGGCCGGCTCGACCTGATCGAGGCCGACATCATGGACGCGCCACGAATGGCCCGCATCGTGGAAGAGACCGCACCCGAGGCAATTTTCCATCTTGCGGCCGAAACCCATGTCGACCGGTCGATTGATGGCCCGGCCGCTTTTGTTGCGACCAATGTCGCGGGCACCTGCGCCATGCTGGAGGCGGCGAGGGCCTTTCATGACGAACTGGAAGGATCGCAAAAGGCGGCGTTCCGGTTCATCCATGTTTCGACGGATGAAGTGTTCGGCTCGCTCGGGGATGAGGGGGCGTTCCGCGAAACCACGCCTTATGCGCCGTCCTCACCCTATTCCGCCAGCAAGGCAGGGGCGGATCACCTCGCACGGGCTTGGCACCATACCTATGGCTTGCCGGTAATTGTTTCCAATTGCTCCAATAATTACGGGCCAAGGCAGTTCCCGGAAAAGCTCATTCCCCTGATGATCCTCAAATGCCTCGCCGGGGAGACGCTGCCTGTATATGGCAATGGCGCCAATGTGCGGGACTGGCTGCATGCGGAAGACCATGCCCGCGCGCTGCTGGAAATGGCGAAGCGCGGCGTGCCGGGAGAAACCTATTGCGTGGGCGGCGGTGCGGAACGTACCAACATCCAGATTGTCGAGGCGATTTGCGCCCTGATGGACGCGCGTCGTCCGGACAGCGCCCCGCACAAACCCCTGATCGAATTTGTCAAAGACCGGCCCGGTCATGATTATCGCTACGCCATTGATGCAGGAAAGATCGCTGGCGTGTTGGGATGGGCCCCGGCCCGCGATTTCGAGACGGGCCTTGCCGAAACCGTGGATTGGTACATTGCCCATCCCGAATGGTGGAGGCCGCTGCAGGATCGCGTATATGCGGGTGAGCGTCTGGGAACGCAGGCATGAGCGAAATCCTCGTGATCGGCAAATCCGGGCAAATGGCCCAGGCTCTGGCACATGCCGGAGCAGCAGATCTGCATTGCGCCGGACGCGAGGAAGCGGATCTCCTGAATGCGAACGCGATGGCCACAGCGCTCGACGCGCACACACCTCGTATCGTGATCAATACCGGCGCCTATACAGCCGTGGACAAGGCCGAGTCCGAACCGGATTTGTGCCGGGCGCTGAATGTGGATGCGCCGGCAGCGCTGGCGAAGCTGTGCCATGAGCGTGGCATCCCGTTGCTTCATCTGTCGACCGATTGCGTGTTTGATGGCGAAAAGCCCACGCCCTACCTGCCGCAGGATGCGACGTCTCCCATTGGCGTATATGGCCAGAGCAAGCTGGATGGGGAGTTGGCCGTCCGCTCGGCTGCGCCCCGCTCGCTCGTCATTCGAGTGTCATGGATATTCTCGCATTTCGGCAGTAATTTCGTGACCACGATGCTCAGGCTCGCGGCGACGCGAGACGAGGTTTCGGTGGTCGACGACCAGTATGGCTGTCCCACCCACGCGCCAGCATTGGCAGAAGCGCTGCTTCAGATCGCGCACACGGCGGACAGGCCCGGCTTTGGGGATTGGGGAGCCTACCATCTGGCAGGGGCCGGGGAGACTGACCGCGCGAGCATGGCGCGCCAGATCTTCGAAGCCAGTGCGCGGCATGGCGGACCCGTGGCGAAGGTCAAGGGAATCCCGACCAGCGCCTATCCGACGCCGGCCCGCCGTCCGCTGAACGCCCGGCTCGACATGTCGGACACGACACGTGTATTTGGGACAACACTGCCCGTCTGGACGGAGGGGCTCGAAGATACTGTCCGCGTATGGGTCAGGGAGTTGAGATCATCATGAAGGGTATCATTCTGGCAGGGGGGGCCGGCAGCCGCCTGCACCCTGTGACACGCGGCGTCTCCAAGCATTTGCTGACGATCTATGACAAGCCGCTGATCTACTATCCCATCGCGACGTTGATGCTGGCCGGCATTTCCGAGATTCTGCTCATTTGCACGCCGGAGCACAGCCAGTCCTACAAGAGCCTCTTGGGGGATGGGCGGCAGTGGGGGATATCCATTTCCTATGCCGTTCAAGCCGATCCTAATGGGCTCGCGGAAGCCTTTCTCATCGGACGTGATTTCATTGACGGCCAGCCCTGTGCTCTGGCGCTGGGCGACAATATTTTCTATGGCGCCGGCCTGTCCGGACAGCTGCAGGAACTCGCAAGACTGGAGCATGGCGCCGCTGTCCTGGCCTATCAGGTGAGCGATCCCCAGCGTTTCGGCATTGTCGAGCTGGACGCCGACGGCAAGCCGCTCTCGCTGGAAGAAAAACCCGAAAAGCCGCGCAGCAACTGGGCCATTCCAGGCCTTTATTTCTACGGCCCGGACGTGGTTCAGGTCGCCGAACAGGTTACACCTTCCGCGCGGGGCGAGCTTGAGATCACCTGCGTTAATGAGGCCTATTTCAAGCGGGACGATCTCAGGGTGAGCCGACTACAGCGCGGCACGACCTGGCTTGATGCAGGCACGTTCGACAGCATGCTGGAGGCGTCGCATTTCGTTCAGACGGTAGAGAAACGGCAGGGATTGAAGGTGGCCTGCCTGGAGGAAGTCGCCTGGCGCCGGGGCCTGATCACCGATGCGGAGATGCGTGAGCGGGCAGACGAGTTCAAGAACGAGTATCGCGACTATCTCCTGAGCTTGCTGGACACGCGCTCCTGAACCAGCCTATCTCCAAGGGGTAGCGGAAGGTTCGCAAATGGCCAGTTATGACCTGAAAGACATCGAAGCCCGGATCGAGGCCAATCTGGCCGAGAAGGGCCCCCGGCTCGGCAAGGAGCTGGCGCAGGATTTGTACGATGTGCCAAATCTTGCTCTGTGGCAGGCCTGTTACCAGAGCCGTAAGCTGCACGTGTCTCATTTCGCCAGCTATTACCTCCGCTTCGACATTACGCGCGATGATCAAGTGCGGCTCAGCCCGTCCATCCTGCGGGATTTCCTGTCATTCACCCTGTTCGGCCTGCCGGGGCAGCGGGACAAGATGATTGAACGGCAGGGCACCTTGTCAAACATGCACCGGGAAATCAGCCGCGAGAAACTGTCGGTGGCCCAGGCCGTGATGAAGCAGGTTTTCGTGACGCTGGGCCGCGATATCCGTAGCCAGCTCTGCGCCTTCATTGCCGGGGATCTGGCTTACTATCTGGCGCACAATGAACCCCGCGAACACGTGGCCAGCGGCGAGATGGTCAAGGGCTCCGACATCGATATCATCATCATCCTCAGTGAATCCCTGCCGGACGATGTTCAGGAGCGGATCGACACGGAAATGACTGCGCTGAAGAATTTCTACCTGCGCCATCCGGAGTACCGGCACGAGATCGATTTCATCTGCAAGCGCAAATCGGTGATGGAACGTCAGTTCCAGTATTCCGATATTCACGACAAGATCGCCAGCAAGATTGCCTATGAATCCATGTTTCTTGGCGGATCGCTGACGCTGTATATGGAAGTGCGCGATGCGATGGTCCGGACCGGCGTGGACCGGCTGATCGAGGCTGATTTCGACCATGCGCTGAAAGACCGGAAATACGCCATGCACAAGCTGCTGGAAGCGCATAATGACACGATTGATGAAGAGACGCGGTCGCTGTTCTATTTCTCTCAGGAGCGGGTCGAGTTTTCCTGACAAACTGAGGGAAATGTTTGCCCCTTCTTTATCTTTCGGGTGAAATATTTCTTTCAAACGCCAGGCGCGGGAAAACAACGTGCCGCTCTGTGAGGAATGTGCATGACCCTGCTTCGTCCCAAAAAGCACGTAAAACCTGTCCCGCGCTCCCTTTTGGCGATTGCCATGCTGAGCGTCTCCGTGGTGGCGCTGGGCGCCTGTGCCGGCGGGGGAGGCGGGGGCAGTTCCGCCGTCACGCCTTTGCCGCCCCCACCTCCGCCGCCTCCGCCCCCACCCCCGCCTTCGAACCCGTTCCCGGATTCGATTGCCGCGCCGGAACAGTTCGAAACGCGCGAATATAATGCGACCGTTGGGTTGCCGATGATTGGCGCGTCTGCCGCCTACGCGATCGGCGCGACCGGGCAGGGCCAGACGGTGGCCGTGATTGATACAGGGACCGAGTCAGATCATCCGGACCTTCAGGGCGCCGTCGTGCAGATGTTCGATGTCTGCGCGGATACAGCCTGTTCCGGCTATGACGATGCGGGCGACCGGGTCACGATCACGCGCCAGCCCGATGACATCGACACAGGCGGCCATGGCACGCTCGTGACCGGTGTGATTGCCGCGCGTCGTCAGGACGATTTCAACAGCACGCTCGACGACAACACCTTCAATGGCATTCAGGGCACGGCCTATGAGGCGTCCGTCATCGACATTCGCGCAGATTCCCCCGGCAGCTGCGCCCGCACCGGCGAAGACGAAGGCTGTGTCTACAATGATGATGCCTTGGTCCGGGCGCTCGAATATGCGGTAGCCCAGGGCGCCACGGTCATCAACATGTCTCTGGGCGGTGAAATCGACAGCGATCCGAGACTGGAAAATGCGGTACGGGCCGCAGCAGCTGCTGGCGTTCTGGTCGTTATCTCGGCTGGCAATGACGCCGAACCGGCCGGAACGGACGAAGATGGTAACGCCACAGAAGCCGTAGGCGAACGTCCGACCGAACCCGCCTATATCGCGGGCGAAGCCTCCTCACTCGGGCGCGTAGTGGCCGTGGGTGCGGTGGACCCCGACGGCTTCCTGTCAGACTTCTCCAACCGGGCCGGCACATCTGCGCAGAATTTCTACCTGCTCGCGCCGGGAGAAGACGTCATCTCGACCGGGCCGGACGATGATGTGGCACTGCCGGGGGATCCGACAAATGATGCTGACAATGAGGGCGACTATTATCGGATATCCGGAACGTCGTTCGCGGCTCCTTATGTGGCCGGCGCGCTCGCGCTGCTTCTGGATGCGTTTCCCAATCTGCAGTCACAGCCGGAAATGGCGCTGCAGATCCTGCTGGATACGGCCACGGACTATGTGGACACATCTGCCGACATCATCACGGGCGAGGCCGCTGGCGTCGGCACGGACAGCGTGTCCGGCGTGGGCCTGATGAACCTCGAAGAGGCCTTCCGGCCCCAAGGCCAGCAGAACCTCGATTTCGGCATGGAGAAGGTCAGCTTTACCGAAGCGCTTGCGCCGAGCGGCGGGGCCTTCGGGGACTGGGCTACCCATTCCGGCGCATTCAACAAGCTCGTCTTCCAGGACAAATACCAGCGCGGCTTCCGCCTGAACGCGGACGCTATCGCGGCCACCTTGCCACAGGATACGCTGGGCTCGCGGCTCGTGAATTTTGAGACGCGGGCCGACTGGGCGGCGGGAGATTCCTATGCCGTGAGTGCTGGTGGCATGTCGTTCAGCTGGGCACAGGCACGGCTGCAGGATGATCCGACGACGCCCTATCAGGAAGATCCGCAATCGACCTTCCAGATGCGCTACAGCTTTGGTGAGAGCCAGGTGGAGCTTGGCCGGGGCGGGTCCCTCACGTATCTGGCACCGGACATTTCCCTGCTCAACGAGCCGGGCGTCGGCAATGCCTTCTCGACCGGCGGCGCCTGGGCAAAATTCAGCCATGCCGTGACAGATGATCTTGTGATGGACATTTTCTCTGCCGAACAGGGCGGACGCAGCCAGTCCGGATTCATGTTTGGCCGCGACGCACATGACTGGTCCGTACGCGTCGGCGCATCCTTCATCGCGGATGAAGACACGGCCCTCGGCGGTACACTGCAGGACCGCTTCGGCGCGCAGGACCAGACAGAGATGACGGCTTACTCACTGGAGAGCGCATGGTTTGCCGGGGCTGGCTGGATTGTCTCTTCGGGACTGGAACTTGCCAGCGTCGACCTGCCCGGCGTGGACGCCGAAGGCATCTGGACCAGTCGCTGGTCGGTTGGCGCAGACCGCGCGCTCGGCGAAGGGCGGGTGCATTTCATCATGGCCCAGCCGCGACGCGCGGAGACAGGATACCTCAATCTTGATGCCCCGATCGGGGTGGATCTGAATAGCCAGTTGATCCGCGGCCTCGTGCAGGCGGACCTGACACCGAGTGGTCGCCAGATCGATTTCGAGACGCGCTACACATTCGGACTGATCGACACATGGTCCGGCGAGGCGGCGGCCGTGGTGTCCACATCGCCGAACCATATTTACGGAGCCGAAGACCAGGAGGCGCTGTGGATGCGGCTGTCGACGCCATGGTAGGCAAGACGTCTTTCCTGACGCTGGCGTGCGGGCTGGTCCTGTCTGGCTGTGCGTGGCTGCCATTTGGCGGGGATTCGTGTCCGGAGATCACCGACACGTCGGCCTGGATTAATCGGATGCCCGGCCCCGGCCAGTCCGGCGGAGGAAAGCTGCACGTCGTGGTGCGACTGGCGGATGACCAGTCCTGGAAGCTGAGCCCCGTTCCGACGGAGGAAGAGGGCCTTCTCGTGCTGCGCCTCTCCGAAGGTGGCCCATCCGTTGCCGGAACAGCTGCCTATCAGCAGTCGCGCAAGCCCTTGCCTCAGAGGATCAAAATAGAATGCCACGGCAAAGCCGTGGCATCCATTGACGAAATCACTGTCGCGTATTGAGGCGAAGCTAGTTCGCGAGACGTTTCAGTTCGTCCACGAGATCTGTCTTTTCCCAGCTGAAGCCACCATTCTCGGTCGGGGTCCGCCCGAAATGTCCGTAAGCCGCGGATGGGCTATAGATCGCTTGATTCAGCTTGAGGTGGGTTCGGATGCCTTTCGGGGACAGGTCGAACAGTTCGCGCAGCGCCGCAGCGATGCGGTCCTCGTCTGCATTGCCCGTATCGTGCGTGTCCACATAGATCGACAGGGGCTGGGCGACGCCGATGGCATAGCTGACCTGAATGGTACAGCGGTCAGCAAGTCCAGCGGCCACGATATTCTTGGCGAGGTAGCGCGTGGCGTACGCAGCCGACCGGTCAACTTTTGATGGGTCCTTGCCGGAGAATGCACCGCCGCCATGAGGCGCAGCGCCACCATAAGTGTCGACAATGATCTTGCGACCGGTCAGGCCAGCGTCGCCGTCCGGGCCACCAATGACGAAACGTCCCGTCGGGTTCACGAAGAATTTGTCTTCATCCGGGAACCAGCCATCCGGCAGGACTTCCTTGATCACGGGGCGGACGATTTCCCGCAATTGTTCCAGCGTCGCGCTATCCTTGTGCTGGTGGGAGACAACAAGCGCGTTCACGCCGACAGGCTTTGAGCCTTCATACTGAAGCGTCACCTGGCTTTTCGCATCGGGCTCAAGCTCCGGATGCGTGCCGTCATGGCGCAGCTGTGCCAGGCGCTGGAGAATCTGGTGGGAGTAGACGAGTGTGGCCGGCATCAGTTCCGGGGTCTCGTTCGTGGCATAGCCAAACATGATGCCCTGGTCGCCCGCGCCTTCTTCGGCATAGAGACCTTGCCCGGCTTCAACGCCTTGTGCGATCTCTACAGACTGGCCGTGGACGTGATTGGCGATTTCCATGTTTTTCCAGTGGAAGCCGTCTTGCTCATAGCCGATCCGCTTGACCACATCGCGCGCAGCCTGGTTCATTTCCTCATGCGTGATGACCGTGCCATTATTGGTGCGCACTTCGCCGGCGAGAACCACGCGGTTGGTCGTGGTCAGGGTTTCGACGGCGACTTTCGCGGTCGGGTCACGCGAGAGGAACAGATCGACAATGGCATCAGAAATCTGGTCGGCGACCTTGTCCGGATGGCCCTCGGAAACGCTCTCGCTGGTGAATTCGTGGCTGGCAAGTTTCATGTCTGGCTCTCTTTTGGTGTTCTTTTACCGGGCAAAAACGACCGTCTTTCCGGAATTGATGAAAATGCGGTGCTCTGCATGAGCCTTTACCGCGCGAAGCAGGGCGTTGCCTTCAAGGTGCCGTCCGCTCTCGATCATGTCAGCGGGGCTGAAGGTGTGGTCGATCGCTTCAGTAAGCTGCGTAATGATCGGGCCTTCGTCGAGGTCAGCGGTCACATAGTGCGCGGTTGCCCCGATCATTTTCACGCCACGGGCATGGGCCTGATGGTAAGGCCGGGCGCCCTTGAATCCCGGCAGGAAGGAGTGGTGAATATTGATGCAGCGCCGTTCCAAACGGCGGCAGGCTTCATCGCTGAGGACCTGCATGTAGCGGGCAAGCACAACGACATCGGCCCGGGTCTCATCGATGATGTCGAACAGTCGTGCTTCGGCGTCCGGCTTGGTATCTTTCGTCACGGGAACATGGAACCAAGGCAGGCCCCAATGGGCGAAATCGTCTTTGAGCGTCTCATTGTTGGAGACGATGCCAACGACATCAATCGGCAGTTCACCGCGCCGCGCAGCATAGAGGAGCGTATTGGCGCAATGCTCGGATTTTGACACCATGAGCAGTGTGCGGACAGCCTCTCCTTCAGGATGAACCGCCCAGTCCGCGTCCAAATCCCCTGCGATTTCGGCCAGATCGTCCTCGAGTCCGGTCGGCAGGGAATCGTTTGTCCCGTGGAATACCAGCCGCGCAAAGAAGCGGCTGGTTTCCGGATCCCCGAAAGTGCGTGACGCGGCGATGAAACAGTCGTGACGTTCCATCAGCTTTGCCAGGCCCGCGACCAGTCCCACCCGGTCGGGACAGGCAAATTTGAGGATATAGGGACGGGCCACTGAAATGAGTGTCCCTAGTAGCGGTAATGTTCAGGCTTGAACGGGCCGGTCGTTTCAACGCCGATATAGTTTGCCTGTTCGCCGGACAGCTCGGTCAGCTGGACACCGAGTTTTTCGAGGTGGAGCATGGCAACCTTTTCGTCGAGATGCTTCGGCAGCGTGTAGACCTTGTTCTCATACTGCTCGCCGCGGGCGTGCAGTTCGATTTGGGCGAGCGTCTGGTTGGTGAAGGACGCCGACATCACGAAGGAGGGGTGGCCCGTGGCATTGCCAAGGTTCACGAGGCGGCCTTCCGACAGCAGGATGATCCGCTTGCCATCCGGGAAGGTGATCATGTCGACTTGCGGTTTGATGTTCGTCCATTCGAAATTGCGTAGGCCTTCGACCTGAATTTCGTTGTCGAAATGGCCGATATTGCAGACGATGGCCATGTCCTTCATCGCGCGCATGTGGTCGACGGTCAGGATGTCCTTGTTGCCGGTCGCGGTGACGAAGATGTCGAATTTCGGGGCGGCTTCATCGACCGTCAGGACTTCATAGCCGTCCATCGCGGCCTGAAGGGCGCAGATCGGGTCAACTTCGGAAACGGCAACGCGCGCACCGGAACCGGACAGCGACGCAGCCGAGCCTTTGCCGACATCGCCATAGCCGGCGACGAAGGCTTTCTTGCCCGCCATCATCACATCGGTGCCGCGACGGATCGCGTCGACGAGCGATTCCTTACAGCCATACTTGTTGTCGAATTTCGACTTGGTGACCGAGTCATTCACATTGATGGCCGGGAAGGGCAGTTCACCCTTCTTCTCAAGCTGGTAGAGGCGGTTCACGCCGGTCGTCGTTTCTTCCGAAACGCCGCGGATCGCTGCCTTGGTCTTGGCGAACCAGCCCGGCGAAGCGGCGAGGCGCTTCTTGATCTGGGCGAAGAGGAATTTCTCTTCTTCCGAGCCTGGCTTTTCGAGGAAGGCCGGATCGGATTCAGCACGCTCGCCGAGGATCAGGTACATGGTGGCATCGCCGCCATCATCGAGGATCAGGTTCGCGCCGGTGCCATCATGCCAATGGAACATGCGGTCGGTGAATTCCCAATATTCTTCAAGGGTTTCGCCCTTGTAGGCGAAGACCGGCGTGCCATTCGCCGCGATGGCGGCGGCGGCATGGTCCTGCGTCGAGTAGATGTTGCAGGAGACCCACTGGACGTCGGCGCCGAGCGCTTCGAGCGTCTGGATCAGGACGGCCGTCTGGATGGTCATGTGCAGCGAGCCGGCGATCTTCGCGCCCTTCAGGGGCTGCGACGGACCGAACTCCTCGCGCGCGGCCATCAGGCCCGGCATTTCCGTTTCTGCAATGGCGATTTCCTTGCGGCCAAATTCTGCAAGGGAGATATCTGCGACGCGATAATTTTCGGCCATATCAATGATCCTTTATATGTTTGTATCGCGGCTAACACGACGCACGTGAAAAGGCAACGCGCGAAGTGCGCGCTGCCTGTTGGCGGTCCGAAAACCTGCCTGAAAAGTGTCCGTAGAAGGTCCGGAAAAGTCCGGAGCCTATCCGTTAAATGCCCGGATTGCGTCGATGACGCGCGTCTGGTCCGCTTCTTCCAGATAGGGGTGCATCGGAAGGGCCACGACATATTTGCTGGCTGCCTCCGTGACGGGCAAGGTGCCGTCGGCCGGCTTGAACTGTGCGCAGAAATCCTGCTCGTGGATCGGCACCGGATAGTAGACGGCCGTCGGGATGCCCTGCGCGGAGAGGTGTGCCTGCAGGCCGTCGCGGTTTTCATGCTCGATGACATATTGCGCCCAGACGCTCTTGCCGCCTGCGATGACGCTCGGCACACGCTTCACGTGCCCGGTCAGGCCCGCCGCATAGCGGTCGGCGACAATCTGGCGTTTCTCGATTTCGTCGGCGAAGATTTTCAGCTTCTCCAGCAGGATCGCTGCCTGGATCGTGTCGAGGCGGGAATTCATGCCGACCCGCAGCGACAGGTATTTTGGGTCGTGATGGAAATTGCGTTCGGCGGCATCGGTCGGCGTGACCTTGCCATAGACGCGCAGGGATTCGATCCGCTCGGCGAGCTTGGCATCACTGGTGATGATCGCGCCGCCATCGCCATAACAGCCGAGCGGCTTGGCGGGGAAGAAGCTGGTGGTCGCGATGTCGGCCCAGTCGGATGGATGCTTGCCGTTCAGGGTGCAGCCATAGCCCTGCGCCGTGTCAGCGATCAGCTTCAGGCCGAACTCGTCGCAGATCGACTTGATCTCGGGATAGTTGGCAGGTTGACCGAACAGGTCAACGGCGATGACGACCTTTGGCGTTAGCTTGCCTTCGGCCTTCACGGCCTCGATCTGCTTGCGCAGATGAGCCGGGTCCATGTTGTAGGTGTCGGGCAGGATGTCGACAAAGACGGGCGCCGCGCCGAGCCAAGGCACGACCTGCGCCGTCGCGACGAAGGTGAAGGAGGGGCAGAACACGGCGTCGCCGGGCTTCAGCTCCCAGGCCATCAGGGCGAGGGCGAGGGCATCCGTGCCATTGGCGCAGCTGACCGAATGCGAGGCCCCGCACCAGTCCGCGAGCTGTTGCTCCAGTTCCGTGACTTCCGGCCCGAGCACATAGCGGCCGCTTTCAACGACTGACTGGATTGCCGTGTTGATCTCGGACTCGATGCGCTTGCGCTGGGCCTGAAGGTCGATGAAGGGAAGGGACATGATGGGTGGGCCTGTCTATGGTTCGTCCTGCGCGACCTACGCCGCGCTGCCGGTTCGCTCAATTCACATCATGTTTCAATTGCAGCAGATCCTAGACGCGCGTGAACGTCACGACGGCCCCGTGGCCCGATTGTGCATCGTAGACAAAATTGTTGCGGTCCAGGATCTGGAAGATTTCCCGGACTCCTTCCAGTCCAAAGACCTTTGGATGGATTTCCATGATGATCCGGTTCAGTGGGCCGAAATCGAGATGACGGAAAAGGTCCAGTTCGCCACCTTCAATATCCGAGATGAGAATGTTGACACGGTTATCGCGAATATACTTTGAAATATCGTGAGCAGGTACGCGCACAGTGGTGGCTTTATTGTGACCTGCCTTATCAATACCGGATCCCCAGAACGCCTTGGCGACCCCGAATTCAACGTATCCAGTTTGCAGGGTTTCGGGATTGGAAACGAATGCTCCCTGAATGACATCCACATCCTTGATCTTGTTTCGCTTGTGCGTGCGATTGATGTGGGGGATTAGCCGTTCATCGGCTTCAACGGCTGTGTACTGCTCAGGTTGGGTGTGTGAGCAGACTGCGGTCGATACAAATCCCAGACCTGCGCCTAGCTCCAGAATACGATCACTTGGTTGAACAACTTTTTTTGCGAACATAGCTTCCCAATGTTCGTAGCGGCCAGCCCTTATGCTATCCATGATGCGTTCATTCGCGACGATTTTGTCCACGCTGATATCAATCTTGGCCTTGCCGTGCGTTACAAACTTCATGGTGTGAGGTCTCCGTAAAAAGCGGTATTTGAGGGGGCGGCCGTCAGGATCATGGACCAATTAGTTCCATAGATTGCGGATGCATTAAAACGTGGAACAATTGGAACTCAGGGATGATCGGATTTCGACAAGTCTTCTTTCATCAACATTCCCCTGAAACTCTCCTCACTCATTTGATCGTGTAACGCGATGATCAAGTTTGTAACTCGCTTGTGCAAGTTTGGGTCAGTAGCAGCTACTTGTCGAGGCTCCAGCATGTCTTCGATACGATACAGACTTGATTCATCACCTTCGAAAAAAGCGTCCAAGATGCGCTGATGTTCATCTTTCACCGACTCGAATATCCTTTTCCGAGCCCCAAGTTTCAGATGAAAACGTGGCCCATCACAAAGGAATTTTTCGGTCAAACGACGTAAAATCTCCGGACGGTCTCTGCCATACTGCCTATTTAGTGTGCGAAGAATGCGGATGCCATCATTAGATAGCGACCGGTTCTTCATTCCTGGGGTTTCCAAATCAGGAAAAACTATGCCGGCTGCATCAGCAAAGTCATCAATGATGTTGCCATTCTTGAAGCGCGCCTTGTCATAGCACCTGATTACCGGACGATCATCGAGGTGGTCTCGTGCGAGGTACAATTTCTCTTCGTAAAGAGCGTCTGATGTCATTTGTGTGATACGTTTCCGTACGGTTTGACGCCCACCAACTTTTATGTGCTGCGAGTATTCGCTTTGCAGATACTCGTCCGGCCTTCTCAGATAACAAACGACCGTCAACTTTGAAAATCGTTCGCGGAGAAACTGAGAAATGGCATGGAAAGGCTGCGAAGCCGCATAAATGAAGAGCGATTCATCACTCAAGATCACAGTATCGCCTGAAAACTCACTCAGCTCTCTGTCAAATTCTTCGATGAAAGTCTTAGCGTATTCCTCTCGCCCAATACCGGCTCCAACACGACTAGCATAGCCCGAAAGCGCGATGTCCGGAGGTGTGAGTGCGGCGCGAAGGCCAATCTGCCGAATTGAGCTTCCTCTACCAGCGACTGGATAAAGAATGCCCGCCCCATAAAGAGCGTCATAATTTTTCGAGAACGTTTTTTGAAGAGCAGTTGTACCCGTCTTGTTCGATCCAATGTGAAGTATAACGCGCATAAATCCTCTGACGTGATGTGCTAAGCCACAGCCGGCTCAGTGTTGCTCGTTTGTACGAGTGAAGGTGAAGTTCTCGCGGTTATAGATCAGTTATTCGGTGCCAACTGCCGGTTTCGACGTCGTTTTTTTTGTTTCTTTCTTTCTTTCCAGGCCTGCCATTCGGAGAAGGCGACCGGATCAAGCATTTGGGCGCGGCCGCGTTTCATCTGGATGATCTTGTTTGCCCAGCTTGAAATTCTCCGGTGGTCGTGACTGGCGACGATCACGATCGGTGTCTGTTCCAGAATGGTTTCCATGCGCTGGGCGACTTTCCGGCGGAAGCGTTTGTCGCCGGTGGAAACCCATTCATCAAGTAGCAGGATGTCGGGACGAAAGGCGCTGGCAATCGAGAAGAGGAGGCGCATCTTCATGCCGGAAGAATACGTCTTCACGGGCAAATGGATGTAGTCGCCCAGTTCGGAAAAATCGATAATCTCAGGAATCAGTTCCCGGATCTCTTCCCGCATCAGGCCGTGAAGAATACCTTTGAGTTCGATGTTTTCGAGGCCGGTCGCCTCCTGATTGACGCCCAGATTGAGGCTGAACATGGCCGAGACCTTGCCATTCACCTCGATATGGCCGGCCGTGGGAGGATAGATGCCCCCAAGCACTCGGAGCGCCGTGGACTTGCCGGACCCGTTGGGGCCGAACAGGCCGATCCGGTCGCCCGGCTTGGCGACGAGGTTCAGACGGTCCAGGGCCAGAATCCCGGCGGGACGATTGTCTTCGAGAATGATCTTGCCACCGAGCTGGGTGCCACGCCGATCAGTCTGCTTCTTCAATTTCATGCCATGCCGTGCGTCCGACCCGACCATCGGAAACACAACGCTGACATCTTGGGCAACAATGGAAACCATAGAGCTTACAACCAGAAAACGATCTTGCGCCGGGAGACGGCGAAGAAAACGAGGGAGAGCAGCAGCAGTGTTAAAGTGCAGCCGAGCACGACGAGCCAGCTGAAATACGGAACCGTCCCGTCCAGCAGCGGCTCGCGCAGGATCGCGATATAATGGGAGAAAGGATTGACGACCGCCGCTATGGCGCGGGGGCCTGTTTCGGGGGGAATCCAGAGAACAGGTGTCAGGAAGTAGGCCACCTGCATGATCGTGGCGGAAAAGTGCATCACGTCCCGATAGCGCGCGCTGATGACGCCCAGGAACAGGCCGATGCACACCGTGCAGATCGCATAGATCAGAAGGCTGGGCAGGAACCAGAGCAGCCCGCTCAGATGGTAGTGTCCGGACCAGGCAAAGATTCCGATAGCCGGGACGAGTGTGATGAAGAAGATCATGAAATTGTTCATCATCATCTGGAACACATAGATGGAGAGCGGCAAGGATTCTGAACTGATCCAGGTCCGCGACCCCACAAACACCCCTGAGCTGCCGGTCACAGCGTTCGAAATCAGCCGGAAGATTAGGTAGCCCATGGTTAGATAGACGGCGTAGTACGAGATGCTCTCGCCCATCATGGCGCCGAAGACGAAGATTTTCGCGATCATGAACAGGGCGAAGGAGACGCCGATCCAGCTCATGCCGATCCAGGTTCGCTTGTATCGCTGGCGCAGATAGTGCCAGGCGAGCGCACTCCACATGCGCCACTTGGTCAGGCCACTGAAAATGTCCTGAATAGCTTCCTGAAGGGAGCCTCTCTTCATTTGGGGCGCCCCTGTCACTGTCGATGTAGGCATCAAGAACCTCTGTTTCTCACCTCGTACCGAAGAACCTTCCGGATCATCAGGCAGACGTCCTGTCTGCCCTGTCCGAGAGACTCGCGGTAGTGCCACTTCGCAGGCCATGCTGTCCTAGTCGGAACCCGATGATGTACGCAAGCCCGATGATGTATCGGGCTACAAAAGCGCACACCTTCAGAAATATCGACGCTCAACGGTGCCTCAGGGGCCGCACATGGGCTTTGCGCCGCGCCATGCGAAACGGGTTGAAGGCCATCGCGGCCATCATGCCGAAGAGGGGGCGCGTGCGCTTCCTGACCTTGAATTCCGGGGATTTTCTCATCTGCCAGCCCGTGCGCAAGCCTTCACGAATGCCGTCCTGCATACCCGTATGCTGCAGGTTGCGGCGGTTGCGCCAGTAGATGTAGCCCAGAATGGCGACATGACCGGGCAGGGTGAGGATCAGCAAGGAGAGCGGCGTGTTCTTGAAGTAGGCCCAAGTGCGGTTTCGGTTGCCATGATACGTGGTGAAATAGCTGTCGGCCCCTGACGTGCCCGAGCCTTTGTGAGCAATCCGGGCGTCTGGAAGGAAAACGCAGTCTTCCCCAGCCAGCTGCATCCGGTAGCCCAAGTCCACGTCCTCACAATAACAGAAAAAGCGTTCATCGTAGCCGCCATGCTCCATGAAGGTTTCGCGCCGGAATATGGCGCTGGCCCCGCATGGGCTGAAGCAGGTGCCTTCCCCGGGAAGCTCGGTTGCCGGACGCTCAAACCCCCCGCGCCACGGGATACCGAAAACGAGGAAAGCGTCGCCAGCCCCGTCAAGACGGCTGGGATCTTCCAGCATGAATTGAGCGCATGCGAAGACATTGCAGGCGGGGTGGCGTTCAATGCCTGCGGCAATCGATTCCAGCCAGCGCGTTTCGGCCACGGCATCAGGGTTCAGCAGGCATATCCACTGGCCCTTTGCGGTCTTGATGGCGCGATTGTTTCCCGCGGCGAATCCAAGGTTCTCGTTCGACCGGATCAGTTCGAACGACGGCAGTCCGGACGTATCCAGGCCTTCCACAGACCCGTCGGTGCTTGCGTTGTCCACGCAGATTACCTCGAAGTCTCGAATGGTTTGGGCTTTCAGCGAATCGAGAGCGGCCTGCAGATAGGCTCCGCCATTGTAGTTCACGATGATTATGCTGAATTTCGGGTCTGATTGGGGACTGGCCATGCGTGTCAGAGTTTCCGCTTGCAAGTTTACGTCCCCCTAACCCCGAGGTGTACCCATCTGGCATAAAAGTTCAGACTGGCATCCCTACAAGCATAAGGGCGTAGACCAGGTTGCAGCCTATAGGCAATAGGGGCTGTCATCGTTAGCTGGGTGTCGTAGGCTTGGTCACGGCAACCTGTCAGTCCGGTGGAATGAGCCGCTCTCCGTCTGGAAGAATTTGTACAGGGGCAGGGATGCAAATATGAAGAGTTTCGCAGGAGGGTGATTCGGTATCGGTTGCGCCCAAATATTGAGTTGGTCTATCATGCAAAAGTACCGGATACTGCAGCGAACACTGGGCGATATTGCCAGAGCGGTCGAGCTGCATCGTAGCCATGTATTCGATACGGATCTGTACAGACAGGCCAATCCGGATGTGCCTGAGCCGGGGTTCGCCGCAACCCTCCATTTCTGTCGCCACGGACGTTTCGAGCAGCGGGTTTGGAACCAGCCTGCGCTGGGCCAGTGGCTGATTCCGCATGTTCTGGACGGGTCTGTTCGCGGAGCCGACATCAGGCGTCTCATTCACCAATTGGCTGGAATTTCCCAAGATGACCTGGACGCAAGACGTCCAATCCTTAAGGCGTTTTGCACGCGCCATGCCCTGGACTTTTCAGAATACCTGTTCCACGAGAGCGTGCACGCGCAGGACTACGAAACGGCCTATGCATGCCTCGCGAAGATGCCCATGACGCTCGCCTGCCTGCCCTATTACAGGTTTGCGCGCCGACACATGCAGATGGACCAGCTTGGTAATGCCTTCGCCCATATCAAGGAGGCGCTGGGCAAGGGCGCCGACATGGGCATCGAGCATCTCATTGCCGCCCGGGATATTGGGGCGGCGTTGGATTACCCGGACACAGACAGGGTCGCGTTCCACCAATTGCTTTTGAAAGCCCTGGCAAAGTGGCCTGCGCCAAACAAGCAGGCTCGTTTCCGGGCGATGTGGCAAATGGGATTTCCGCTCATTCCGGGGGATACTGAGGCTGTCGCCGAGATTTTTGCCGCCTTGCCGGAGGAATTGCGCCGGCTCCTGGATCCAGCAGATATGCTGGTTCCGGAGAGTGTGCAGGGCTATGAGGCGATCTTGAACCTCGTCACGCTTAACGGTCTGAAACAGGACCAGCGGGGCATTCCGCTCGGAGCGAGCTTTGCAGAGCGTGTCGCGGTGGAGGACGTGCTGCCGGCGACCAGCAGATTACGTGTTTTGGGGGAGGGATACTGGCGACAGGCGGACCATGACCCGATTCAGGAATCATTCCTCAATGCCTTCAAGGCGGTCAGCCAGCGCGCCGCGAAACAGGTCAGCTATTTCTATCCGGTTGCGGCAACGAACATTTTTGATGTCCGCCAGAGCGGTACCTCGTCAATGCCCACTCTCAGCTATCATTCCATTGCTCTGAGGGAGCAACGATTTCTCAATTTCAAGGAAAGCGCGTTGCCCGGCTATTTCAGGTTTGACCGGTTGGGATTTTCAGGCTGGGAGGAGCGTCATCCCCTGCCGAAAGACATGGAGATTCCGAGCGAACAGATCGATGCCGCGTTCAATGCCTTGAAACATGAATATGTGGACAAGCGCGTCTCCAAATATGAGCAGCGCATGGTCGATGAGGATGCCTTGCCGGACAGATTCCTGCTCGCTGCGCTGCAGGTGCCTGACGATACGGTGATGAGTCTCGCCTCCATTCAGATGGATGATTGGCTGGATACGCTGGTCATGGCGTGCGAGGCAGCCGGCACCCATCTTGTCATCAAATCCCACCCCCTGGACAGGTCAGCCACGACGCGTGCGCGTGTGAGCCGCCTGCAGGATCGCGGGTCACATGTGTTTGTCAGCCAGACCGCCATTCATCATTTGCTGGAGCGTGCAGAGGCGGTGGTGACCGTCAATTCAGGCGTGGGCGTCGAGGCCCTGTTGCATCTGAAGCCGGTGATCACGATAGGGGCCAGCGACTACTCAGCCGTAGCGCATCAGGTCAGTTCCCAGGCGGAGCTGATGTCTGCGGTCGAGACGGTGACAAACGGAAAGCCCGACGCAGAATGGATCGGTAGGGTGAAGCTCTTTCTTTATCAGTACTGTCATCAGCGTAGTTTCTCCCTGAACAATTTTCCCGAGGCATTCGACGAATTGCTCGCGGCGTTGATGCGGGGAGAGTAAGGGGATTGTCCTCAGCCTGGCAGGTGTTCTTCGTGTTGAAACTGCTCAGGATCAGTACCCGAAAGATAGGCCCAGATCCGACGGTACAGCCACGCCGCTAAGCTCATCCAGAACAGTTCCGGAGAGCTTCATGATCGATTTCTCACCCAATCTCGGATTTCAATTCCTCCTGCCAGGACAGGCCCAGAAGCATGTCACGGTAAACGAGACCCTCGCCCTACTGGACGGCGTGGTTCATCTGTCTGTGGTGTCTGCAACAGAATTGGAACCGCTGCCTGAGAGTGAAGACGGTGATCGCTATATCGTACCCAATGGTGCGATCGGGACGTTCGTTGGCCAGGGCGGACAGCTTGCCTTGCGAGACTCTGGTAGTTGGCGGTTCCTCATGCCTCGTGAAGGGTGGCGAGCCTGGATCGAAGACACTCAAAGTCTGCACGTGTTCACTGCCGGGGCCTGGCGATCGGCCCTGACAGAAAACATCAGTCTGATGGGCATCAATGCGACCCCCGACGGTGCGCACCGTCTCGTCGTGTCTTCTGAGGCGGCCCTGTTCACTCATGACGGTCATGACCACCGATTGAAGATCAATCGGGCCGCATCAGGCGATTCGGCGTCTATACTGTTCCAGACCGGCTTCATCGGCACCGCGGAACTTGGTCTGTCAGGGACGAATGGACTTTCCGTTCGGACCTCCACGGACGGTTCAGTGTGGAAGACGCGGCTTGAGTGTCCGGAGGATATCGCAGGCGTTCGGGTATCGGCCATGCATGGCGGAACACTCTCTCTGGACGAGGATACCATCACCAATGTGCCGACGCCGGAAGTCTCGGGGATTTTCTTCCTGTGGAGCCACAGCGTCAGTTATCCGAACTTGAATCACAGCGCCGTATTTCTGTTTGATGCGGGTCCATCCCTGTCGCTGGTGCCGATCTATCTGGGCAGCGGAGTCTCAAACCAGGACACCACAACGCTGACCGGCACGACGGGAGATCCGAACCGTACAAGCATTTCAGTCCAGACGGGCGAGATTCAGATAGAGAGCCGCAGGTCCGGGGTCGTAAGCTATCGTTACGCCTTCCTCGCCTGAAAATGGCCTCTGATAGGGCAAAGGACAAGCGGGGGGCTAGCGGACCCCGGCGACCCGGCCCAATCCAATCAGCAATGGGTTCCTGAAGTTGCGAAACAATTCTTCCGGCGCTTCATTATAGAGTTTCTTCTGATAATCCGTGAACCGGCTTTCCAGCGGGATATAGGCCATTTTCAACAGGGTGCGTGACAGGAAAGGCCGCTGGGCCAGAGGCCGAAATCCGTTCAACACAATCTCGGCGGCCTGTTTGTCTGCGGGAAACATGTTTAGCGCCGCATACCCATAGCTGTGCTTGCTGGGTGGGCGCAGCGCCTTTTCCCAGACGTGGTCTTTCGCCTTTCCAGAAATCACTGATCTGGAGACTTGGATTTTCTTGTACCCATGAGCCTGCCGGTGGGCGAATTCGCGGATGTCATCTTTCGCGGTGAACCAGGAGTAGCGATGGAAAAGATACTTCCCAACCAGGTCTTCCACCTTGGCCATGTCTGGCGCGGACACGCCCTTTGCGACCTTTTGGACGGCCTCCTCCAGAGAGCCTGCGAAGTGGCCAATGCCTTCAAGATTGTAGAATGCATTTCCAATGGAGATCAGTGGCTTGCCATGGCATGCTGACAGAAGTCCCACGCCAGAATTGTAAACGATCACCATCTGGCAGGCGTCGAGCAGGGAGTGGATGTTGTCCTTGTTGTCCGCCAGGAGAGTGTTCTCCATCTGGTAATTGTGTTTGCGCTTAGACAGTGGGTGCGGCTTGATCACGAATAAAATGTTCGGGTTGGCACGGGCGACGGCCGGGATCGAATCGACGAAATCATCATATTGCTGACTGTCGCGGACGAATTTCGTGACGGCCATGTCGTCATCGAGCTGCAGGGGAATGAACACGACGGGCCGAGTCATCTCCTTCAAGGCCTGGTACTTTTGATCGGTGAGTTCGCGGGGGGTAGCGCCTTCCAGAAGCAATTCACCTTGACGCAGGACCTCAATGTATGCCTGCGCGGATTTTCGTTCGCTGTCCGAAAGCACGATCTTGTCCAGCTCGGATTGCGAAAAGGACGACGCAGTGTAACTGACATCTTCTGCATAATAGATCGTGTTCGGCAGGGCGCCGCGCTCTACGACGATCGTCTCGATGCCGAGATCCTTTGCCATCAGATAAGTCGTGTAGAAATTCTGATGGCTGTTCATGTAGGGATTGAAGACGGCCAGAGCGTCGACCTTTTTCCCCGCAATCATATCATTCATGAGTTTGATCGTGTCCAGATCATCGTCAAAGACAGGTATCAGTTCAAAACCATGCAGCCTAAGCGGAACGAAATACCCCCAATGTTCAGGCGCCATGCATATGCACAGGACTTTTTTTCTCTTTGGCAGCGCGTCTATTTTCAGGAGGTTCGCGTATTCCGTGAGGTACTCCGCCGTGGCTTCCTGGAATTTGCCGCGCTTCCAGTCATTGTGGGATCTCCAGTCACCCGCTGTCTTAGTGGGGTGCCAGAGGTGAAAGACCTTGAGTCCGGCGCGCTCTGTCCGCGACGCGAAATGCTGATTGAGGTCCCGGAACCCGCGATAGGTGCGATGCGTCCAGAAATCCGGTCGTTTCGGCCCGTGACAATCTGTCAGGACGTCTGGCGGTATGCTGAAGAAGGATGAGTAAATTCCTGCGCGCAAGAAGAATTCGAATTCCTCAGACCCATGTCCGCGAAAAATTGGGTGGTATCCGCCAAGGACGGTGAAATATTTCTTGGAGATCAGGAAAACGTTCGAGTACGGGGCAATGAACTCTACCTTTTCATCGAAGGCTGAGTATTGAGATTCGAACCCGATTTTCTCGATGTGCGCAGACATGCGGTCATTGCTAGGCTCGCCCTCAATCTTTTGGGTTTCTTCTTCCGTCACATGGTAGGCAGGGAAGTCCAGGATGACATCGAATGCGGTGTTCATGGATGCCGCATTGGCTGTTCTTGCCAGTTGGGCGAACATGTCACGTGTGCTGAAGAAATCGATATCCGTGAAGAATATGAAATCGGTGGTGACAAGCTCGCACGCGGCATTCCGGGCGAGTGCCAGCGAAAATACGTCATAGTCAGGCTCGTGCAGGTAAGCGAAGCCACACTCTGAGCAAACTGCCTCCACCTGTTTGCCGTACTCGCCCTCGCTTCCGAAGTCGATGATCAGTATGGGAGGGCAGGGGTCGTAATATCCCGCCAGTTTACGGAGCCGGTCGAGTACCCAGGGATTGTTCTCGTGCAAACGCACGCAAATGACCGCAGTCATGTCGTTCGGGGTGATCGCCTTTTCATCCAGTATTAGCTGCGGGAACATGCTTCACCTATGTCTTGCTGGAGGAGGAATTGATGCTGACAATCGCCAAGAGGTGAGTCGCATCCTTGGCATTTCGGTCTGTGCACTGTTCGAAGTCGGCGTTCCCGTCAGGCGAGACTGGAAACATCTTGTCGCGGGTTTGGAGATAGTGGATTTTGAGGCCTGCTTTTTCCAGGAAACCGACGAGAGCCTGGGGGGAGAAAAAGTTGGTGTGTGGCTCATAGCCGCCATGCTTGGGCGGCACGCGATTATGAAGTGAGCCCCATTCCGGAACTTCAACAAGCAAAAGGCCGTCAGGCGTCAGCAGATCACGACATTTGTCGAGAAAACCGGGAACTTGATCGATAGGCATTTCCTGCAAGAGATGCGAAACCATGACCACATCATAGGTCCCTTGCGGCAAACTCATCCGTGTTGTGCGTTTCACACCGAGATGATCGAGATGGGGCGCGCAGGCCTCATTGACATCTGCCGCCCATTTAGACGCTGACGTAACATAGTGATAGAGGGCACCGGACCGGGGATTGATTTCCAGGAAATTGCCGATATTTCCGGCCCATTTCTTCAGCAGGGACGCATGTGTTCTGGCGCGACGTGCGATGCGGCTTTGATCGCGATCGATAGCCGCGAAATACTGTTCCGGTGGCACAGTGGCGGCGCGTTTCTGGACGCGCTGGCTCTTCTGGCGGCGGTACGCGTCGAGATCGAATGGTATTTCCGGGACGAAGCCCAATCCACAGTTTTCACAAATCATCACGCGCAGCGCCGCCCACTTGTCCACCCTTGATGGGTATTGCACCTGAACATGACAGTTTTTCTGCCCGCAAGCCGGGCACTGTATTTCAGGTGTATTTTCCTTAATGATGGGCAGATATCCGGCCACCACATCCATGGGCCTGAATTTCGCCTTTTCGCTTTTCTTTTCGGATTGTTTCGGTGCCTTCGGCGGGCTCTTGGGGCTGGGGCTGGTGCGAGCCTTGTAGTTGCCGTGCGGGACTCCCGCGCCGTCAGAGCCAAGAAGGTGTCCGAAGACCTCATAGTCTTCGGCGTAAAACTCCTTGATCTTCTGAATCCGTCCGGCGTCGAGGTCCTGCGTGCTGACTTTGGGGCCGCCGGTCTGGCTGCGTCCCATGGAGCGGCGGACACCGGTCATCACATAGAAAAGTTCCTCGATGAGGTGAGAATTCTCCATTGTGAAGATGAGGTGGTAGTAGGTGCTGTCCTTGCCCAGGAAATCGACCAGAGGGGCGGTATGGGTGTGGATTGACCCCTTGACCTGCCGGTACACGTCCAGATTGTCGATGAAGGTTTCCAGGTCCGGGTTTTCGGTCACGCCGGCTTCGGTAAGCTTCTCTACGGAGACTTTTCCTTCACTCAGCTCCCCATGATGCACAACCCGGTTGCGCCATGCCGACAGCATGCGCTCAACGGGATCCCGAATTACTGCGAACCGGAGGAAAGGATCATACTCGCTGAGATCCAGCTCCTTGAACAAGGGCGTCGAGAATTCCTTGTGGATGTGCCGGACAGCGCCGGTGACTTCATCCTTTTCTCCGACGAAGGAATGCCCATGCTCAACTTCATACATCAGGTGCTTGATTGATGTATTGGCAACTTTTGGCGCAGGAAAATAGCAAACGCCCAAGTCTTTAAGAACAACAGCCATTCATGAAACTCCCTGATACTCATACAGCGGCATGGGATGCGTGTCGTACGAATCGCACCCTAGACGATACAAAATGATCCCTGACGATCGGTGCCGCACAGGATATATAGCTGGCGGCGCATACCGCGTGGCGCGGTGTTGTTCAAGTAATGTGGTCAATGTCGGTCCGCCTCAAATCAGAACGCTGGCAAGGGGCCGAAGCTCCCCTCCGTCACCTGGCAAAGGTCTTCGATATTGCGTGCGTTGGCGGACATTTGTTTGGCCTGGATGGTTCGGATGCATCATATCGGGATCTGTCAATTTCGCGTCCGTTTGTCGTCTATCTGTCTCCCTTGCGGGAAACTTCCTGAATCGTGTTCAAGCAGGGTATCATTAAGTTTTTCGATACTGCCACTCTCAATCACCCTCGATCTTCAGGATCAGGTGATTTGAGTGTGATGAGCGTGATCAGAAGAGGACAATATGGTGGCAGGCCTGCAGGGCGCGCTAAATACTCGGAGAACCGCCACGAATCATCTTGTCCCCCATGTCGCCAATTGCCAGAGGAGCCAAGCTCAACTAGATTGTTACAAATGAAACAATAGCCCTCGGAGAAGGCCTGCATTCGGGTCTGAAGAGCAGATGAGTCACGCTGAATTGTCCAAGAACCGCTATCATGACGCGCCCAGAGCGGCTGATTTCACCATTGATCAGGCGTGGGAAACCTATTCTGCGGCAGAGCATGACCGGTGGGACAGGCTGTTTCGTCGCCAGCGCGAGATTGCCAAGGGACGCGCCTGCGAAACGGCGCTGACGGCGATGGCGGATCTGGAGCTGTCGGCCTCCGGCATTCCGCATATGGGCGAACTTTCCGACAAGCTGGAGAAGCTGACCGGGTGGCGCGTGGTTCCGGTCGCGGAACTCGTGCCGGACGAGGTCTTCTTTGATCATCTGGCCAACCGCCGCTTCCCGGCCGGCGCCTTCATCCGGCCGGAAGAAGAGTTCGACTACCTTCAGGAACCGGACATCTTCCATGACGTTTTCGGCCATGTGCCGATGCTCGCGAATCCGGTTTTCGCCGACTTCATGGAGGCCTATGGCAAGGGCGGGCAGCGGGCCATGCAGCTCGGCCAGTTGCACAATCTCGCGCGGCTCTACTGGTACACGGTCGAGTTCGGCCTGATCCGCGAAGCAGGCGATTTGCGCATCTATGGCGCCGGCATTCTCTCAAGCCCCAACGAGACCGTGTTTGCGCTCGAGGATGACAGCCCCAACCGGGTCGCCTTCGACCTGCAGCGCATCATGCGCACCAAATATATCATCGACGACTTTCAACAGACCTATTTCGTGATCGACAGCTTCGACGCCTTGCTGGACGCCTGCTACCAGGATTTCGGCGGCGTCTATGATGAGGTGAAAAGCAAGCCGGACATCGAGGCCCATGAAACCGTGCCGGAGGACGCGCTGATCCATCGTGGATCGCTCGACTATTTCCGCAAGAAGGCGCAGGTCTAGCCGACGCTGAGAGCGAGAATGCGGCTGATCTGGGCATAGGGCAGGCCGGTCTCGGCTTGCCAGTGATTGAAGGCCGCCTGCACTTTCTTCAGTTCGGATTTGGATTTGGCCTCAGGCTTGTCCAGCACCTCTTCCCGTACCAGGGCGCGGCAGACATCGCCGGACGTGATCCAGGCATCCCAGCCCGAGAAGCGCAGGAAATACTGCCCCGTCGCCCCGCCAAGGCGAGAGCCGTTTGTGTTCAGGTGAGCGAGGAGCCCGGCCTGGTCGTCAGCGGGCCAGGCTGAGAGGAACGCGCCGAAGCTGCCATGCGCCTTGGCGGTGTCCGCCACGAATTTCGCATTCTCAAGCGTCGCCTTGATCTTCTGGCCATTGCGCACGATGCGCGCATCCGACACGAGCTGACCCAGCATCTCGTCGCCAAGGAAAGCGAGCCTGTTCGGATCGAAGCCCTCGAAGGCGGTTTCAAACCCGTCCCATTTTGCGTCGATGACTTTCCAGTTGAAGCCGGCATTGAACACGCAGCGCGTCATCGTGGCGAGGTACCGGTCGTCGGGTATCTTCTTCAGGGATTTTGCCTGATGGACATTCTGCGACATCTTCAGAACAGCGGCGCGATCTCCATGATGCTGCGCGGCGAAATCGATGATGCGATCAAAAGGATTCATCTGTCAGGTCTCCCATGAGCAGTCTGTCACAAGGCCCGGAAATGTCTAAGAGTCTTGACCCCATAGGGAAAAGCAGGGATCGCTGGGGAATGCATTATGTCCCCCGAATTCTCGTCACCGGCGGCGCCGGATTCATCGGCTCCTTTCTGTGCGAGCGCCTGCTGGATACCGGCGCCGAAGTGCTCTGCGTGGATAACTTCTTCACCGGTCGGCGCACCAATGTCGCGCACCTGCTGGACAATCCACGTTTCGAAGTGATGCGTCATGACGTGACCGTGCCGCTGTTTGTCGAGGTCGACCAGATCTACAACATGGCTTGCCCGGCGAGCCCGGTACACTACCAGTTCGATCCGGTGCAGACGACCAAGACCAGCGTGCATGGCGCGATCAACATGCTGGGTCTGGCCAAGCGGACGCGCGCGAAGATCCTTCAGGCCTCGACGTCGGAAGTCTACGGCGATCCGGAAATCCATCCCCAGACCGAGGATTATTGGGGCAATGTGAACCCGCTGGGTCCGCGCGCCTGTTATGATGAAGGCAAGCGCTGCGCGGAGACCCTGTTCTTCGACTATTACCGCCAGCACAAGGTCCAGATCAAAGTCGCGCGGATTTTCAACACGTATGGGCCGCGCATGCATCCGAATGACGGGCGCGTCGTGTCCAATTTCATTGTTCAGGCGCTGAAAGGCGAAGACATCACACTTTACGGCGATGGCGAGCAGACTCGCAGCTTCTGCTATGTGTCGGATCTGGTCGACGGTCTGGTCCGCCTGATGAACACCGGGGACGATGTGACGGGGCCGATCAATCTCGGCAATCCGGGCGAGTTCACCATCCGCCAGCTGGCCGAGAAGATCATCGAGATGACCGGTGCGCGTTCAAAACTGGTGCACAAGCCTCTGCCGCAGGATGACCCTCGCCAGCGCCAGCCCGACATTACCCGCGCCCGCGAGACGCTGGACTGGGCCCCGACGATTGCGCTGGAAGAAGGCCTCAGGCCGACGATTGCGTATTTCGAGGAAGAAGTCCGCGCAATGCTGGGATAGGTCTTGTGGAAGCCCTCGGTCCATGCCGGAGCATCAAATCCTCAAGTTCGATCCATCGGACCGAATTTTCGCGAATCCGGATGTGATGGTGGGCCCGGCAGGATTTGAACCCGCGACCAAACCGTTATGAGCGGTCCGCTCTAACCAACTGAGCTACAGGCCCCAACCGCCTGTTTTAGCGTGCTTCTTTGCCTTGGCAATGAGCTGTCTGCGAGCGTGGTCCGGGAATACCTGCAGAAAAGTGGCAGATCAGTTGCATCCCGGCTCTACAGAACTTAGACGAAGGAGTTGGGGACGATGACAGGAGTTACAAATCTCATGCAGGGCCGTTCAAAGCGGATTCTGGTAACGGGTGGCGCCGGTTACATCGGATCGCACACCTGTGTCGAGCTGCTGAGACGGGGATATACCCCTGTTATTGTCGACAATTTCGTCAATTCGAGCCTGGCCGCCGTCGACCGGATTTGCCAGATCAGTGGCGCGAACGACGTGCCGGTCATCGAGGCCGACATTCGCGACACGGGCAGCATGCTCCGGATCCTGCGGGAATATGATTGTGCCGCGGTGATCCACTTCGCCGGCCTGAAGGCGGTGGGCGAATCCACGGCTCAGCCGCTCGACTATTACAGCAATAATGTAAACGGCTCGCTCAGCCTGCTGGAGGCGATGAAGCAGGCTGGGGTCGGCCATATCGTGTTCTCGTCCTCGGCCACGGTCTACGGGACGCCGCACTTCCTGCCCTATACGGAAAGCCATCCGCTGGCCCCGACCAATCCCTATGGCATGACCAAATATGCGGTCGAGCTGATGCTGAATGACCTTGTCGCCTCGGGCGCCGGAATCAATGCCGGGATCCTGCGCTATTTCAATCCGATCGGCGCGCACCCGACCGGCCTGATCGGCGAGGACCCGAATGGTGTGCCGAACAATCTGATGCCGTTCGTGGCGCAGGTGGCCGTTGGCCGCCGCCCGCATCTCAACGTGTTCGGCAATGATTATGACACGCCGGATGGCACGGGCGTGCGCGACTATATCCATGTCGTGGATCTGGCCGAAGCCCATATCGTCGCGCTGGAGAAGCTGCTCGACACCCCGGACAGTTTCACCGTCAATCTCGGGTCTGGAAACGGCTATTCGGTCCTGGATGTCGTGAAGGCCTTCGAGAAGGCCAGTGGCCGGGACATTCCGCTAGAATTTGCCGCCCGCCGCCCCGGCGACCTGCCGGCCTATTGGGCCGATCCGACCCATGCGATGGAACTTCTTGGCTGGAAAACCCGTTTGACGCTCGAAGACATGTGCCGAGATCAATGGGCCTGGCAAAGCGGAAATCCGGAAGGATATCCGCAACGTGAGGTCGGCGCCGCCTGACGCGAGTTTGACACAATGCGCTGGTAGCCATCGGTCTCGATCAATAAACCGAGGAGACCCCATGCGCATTTTCCGGAATCTGTTTATCGCCTCCAGCGCCATTGCCCTGGCAGGAACCCTGTCTGCCTGTGCGCAGATGCCGTCCCAGTCGGGTCCAAGCGGGACAAGCCAGATGACCTATCACCCCAATTCGATCCAGCCTGAAACCACGCTCGACATTTCGGCCAATGCCAAGGTCAAGCGGTCGCCGGACATCGCCTACATCACCGCCGGTGTGAACGAGGAAGCCGACACGGCTGTTGCGGCCATGGCAGCGCAGGCGAAAGCCATGACCAGCATGATGAACGCGCTGAAGGCTGCCGGTGTTGCCGACAAGGACATGCAGACCTCCAATCTCTCCCTCAACCCGGTCTATGACTATGTCGAGGAAACGGACCGCAGCGGCCGCCGCAGTGGCAAACAGGTTCTGCGCGGCTATTCGGCCTCCAACCAATTGACCGTGAAAGTGACCAATCTCGATACGCTCGGCGAGACGCTGGACAGTCTGGTCGCCGCGGGTGGCAACACGTTTTCCGGCCTGAACTTCGCCCTGGAAGATGCCAGCGAGGCGCGTGATGAAGCCCGGCGCAAGGCGGTGGCCGATGCCACGGCACGCGCACAACTCTATGCCGAAGCCGTGGGCATGCGGGTCTCGCGTATCATCAATATTTCCGAAAGCGGCGGCTTCGAGCCATCCCCCGCGCCGATGGGGCGGATGATGGCCATGAGCGAATCCGCCGACATGGCCTCCACCCCGATTTCCGGTGGCGAGATCAGCTATTCGGCGATGGTCAACATCCAGTTCGAGCTGACCAAATAATCTGATCAGACATAGCCTTCGGCGAGAAGGTCCTTCAGATCCACAATCCCGATCGGGCGTCCATCTTCGACCACAAAGGCGTTGGAGATGCGATGCTCGGTCAACCGCTTGATGACCGCAGACATCCGTTCATCCGGGGAGATGGTGCGCGGAGAGGGCGTCATGATGGATTTGGCATCGCCGGACAGCTTTCCCGCCAGCATCGCGCGGCGAAGGTCCCCATCGGTCACCATGCCCAGCAGGCACCCGTCTCCATCCACCACCGCAACGCAGCCTTTGCGCCCTTCCGAAATCGCCATGATGACCTCGTGCAGATCACCATCGGCCAAGACGCTGGGAACAGGGTCGCGATGGCCCGCGAGATAATCTGCGGCGGTCTGGAGCGACCGACCAAGCTTGCCGCCGGGGTGCCGGAAGCCGAACTCTTCCCGCGAGAAGCCACGCCGGGCCATCAGGACAATGGTAAGTGCGTCGCCGAGGGCGAGCGACATGGTTGTCGACGAGGTCGGCGCCAGGCCGTTCGGGCACGCCTCATCCACGACCGGCAGGGCCAGCAGTACGCTTGAATGACGGCCGAGCGTGGAGTCCGGAGCGCGGGTCATGCCGATCACGGGCACCTCGTTTCCGCGGCAATATCTCAGCAAATCGACGAGTTCACGGCTTTCTCCCGAATAGGAAATCGCAATCACCACCGAACCGGGAACGACCATGCCAAGATCGCCGTGGCTCGCCTCGGTCGGATGAAGGAAAAAGGACGGCGTGCCCGTGGAGGCGAGGCTGGCGGCGATCTTCTGGCCAATATGGCCTGACTTCCCGACGCCCGCGACGATGACGTGACGGTCAGTGCCCATGATCAAATCCGCCGCGCGGTCAATCGACTCATCGAGGCCGGCTTCGAGTTGCTCCAGCGCATTCCGCTCAATGCGGATGACGTTCCGGGCTAGGTCGAGGTCGCGTTCAAAATTCAATTTCCAAGCTCCTGATATGCACCCCGCGTTCTGGGTCAGGAGTCTCGGGCTGACAAGCCTTAAAGTCGGGATATCCGCAGGTGGGCCTCGCGACTGGGCAGGAAGCGCTTACTTGGCCAGGCCCATTTGGCGGGCTTCATATTCCGAAACGCTCATGATGTGGGTTTCAGGCTGTACGAAGGGCTCCACAGGCGTTTCCATCTTCGCATGTTCGGCCTGTTCCGGTTCCGGAGCGGGCGCCGGCTTGGCCTTGGTGGCTTCGGGCTCATCCTCGTCACTGCCGCCTTCGGCGATGATCACGCTGATCCGCTTGCCATTCAGCATCGGTTCGGCGGCATCATTCGGATGGACGGGCTGAAGCACGCCGGCGAAGGCTAGCTGGGTATCGTGCGCCGGATCGTTCAGGGTCGTGAACGCCGCTTCGACCAGGTCTTCGACATGGGCGTTGCGGGAGCGGGACGTATTGCCCCCCAGCATGATCGCAATGATGCGATCTCCGTCGCGCTTGGCAGACGTCATCAAATTGAAGCCCGAGGCGCGCGTGTAGCCGGTCTTGATGCCGTCCACGCCGGCAACTTCGCCGAGCAGCTCGTTATGGTTCTTGTAGGTGCGTCCGGCCCACTGGAAGCTTTTGGAAGAGAAATAGTGATAATAGTCGGCATGGTCGGTCAGCATGGCGTCGGCCAGGATGGCCAGGTCGCGGGCCGTGGTGAGCTGCTGGCTGTTGGGCAGCCCGGACGCATTCATGAAGCGTGTATTCTCCATGCCGAGTGACTTGGCTTTCACGGTCATCAACTGGGCGAAGCGGCTTTCGGTGCGCCCGAGGCGCTCGGCCACGACGACGGCGACGTCATTTGCAGATTTGGTGACCAGCGCGCCGATGGCATCGCGGACGGTCATGGTGGAGCCGGTGCGGAGCTTGAGGTTCGACGGCGGCTGGCTGGCAGCATGGCGGGAGACCACCAGGCGCTCGTCCAGCGAGACTTCGCCCGCCTTCAGCGCGTCGAACAGCATGTAGAGGGTCATCACCTTGGTGAGAGAGGCCGGATAGCGCGCTTCATCGGCGTTGCGGGCATGAAGCACTTCATGCGTATCCGCATCAATGACGATGGAAGCGTATTTCTCGGCGTGAGCAGATTGGGCAAACAGGCCTGCCGCCATCAGCGCCACCGCTATAGTGAGTGCTTTCAGGACAGGTGGTAGCGTGAGCCGCATCTTGTTCTCTCCAAAAATGAGTTAACCCCGAGCCCCGAGGTCTAAACTAGAGTCCGTCAAATCGGTTGACCACATCTTAACGCAGGCCCCAGCCTCACAAATCTGTAATCAGGTTTCAAGCTTTGCAATTTTCATGCGAATTTAAAAATGCTGCGCCGCACAATAATTGTTGCAAATGCTCATATTTTACGCTACGTTAGGGTATCCAGCGTGAAAAGGATCCTCCCCATGGCAACAGCTAAAAAGACCGCTCCCAAGTCTTCTCCGAAAGCCAAAGCGGAAGCCCATGTGGCCGATTCCGCAACCAAGATGATTGATGAAGGCGTAGAGCAAATGACAGGTATGGCAGGCAAGTTCGGTAACTATGCTGAAGGCGGTATGAAAGCCTTCGCAGAACAGGCCGCTTCTTCTTCCGAAGTGATGCGCACGATCGGTGCCCGCAACATGGATTTCTTCGCGCGCACGCTTGAGCAGGGCGTCGAAGCGACCCAATCGCTGACCAGCGCGAAAGACCCGCGCCAGGCGATGGAAATCCAGTCCGGTTTCGCCAAGAACCTTCTTTCCGCCTACACGTCCGAAGTCAGCGCACAGGCAGAACTCTGCATGTCCGCATGGCGCGATGCGGCCAAGCCGTTCATGGCGTTCGCAGGCAAGTAAGTTTCGCTGTTTCCCGGCCGTGCTAGCGGGCCGGGGCGTAGAGTGGCGTAGACAGTTTTGAGCCGGGCCTGTTTGGCCCGGTTCTTTTTTTGCCAGGATGGCACAGTTAGCGCTGGCGAAAGGGAGCGCTCTGATCCTACATATAGGACATGAGCGACTTTCTCGATTTCCAGACCCTCGCCCGGCCCAAATCGCCGAATACCTATCTTCTGGCCCCGGCGGGGTTTGCAGACCAGGCAGGCCCCGATGCGGCAGGCCCGGTTTTTGACTGCAGTCCCGAAAACCTGTTCGGTCAGGTCGAGGCCCTTGTGGCCATGCGCAAGGACTGGCAGCTGAAGGCGCTTGATGCCCAGACCGGCCGCATCAGCTTCATCGCGGTGTCGAAACTGTTCAAGTTCAAGGATGACATCGACGTGGCGATCCTGCCGGTTGATGGTAAATCTACCCTCGCCATATATTCCGCATCCCGCGTCGGCTATAGTGATCTGGGCGCAAACGCGAAGCGCGTGAAAGAGATTCTCGCCAGCCTCAAGGTGACCTGAATTCAGGCAGTTTGTGCTTTTGCCGTGCATCCGCTCTTCAAAGTCGGGCAAGAACGTATATCTTGGTAACTATGAGCGGCGACCTGAATCATTCCAGCATGGATCCAGCACGGTTAAACAAGCCGGGATCCGCAAACCCACCGGGGGGCGGGCAGACCGGTGATGATGACGGAACCAATTTTGGCCTGTCCACGCAAACGCGGGTGCGGACCAAGAAACCGTCGCTCTACCGTGTGCTCCTGTTGAATGACGATTACACGCCGATGGAGTTTGTCGTTTACGTCCTGGAACAATTCTTCAATCGTTCCCGGGAACAGGCCACGCGCATCATGCTTCATGTCCACCAGAAGGGCGTGGGGCTATGCGGCATCTATACTTACGAAGTGGCCGAAACAAAGGTCGCGCAGGTATTGGACCTTGCCAAACGCCATGAACATCCTCTCCAATGTGTCATGGAGAAAGAAGACTAGAAACACTCACCCTGGAAGGCCAGTCACTTGCCACGCTTGTCCCCCTCCTTAGAGACCGCACTCGAAAAGGCCCTGACGTTCGCATCAGAGCGTGATCATGAATACGCCACACTGGAACATTTGCTTCTGGCGCTGACGGAAGATGAGCATGCCCGCGAGGTGATGGGTGCCTGCAAGGTCGACATTGAAGCGCTCAGTGCCGACCTCAGCCGGTACATTGATGAAGAACTTTCCAGCCTGACGGTCGACGAAGGCGAAGGCCGCGTTCAGCCGACAGCCGCGTTCCAGCGCGTTGTCCAGCGCGCGATCCTTCATGTCGAAAGCTCGGGCCGCGATGAAGTGACCGGCGCGAACGTGCTGGTCTCGATCTTCTCCGAACGCGAAAGCCACGCTGCCTACTTCCTGCAGGAGCAGGACATGACCCGGTATGACGCGGTGAATTTCATCTCGCATGGCGTGGCCAAGCAGCCGGGCATGTCGCGCCCGTCCAGCCCGCGCGGCGCGGAGGCCTCGGAAGAGGAGCCCGTCAAGCAGGGCCATGAGGCGCTCGACGCCTATTGCGTGAACCTCAATGACAAGGCGCGCTCCGGCAAGATCGATCCGCTGATCGGCCGGGACATGGAAGTGAACCGCTGCATCGAAGTGCTCTGCCGCCGCAGCAAGAACAATCCGATCCTCGTCGGCGACCCCGGCGTGGGCAAGACGGCGATTGCCGAAGGCCTCGCCAAGAAGATTGTCGATGGCGAAGCGCCGGAAATCCTGGACGAAGCCGTCATCTGGTCGCTTGACATGGGCGCCCTGCTGGCCGGCACGCGCTATCGCGGTGATTTCGAGGAACGCCTCAAATCCGTCATGAAGGAACTCGAACAACAGGAAAAAGCCATCCTGTTCATCGACGAGATCCACACCATCATCGGCGCCGGGGCGACCTCTGGCGGCGCGATGGATGCCTCCAATTTGCTGAAGCCTGCGCTCCAGTCCGGCGGCCTGCGGTGCATGGGGTCGACGACCTTCAAGGAATACAAGCAGCATTTCGAAAAGGACCGCGCCCTGTCGCGCCGGTTCCGCAAGATCGACGTGGTTGAGCCGACTGTTCCGGACACGATCAAGATCCTGACGGGCCTCAAATCGCGCTTCGAGGATTTCCACGGCCTGCGCTACACCAATGACGCCATCAAGTCGGCGGTGGAACTTGCGGATCGCTACATCACCGACCGGAAGCTGCCGGACAAGGCGATCGACGTGATCGACGAGGCCGGCGCCGCGCAATGGTTGCTGCCAGCGGCCAAGCGGAAGAAGACGGTTGGCCAGAAGGACATCGAGGCGGTTGTGGCGAAGATTGCCCGCATCCCCCCCAAACAAGTGTCCACGGATGATGCGGCTGCGCTCAAATCGCTTGAGAATGATCTCCAGCGGGTCGTGTTTGGTCAGAATGACGCCATCACGGCGCTTTCGGCGGCCATCAAACTGGCCCGTGCCGGCCTGCGTGAACCGAACAAGCCGATTGGCTCGTACCTGTTCACCGGTCCGACCGGCGTCGGCAAGACCGAAGTCGCCAAGCAGCTCGCC
>TARA_R110000868_G_scaffold117600_3_pt1 | contig 37173 bp, 37 predicted proteins | sample TARA_R110000868 | Tara Oceans TARA_R110000868 (sample SAMEA4397489) | marine metagenome | biome: Polar Biome; feature: [SRF] surface water layer (ENVO:00010504); material: water (ENVO:00002006), including particulate matter (ENVO:01000060) such as... | depth 5 m | reverse complement strand
AATACGCAGACGTAGCTCAGCTGGATAGAGCATCCGCCTTCTAAGCGGACGGTCACAGGTTCGAATCCTGTCGTCTGCGCCATTATCACAAAACTGCCTCGCCATTAAGCTCAAAACCTCGTTCAAACTTCGTCACATACTCATACGTATGCTCCTCGTTTTCACTCATTTTTCACTTAAGCGCGGGGCGATTTTGAGATAATGGTTTAATGATAGGATTCGAATAGAATGAGCGACACTGGCAAAATACGATTAGTATTTTGATAGTGAGAATCAAACACGATGTTTGATTCAGCGAATGGCCCCGTCTCCGGGACAACGAGCTGGAAGCGAGGCATGGGAGGAACGAATCCTGTCGTCTGCGCCATTATATCAAATTCAATCTAGCAGAAATTTCAGAATTCTTTTCGTAAACGATTTTTTATAAATTCCAAAGTGAACACCGCTATTAACTTTAAAATGTTCCACTGGGGCTAAGCAATTTCTCATTTCAAAGTGTTGGGTTTCCTTACCTTTAACAAAGTTAGTCGCATTAAAAGGCGAACCTATTAAGTGGAGCTCTTCATCGCAACCGTTGTGTAGGCCCCAGCGCTTAAGTTGAGAAAATGCGCTGACATGGGCAGTAGTTCCGTTATCAAATCCATTATAGGCAATTGTTGTATCTTCATCTCCATGAACATGAAGAACCGGAATCGCTCGTTGATGCTCACAATTAAGCTCGAGTGGGTCTAAAAGTTGACCACTAGAATCTCGTAGATCACTCGTTCCAGAGATTGTCACAATACCTGCAATATCAATAGAACTTGAGCAGGCAATTTTAGAAGCTAAGAAGGCTCCGTTAGAGTAGCCGATGAGATAAACTCTCTTGGGATCGATTCGCCCAACTTCAGATGAGTTCTTAATTTTAGCAATTAAGTTTTCGATGAAGTTAATATCATTCACATTGGTTTGATCAAAGTCACAGCAAAACTCGCTAGCATTCCAATAACCTTTGCCTTTTGAATCTTTCAGTCCATCGGGAGTTGCAAAAACATAACCAAAATTATTTTGAAAAGAATTGAGACGAACATAATAGTTTTGCAGGCGAGATGAGCCACCGTAGCCGTGTAAGGAGATAATTAACGGCCAATCAGTTCTTTGCTCAAAGTTTCTTGGCAATTGAACTTTGACGTCTTTTCTCTCACTGCCGCTAAATTCAAGGAAAATAGATTTTGCCCAAACGGGGTTCGAAAATAAAAGCACAAACAAAATGATAGATTTCATAGCCTACAACTACCCTAAAGCGACGCTCTGAGTAAACCATAATATCGCTTAGACAAATTCTAGATTGAGAATCTGTGTTCCCAGTATAATGCCAGCTTTGTCATCATTATGAATGGTTCCATTTGTGATACTAGCAATTAAGTTTCTATAGAAACTTAAGTAACAACCTGGTTTTAGGTCAATATTGACTCCCTCAGAAGCCTCAACCGCATTTTCAGGATAAAATCCAAAACCTGCTTCCAAAGGAGATCTTCCGGCACGAAGTTGTTCTTCTTGCACGTCCAGCTTTTTAAAGAGGACACTACCTTTCGTTCCGTGAACTCTGAAGCGATGGCCAAAGTCTTTAACGATACAAGAAGCTCGAAGGTGAAAACGAACCCCCTTCTCATACTTCATCGTCACATCGAAGAAGTCATCGGCTTCGCCCTGTCTTTGCTTTCCAATATCAAAAATAATATCGCTTGGCTTACCAAGCAGCGAAAGTGCTTGATCAATGAGGTGCGGTCCAAGATCCCACCAGATTCCGGACTGAGCTCCTGCCTTTTCTCTCCAAGCATTTTCCTTCGGAATTGGTCTAAAGCGATCAAAATGAGACTCAATCGTTTTGATCTCGCCAAGTTCACCTGATTGAATCAAAGTTTTAAGAGTTAAAAAATCTGCATCGAAACGACGATTGAAAAAAACTTTTAATATGAGTTTCTTATCATTTGCAATTTTAAAAAGCTCGTGAGCCTCAGAGGTACTCGCAGTGAATGGCTTTTCTACTACCACGTGCTTACCTGCACTTAAAGCGGCTTTCGCTTGTTCAAAGTGCAGTTGATGGGGCGTTGTGATCACAACAAGATCACTGAGTTCCAATGCCTGTTCGAAAGAAACAATACTTGCTTGTGGCAGGTCTTTTTTTATCTCATCGACTCTAGAACTTACCACAGCGGCAATAACTAATTCGGGGCAAGCTTTGATTAGTGGCGAGTGAAAGGATTTTCCTGATAGGCCGTAACCTATAAGAGCGACTCTTAATTGGCTCACAGTTCAACTTCTCCGTGAACAGGCTCGGCTTCTTCAAAAGCTTTATTCTCGGCTTGAGAGACTTGAGTTACCAGCTTAACAACTTCGTTATATTCTTTAGACTCTGCCAAAATTAACAATGTATCTCCGCCCTGAAAGACAGTAGAGCCGCGCGGGGAAAAGACATCTTCACCGCGCTTAAGTAAAACGATCAATAGTTTTTGCGGCATATTGAGTTCGGCGATGGATTTTGAAACGACGACAGAGTCGTGAGGGACCTCTAGCTCTTTAAGTTCACTTTGAATTTCTGAACCGGCGACATACTCAAAAGGAAATCTGATTTTCTTTTTGAGTGGCGCACCTACTTTCAAAAGACTCGCAAAAGGTCTCAGCGTGAAACCTTGAATTAAAGTGGAAACCAGTACAACGAAAAATACGATATTAAAGATCAGTCCACTTTTTGGAGCATTGGCCGATAAGGCATAGGTACATAGAACAATGGGAACGGCCCCTCTTAAACCCATCCACGAAATCATTGTTTTTTCGCGCCAGTTAAACTTCGTAGGAAGGAGCGTGACAAAAACAGCTAAAGGCCTGGCCACGAGAAGCATAAAGATAGCTAAAATAACTCCATCCGAAGTCACTTCGACGAGCTTGGTCGGATAGACCAATAAGCCTAGCGCCAAGAACATAAGAATTTGCATTAACCATGCGATAGAATCATGAAAAAGAATTAAACTTTTCTTGTGAATAAAAGTAGCCCTGCCCAAGATGAGTGCCGCCACGTAAACTGCAAGAAAGCCATTGCCGCCAAGCTTTTGCGTAATTGCATATGTTAGTAGAGCAAATGAGATGGTTAGAACTGGATACAAACCTTCAAACTCTAGTCGTACCTTGTTAAGTAGAACTCGAAGCCAACGACCAGCTCCAACTCCAACAACAAGTCCAATTCCCATTTGCAAGAAGAATGAGCCAATTAAAGCGGGGTAAGAAAGCTCTTGATGACCGAGAACTTGAATGAAAAATAAAGTTAAGAATACGGCCATAGGATCGTTGCTTCCCGACTCTAGCTCTAGCACTTCCCTTAATCCGGAACTAAATGACAAACCTCTCGCCCTTAAAACAGTAAAAACCGCAGCTGCATCAGTTGAGGATACGATAGCACCAAGAAGTAATGCTTCCGCCCAAGAGAAGTGAAAAACGATTTTAGCAAAAGCTCCAACCATGCCACAGGTTATGAGTACGCCTAGGGTCGCAAGCGACACACCATGAGGAATATAAGGCTTAATTCTTTTCCACTCTGTATCTAGTCCACCGGAAAATAGAATAAGTACAAGTGATATGATGCCAATCGTTTGTGCTAAAGAGTGATCATCAAAGACAATTCCACCAAGACCTTCTGAGCCGGCCAGCATTCCAACACCAATAAAAACAAGGAGTGTAGGCATGCCAATTTTGCCAGTAAGCTTGCTCATCAAGACGCAAGCGATCAACAAGAATGAACCAGAAATAAGTAATATTTCAATATCTAACATATTGCTTGAACTTTATAGAGACGAGTTTCATTAGGAGTTTCGAGCTCGAACTCATCCCCGACTTTGTTACCCAGAACACCATCACCGATTGGTGAAAATGTTGAAATAACTAGAATAGTTTCGTTGCCAATTTTCAACATAGTGCCACCTGCCGTTGGAGCAACGAAGTATTTGCGCACTTGATTATTAAATTCAATATCAACCAGGCAACCAATCGCTACCTCTTCATCTTTAGAAAAGTCTCTTAGAGGTATTTCTTCAATCATCTGTAATTCGAGTTTTAATTCTTCAACCCGTCTCTCTTGTGCACCTGCCAAGTATCCGGCTTCAATGCCACGCGTATCATATTTACCGTCTGATTTAACATCTCCATCACGGACATAGCTTTTTGCACTTTCGCTTGCTTCGATAATTGAAGCTAATTCCGTGCGTACTTTCAAAAGGAGCTGATCAAGTATTTCCTGTTTCATGGCCAGATATTAGCACGCGACAGGGCTTTTTATCCAAAGAATTGAGTGCTTAAATATAACGAGGAGATTCTTATGAAGTATTTTATCGTATTCATCGCGCTGATTGGCTGTAGCACAACGCCAAAACCCTCTGACCTCTCGCAAAAAATTTGCCAAGATTTAAATCAAGGGAAAAGTTTTAGCTATAAACCCCACTATTCAGAGCACTTTCAAAAGTCATTACCAGTTGAGCAAATGGCAACATTATTTGATCAAGTTAAAAGTGAATACGGTGATTGCCAAGAGGTCATCGATTTTAAACGTACTACTTCGAATGACAAATTTTCAACAAGGCATTCCTCGGGAAAAATTTTAGACTTCACGATTGTCGATTCAGACTCTGTTGCGACAGGTCTGTGGCTGCATGGTGAGAGGGCCAAGCCGATCGAGTATGCCAACTTTGAAGCAGCAAAGTCTGACTTCGAGCAATATCATAAAGGCACCCTCTACGTTTTAGAAAACGACAAGACTCTTGTTGACTTAAATAGTAATGATAGAACTGCACTTGGTTCAATTTTTAAGCTTTTTGTCTTAGATGCTCTCTTGCAAAAAATTCAAGAACGAAAAGCACACTGGGGCGATAATCTCTCCATTACACGTTTTAATAAATCACTTCCAAGCGGAACGATGCAAAATGAGAAAGAGGGTGAATCCTTTGAACTGCGTGAGTACGCTAAAAAAATGATTAGTATAAGTGATAATACCGCTACTGATCATCTCATCGACTTTATCGGTAAGTCTAAAATTGAAAGAAGAATAAAGTCTCGCGGTCTTCAAAAGACTTTTGGCTGGAGCAGACCATTTCTAACCACTATGGAGCTATTTAAAATTCGCGCAACATTTTCTCCAATTGATTACAAAAGTTACGCAGGCGCGACGCGAACAAATCGCATGCTCATGCTGCAAAAACTTCCAAAGTCAGATGATAAGAAATTTTTAGAAGATATTAACTCCTGGCAACAACCTAGAGGGCTTTATGATGCGGAATGGTTTTCAACGCCACAGGAGATTTGCACGTTACTGTTTAGTCTTGATAAAGAGGAAGATCCTGAGCTCGTAGAAATTCTGGGGAGCAATATTCCTTTTGTCGATAATGAGAAGTACCTAAAATCTTTCTACAAAGGAGGAAGTGAACCTGGACTGGTGCAAATGGCATACTTACTTAAGAATGAAACAAAGACCGTTTGTCTTTATGCAGGTGCAGCTGACCTCTCTGCGCCGGTGGATGAAATGGTCTTCTTTGAGCGAGTTAAGGCCGTGTTAAAACTGCTTTAAAGTGCAGCAATCTTTTTTAATCTAATTGGTGAAATTGGTTTTGGTTCATAGCTTGCCCCAATAGATAAGAGTCTCTCACTGGCCGCTTGATCTGGCTTCGTCGCCGACATTAAAATAAGTCCAGGAGAATTAGATCTTTTATTAAACTCCTCTAAAAGATCAAGACCATTTCCATCAGCTAAATTCCAATCCACAAACGCAAGATCAAAATTACTCACAGTTCTTGCATCAGGTATATTAGTGGCACACGAAACTTCACAACCCAGACGAGACAAAACTGATCTTAACAGAAGGAGAAGTTCTTCACTGTCATCAACAAGTAGAATGTGCACTATTTTATGTCCTTATAAAGTTCACTGTCGTAACCAGCAACTAACGGTTTACCTTTTTTCTCAATCAAGGGACGCTTAATTGCTGAAGAAGATTCTATGAGTAGGCTAATCTTGGCAGCATCTTTTCCTGCTTCAAAGGCATCTTTTATTTTTCTAAACGTTGGCCCTCGGCGATTGACTGGCCAATCTTTCATAAATTTCTGCCATTTTGTGATGAGCTCTTTCGTGGGTGGCGTTTTCTTAAAATCGACAAACTCATAGTCGGCCCCATTCTTATCCAGGTGGGCCAAAGCCTTTTTAACAGTGTCGCAATTTTTGATGCCGTAAATCGTATACATAGGATTCCTTTAGAATAAGTTTTATTTTATACAGGTGCTCGAAATCAGGATAGCTGGAATATTATTCGTTTTCTATTTAGCCTAGACGTTAATAAATTCGGATAGTTAAGGATAAATTAAACCTTGATTTAAGTACAGTTTGACCTATAATTCAAACAAACGTATGAATTGAAACGAACGTTTGAAATACAAAGGATCTCACTATGCGATGGCTGTTCATTCTCACTCTTTTACCTGCGACGCTCTTTTGCCAATCAAAGCCAGTCGCTGACGAAGTAGTTTCACTCAATGATAAAAACCTTGCAAGATTCGCTAAAGAGAGCGCTCCAGGAATTCGACAAATCGAAGCAACACTCGAGAGTGCCAAGCTCCTTCGCGATTCAATCGATGATCAATATCACTGGCGCTTACAAACTGATGCCTCATACCTTCAGGCAAAAGAGCGAAGCCTAAACCAATTTGCTCCTGTCACAACAGATGTCAGTCAACTTCAGGCGGCCATTATAAAGCCATTTTCTTCCGGGCTTTCTGTCGGAGTTTCTGCTTTTTCAAATCAAGTAACAAATTCATTTACTAAAGATGCAACGGACACGGGATTTGGTCTCAATCTATCAGTCGATCTCATGAAGAATCTATTTGGGAAGCTATCTAAAGCACAAATTAACAATGCAGAAGCACTTTATGAAAAAGCAAAATTAGAAAGACTCATTCAAGAAAAAGCTTTCCTCCAAGGACTTCGAAGAATTTATTGGTCCATTGTTGCGACCAATGAACAAATCAAAATTTCTAAGGGACTACTCGATACTTCACTTAAGCAGTTGGCCGATACCGAAAAAAGAAGAAAGAGTAATGTCGCCGATGAAGGTGACGTAGCCAGAAGTAGGTCGCAGGTGGCATCTCGCAAGTCAAATATTCTGCTTTTGGAGTATCAGCGTGAATCTCAAATCCAACAGTTAAAAGAGCAAATACCTACGCTCGCCGATAAAAAGATTGTCTTAGATAAAGTTGATCTTACAGGCGCAATTGTCGAGGTCTTAGCCTGCACCAGTGTTATTCAATCTCACAAAGTGACTCCCTATGAATACACTAACTATGATGAGGTTTTAGAGCTGGTAAAGTCAGCCTACTTGGAAAAACAAGCTGTTACTGATGCCAGTGATGGTTGGGATTTAACTCTAAATGGTGAAGCAAAGTATTTCGGCAAAGATTTAAGTTATGACTCATCCATTGACGGAATTTCAGGCGACCCCCAACGCCGCTATAGCGTTGGATTGCAACTTAATATCCCTCTTGATGGAAGAAAAACTGTTACTGAGGACACGATGAAGCGTATTGATGAAAAGCGCTTCATGGCCGAAAAGGAAATGATTACAGCGAGACTTAACGCTTACCACTCACAAACATTGACCAATATCGGTCTTTTGCAAAGTGCAGTCCGAACACAAGGACAAAACTCACAAGACCTACAAACAAGTCTTAAGTCAGCACAAAAAAAGTTCAATCAAGCGAGACTAAGTTTCAGAGAACTCATTACTGATCAAGATTTACTACTTCAAAGCAATCTCGACGAAGTACGCACCAAACTAACAGTACTTACGACTTTGCTCGATTATTTTTCTGTCTTTAACCAAACCCCATGTGGGCTAAACCAATAAGAGTTTATTATGGCAAACATAGCTTCATTTTTCATTCGCAATTACAAGCTCACCATAGTTCTCTCCTTTGGACTTCTCATTATGGGACTTCAAGGTCTAAAGAACATGAGCGCCGAGAGTTACCCAACCGTTGATTTTGCTCAGGCCATCGTCACGACAGTGTACCGTGGTGCTTCTGCTGAAGATATCGAGGCTAAGATCACAAAACCGATTGAGGATGAGATCCGCGGAGTCACTGGGCTTAAGGATGTTAAGTCAGTCTCTCAGCCAGGTATTTCAACCATTTTTATTAGGGTCGATATCGATAACGCTGACGTTGAAAAGGCCATGAACGATCTACAAAAAGCAGTTGATCGTGCTCAAGGTCTTCCGGCCGATCTAGAGGAAAAACCTGGTTTTTCAGAGATTAAGAGTGAAGAGTTTCCAGTTTATGAAATTGCTATCACTGGCCCAAATGAAAATCGTGAACGTGATCTTATTGCCGATCTATTAAAGGAAGAGATCGAAGATAATTCAGCTGTTAAAGAGGCCAGGCTTACTGGTTTTGCCAATAGACGCTTTATCATTCACCTTGATTATAAAAAACTTGCTGCGAATCATATTGGAATCAATGAGGTTTTAGGAAAAATCCAAGCAAGAAACCTCAATATTCCTGGGGGGGAACTGAGAAAGGGCGAAAATCAAAATTTAATTCGTCTTGAGGGTAAAGTTCAAAGTTCCAAAGATATTGAAGAAATCATTATTAGAACAAACTTCAATGGGAAAAAAGTACAAATAAAAGATGTCGCAAAGGTTGAAGACGGTGCTGAAGAGTTAAATACTTTGGCACAATACCAAGGAGAGCCAGCTACACTTGTCATCGCCAATAAAAAAGGTGGCGCTGATACACTTGCCATGGTGGCAGATCTCAAGGTTAAACTTTCAAATTTTGAAAAACGCTACGGTAGCACTCATAAGTTTGCGGTCTATCATGATGAAGCTGAAAAAGTTCAAGACAAACTAGATGTACTTGAAAGTAATGCCATCCAGGGTCTTTTACTTGTTATTATTTTCCTCTTTATTTTTCTTCCAGGGAAAATTGGCTTAATGGCTTCACTTTCTCTCCCCCTTGCCGTGTTTGGAACGATCGGCATCATGGGAGCTTTGGGCTACACTCTTAACTCGATTACAATTTTGGCCCTCATCATTGCACTCGGTATGCTTGTGGATAACGCCGTTGTCATTGCAGAAAACTTTACTCGACTAAGAAAAGATGGTCTTGAGCCACTTGATGCTGCGACGGAGTCAATTCGCTCCTTGTGGCTTCCAATTACAGCAACCGCCTTCACAACCATTGCTGCCTTTCTTCCAATGCTTGTGACGACTGGGATTATGGGTCAGTTTATTAAATATATTCCTGTTATCGTAACTGCATCACTTTTACTTTCACTAGCTGAATCATTCTTATTCCTGCCTATGCGTCTCGTGATGGTGAATGCCAAAATTGGTAACGAAGATGGAAGCCCGGCCAAGCAGGACTGGTTCTATAAACTAGAGGAAAAGTTCGAAGCTCTCATGCATAAAGTTGTAAAAAAACGTTACTGGATGATGCTAGCCTTCTTAGGAATTGTCTTCACTTCTTTTTATCTCATCGGAGTTGCTAATAAATTTATTCTCTTTCCGGCCGAGCAAACAGAGCTTTATATTGGTCGTATTCAAGCACCTATCGGAACTCGAATTGAAGTCACACAAGACTACGTTGATACAGTTTCAAAGCAAGTAAAAGAAGTTCTTGGAAAAGATGTCGATCATATTATCGGACGTGCGGGAACATCCAAAGTTCGCCCTGATGACCCTAAGGCCCAAGATTCCGACAATGTCGGCATGCTTATGATCTATGTCTCAGATTATGCTAAGGATAATATTTATTATACTGAGATTCTTGAAAAACTAAGAAATCATGATTATGGCGTTACAGCGGAGCTTAGTTTCGAGGAACAAATCAATGGTCCGCCTGTTGGTAATCCGATTGAAGCTACTTTCCGCTCTAATAGTGATGCCCAGCTTAATGACGCTCTTGAAAAGCTAAAATTAAAGATGACAGAAGTCGACGGTGTTCTCGACATGAAGATCGATGATGTCATTTCTGATGATGAAGTCTGGATCGATATTGACTATGCAGAGGCTAACCGCCTTGGACTTACCGTCAGAAGTATTGGAGATGCCGTTAAAGTGGCCGGCGCCGGTGTCATTGCCTCCGACGTAACCTTAGAAAATAAAGACGTGGATCTTCTCCTACGCTTTAGGGCTGAAGACCGCAAAGATATTGCCGATCTTGGAAGCGTTCAGATTATGGACAGCCAAGGCAATCTCGTTCCTCTTTCAACAGTTGCAAAGTTTAGAACAGAGGCAGGTGCACCCTTTATTAAACGCTATGATTTTAAAAGATCTAAAACACTCCTTGGCAGTGTTGATGAAACAAAAATCACCGCTGTTGCTGCGAATGCAAAACTTCTAGAAGAGTGGAAAATCATTGAAGACGAACACCCTGCTGTTTCGATTAAATTTGGTGGTGTAGCCGAAAGTACAAATGAATCAATGGCTTCACTTGCAAATGCCCTAGTTCTTTCGTTGATTGGTATCTTTGCCTTAATGGTCTTCTTGTTCAGAAGTTACTTGCGTCCATTTATCATCATGACGACAATTCCACTTGGGCTTTTGGGATTTGCCATCGCCTTTTACCTACATAATCGTCCCGTTAGCTTCTTAGCCCTAATTGGCATCATTGGTCTTGGTGGTATTATTGTTAACTCTGGCATTGTCCTTATTTCTTTCATCGATGAAATGAGAGCTGAGGGCAAATTAGAGCTTGAGGAGATTTTGGCCAAGGCGTCCAGGTTAAGACTTAGAGCTGTGATGGTTTCGTCCTTAACTACAATCTCGGGACTTTTGCCGACGGCCTACGGTATAGGAGGAGCTGACTCCATGCTCATTCCAATGACCCTGGCCATGGCGTGGGGCTTAACAAGTGGGACGCTGCTTACCCTTATTTGGATTCCACCTGCCTATGCCATCTTAGAAGACTGGGTGGCACTTATGGTTCGAATCAAAGACAAGTTTACCTCTAAAAATGTTCCAAGAGATAGTTCTTCGACGTTACTTGAGGAGTCAAGATGAGCGAAAACGAAACAAAACAAAAAATTCTAAGTGTAGCGACTGAACTCTTTTCTCGCCATGGATTCGAAGGTGCCTCCATTCGCGAGATAGCTAGGGAGGCCGGAGTCAATCTTGCGGCAGTGAACTATCACTTTCAAAATAAACTCAACCTTTACTACAAAGTAATGGACTCCAATTGTGAACGAATGGAGAAGGATATAGCTGAGCTGGCTGTAGATGAACCTTCAGTGGAGACCTTAACACAAAGAATTTTTGATTATTTTATCGAGCGTCGCCATGAAATGATGAATTCCTTCAAAGTCATCTTAACTGAAACCGACACGCCTCAAGTTATCGAACAGATGCCAGAAGGTAGAATTGGTCCACCCGGCGGAGAGGTTCTTTTGGCGGCGATTGAGCGTCAAGTTGGTGATAAAGCTACAAATGCAGCCAAAGTTTGGGCAACAAGGTCAATTTTCAACCAAATCACCCACCTATCCCTGATTGTAAGCTCTACTTGGATTCGCCAACATTGTGCTAGTATGGAAGTGTTTGAAGAATCTTATCAAAAGAAAACCTTTAAACATGTGGTCAAAAGCTTCCTCGACCATATTCAAAGTGAGGAGTGGGAGAAGATCGAGAGTGTGTAGACTTTTTGGATTTAGATCCGTTATTCAAAGCCAAGTTCACCGCTCGCTGGTCGACGCTGAAAATGCTCTACAAGGTCAAAGTGGACTTCATCCAGATGGTTGGGGCGTAGCCTATTACCAAGCAGGAGCTCCACACGTCATCAAATCGAAAGAATCTGCGCTCGATGATCATCTCTTCAAACGTGTTTCAGGTATTGTAAGTTCACAGACTGTTATCGCCCATATTAGAAGAGCGACACAGGGCAATCACACTATTTTAAATGCTCACCCTTTTCAATTTGGTCAGTGGATTTTTGCTCACAATGGAAATATCAAAGATTTCGACAAACATCGTGCACAATTGACTGCCATGATTGCACCGCCACTGCGTAGATTTATTCTTGGTGACACAGACAGTGAAGTTTTATTTTATCTACTACTCTCTAACCTATCGACGAAAATCGATCTCGCCGCCATAAACCCAGAGTATGACATTATTCGAGAAGCCTGCGAAACAACACTTTCGGATGTTCAAAACTTAGTTGGTAATTTTTATCACGAAGAAGGAAAAGGAGGCAGCGAAACCTATCTCACTTTCATTCTGACCAATGGACACAGTATGATTGCTCACCAGGGAGGACAGCGCTTGCACTGGTCGACTTGGAAAAATATCTGTAGCGAGCGCGATACGTGCCCAAGCTTTGCTCCAGCATGTGAAAAAGCTACTGAAGATGGTTTTGTTAATCATCTCATTTTTACTAGTGAACCACTTCAAGGCGAGAATATCTGGAATGAAATGAAGCTTGGTGAACTTATTGGTGTTGACGGCAGAATGCGCTTAAAACGCTAACTTAAAAACGATAATCAAGCACAAACTTTAATTTGCCCGTTCTAGAGTTTCTCTCAAGTTCACTGACTTGCTCAAAACGAGGTAAACAGATCAAGTGTTTTTCAATACAATCTTTCAGCATTTTTCTTTGGTCTAGCAACGTTTTCAGTGCCATCTCTTTATCTATCTCATCCGTGTAACGAATAATTAAAAGATCCATATTAAATTCGCGTTTAACAACAATTTGAAAGGCCTGGCTTGTTTTAAGGGCCTGAAAAACACTGGCGACATCATCGCGACTAACTGTCACAGGTCCTATGCGAGCCCCTTCTTGCGCACGACCTAAAATCTCAAAACTCTTACCTGGCTCAATCCATTTGGCTAAATCTCCCACTGGATAGCGAATAATTGGCATCAACTCTCGCGATAGATTCGTCATAACGAGACGACCGGCTTTACCTTTTTCCTCAATCAGAGCATCATCCTCGTCTACAATCTGCATCATTGTTTGTGGCAGTACGTAATGCGCTCTTGCTCCAAGTTCAGGTGCTGAGCCACCAAGATGTCCAGCATCAACACTTGCGTAGCCGATGGAGGCAATCTCTGGATTATTAAATGCTTGATCTAATAAAGGTCGTTGGTCTTCAAATAAAGTTTCACCACCATAAAGAAGCTTCGTAAGTGGCAACGTTTCATTATTATCGACAAGTAATTTGGCCAAGCGACTAAAAGTAGTCGGTACACCTGCCAGTACATTAATGCCATAAGTGCGAACGAGATTTACCACTTCAGATAAGTCAGTCGCCCCCGCAATTGGAAAGGTCACGACATCGACTGGACAATGTTCTAATGATTTTTCTATAAACAAGAAGCTCGCGTACAGCTCGCCTGAATAAAAGAGGTTGGCAACTCTATCGCCGGGCTTTAAAACTTGGGTCATGCTGTGACCAAATATCTTAGTAAACTCTTCCCACTCAGACTTTGTAAAGGCGGAAAACTTTGGACGCCCTGTGGTTCCACCACTTTTAAAAATGACACCGCCAGTAAGTTTAGCAGTGAGGAGCTGATTGTTCTCCCAAGTGTTAGCATCCCAAAAAGCTTCTTGATCGATAATTGGAAGGGTTTTCAAATCAAGCGGCGAATGGCCCCAAAGCTTTCGATAAAAAGGTGAATTTTTTTTCACATAGTCGAGCAGTTTCATTGGCGCTGATCTACTAGCAATGGCACTTTACCAGAAACTGCCGCAATTTTTTCAGAATTAATAATTTTATATGTTGCACTTTTTTCAAGCTCAACAATCTCTCTAAAGTCTTCCATCGCAAAGAGTTGAGCTTGAATTACTTCCTTTGGCAATTGGCTGTTGATAATTAGCTCGTCTAAGAGATTAGTTTTTTTGAGAACAAGTTGAAGTCCACTATCACCAATGTGACTTTTTATTTTTTGGGCATTAAAAAAACTTCCACCGAACTTAAAAACATCTCCAATACGACCTTGCAGCATAAGCTTTGGATTATGATCACCACAAGGACACAGACCCTCAAGCCAGTAAGCAGTATCGCCAATTTGATAGCGGCTAATAGTTACGCCAGTTCTTGCAAGAGAGCTAACCAAGACGCGACCAACCTCATTGGCTTCACATGGCACGTCTTCATCATTTTTCACGATCTCAATATGTTGAATTGAAGTATTCACATGATGTTCGCCTGGCTTGGAATGAATACATTGATAGCCAAGGGGGCCAGCATCGACAGAGCCATAAGAGGCCGAAAGAATCGTTTGAACTCCAAACTCCTTAAGCCATGACCTTTGATCATTTGAAAACGCTTCACCACCAAAAAATATTTTCTTAATTGGTAGGCTTAAACTTCGTTCTTCAGCGCGGTTAAATAATGTCGTCATATAGCTTGGCATTCCAAGCAGAACATTAATCTTTTGAGACATTATCGTGTCGAGCACAAAATCAAGATCAAGGTAACCAGACATCGGATACTGGGAGCATCCCGTTTTTTCTAGGATATCTGTAAAGCTAAGAAAGCCACCGTACAGCCCACCGCCAAAAAAGACGTTCATAGTCTTGTCATGTTGTGGATCAAGACCTGCTGCAATTAGGCCATCGGCTGCAACTTGCATCTGCAAATGGTAATCAGCATAATTAAAAGGCGAAAGAATAGGTTTTGCGCTACTGCCACCGCTTTTAAAGTAAAAGTCAGCATCGGGAGAAATACTACTTTCAAAATCAGATTTGTTAGTGATTTTTGAAGGAATGCCCTTACTAGCAACAGGTTGAGGCAAGACGTTAAGCGCTAACCCCGGAGCATGAACACTAACTCTTCTAGTAAAACGTGAAAGCGAAAACTCGCCATCATGAGCTTCTAGTGGATGAGCATCTTGCATCGAGGATACTGGACAAATTCGAGAGACACCCGCTGTTATAAGCATTTCACTTGTTTGCATTAAAGATGTGTAGTCTTTAGAGACGCCAGCACTTTGTAGTAAGCGACGATGTGGTGCCAATACTTTTGCGATCTCGCCTTTTTTAATGGTTTTAATAAAAATAGTTCGGTTTAAAACTGAAGCCTCAAATATTGGATCAGAATCAACGACGATTCTATAACTTTGATCATCTGCCTCAATGACATGCTTCTGTTTAAGACAAGACTCTGCCAAATGAGTTTGCGTGAAGTTGGATAACTCGGCCCAAGTGGAGTCATCCAATTCGGGAAAGCTTGTCGCATAATGACTGAGCTCAAGCGCCAAGCTCTTTGCAAACTCTTTGGCTTGATCAAAGCTAGCATTTTCTAAATAACAAATTTGTGGAGATGAACAAGCCTGCTGTTCGTACTTGATCATGGCCTGGGCTAAATCGGCTGCTTCATTTTGCCATGAACTTAAATAGGCAAAGCTTATACGATGTCCCCATGGAATAAAACGAGTTTGAGGCGATACTTTCGCTCTAATATCTTCAAGCGAGGATTCTGAGCCCCAAGCGGAAATAGCATCGGCACTTTTATACAGTGATTCGATCTCTTCTCGCTCAGTATAAACTTCGACAGACTCATCAAGCCCAAGCTGTTTTAACTGAGACTCTAGTTTTGTCTTATCGCTGCCACTTGGAAGTTTTACCCAGGACATATTACCAGCAATTGCTGTTTCAAGAATCGCTAGTAACGGCGTCCACTCGGAGTTACCAGGCATAATATGGCCAACGGTTCCAACTGGCCTAATACCTTCAAACAAAGCTTCATGTGAACTCGCACGATCGCGGCGAAGCTGAAGGTCTCGAAGATCAACTCCCGTTTCTCGCTTAATACGCTTAAGCCAAAGAGTTGAATCAAAAAAAACTTGTAAATCAGCAGGAACTTGATTTTTAAATTGATCAATTTTTAACAATAGGTTTTGAATATTGGGAGGGTTCATAGTCCCCCCAAAAGTTCAGAGGCGGCTACAGCGCAAGATTTTGACTTAGAGACACCGGCACGGCCATAAAGTCTAAAGAATGGTGTTTTTGTTTTACAGCCACACTCGCTGGCCGAATGTAGCGATGCTTTATCGGTCATCATGACAGCGTTAGCTGCAACAGAAGTTATATAGGGAGAGATAAGAGTCAAAAATCCCTTCTCCCCCAGCGCAAGAGGTTTTCTTGTTTTAACATCTAGGATTTCCACGCGAGACCAAACCGGAATGTGAAATTCATGATTTTCACATTCAACGTAAGGAATACAATGTTCAACTGAGCCAAAGCCGTCTCGCAGTCGATGATCCGGAATGCCTAAAACTTTAGTCGCTAGAGCATAAGTCTCCCGTTTATCCACTTGTTTGTCGGCCAAACCTTTCCAACCTCCACCAAGAAAAACTAAGCTCTCTGTATCAAGATTTAGTCTCATATTGCGACGATCCATTTCAACTAAAGTTGCATGGAAAAAAGCAGGGAAGCCAAAAATTCTTACTGGTAATTTCTCTTCATTAAATTTTTCAAATGCTTTAATCGTACCGTGAAGATCAAAGCGATGAGAGCCACTTTGTCCTAGTTTAAGTGCGATCTCTACATTATTTGTAGGAGCAAAACTGGCCAAGAAATTGTCAGTATAGGCCGTGCCAAGCTTACTATCGGCTTCAGTTTCGTAAGTATACAGAAGATAATTGACTGGTTTGTCACTGATCCAACCATAATGCTTAAAAATTTTAGCAACCATCTCCTGGGCACTGCCAATGGTCCAGGCATCAAAGAACATTTGTGATTTTTGCCCCGTCGTTCCTGAGCTGGTCAGGTGCAAGGTGATATCGTTTTTATCAACAGAGCAGATTTCATTGCGTTTAAAGAATGTGGCAATAATGGCAGGGATATTCTTCAGGGCCAACGGCTTAGAGATTTCAAACTTATTGAGGTTTAGAAAGTTCTTATAGAATTCACTTCTCTCGCTATGCCAGTGAATATTTTCGACCATCGCTTTTTCAAAAAGATGTTGTGTCTCTTCAAAGTGCTCATAAGGACTTTCGATCTCACACAGTTCTTTGACACTTTTGAGTTGATCAACATTTGGAATTTGATAATTCACAAATGCACTCCCACAGTGCTTAAATTTAAATCAATCCACTGTCTGACATACTCTCTTACAAAAGGTGTAAATTCACTTGAGATCTGACTTTCACTGAAATCGAGTGGAACCATAGTTCTGGTCATCAGCACATAATCATGTGCGACGCCGTCAATTTCACGCATGGCCGGATAATAGGCCGAGGGCAGGAAGCGATTGGCGCCCAAGAAGCAAACAGCTTCAAAATAGTCTATACGAACAAGCGTCTCTAAGTAGTAAATTCCAATCTCTTTGAAGGCGAAGGCTAGTTTTTTAAAATGCCCGTTGATCGTTGTAATCGGACAATTTGCGCTAATCAAGACGCAATAGTGGTCTTTTTTGTTAAAGCTAGCAAACATCTCAACCCCAAGAACTGTATTTGAGATAAGAAGGTTTGGTTTATGAAAAGGATAAAAAGTTGATTCTCTATCGCCTTTAAAGACTTCATTAAAACGCTTTTCAACAAACTCTGGTGCCTGAATAAACTCCCACTTTGATTCTTCGTGCGCAATATTTTTTGGGAAGGCAGGACAATCTTCAACCAGTTCGATTTCTCTTTCATCACCGATAGATTTATTGGTTTGCAAATAGAGTTCAACAAGGCTTGGTGGAATTCTTTGGACAGCTGTTCTTTTATCTAGAACGCCTTCTCTAAAATATCCCATCAAAGTCAGAGTTTCATAGGTTTTAATTTTTCTGGCGTTTGGAAAAATTCCAAGAGGCTTAAAGCCATTTGAAATAAGCATTTTCTGTGACGCCATTGTCACCGTTCTAGTGGTTGCATACAGTGTATTAATACTTGGGGCTTTGGCCATCACTTCATTAACTGCATGGCCAATCAGTTTACTGGAGAGCCCAAGACCTGCGCACTGAGGATGAACCGCAGCTCCTGTCACTTTTCCAATTCTAAACTCCGGTTCCAGCTCGACAACACATGAAGCGGCAATCCCAGGACGATCCGACAACTCAACAACAAACCAAAAAGCCTTTTCTTGCTCTTCAAGTAGTCTCGTCATCAATTGTTTATTCGTACCTAGTTCTAATGGATAGTCATCCCCGTAAACGGTTAAATACAGGGCCAAGAGCTCCTCTCGATCAGTGAGCTTGGCGCGACGAATGGTGATTGAATTTTCAATGTCCATGGCTGCATCTTCCGGGTTGCTGGTAAAACGTTGATTTTGTATCATGTTCTTAGGGTGCGGCCGTGAAACTATGAAATTTATTCACCAGTCCAAGCCCCTGAAAAAAGAATGGCTAAAGAATTGGCCATACAATGACGATAGGAAATCATGAAGATTATCGCCCTTCTCATTTTGACCCTCTCTACTCCTCTTTTGGCCGCTCGCTCACCTGCAGTCGAGCCCGTAACGGGGATCTCCATCGAAGAATATAATGAGACCAAACCAAGCCCTTCGGCCGGGTTTGATTTTTCAAAAACAGAAGAATCTTATACCAAGGCTCCTTCTGATACTGGGCTTAGCCTAACCAGTGCTCTTTTCTTGCTTTTAGCCAGTTCATTGCCATTTGTGGTGTGGTTTGGTGTTATGCGTGCCCTACCCGATGCTACGCCTGAGCCAGCAGCTACTGCAAAACCAGTTCTGTCGGTTATCAAAGGCGATGGCCAAGGCAAATCTGAAGATCAACACGATCATGATGATACTTATCCAAAAGCTTCATAGTTTTATCTAATCCGCCACTGACCCTCACCCAAATACTTCATTACTTTTGTAGACAAGTGATGTCTGACAGCGACTTCGCGAACTCCATCTGAATCAAAATCAAAGAGACTCACATGATGGGGTCTGCGGTGATAATGAATTTTAGTGTCTTTGAATTCGTCCCAAATTTCTGGACCTCGTACACCATGCAACGTTTTCAAATCATTTTTATCCCAACTGATGGCATATAATCTTGAAGTGCCGGTAAAATTATTTCCCTGGTTATGACCTTCGTAATAACTGATCAATAAAATTTTAGTTCCTTCGGAGAGCTGTCGTAAATTTACCTTATAGACGTCTGACTCCCAGCCTTTTCTCACAAATCTTAACGAGTAAATGCGAGTACGCTCGTAATTGTGAATATGCAGCCAATCCTCTGAATCTCTCTTTTCAAGAATGATGTACTCAACGCGATTGTCATTATCGAGATCGAGCTCGTACATCGAGGAGGCTTTATGAAAATAGGGCTTTTTCTTATCGATCTCCACCCCTTCAACACCCAGGTCACCAGAGAGAAGCTTGCGATAAAACCTCTCATCCTGGGCTTGGGCAGGCTTGATCACAGAAGCAAACATGAAAAAATAGATAAAAAATCGACTCATACTGCTATTTTAGCCTATTTTGGCCCATTGTGCAGATGCGCAAACCCTTCCCGATACCCGATGAACACGGTAGGATGATGGCTCACACTGGATTGCTAGCAAGAGGTTCACCGATGAATTTAAGCTTTGGCTATATTAAGAACGAAAATCAATTTCTACTCAAAGAATTCGTTGCCGGAAATAGCGATAAAAAAGGTAAAATTCTAGACCTCGATGATTTGGCCAAGACTCCGGTTCAAGCCGTTATCTACCCTGAAGAGCTTAATCAATCACAAAGTCTTATTTCAGTTTTGGCCGACGTTAAAAAGTTTGCTCCTATCAAAAGTGACAAAGAAATTGGTTTTGCCATTGATCAATTCGAAGCTATGAACTTTGATCAAATGCAAACGATCTTTACTAAAACTCGCGACGCTTGGGTTTTAAACAATAATTTAGCATTAATTGAAAACCTTTTCGCTACTATCGATCATATGACCCAACTGCTTCACGGTGATCGCACGGCTTTTTTTGAAGAGTTGTGGTTTACGCTTAGATCAAACCTTGGAGCTTCTAATCTAACGATTATTTTCAATGAACTTAGAAAGGCAACCAAAGAGCATGAAAAAGATAAGCTCGTAAAAGTAAAAGTTGAGGGCGAAATTCTTCCCACTCCGCTTCCTGGCGATGAATTTTCGGATCAGGTCATGAAGCATTATGAAAGCAGCTTCCATGCTGGCCTTGAATTTGTAGCCTATGATCAAAGTAAAGGTGAGCTTGTTGCGACTGTGACGATCCTTAAGAGCCCAGTACTAATGATGGCCAAAGTGGGCTCTTTAACTAGACTGCAAAAGGCCACTCTCGCAGCTCTTTTTGATGGTATCAACGCTCACGGTAACCGCTGATAGTAATTCGCTTTAATAACTATTCGACTAGCGCTGTTAACACTCGATATTCCCGGAATGGGCTCGACGAACTTACTGGCGTGATGACAATTTCCAAAGCTATGAAACCCAATATTAACAGGTACAAATTGCTTGCCCTGTTTAAAGCGCATCTGAGTTTGCTTTGAAGCTACTATCCAAGCACTCGTATGATCTACTGCTTGGCCGTCAAACTCTACTGCCGCCTCTAAGCTTGATGGTGACTCATCTGCAATGGCAAGACGGCGCATTTTGATGTGGCAAGTTGCTCTTCTCGTTACAAGACGACCAATGTCGTGTCTTCCACCAGGCAACTGCTCCTGATACTCATACTGAATTGCTCGTTCGTACTCTTCGACTTTATAAGTTCGTTTTAATGCTTCAAGTTTCACGAAAGGAGAAGAAAATTCAAACACATCATCTTCGTACTCAGTTGATACGAGTGCACTTAATGCTTGAGTCTTAATATTCGCCTGATCGCCTTTTGTAAGATTGAGTGAGCTTTGCTCAAGCCATAGAACAGGTAATTTTTTATGAGTTAAAAAATCATGAATGATATTGGCATCAACAAGCTGAATAATCACACGTCCCGCTTCATTCATACTTGGAAGTGAATCTTTTTGAGTCTTAGCACCATCACTTCCAAGCCAGCCCCATTTTCCTTTGAAATCTACACTTGCTTCGCTATCAATAATAAGTTCTGCACTCGTAATACTTTGCTCATTCATGGACTTGGCTATTTCTAAGCGGGCGTCTAAGTCATTACCATAAAATGTAATCTCTTTAGCGTGATCATATTCCTGATGCGCACTTGGAACCATTTCTTCGCGCCAGCGCTGTGAGTCCTCTAAAGCGCTAGCACTTAAATCAAAAATATTAGAATAGGCTATATTCCCAGATGTACTTTTAATTTTTAGTCTAGCCCCAATCCAAGTTTTTGCCTCAAGAGTTTCTGCTTGCTGAAAGCTTTTTGGCTTCCCTGTTGTGTTACCTCCACCACAGGACATTAAGATAATAGTAAAAGCAATTAGGATAATATTCATTGAGTCCTCCCTTTAATTTTGACTCAATTTAGTTGGCCCCCATCAGCTAGGCGAGAAAATCTAGCCTTCAAGGTCCTATTTTTTCACTTTTGAAATGATTGGCGCAAGCTTTGCTAACTTAAGCTTAAAGAGTCATTTTTGAGAGCTAATCGCTTGATCTCTGGTTGAGGGAGTGTCGATGCTTAGGCAGTTTGTCTTAAAGTTATACATCCTAGTCCTAGTTTTAGGTTACGCGACTCACGTCTATGCAGATCCCACTTGTACGGCCCTTTTGCGCTCCATTCACGATCAAACCAAGCTGGTTAATTACGCCATCGATCTGGATAAGATGTATGCCCGTATCAATCATTTGGCGACTCAATACCCGAGCGAGTTTAAGCTTTCACACGCTTTCGAATACGACGGTATGCCAGTGCTTCGAATTGATATGCCATCAAGGTCGACTAGCCCTAAGGCCAGAGTCATCATAACGGCCGGTGTTCACGGCAATGAGGCCATCGGCAGTGCCAGTTTAGTTGAAATACTAGAAGAGATCGTCATGAACCCCAGCATGAGAGATCGCTTTGATTTTGTTATCTACCCCGCCATTAACCCCAGCGGCTTGGCGGAGAATAGTCGTTATCTTAGGAATGGAGTGGATCTCAACCGAACTTTTAAACCAGGTGAGGAAAGTAATTTGACTCAACTCTTTAAAGACTCACTCAAAGGTGAGCGCTTCGATCTTGGCATTGATATGCACGAGGCTTATACCAAACCTGGTTTTTTCGTGATCAAGGCTCAAAACGATGACAAGGCGTATGTGGATGGAGTGATTGCTAGTCTTGACTCTAATATGATTTTTAAGTCTCCCACGGGACAATATCCCTATAATGTACCTAATACTAAGAATCCCAATGTCATCAGCTACGTGCTTGAATCTCCAGGCGTTACAGTCTCAATGAATCAAGGCACGCTTAAAAGTTTTTTTAAAGAAGAGTTAGGTGTAAGTCATAGTTACACGCTTGAAGCTTCGGGACAGATTGAACTAGGTCGAAGACAAGAGTTCTTTAAAGACTTAGTTTTAAAGTTTGTTGAAAGCTTTTAGATCATCTCATTTTCTCGAGCACGCTCGATTCGTGCACCAAGTGCCATGAGTTTTTCATCCAGTTTTTCATAGCCGCGATCTAAGTGGTAAACGCGAAGAACATCAGTCGTGCCAGAAGAAGCGAGTGCGGCCAAAACAAGAGCTGCGGAAGCGCGAAGATCGGTACACATAACCGGAGCTCCTGCAAACTTACTTGGTCCTTTAACAATGGCCGAGTTTCCCTTGAGTTTAATGCTGGCCCCAAGGCGAACAAGCTCTGGAACATGCATAAAGCGATTTTCAAAAATATTTTCCGTCATGACAGAAGTACCAGAGGCTTGGGTCATAAGCGCCATCATCTGGGCCTGAAGGTCTGTTGGAAAACCCGGGAACGGCTCAGTGGTTGCATCGATACCTTTGAGTTCACCATTAGCGATGGCATGAAGACCATCAGGTAGTTCATGAATAGTCGCCCCCATTTCGCGAAGCTTGTCGGTAACATTGGCAAGATGAGCTGGATTAAAGCCTGTGACTTTTACATCGCCGCCAGTAATAAGGCCTGCCATCACATAAGTTCCAGCCTCAATGCGATCACCAATAGCGCGGTAGCGAGTTGGCTTTAATTTTTCAAGACCCGTGACTTTTAAGGTCTTTGTACCAATGCCTTCAATTTGAACGCCCATAGACTGTAGGAAGTGAGCCAGATCATCGATTTCCGGTTCGAGTGCGGCATTTGAAATAATAGTCTCGCCCTTAGCAAAAACACCGGCCATCAAGAGATTCTCTGTTGCCCCGACACTTGGAAAATCTAGTACTAACTTAGTGCCAATCAATTGTTCGCAACTGGCTTCAACGTAACCGTTTTGCATCACGATCTTTGCACCCATTTTTTCAAGGTTCTTAAGATGTAAATCAATAGGTCTTGTACCAATGGCACAACCACCGGGAAGAGATACCTTAGCTCGCTTAAAGCGTGATAATAATGGACCAAGCACGAAGATAGAGGCGCGCATGGTTTTGACTAATTCGTAAGTGGCTTCTTGTGAAGTAACGTTAGAAGCATCGACGTGGGTTATATTGCCCACGACTTCCGTTTTCACACCAAGGTTATTGAGCAACTGCCACATGGTGCGAATATCGCGAAGATTTGGAACATCGACCAGTTCAATTTTTTGGTCTGATAATAAAACGCCAGCAAGAATAGGAAGATAAGCATTTTTAGCTCTTGAGACTTCGACTTCACCGACTAATTTTACGCCGCCATTAATAACTAATTTATCCATTTTTAATACCTTCTATGAATCGGGATCGACCAGCTAGATCTGGGATCACTCGAATGTCTTTAAATCTACCTAACGATCCCATGAGAGTGACTAACTCGTCTAGGTGCGCCTCGTGGCCTTCCATGAGGAAGTAACCACCCGGCTTAAGCTTATCTGCAACTTGTGTGAATAGTGTCGTAAACCACTGAGAATACTCACCATCTGGTAAAAAAAGTGCAAGTGCTGGTTCGTTTTTCAAAACTTGCTGATGAACTTGAGCGCGATCCGCTACCTCCTTAATATAGGGAGGATTGGTCACAATAAAATCAAATAGCCCGACGTCAAAGTTCAAACGATCTGCCAGATGAAAGAGAATCTCTTGGTTATGATCGAAATGTCGAGCTAAGCGAAAATGGTTTTCCTTAGCGACGCTTAAAGCTTTGGGGCAAATATCGCTGAGATGGGCATGGCATTTTTCAAGATGCATGGCGATGCTTAAACCAAGCGCACCGGAACCAGTTCCAATATCAGCAAAGTGCAAACCAGACTTTTTGCCAAATCTTTCTAATAGATGGGCCACCATGATTTCGGTTTCAGGTCGTGGAATCAATGTACTGCTGTTTACTTTAAAAAAAGCATCAAAGAAATATTGAAAGCCGACAATATAGGCCAAGGGTTCCCCGGCCAGCAGTCGATCAAAGATTTTCTTTTTATCAAAGTTAAAACCTTCTAGATCATAGAGCCAGAGAAGTTCACGCTTTAATGTGTGGGCATTGAGACCTGGATGGAGAGGGAGAAGCTGTGATTGGTGATCGACAAAGAAGCGGTCAATTTCTCGTTCGAGAAGTAACACCTCTATTCGTCCTCACCCTTTAGAAGCTCAGCCTGATTGTGGGCAACAAGAGCGTTGGTCACTTCAGCAAGATCTCCAGCAATGATACGCTCAAGATTATAGAGAGTGAGTCCAATACGGTGGTCAGTAACACGACCTTGTGGATAATTATAAGTTCTAATACGTTCGGAACGATCCCCTGTTCCAACTAAACTTTTACGCTCGGCCGCTTCGGCCGCATTGGCTTCTTGAACTTTGGCATCAAGCAGTCTTGATTTCAAAATCGCCATGGCTAGCTCTTTGTTTTTAAGCTGAGAACGTTCCTGCTGACAGGCAACGGCCAGACCAGTTGGAAGGTGGGTAATACGTACAGCAGAGTCAGTCGTGTTAACCGACTGGCCACCGGCCCCGGAAGATCTAAACACATCAATTTGAAGTTCATTTGGTTTGATATCGATATCGACATCTTCCGCTTCCGGCATGACGGCAACGGTGATGGTCGAAGTGTGAATACGACCTTGGGCTTCCGTTTTTGGCACGCGCTGAACCCTATGCACGCCTGATTCAAATTTAAGTTTTGAATAAACCTTGTCGCCCGTGACAGAAAAAATAACTTCTTTAATGCCTTGGTCGCTCTCAGAAATTGAAACCATATTGGTTTTAAAGCCCAAGTCTTTGCAAAAGTTGGTGTACATGCGCCAGACGTCGCCAACAAAAATCGAAGCCTCATCGCCACCGGCACCTGCTCTAATTTCCACCATAACGTTTTTATCGTCCATCGGATCTTTAGGAAGCATGAGTAGTTGCAATTCTTGTTCTAAAATTGGAATTTGTTGTTCTTTTTCAGATAGCTCTTCTTTGGCCATCTCACGCATATCTTCGTCTTTTTCTTCACGAAGAATTTTTTTGGCTTCATCAATGTCGGCACGGATAGTTTTAAACTCTCTATAGGCTTTTACGATTTCCTCTAGGTGAGATCGCTCTGTAGAGAGTTTTTTAAATTCTTCTTGGCGGTCATAAAGAGTTGGATCACCCATCTTTTCAGTGAGCTGCTCAAATCTTCTGACCGCACCTTCTAGTTTGTCATAAATAGACATTAAGAATTACCCGTTCATTGAATCCATGAATTCAGCATTAGTCTTGCTCTTCGTAATACGACTTAACAAGAATTCCATCGAATCAATAGTGCTCATAGGGTGTAGTACTTTTCGAAGCAGATACACACGCTGCATATCTTTCTCGTCCATTAAGAGGTCTTCTTTACGAGTTGAAGACTTGTTGATGTCGAGTGTTGGGAAAATACGCTTTTCGAGGAGTTTGCGATCAAGTTGGATTTCAGAGTTACCAGTACCTTTAAATTCTTCAAAGATAACTTCATCCATTCTTGAACCAGTATCAATAAGAGCAGTTGCGATAATCGTCAAAGATCCACCCTGCTCGATATTTCTAGCGGCACCAAAGAATCTCTTTGGACGGTGAAGTGCGTTTGAGTCGACACCACCAGAAAGGATCTTACCAGATGGTGGAACTACAGTGTTATAAGCACGGGCCAAACGAGTGATCGAATCGAGTAGAATCACAACGTCTTTTCCAGCTTCAGTCATACGCTTAGCTTTTTCAAGAACCATCTCGGCAACTTGAACGTGACGGTTAGCAGGTTCATCGAAAGTAGAAGATACAACTTCTGCTTTCACGTTTCTGCGCATATCGGTTACTTCTTCCGGACGTTCATCAATGAGTAGAACAATCAAAACGGCTTCAGGATGGTTATCCGAAACTGAGTTGGCGATATCTTGCAAAAGAACTGTTTTACCGGCTTTAGGAGGGGCAACGATCAAGCAGCGCTGACCAAAACCTTGAGGTACGAACATATCAATAATTCGTGTCGAGTAATTAGTTGGCTTACTCTCCATCTCGATTTTTTTCTCAGGATAAAGCGGCGTTAGGTTATCAAAGAGAACTGTTTTTTTATGATCTTCTGGAGACTGATCGTTGATGCTTGCGACTTTCAATAGGGCAAAATAGCGTTCGCCGTCTTTTGGTGGTCTGATCGATCCTTCAATGGTGTCGCCCTTTCTTAGACCGAAGCGACGAATTTGGCTTGGCGATACATAGATATCATCGGCACCAGGAAGGTAGTTGTATAAAGGTGAGCGCAAGAATCCAAAACCGTCGGGAAGAATTTCAAGAACTCCACCTCCGAAAATTTCTTCATCGTTGCCAGCTTTCGCTTTAAGCACCCCGAAGATGACTTCGTGGCGCCTAAGGGCCGAAGCATTTTCAATGTTAAGTTCTTCGGCGAGCTTATTAAGCTCTTTGATTTCCATTTCGCGCAGATCGTTCAAATGCATGGATAAAGTCCCCTGATGTACGTTATTTTTTTGGGATTGATGACAATTCAATAGAATGAATGCCGGTTGATTAATAATTAAACTAGAAAGCCCTCTATAAATTAAAGCCGGGTAGTCGCTGAAATTCGGTCGAATTTAATGGGATAAGTAATCATAGCTTGCTGGGCCTGTAAGTCAAGCTGATTGATCTAGGCGGGTATTTCTTGCAAGTTTTTTTAGTGAATCATGATTGTTTTGACGTTCCTACGTGCCATAATGCTGAACTATGAGTTTTGAAGAATTTCCTAGATTTGAGCTGTTTCGCGGCAAATCCATTTTGGCCGTGGACTATGGAACTAAAGTGACGGGACTTGCCAGCTGGTGCCCTGGTCGCGAGCCCTTCCCTCAACCCTACGGCAAGCTCATTTATAAAGACGATCAACAGGTTTGCAATGAAGTGAAGCAAGTCTTTGACGATGAAGCTATCGATGTCATTATTGTCGGTTTACCACTACACGCCGATGGCAAAGACTCAGAAATGACCAAGCGCGTGCGAAATTTTGCTGCGCTTCTTACTGCCACTATTCCTGCTGCTGAGCTACACTTTCAAGATGAAACGTTAACGAGTTATGAAGCTAAAGAGAGAATGAAAAACTCTCCAAGATACGGCTTTAAAGTTGATCCCAAGCAACTTGATGCCTTATCCGCCGCTATCATTCTCGAAGATTTTATTCGCAAAAGAGATTAAGGATTTCGCCCCATGAATAAAAAAGCTGCTATTGCCCTTCTTATTTTAGCGCCTCTTGTAGCCGCTTTTGCTGCCGGCCTTCGCGTCTATTATTCACTCAATATATGGCAGTACCCAGGTCCATCGATTGTCTTTGAAGTGCGTCCAGGTGAGGGCTTTGCCAGTGTCAATGGGCGACTCCATAGTAAAGGTGTCATTAACTCGGCCAAACTCTTTCACCGTTACTCCCAAGTGCAAGGTCTTATGACCAAATTTCAAGCGGGTAAGTTTGAAATCAAAGAGGGCACCACGATGTTGGGTGTGATTGATATTTTGGTTCACGGCACACCAATGCTCAACAAGATCACCGTCCCTGAAGGTAAAAATTTATTTGAAATTGCCGCCATCTTTGAAAGTGGCGGAGTGACCAAGGCGGCTGACTTTATTAAGGCCGCCAAAGATCCAGAACTTATGCGAGAGCTCGCTATTTCGGCCGAGCGCGCTGAGGGCTATCTCTACCCCGACACTTATTCGTTTCCAGATAATACTGATGGCGAAGATGTGGTTCGTATCATGGTAAAGCATTTCAAAAATAAAACTATCGACATGGATCTCTCCCACGACGATGTAATTCTCGCATCTATGGTTGAAAAAGAGACCGGTGCAGCTTGGGAGCGTCCAAGAATTTCAGGTGTTTTTCACAATCGTCTTAGAAAAAGAATGCGTCTTCAAAGTGATCCCACAACAATTTACGGTATCTGGGAGCGCTTTAATGGCAATCTTCGAAAGGCTGATCTTTTAGAGGTGACACCTTATAATACCTACAAGATCCCAGCTCTTCCTAAAGGTCCGATTTGTAACCCTGGACTTGAAGCTATCAAGGCAGCACTAAACCCTGAGTCTCATCAATTTCTGTATTTTGTTTCTAAAAACGATGGCACGCACGTCTTTACCAAAAATTATAAAGATCATTTAAAAGCCGTGGATGATTTCCAAAAAAACCCGAGCGCACGCAAAGGTAAGTCTTGGCGCGATCTTCCACAAAACTAAATAAAGAGGATTCTATGAAAAAAGTTTTAAGCCTATTTCTAGCTCTTAGCTCACTTCAAGCTTTTGCCATTGCTCCAGGAGATACAGTCTCTAAAATCGTCCTTGAGTACGGTGAAGGACAAAAAGTGGAAGGTGGCGCATTTTCAACTGATGAAATGAAAGGCAAGCTCGCCGTTCTTTTTTATGTCGACCCTGATGAGAAAGATACCAATGAAGCTTTTAGCCAAGCCTTGGTTGAAAAAAATTATAGCCTCGATCAATACTCATCTTTTGCCATCATCAATATGGCGGCAACGTGGCTTCCAAACTTTGCTATCGCGAGTTCACTCAAAGAGAAGCAAAAGAAATACACACGCACAGTTTATGCCATGGATCTACGCAAGAATTTTGTTAAACAGTGGGCACTCTCAGATGATGCTAGTGTCATTGTGATTATGGATAAAGAAGGAAAAGTTCTTTATCGTCATGACGGCAAGATGGATGACTCAGAAATTCAAAAAGCGATTAAGATTATCGAAGCCAATATTAACGTCTAAGAATTAAGCTCTGGCGAGCGATCTCACGGATAATAACTTCCCGGTCTCTCGCCAATTCTCTCAACGTCGCTTCATCAGTATTTTCATGTTTAGCCACATTCAATCGAACGTATTTATCACCATGGGTAGCTAGTCTTGCGAGCAGCTTTTGGTCGGCACATTGATGAGTTGCCATTGCGCGCTCGGCGCCTGGGGCCGACAAACCAAGCTTAGCCAGATCGGCTGAGTTGGTACATTTTAAGACTTTCTTCTCAAGCTCTAGATCAATAAACATTGTTCCATAGTAACTGCTTAGGATTTGGATCACTTTAGGCAATATCTGCCTAAATCAGACTCGTTGTTGTACCGTGCAGCACCTCATGGCTAAAATATAGAGATGTGGACGCGCTCCCAAAAGGAACAAGCGAGGATGCCAGTATGGAGAAAGTTGAAATGGAAAAATTTAAAGCACTACTACTTGAGCACAAGGCACGTATTCAAAACGGTGCCATCCTAACGTCTAAAGATGATCTTCATATTTCTAGTGATGATCTCGCCGATGAGAGCGATATTGCATCAAACGTTATTAATCAGCATGTCTCGATGAATATGCGCCACCGTGAACTTAATAAACTGCGCTTGATCAATGAGGCGCTCTATCGCATCGATAATGGTGGCTATGGTCATTGTGAAGAGTGTGAAGAGACGATTGGCATGAAGCGATTGCAAAATCAGCCGTGGGCAACACTTTGTATTACCCACGCAGAAGAGCATGAAAGACTTCAGGGTCAAAGAGCGGTCTAGCCTTCTACGCGAACTCGCATAGCTTCTAGATCTTCAACTCCGACAGATTCAACTTTGATATCTTTTCCAATAGATTCTGCCTTGGCAGTGAGATTCTCAACTTGGGCGTTGAAGTCACTATTATAAGTATCTGCAAATACTGGAAGTGAAATCATCATCATTGCGGCTAAAATTAAACGACCCATTGAATCCTCCTTGAATACTTGATCGCCATTCCTTGGCAATCTCTAGCTTCTTTAAAGCAATACCCTTGCCACTTTTTTCGATATCTTTTCAGTAAGTTAGGTCGTCTTTACTGGCACTGGCGTCAATAAGACCCCGACTTAGGTGTCAAAAGATTGTGCCCCTCAAAAGTTCAAAACTGTTTAAGTTTTATACACCTGCTCAATTTCAGTGACACATATTGCGACAATTTCCTTCCAACCTACTGTTTTCATGAGTGCTTTCTTGGCCTTTTCCTTGCTTTTAGAAGACTGTGAATACTTGACCATGGTGGAGCGATAATCTCCCTATGTTTAGGCATTCATGTCAAACTGGCCCAGGCCACGGAGTAAATGGAAGCATGATGACTAAAAACATCTTTAAAGCCCCCTTGTTCACCCTCGCACTAAGTCTCATCGGCTTATCAGTGGCGCATGCACAGCCACGAGTAAGCAGCATTAGACCTGAACTGCTCAAAAAGGTGACAAAAACGCCAAAGCCTAGCATTGAATTCGATGTGGTTAACTCTCCCTATGCAAGTTGGGGTGTGATGCCGCAAGAGAGTTCATCAATTAATCTGTTGGGCGCCTGGAAAAAATTCGAAAAGAAAAAAGAAGTTGTAGTCGCCGTTATCGATACAGGTATCGATCCAAACCATCCTTTTTTGAAAGACAATCTTAAAGGTGCCAAAGGCTCAGCTTCAGCATCAGATTACGGTATGGATTTTTCGAAGTCTGCTGTAAATGAATATCAACCAGTTGATCAGCATGGTCACGGCACTCATGTTTCTGGAATTATCAAAAGTGTTTATCCAGACGTTAAGATCTTAAGTTTGAAATATTATAATCCGAAGGCTTCAGGTCAAGACAACTTGGACTCTACAATTAAAGCTCTTCGTTATGCCGTAGAAGCCAATGTCGATATTATCAATTATTCTGGCGGCGGTCCTGAGCCGGCTATTGAAGAGCTCCGTATTCTAAAAGAAGCTGAACGCAAGGGTATCTTAGTTGTAGCAGCGGCCGGGAATGAAGAATCAAATATTGATGTAAAGAAGAATGCTTACTACCCTGCAAGCTATGGCCTATCAAATATTATTACAGTGACGGCCCATGACCAATCACTACAAATGCTTTCATCTTCAAACTATGGAGCTAAGAGTGTTGATATCTCGGCACCAGGTTATAGAATTAAGTCTGCACTTCCAGGTGGACGTTCGGGCTTTTTGACTGGAACCAGTCAAGCTACGGCCTTCGTTTCAGGTGTAGCAGCAATGCTTAAGTCGCAGGGGCCTGGATTAAGTGCGGCCCAGATGAAACAGATCATTGTCGCTTCAGCCAAAAAAGAGAATACGATGGCAGGTAAATGTTCTTCTGGTGGAAGACTGGATGCTACCAAAGCTGTAGCAGATAGTGCGAATGAGATCTCGGGAAGAAAAGTTGCTCAGCGCGATCCTAGCAGCAAAAAAGCTCCTGGCAAAATCGTCTATCGTTTAACTAAGTAAGAAAATATTGTTAAGGCAATTAAGCAAATAGCGCTTGGGCCAAGAACTAAGGCCGAGAGAAATCCAAATCTCGGTCCACCGGCAACTCGCCAGCGCAGAAGTTTTTTAAATCCGGCACTTCCATAGCCTGCAAACTCTTCATTAAGAATTGTCTGAAGTTTATGAGTCAGTGGCATTCCTTCTCCCAGCTCCACCAAATCATACATATATTCAGGTGAAATCTTCATCCGCTTCATTTCGCTGACAAGATCTCTAAACTCTACCAAATAAGCATGACAAGAAAGCGCTCCTCGGCCTGGGCGTTGGAAATGATCGAGCAACGTCATATAGCGCTTTTTTAAAAGAGAGAGATAGCGAACTCTCATACCAGCGTCTTTGGCCAAAAAGTAATCAAAGCGAGCTAAGAATGAGCCTACATCTCTTTTATAGCGATCTTTCGTAGCATAAAAACTTTTTTCACCACCTGGTGCACCCAAAGTCTCTTTGTTGAACTGGCGGCCACAACTCTCACACTCATTTTGAGACACAAAAACAGAGCCGCAAAAGGCACACGTTTTTCGTGGCAACATCGGTGGCTGATCTGATCGAATACGAGGGGAAAAATTTGGTTCAATATGCATACTTCCATTGTAAGGGTCAGACCGGTAAAATGAAAAGAAGATGCTTACACAAATGCCCCTACGGTTAAAATATTTTTTCATGGCGATCTTCGCCGGCTGTCTTTACGCCTTAGGTTTTCCTAATGAATTTATTCCCGTCCTGGTGGTAGGACCAATCTTTGGTCTAGGGTTACTCTTTCACTTACTAGACATAGATCATTCTAAAAAGATTCGATTTTTAGATCGTGCCTTTATTCTTTTGGCCTTCTCACTAGGATATTCAAGCTTTGGTTTCTACTGGATCCCCCATACTCTCAAGGAGTTTGGTGGCCTGTCCGCTCCGTGGAATTATTTTTTGGGTACAGCGTTTTCACTCATCATTGTTCCCCAGTACTGGATCTTTTTAATCACTCTTCATTGGTATAATAAGCGCGCACGATTTCTTCGTATCCCGCATCCTTGGTTAAAGCATATTGTTTTCGCCTTAATTCTTACGACTCTCGAGTACGTTGTGCCCCAACAATTTCCGGCCCACCCAGGTCACTCATGGATGGGAATGGCGCCCCATTTAAGCCTAGCCCCCATTGGTGGCGCCCCTCTTTTTTCATTCATGAGCTATTGGCTAGCTTTTTGTGTCAGACAACCACTTAAGCAAAAACAAGACTGGTGGGGAGTTGCTTGTGGTCTAGTCTTCGTTTTTGTTAATGCTCTTTTCCCTCTTCGCCTTCAACAAGATCCTAATCAGAACCTTAAGATTCGAATCGTTCAGCCTAATATTGGCAATTTCATGAAGCTTGATTCTGAACGTGGTGGCAGAGACTCTATCGAGAAAGTTTTTGCCAGTTATGAGCAATTAAGTCTACACGATAGGAGCCCAGTGGATCTGATCATTTGGCCGGAGACTGCTTATCCTAGCACCTTATTATCTGGGCTTATGAAAAAGCATTATAAACTCACGCCCAAATTAATGAGAGATATCATTGATCGAACAGGTGCAGAAATGGTGATCGGTGGTTATGACCGAAACCCTAACTCGCCTGGAAATTTTATGGGCGAGTATAATGCTGCTTTTCATATTGGTCTTGATGGAAAACTCAAGGACGTATATCGCAAGCAATTGCTCATCCCCTTTGGCGAAGGTCTTCCTTTTGGGCCACTCAATAAACCACTTTCAAAAGTTTTATCCAATGTTTCATTTTTTGCAGCAGGAGAAGAATTTCCAATCTTCAACGCTAATAATGGATTCTCTTTCGCCTCAATCATTTGCTATGAAGCCTTATTTTCTCCATTCATCGCTGATTACTTAAATAGCAATGAAGCTCGTCCCGACTTTATTTTAAATCTTACCAATGACTCTTGGTATGGTGACACCAGTGAACCGTATCAGCATTTGTTCTTGGCCAAGTGGCGAGCAGTTGAGTTTGCCATTCCTATGGTTCGCTCGACCAATACTGGCGTCTCTTCTGTGGTCTATGCCGATGGTTCTGAATCTGCTCAAACCGGTGTTTTTGAAGAAACAGTTCTGCAAATTGAACTGGCAAAGTCCACCAGTAAAAGCACACTATTTCAACGATTTGGAATTTGGATCACATGGTTTATTGCAATTTGTCTTAGTGCCTCTATTTTCTTAGCAACATCTTTAACGCGTAAATCCCTCTCGCACTAAATCGTGCAAGGTCACCATTCCAAGAAAGATTCCTTGATCATCAACGACCGGAAGAACACCGATAGACTTACCCTTCGTTTCCATAATCTCAAGTGCTTCGACTGCTAAAGAATCAGCTTTGATCAAGAGCGGATTGGCCGTCATTACTTCGGTAACGAGTGAATCAACTCCTTTAGAGTCTTTGGCAAAAGTTCGTCTGATATCACCTTCGACAATTATACCGACCAGCTTCTTTTTATTTAAAATGGCACAACCACCAACCGGAAGTTTAGTCATAGCGAGAATAACATCTTTTAGAATTTGATCATCATTGGCGGTGGGACATTGATCAAGCGCTCGCATGATATCTTTGACTTTCATACGCAGCTGTTTGCCTAGCCATCCCCCCGGATGATTGACGGCAAAACCTTCTTTAGAAAGTCCGACACAAGCCTCAAACAATACGGCCATGGCATCACCCATCGCCATTGCAACAGTTGTGCTAGTGGTTGGAGCTTGATTGTTAAGACAAGCTTCTTTAGCGACAGAGCAATCAAGTGGAATACCTACAGATTCAGCTAGAGGACTTTTCATATTGCCTAAAAGCCCGACTCGTTTCTCTCTAGGAATATCTAGGAAAGGTAAAAGCTTTATAATTTCTTCAGTGGTTCCCGATTTACTAATCACCACAATGGCATCGCGTGGGCCCACGCGACCTAAATCACCGTGCAGAGCTTCGGTTGGATGTAAAAACTGTGACCTAAGACCTAACGATGAAAAAGTGGCCGAGAGTTTAGTTCCGATATGTCCGGACTTACCGACACCGCAAAAAATAAGCTGGGCATCCTGATCTCTAATTTCTCTAAATAAAGTCACCAAACTTTTAGCCTGATGATCAGTGAGGCGCTCTTGCATTGAGGTTATGGCCTGGGCCTCCTCAGCTAAAACGCTTTTTAGAATTTTCAAAGCATCTAAATCAGTCATAGGGCATATCCTCCCCGCGTTTGGTAACAGCGAAGAATTCGGCTACAATAATAATAAGTAATTAACTATCATTATAGCGAACTTATGGCCAAGACGTCTTTCATTCGTGCAGTTTTAATTGGCAGCCTGCTCAGTTTTGGCGGCTGTGCGTCTTATGATCAATTCCGTTATGTTACCGAAGAATTTGAGATTCCAAGCAAGGTTTTTAACGCTGATTACGCTCAAACCTGGCAGGCCGTTCTTCAAATAATGGCCAAGTATGACTTGGAACTCAAAAACCAAGAGGCCGGCGTCATTAAAACTCGCTGGATCGATAACACGTTAGAGACAAACTTCGCCGACAGTTTTGGCGGCAGCGACGCGGTTAAAGCAGCAAAGTTTAAACTTATTCTCAATGTCGTTAAAGGTTTTCGTGGTAATCAAGAAGTCAGTAAAGTCACAGTGTTCAAACGTCAGTTGATAGAACAGGACTTTCTTCAGGGCTGGAAAGTTGTACCAACCGACGGAATTCTAGAGCAATCACTCCTCTATAGAGTAGAAAGACTTCTAAGTATTGATAAGAAACTCAAGAAAATTGAGCGTGAAAAAGCAAAAGAATTGGAAGCATCATTCTAGATGGTCTGATAAGAAAGCGCTGTTTGTTTCCAAAAACGTTGTTGAATATCCGCTGATGCCTTAGGTGTTATTTTTCCCGTGATTTTTTCTAGGGCGTAGCGAATATCGGCGTGAATATCTTTGTATTTATCTTTTTGAAGCATGGCAAAGAGTGGCTTAAGCGCTTTATCAAACTTTAAATCACCCACGACACGAACCGCGCGCTTAACTAGGTTTGTCCCCTCTTTTTCACCAGGCTTACCTTCGTAGTAATTTCTTTTGTCATAAAGCATGGCCCATACATGAGCGGCGTAATCTTTTAATTCCATATGAGAGATATTATCAAGAGCCTGTCTTCTTACTAAGAAACTATCATCTCTAAGGGCGCGCGCAAAAGCATCAGCATGGCTTTTATCTTTTAATGCGAGCAGAGTTTTAAGTGAAGCCATCCTAAGAACCCAGTTGGGGTGCTGAGTAAACTTCACTAAAAGTGAAGAAGCTTTCTTGCCCATAATTTGACCCATTAAGAAAGTCGCCAACCAGCGACTCTTATCCGGGTAAGCATCATTTTTCATGACTTCAAGGAGTACTGGAACTGACTTTCCACCCGAGCGCAGAACATCGTGTTTGAGTTCTTGCCACTGCTTGGCTTCTTTTGACGAGTATGTTTTTAAAAAACGATTTTTTAATCCGTCTGTTTTAAGTTCGCGGGCTACATCGGACACGACAACTTTAGCATCACTATTATTTTTATTAGGAGCGGGAGCTGCTTGAATTGCAGTCGCAATTGCCATACTTACAAAAAAGACTGCAAAAAAAACTGCGCGCATTCAGACTCCTTAACCTAGCATTTTCTCAAATTCACTGAGGAGTTCCTCAGCTGAGCGTTGATCTTTGCCCGCTTCTTTACCAACCATTTCTTTATCACTTGTCGACGATGAATCCTCTTCAGATTCCGAGCTTGCAATCATGTCTTCAAATTCATCGAGAGCTTCTTCATCACTAGCTACTGCGACCTCTTCTTCTGGACGATCGGAGACTTCTATCTCCTCCGCTTCAGGCTCAGGTGCAGGCTTTTCAGCCACAGCTGGTGCAGGCGCAGGTGCGCCACCTCTTAATGCTTCAAGCTCTTTTTTGAGTTGCTCATTTTCTTGCTGTAAACGCTTAAGGTTGGCCAGATCCTCTTCGATAATCTCATACTCGGCCAGACGCTCACGCATTTCATCGCGCTCTTTTTGAAGAGCGGCCAAGCGAGCTTCAAGGTCAGATGTATCAGCACCATCGCCACCACTTGCAGCTTGGCGGGCCGCTTTAATTTCATCGTCTTTAAGTTTTAGCTTTTCTTGAATTGAGGCTAATTCTTTTTTGTAGATTTCCACTTGTTCAGCGGCATCGTTATCAATATCAGCCGAAGCGCCCGATTCAAGGCGCTTTTCAAGTTCACCGATGACACGATCTTTGTCTGCCAGCTTACCTTTTAGAGAATTCACTTCTGCTACTTTCTGATTAAGCGATTCACTGTCACCGCTGCCAACACTTATACCAGTTGAAGCTGGAAGATCCTTAAGTGGCATGACAGAAGGAATACCTTCCCCCATATCCAAACCGCCGCCTCTAAAAAGAGAAGACTTAAGTGAGCTTGAATTTTGAATGATGCTATCGAGATAGTTTTTAACGACACTCGCAGGAATCTGGTGAGTTAGTTTTCTAAATTTACGTCGA
>TARA_R110000868_G_scaffold108842_3_pt1 | contig 37236 bp, 35 predicted proteins | sample TARA_R110000868 | Tara Oceans TARA_R110000868 (sample SAMEA4397489) | marine metagenome | biome: Polar Biome; feature: [SRF] surface water layer (ENVO:00010504); material: water (ENVO:00002006), including particulate matter (ENVO:01000060) such as... | depth 5 m | reverse complement strand
CGTATTGCCGTGCATCGGATCACTCGACCAGACGACCTTGCGTCCAGCGCGCGTCACGGCGCGGGCAAGGGCCGGCAGCTTTTCACGCACATTATTGGCACCCATGCGGGTGATCAGGACCAGACGCCCGGCCTCATTCTCCGGATTGACCGCATCGATCAGGGAGAGGAGATCGTCCGGCTGCATGGTCGGGCCGCATTTGATGCCGATCGGGTTGGAAATCCCGCGCGCATATTCGACATGGGCCCCGTCAAGCTGACGCGTGCGCTCGCCGATCCACACCATGTGGGCCGAGGTCGCATACCATTGGCCGGTATTGGGATCGCGGCGCGTCAGGGCTTCTTCGAAAGGCAGATGCAGGGCTTCATGGCTGGTGAAGAAATCCACCGTTTCCAGCGAAGGCGCACTGTCACGGCCGACGCCGCAGGCCTTCATGAAGGCGAGCGCTTCGGAGATCCGGTTGGCGGTCTCCTCATAGCGTTCGGTCGCCGGGCTGTCCTTGACGTAGTCGAGGGTCCACTGGTGCACATTGTTCAGGTCGGCATAGCCGCCCGAGGCAAAGGCGCGCAGCAAATTCATCGTCGAGGCCGACTGATCATAGGCGCGGATCAGTCGCTGCGGGTCGGGCTCACGGCCCTCGCGCGTAAACGCCATGTCGTTGACGCTGTCGCCGCGATAGCTCGGCAGGGAGACCCCGTCGATGGTTTCCATATCGGCCGAGCGCGGCTTGGCAAACTGGCCGGCGATCCGGCCCAGCTTCACCACGGGCTTCGAGGCGGCAAACGTCAGCACCACGGCCATTTGCAGCAGAACGCGGAAAGTGTCGCGCACGCCTTCGGTCGAGAACTCCTTGAAGCTCTCGGCGCAATCGCCACCCTGCAACAGGAAGGCATTGCCCGCGGAGACGTCCGCCAGCTGGCGGCGCAAACGCCGTGCTTCGCCGGCAAAGACGAGCGCCGGACGGTTCGCCAGTTCCGCGATGGCACGATCAAGCGCCGCCGGATCAGCGTAGTTCGGCAATTGTTGAACGGGCTTGGAACGCCATGAATTCGGAGACCAGGTCATATCACTCAGCAGCTTTCAATTCTGGCGGCGACCATTTGTCCTTCATGGTCACCAGTTCTTCGGCACTGGTCGGATGCACGGCGCAGGCCATGTCGAATTGCGCCTTGGTCAGACCCGCCTTGACGGCAATCGCCGCCATCTGGATCATTTCCGGAGCATCCGGCCCGACAATATGCACGCCAAGCACCCTGTCTGTCTCCCCATCGACGACAAGTTTCATCAACATACGACTTGCATCATTGGTGAGCGAGATTTTCATGGGCCGGAAACTGGTCTTGTAAATGTCCACCTGCGCAAAGGATTTGCGCGCATCGGCCTCAGACAGGCCAACCGAACCAACGGGCGGCTGGGTGAAGACCGCAGACGCGATGTCATTGTGATCATAAGCGGTTGGATGGCCGCCAAACACGGTGGCGGCGAAAGCTGCCCCCTCACGGATCGCCACCGGGGTCAGATTGACCCGGTTGGTGACATCGCCCACGGCATAGATGTGGTCGGCCGTGGTCTTGGAATACGCATCGACCTTGATCGCGCCCCTGGCATCGAGTTCGACGCCAGCCTTGTCCAGGCCCAGCCCGACAACATGCGGATCGCGACCGATCGCATACATCACCACATCGGCATCGACATGGCTGCCATTGGAAAGCTGGACGCGCTTCATGCCGTCGCCGAGATCGGTGATCTTCTCGAACACGGCATGGGTGATGACCCGAACGCCCGAGCGCACCAGTTCTTCATGCACATGGCTGCGGACATCATCATCAAAGCCGCGCAGCACCGTATCGCCGCGATAGACCTGGCAGACCTGCGAGCCCATGCCGGCAAAGATCTGGGCGAACTCACAGGCAATATAGCCGCCGCCGGCGATCACAACATGCTTGGGCAGGGTTTCAAGATGGAAGGCCTCGTTGGAGGAAATCCCCATCTCATGGCCTTCGATATCGTCCGGCGCGAAGGGCGTGCCGCCGGTCGCGACCAGTATGGTGGCGGCAGTGACGGTCTTGCCCGACTTCACCAGGCGCAGCGTGTGCGCATCCTCGAACACCGCCCGGCCCTCGATGATCTCGACGCCGGAATTGGACAGATTGCGCCAATAGATGCCCGACAGCCGGTCGATCTCGGCATCCTTGGCACTGATCAGCTTTTCCCAATCGAATGTCGGCTTGCCTACTGACCAGCCATAGCTCTCCGCCAGTTTGAAAGTCTTGGCGAACTCACTGGCATAGACGAGGAATTTCTTCGGCACGCAGCCACGGATGACACATGTGCCGCCGACCCGGTATTCCTCGGCGATCGCCACCTTGCCGGCACCATACTGACGCGCCATGCGCGCAGCACGCACTCCGCCGGAACCGGCACCGATGACGAAGAGGTCGTAGTCGTATTGGCTCATTGCATCCGTCATCGTCGACTCATCCCGCTCTATTCAAATACCGCTTGGATCTGCGCCATTTCGCGTGTCACGGCCGCCTGGCCAAGTTCTTCGCCGCGCGCGCCCATGATCTCCATGATGGCGGGCGTTTCGCGCAAGACCTTCTGACCCAGATCAGTCTGATAGAATTCGAGCAAGGCTTCGAGTTCGGTCAGCGTGAAGCGCTCCGCATAGGTCTCCGCCATCGCATCCAACACGTCGCCATAGGTCGACATCAGTATATCGGTCATGACCAGGACGACATCGTCGAGCTGAGCCTCTGTCGCACCAGGAACCGAAGCTTCAAACATTTGCCGGACCCCCGGCATCGTGACCGCCAGGGCCCGGCCATAATCATCCTCGCTCGACGAGATCACGGCGATCTGGTCGGCCAAGGCCCGACGTGCGGTCTCATCACCCGTTTGAGCCATGGCTCCTGTTGTGAGCGTCAGCGCAATCGTTACGGCCGCAAGGCCGCTCAAAAATCGTGTCATTCCATTCCCCTATAATTCCAGCACACGCGCTTCAGTATCCTCGCCGACAATCACGACGCGGGCGAGACCGATGAACAGACCATGCTCGACAACGCCCGGAAGCGCCTTGAGCCGATAATCGACCATAGCCGCATCGGGGATCGCCCCGCACGCACAATCGAGAATGTAGTGACCGCCATCGGTGACGAAAGGATCAAGCCCGTCGCCCTTGCGGCGCAACTGGACGTCCGGTTTGGCGATGCCGCAGGCGCGCAGCACGTCGTAAATCTGCTTGGCTGTGATGGAGAAGCCGAAACGGTCGACTTCAACCGGCAGCGCAAACCGTCCCAGTTTCGAGACAAGCTTGCTCTCATCGATCACCACGATCATCAGATCGGAGGCATGAGCGATGATCTTCTCGCGCAACAGGCAGCCGCCGCCACCCTTGACGAGCTGAAAATGGCCATCGACCTCATCAGCGCCATCGACTGTCACCGAGATATGATTGACGTGATCGACATCGATCAACGGCACGCCGACTTCGCGCGCCAGCGCCTCGGTCTGACGTGAGGTCGGAACCGCCTGCACGCGCAGCCCGCCCTTGATCTGTTCGCCCAGCAGGCGAACGAAAATCTCTGCCGTCGAGCCGGAGCCGAGCCCCAGCGTCATGCCGTCCTCAATATAGGTCAGCGCGGCCGCAGCGGCGAAGGTTTTCTGGCGGTCGGCACTCATGCCTGAACGCCGCCGAGCAAGACGTATTTGAGCTCGGAGAATTCCTCGACGCCCCACTTGCCGCCCTCGCGGCCAATGCCCGATTCCTTCATGCCGCCGAAGGGTGTCGAGGCAGAACCGACCATCGGCGCATTGACGCCGATCATGCCGTAATCAAGCCCTTCAGTGATGCGGTAAACCCGGTTGACGTCCCGGGTATAGACATAGGCCGCGAGCCCGTAGGGCGTGTCATTGGCGAGGCGCAGAATCTCTTCCTCGCTATCGGCGCGATAAATCGAGGCGACCGGTCCGAAGATCTCGAAACAGGCCATGTCCATGGTCGGATTGCCGCCCTCGATCAGGGTGGGGGCGTAGAAGGATCCACCGAGCTCGTCGACCAGCGATTTGCCTCCGGTGACGATCCGCGCCCCGCTCTCGCGGGCATTGCGCACAAGGGCATCCACCCGGGTCACGGCTTCATGATGGATCAGCGGTCCGAGATCGGAACCGGCATCAAAGCCATCGCCAGGCTTGAGCTTGGTGATGCGTGCTTCCAGCGCTGCGATAAGCCGGTCGGCAATCCCGCTCTGAACGATGATCCGGTTGGCCGAGACACAGGTCTGGCCGGAGACGCGGAATTTCGAGGCGATCACGCCATCAGCGGCCGCTTCAACATCGGCATCATCCATCACGATGAAGGGCGCATTGCCGCCCAGCTCGAGCGCAACGCGCTTCACGCCATCGGCGGCCTGGCGCATCAGCAGCTTTCCGACAGCCGTTGAGCCCGTGAAGCCGATCATTTTGACTTCCGGCGCGCTGGTCATCACCGGGCCAAGCACCTGGGCATCACCGCAAATCACATTGAACACGCCATCGGGAATGCCGGCGCGTTTGGCCAGTTCGGCCAGGGCCAGGGCCGAGAGCGGCGTTTCCGGTGCCGGCTTGATCACCATGGTGCAGCCGGCCGCCAGGGCTGGCGCACATTTGCGCGTGATCATCGCATTGGGGAAATTCCACGGCGTGATGCAGGCGACGACGCCGACCGGCTGATGCACGGTCCAGCCGCGCGAATTGGGAAATGGCGGCTGCATGGTCTCGCCATGAATGCGCTTGGCCTCTTCAGCCGACCATTCGATGAAGGAGGCACCATAGACCACTTCGCCCATCGCTTCGCGCTGGGTCTTGCCCATCTCCAGCGTAATCAGGACGGCGAGATCGGCGGCGTTCTCGAGGATCAACTGGTGCCAATGCATCAAAAGCTTGCTGCGCTCGAAGGGCGAAGTGCGCTTCCAGCTCTGGAATGCCTTTGCCGCAGCGGCAATCGCCAAACGGGCGCCATCGGCACCGACATCGCCAATTTCGGCGATCAGATCATTATTCGCCGGATTGACGATCGGCTTGGCGCCCTCGCCCTGGACCCAAGCTCCATCGATAAAGGAGGCGGTCCGGTACAGCGTCTTGTCCTTGAGGCGGTCTGCAACACTCATGAAGCCGTGTCCTTCTTGGCTTTTCGGGTCGATTTGGCGCGGCGGAAACGGGCCGCCCAGCCATCCTTGTTTGTCTGTCCTGCCCGGGCCAAGGCCAGCGCCCCATCGGGCACGTCCTCGGTGATCACACCGCCCGACCCGGTCATGGCGCCGGCGCCAACCGTGACCGGGGCGACCAGGCTGGTATTGGAGCCGATAAAGGCCCCCTCACCGATCACGGTGCGGTATTTCTCGAAGCCGTCATAATTACAGGTAATTGTCCCGGCACCGACATTGGCACCGGCACCCACGCTGGCATCCCCTACATAGGAGAGGTGATTGACTTTCGCACCCTCTCCCAGCTGCGACTTTTTGATCTCGACGAAATTGCCGACCTTGGCCCGCGTGCCAATCTCGGCACCGGGACGCAGCCGCGCATAGGGGCCGATATGGGCCCCCTCGCCGATCGTCGCCCCCTCAATGTGAGAGAAGGCATGGATCACCGCATCTTCGCCGATCGTCACTCCCGGTCCGAACACGACATTCGGTTCGATGATGACATCGCGGGCGATCGCGGTGTCCCAGGAAAAGAATACGGTTTCCGGCGCCACCAGGGTCACGCCCGCATTCATCGCGTCGCGCCGCATGCGGGTCTGGAACGCCATCTCGGCTTCGGCCAGATCGATGCGCGAATTGACCCCGAGCACTTCGCCGGCCCCCGCGCGCACCACCACCGCTTTCAGACCGCGCGCCCGGGCCAGTCCGACGACATCGGTGAGATAGTATTCGCCATTGGCGTTCTCATTGCCGACCTGGTCGAGCAGATCAAACAGGAGCGAAGCATCCGCAGCCAGCACGCCGGAATTGACCAGACCGATCTCGCGTTCTGTCTCGGAGGCATCCTTGTACTCAACGATCCGGTCGAGATTGCCTTCGGCGTCGAGCACCAGACGGCCATAGGCCGCCGGCTCTGCCGGTTCGAAGCCCAGCACAGCCACCGCAGCCCCACCCTTGAGCGCCGCGAAAACGCGTTCAACCGTCTCGGGCTTGATCAGCGGCGTGTCGGCATAGAGCACGATCGAATCGCCGTTGAACCCTTCAAGCGCCTGACGCGCCGCCAGCACGGCATGCCCGGTCCCGCGCGGCGGATCCTGCAATGCTGTCGATGACCCCAGCGCCTCTGCCGCGTCGCGGACGGCCGGCGAGTGAGCGCCATAAACCGTCACCGTCTGGCTGACACCGGTGCGCCCGGCCAGATCAATCGCCCAGTCCAGCATCGGCCTGCCGCCAACACCGTGCAGCACCTTGACCGTCTTGGACTTCATTCGCGTGCCTTGTCCGGCAGCAAGAATGACTGCGGCGCGGGATCGTGACATGGGGCTACCTCTTGGCCGGAATGCGTGTTGGACATGTGTCAGGGCGCTATAGCCTATCGTGCGATAGCGCGTAACCATACAGCGTCGCAATCGCCAGTCTCAAAGAGCAAAATTACATGTCCGATCACCTCGACCCAGACCTGTTTGCCCACGCCTCGATCGCCTTCGACCTCGATGGCACCCTGGTCGACACCGCGCCGGATCTGGTCCGGTCGCTCAACGCCACCATCACGCCGCACGGGCTGGCACCCGTTCCAGTGCTCGATGTGAGGGCCATGGTCGGGCGTGGAGCCCAGGCGCTGCTGGAGCGCGCCTATGCCAGCCAGGGGCGGATCCTGACGCCGGAGGCGGCGCCGGAGCTGGTTGCCCGCTTCATCGAAATTTATCAGGCCGACATCGCCGCCGACAGCCGTGTCTTCCCGCGGGTGGAGGCGACACTGGCCCGGCTGCAACGCGCCGGAGCAACCCTGTCAGTGTGCACCAACAAGCCGTCCGTCCTGTCGGATCTGCTGATCGCCGAATTCAAGCTGACAGATTATTTCGCCCGCATCATCGGGCCAGACCGCACCACGGCGAAGAAGCCGGCCGCCGACCATGTCCATACCGCACTCGGGACCGGGCATTTACGGGCAGCGATGGTGGGCGATAGCGCGCCGGATGTGGACGCCGCGCGGTCTGCCGGCGTGCCGAGCATCGTGCTCAGCTATGGCTATAGCGAAGCACCGGCCGGCTCCTTGGGAGCCGACCGGTTGCTGCATGATTTCAGTGATATTCCGGGGGCGCTCGCAGAGATCTGGCGAGCGTAATACCAATCAGGCGGAGCGACGCTCGCGACCGACATCATTGGCCGGGCGGGTCGGCATGCCATTGACCAGGTTCGACCGCACATCGGTGCGAGCAGAACGCATGGCCGGCATGAAGCCAGCTTCGACAAGATCGACGTTAACGTCATAGCCACGTTCGGCCCAGTAAGCTTCAATACGTGCTTTAAGACGGCGCGCGCCCTCTGGCGTGCACAGATCGTTATTCATGAACAATACCTCCAATACGACCGAAGCTTCCCTCGGCCGGGAATTGCGTCCAATCTGATGATAATAGTCGCCGATGCGCTGGATGCGCTTCCGGTTCGGGAGGGCTGATATAGGGCTGACGCTTGCCTGACGAGGCAAAACTGATGTGTCAAGTTGTCGCACCCCGTCGCAGGAGAGGTGCGGATCAGCATGCACGCGGAGTTGACCGCCTGTAAGGGCGTGCTTATACGAGCGCTTTCCGGGATACCGGGCGATTAGCTCAGCGGGAGAGCACCTCGTTCACACCGAGGGGGTCACTGGTTCAATCCCAGTATCGCCCACCATTTCCTTCCAAGACAACACAAATACCGAATCGGCGAACGCACCCCTTTTCGGGGAATGTTCGCGTGCGAGGCGTGTTTAAGTCGAGTGCACCCGCACAGCTGGAGCCCGGATGAGAGGCGGAATCGCGATTCGCGCCGGTCCAAGCTTTCCGGTTCCTCGCGAAAATAATTTCCGGGATCTCTCGCGCCGCGCCCGATCCGACTCCAACAACGTCATATCGAGCCCTCAGCGTGCGTCAGGGGCCCAACTGCGTTTTACCGGGGCCGCACTCCATGCGTCGCCGAAAAGCGCCCCCTGCCCCCATACACAATCACCCCCGCCACAGGGCGAGGGTGAGGTGTCAGTCTGGGATTGAATGACGAAAACCGCCGGACCTGCCGGCCCAGGCGCCTTAGTTCGTTTTGGCGCGGCGCAGCTCTTCGATGCGGTTGCGGGCGATCTCGTCGGCGATCAGGTTCGACGGACGGCCTTCCTTGTCGGACTGGTCGAGGATCTCGCCGAGGGTCTGCTCGAGACCGGCCAGCTTGCCCTGCACCCAGGCCGGGTCGAAATCACCGGCAATTTCGCCCATCACATTGATGATGCCGCCGGCATTGAGGACGTAATCGGGCGCATAGATGATGCCGCGTTTCATGATCTCGGCACCCATATCGCGGGTCGCGAGCTGGTTATTGGCGGCACCGGCGATGATCTTCGCCTTGATGCGGCCGATCGTGTCGGGATTGATCACGGCGCCGAGCGCACAGGGTGCGAACACGTCGACATCCTGGTCATAGATTTCGTCGAGGCCGACAATGGTCGCACCATATTCGGCCTTCAGGCGCTCAAGGCCCTCAGCATTGATGTCAGTGATGATCAGCTTGGCGCCGGCCTTGGCGAGATGGCCGCTCAGATAGGAGCCGACATGGCCGGCTGCGCCCTGAATCGCGACAGTGACGCCGGACAGATCGGTTTTGCCCAGGCCACGCTCGATGCAGACCTTCATGCCGCGGAACACACCCTCGGCGGTCACGGGAGACGGATCGCCAGAAGCGTCCTTGCCTTCCGGCAAGCCGACAACATGTTTGGTGAAGCGGCGCACGGCCATCATGTCTGCCGGGCTGACGCCGACATCCTCGGCACTGATATAGGCCCCATTGAGGCTTTCAACGGCCCGCCCGAAGGCTTCAAACAGAGCCACGCGGTCGAAATTGCCCGCCGGCTTCATGATGACGCTCTTGCCGCCGCCGATCGGCAGACCGGCCATGATATTCTTGTAGCTCATCCCCTGGGACAGACGCAGCGTGTCGTTCAACGCCTCGGCCGATGAGGGATAGGTCCACATACGGCAACCGCCGCAAGCCGGACCACTGACGGTGGAATGAACGCCGATAATGGCTTTCAACCCGGTCTGCTCGTCGCTGGCGAACAGAACTTTCTCGTGATTGTCAAAAGACGGGTGCTCGAAGACACTCATGAAGCGCAGACCCTTTTTCCATTGGCGCAGCGTAATCACTGCAAATTGGGGGGCGCAGCGAGATCGCTGCAAAATTGGGCGCCCGAATACCCTTTCGCTTCGCCAGATACAAGCGCGCGAAAACACCGCGATATTAGCTTACCGCAACAATTCTTTTATGCGGCAGCGCAGCAATGGGAGAATTTTTGCCCCAAACCAGGGGTTTTTGCGCAACCAGGCACTATTCCGCCAAGAGGGATGCGGTAAGGGGAGATAATCTGGCCCGAAGCCGGCAGCATCGCGCACTGTCTCCGTCATCGTTTTTCGCACTTGCGAACCGAGATGAAAGCGCTGGGCGTGCAGTCCAACCAGTAAAGTGAGCCTCACTGCGTGGAGCTGATCGGTCAGCTTTCGCTGCCAGAGCGGTGCGCACTCCTTGCGCGGCGGCAGGTCGGAACCGGCCGCATCGAGACCCGGGAAACAGAACCCCATCGGCACGATGGCGATTTTGGTGTCGTCGTAGAATTGCGCCTCATCCACGCCCATCCACTCGCGCAGCCGGTCGCCGGACGGATCTGTGAAGGGCCGCCCCGAGGCGTGGACGCGCGTGCCCGGTGCCTGACCAATGATCAGAATCCGGGCCTGCGACGAAGCTTGAATGATGGGGCGTGGCTCATGCGGCATGGAGGGCGCACACACCCGGCAGGCGCGGATTTCGGCTAGCAGCTGATCGAAATCAGACGCGGCCAATCCGATAGACCCCTTTGAAGGTCTCCGCATCGGTCACCGGCTTGCCCTTGCGCAAGATCGCGACCTGGCCTTTTTGCATCAGTCGGATCGCGGCCTGGCGCACATGGCCGAAGCGCTTGTGCCAATTGTCAGGATCGGCGGCGCGCGCGACATCCTCGGGCGCAATTGAGCGTCCTTCGGGAGCGGCTTTCACCAATTGCAGGATAACGGCTTCGATCGGGTCGTCGGATGATGTATCGGTCATGCTGGATACCTATTCCAGCTTTGCTCCCGTTACCAGAGGCTGCCATGCGCCGCGATCACCGCCCCTATTGGATGCACCGTTTCTGGGAGCAGTATGAGAATGCCTGGACCCGGCATTTCCTCGAGCCACATTTCGAGGCCCTGGGCGCCGATCCGAAGATCGTACGGCCCTGGCATGTCGAGGTTTTCGGTCCAAATATCGAGGCCGGCGAGAAGCTGCACATTATCGCCAGCGCCGCTGACCCGGTGCGTCTCACCGTCTGGTCGCCGCAGGACCAGCAAGGCCATATCAAGATTGGCGACGGCGTTTTCATGGCCGGCGGCACGCGGCTCCTGGCAGCCGGATCGATCGAGATCGGCGATGCCTGCCTGATCGCCCGCGAGGCCGTGATCACCGATTGCGACTGGCACTCCCTCTATGACCGCGTCGACCCGGCCCCGCCCTCCAAGCCTGTCAAACTGGGCCAGAATGTCTGGATCGGCGATGGCGCCTTCATCGGCAAGGGCGTCACGATTGGCGATCATGCCGTGATCGGCGCGCGTGCCGTCATCACCAAGGATGTCGAGCCCTATGCGGTGATGGCCGGCAATCCGGCGCGCCTCGTCAAACGCCTCGATCCGGACCTGCCGATGAAGACAAGGCTCGACCTGCTCGGCGATCTCGCCGGGCTCGAGACCTTCATGGAAAACGCCTATCGCGACGCGCTGAAGGATAATTCCACCACCGGCTGGCTCAGCTCCAAGCTCTGGCCCCGCCGCGGCGTCTAGCCTGTAAACAAGCTCATCGGGAAGACGCCAATGGCCGCGCCCGTCATCAGCGTGGCCAGCGTGCCGGAGATCAGCGCCCTGGGTGCCAGGGTGAGAATATCCTCGCGCCGCGAGGGTGCGATCGCGACCAGTCCGCCGGTCAGAATGCCGACGCTGGCAAAATTGGCGAAACCGCACAGGGCATAGGTCATGATCAGATTGGAGCGCGGGCTCAACGCATCGCCCAGCCGCGCCAATTGATCATAGGCATAGACCTCGTTGAGCGCCGTTTTCAGTCCCATCAGCGAGCCCGCCGTCGTCGCCTCGGCCCAGGGAATCCCCGCCAGCCAGACAATCGGAGCGAACAGCCAGCCCAGAATGCGGTTGGCGCTGAGCGGTTCGCCAGCGACGTCCGGAAACAAAGCGAGCAATACATTGGCCAGCGCCACCAGGGCGGTGAAGACCAGCAGCATGAAGATGATGTTGAAATAGAGCCGCATCCCGTCCGACACGCCGGTGGTGAGCGCATCCATCGAGGAATTATAGATCGGGGCGGGAATTTTCTCACGGTCGGCGGCGGCTTCCAGCGCCGCGGCAGCGGGATCGGCCGGCATCATCAGACGCGCCAGCAGCACGGCGGCCGGCACCGAGATCAGCGAGGCGGTGAAGATATGCCCGGCGGCATTCTCGATCACACCGGTCAGCTGGCTGACATAGAGCGCCATCACCGAACCGGCGACCGTGGCAAAGCCGACCGTCATGATCAGGAAAAGGTCCGGCTTGCTCATCTCTGGCAGGCGCGGCCGGATCAGAACCGGGCTTTCGGTCATGCCGAGAAAGATATTCGCGGCCGCACCGAGACTGGCAGCGCCCGACAGGTTGAGCAGACGCCGGAATGCATAGGCGAACGCCTGCACCAGCACCTCCAGAATACGCCAGCGCCACAGCAGGGCCGAAAGCGCTGACAGCACGATCACCATCGGTAATGCCTGGAAAGCGAACAGGAAGAGGCTGCCGCCCTCGGGATCAACGACGAAGGGCGATGGCGCGCCGGACAGATAGCCGAACACGAATTGCGCGCCCTCATTCGTCACCTCCTGCAGCACGACGACAACGCCGGTCAGCGATTGCAGGAAGGCGCGAAACGGGGTGACGGAATAGAGCAGCCAGGCGATCAGCAATTGCAGCCCGATCGCGCCGAGCAGAAGTTTGACGGGAAAGCGCTTGCGCGGCCCCATGGCCCAGGCCAGGCCGGCGAAAATGAACAGGCCGGCAAAGCTGCGCATTTGCAGCGTCATGTCTTCCATTGCGTCCCCCGCAAACAGCTGCGGCACCCTATTCCGCCCGACGCCGCCGCTGCAAGCACTTGCCTCAATGCTCGCGGCGCGGAATGTTGACGCCATGAGCGCAATCCCGATCAAGACCCCGTGCGTCAAAGTCTGCTTCGTCGACCCGGCGGAAGGGATTTGCGTCGGCTGTTTCCGGACCATGGACGAGCTCGGCCGCTGGACGAAATATTCCGATGCCGAACGCGAGGCGATCCTGGCGGCCCTGCCCGAGCGCGAAACGCACTATGCCGAACGGCATCCCGGCTCGAAGGCGACAAGGTCATGAAGCGCTGGCTCCCCCATCTGGCGCTGGCGGCGCTGGTCACGGCGGCCGTGGTGCTGGCGATGCGGTTTGCTGCGCCGGGAAGCCTCGACCAGGGCGATACGGCGATGCGCCTGGTGCAAGCGACGGCCCTCATCGTGCTGATCTCCGGCGGGCTGGTCAGCGCCTTCGCCACACGGCCGGGACACGCCATTCGCGATCTCGCCATCTGGATCGGCATCGGCATGGTCCTGCTGGCGGGCTATTCCCTGCGCGAGGATTTCGCGACCATTGGCACACGGATGGCCGGCAATCTCGTACCGGCCCGCGCCCAGGGCGAAGCCGGCGGCGCCCAGACGATCCGGCGCAATGCCGACGGGCATTTCTACATTGTCTCGGAAATTGAAGGCCGCCCGGTCCTTTTCCTCGTGGATACCGGTGCCTCGATGGTCGCGCTGAGCCGCGCCGATGCCGAACGCGCCGGAATCGACACGGCAGCCCTGAGGTTCAACCGACCGATCCAGACCGCGTCGGGCAGATCCTCGGCGGCCGGAATCCGGATCAGCTCTCTGCGGCTGGGCGATCTCGAATTGCGCGATGTCGACGCGGTCGTGATGGCCGAAGGCGCGCAATCCCTGCTCGGCATGTCGGTGCTCAATCGCCTCTCCGGCGTCGAAATCCGCGGCGATGAACTGGTGCTGCGGCCCTAATTCCCGGTGGTCGCATTTTCGAATCGCAAAACCGGTGCCCGGTTTTGCTGAAAATGCTGAATCCTGAATGGTCGCATTTTCGAACCGCAAAACCGGTGCCCACTTTTGCTGAAAATGCTCCGCTAACCGCCCAGCACCGCTTCCTTCAGCAACATGCCGCCAACAACGACAAGGCCGATCGCGAAGAACCGCTTCAGCGTTGCCGCGGGCAGATCATGTGCCAGTCGGGCGCCGATAGGCGCGACGAAGAAGGCGCAGCCGGCGAGCAGGATGAAGGCGGGCAGATTCACATAGCCCAGCGACCAGGGCACGATATTGGAGCCCCAGCCATTGGCGATATAGCCGATCGCGCCCGGCAGACCGATCGCCACACCAAAACCGGCGGCTGTCGCCACGGCCTTGTGTATTGGCTTGCCACACAAGGTCATCAGGGTGACGCCAAACACACCGCCGCCAATCCCCATCATCGCCGACATGATACCGATCAATCCGGCCAGACCGGCCCGGACGGGTCCAGCGGGCAGCTCGTCGCGCAGCTTCCAGTCGGGGCGACCGAAGAAGAATTGCAGCGACAGCAGCAGGGCCATGCCGCCGAACAAGCCGGTCAGCACCCGTCCCGATACCTGGTCGGCGATCACGGAGCCGAGCAATGTGCCGACCACGATCCAGGGTCCCCAGCTGCGCAGCACGGCGAAATCGACAGCGTCGCGCTTGGCGTGGGCGGCGACGCTGCGCGCCGACGTGGCGACGATGACGGCGAGCGAGGTGCCGACCGCGACGTGCATCAACTTGTCGTCATGATAGCCCAGCGCCGAGAGGGCATAATACATCGCCGGCACCATCACGACGCCGCCGCCAATGCCGAACAGGCCGGCGACCAGACCCGCAAACGCTCCCGTCGCCGCCATCACCGCGACCAGTACAAGGATATCGGTCATCACGCGGCCTCATCTTGTTGCGGGACAGCGGCGCTGGCCTCGTCGAGCACGTCCAGGCCCGCACCGGGCCGGTTGGATTTTTCTGACAGGATACGCCGCCATTGCCGCGCCCCGGGCAAGCCCTGGAACAGGCCCAGCACATGCCGGGTCATGGAATGCAGCGAAACGCCTTCGACCAGACGGGCTTCCATATAAGGGTAATAGGCCAGCAAGGCGCCATGGCGGGTGGTGACCGGATCGGTGCCACCGAAAATACGCGAATCCACCTGCGCCAGCACCCAGGGATCATGATAGGCTGCGCGCCCGATCATGGCGCCGTCGAGCCCCGAACTCTCACTGATCGCCTGGTCAAGCGTTTCGAGGCCACCATTGAGGATGATTTCGAGATCCGGCCGGCGCTGTTTCAGGCGGCGCACCAGATCATAATCGAGCGGCGGAATGGAGCGGTTCTCTTTCGGGCTCAGCCCCTTGAGCCAGGCCTTGCGGGCATGGACGGCAAAGCTCGTCACGCCGGCAGCCGCGACCGTGTCGACAAAGCCGAACAACGCCGTTTGCGGGTCCTGGTCGTCAACGCCGATACGGCATTTCACTGTCACCGGAATATCGACCGCGTCCTGCATCGCCTTGACGCAATCGGCGACCAGTTCCGGTTCCTGCATCAGACAGGCACCGAACCGGCCGGATTGCACCCGGTCGGACGGGCAACCGATATTGAGATTGATTTCGGCATAACCGAACCCGGCTCCGATCCGCGCCGCACGGGCGAGGTCTTCCGGCACCGAACCACCGAGCTGCAGGGCGACCGGTTGTTCAACCGGATCAAAGCCGATGATCCGATCCGGATCGCCATGGAGCAGCGCCTTGTCGACGGCCATCTCCGTGTAAAGCAGCGCATGCCGGCTCAACACACGATGGAAGGCGCGGCAATGCCGGTCGGTCCAGTCCATCATCGGGGCGACCGAAAGCCGCCTGGCCATTTGCAGGGCGCGCCCGTCCGCGGGGGCTGAATTGAAAAGATCGTCGGTCATCGCCCGTCAGGTAGCTTCCAATCCTGGATCACGCAACGGCCCGCATGCTGGCTGACAGGCATTCGGGGGGGCTGGATGACCGTTTCCCGGCCCTGCGCCCGGCTCTGATCCCTCGAATTCGATCTGTTCCGTTCACCAGACCTAAATTCAGATGTGATTGGGTGGCGGCAGCAAACGAGACGGACCCGATGGCCAAAGCACTGTTCCACAAACATCAACGCGTTTACGTCGCGCCGGTGGGCACATGGGCGATCGTCGAACAGGTCAAACCCCATTGGGTCAAGGATGTCGAAGAGCCGGTCCGCATATATTATGACTGCGGCCTCGGGCGAGACTTCACGACCCATGAGCTGGCATCAGAACAGGTCGACAGCGTCGACACCGGAAATTGGCGGGTGCTGCGGGCGAAGAATAAGTGGCAGAGCGTTGAGGAATGCAGCCGGCATCCCCACCCCGGCACATTTCCTGTTGTCGTGACGGATCCGAAGGACTGGGGCGGCTGGCGTGTGCCAGCAGCCGAATATGATCGCGACCCGGCCCGGATCGAGGCCCAGGCCCGCCTCCTCACCCGCTCTCCGAGCCTGCTGGAAGTAGCCGAACAATTGATCCAGCTGGCATCCGAGGACAGCGAGCTTCCGGACACAGTCACTGCGCTGGCGCGGCGAGCCGGCGAAATCGTTCGTGAAATCAACACGAAGCCTGCAGAAGTTGCGCCGCTCGCCGACTCATACACAACCTGAACGCGTCATTATAATTAACGCGTCCATAACTGTTTGCCTGCAATACTGTACCGATCCAGAGAAGCCGGGATCGAAATGTCGCTAATAGAACAACGCAACCGGTTCCTGTCCTTCGCTTTCGCGGCGGCCGACGTCCTTATCGAAACCGATCTGAACGGAATGACCTGCTACGCCGCCGGTGCCACCGCCACCTTGGGCGAGCCCGCGATCGAAACTGGCGCGTTCGACTTTGCCCAGCGGCTCGACCGGACCTCGCGCGCCATCGTCAAGGCATTGATGCGAGGCCTGAAGCCCGGTCGCCGTGTCGGTCCGGTGCGCGTTGCGGTCGGTGGCCGCGAGGCGAATTTGAGCGCCTGGTTACTCGGCGACGATGACAAGATCCGCTGGACACTGTCCTTCGCGGCCCTGACAGCCCCGGCGGAGATGGACCCGCAAGCCTTTGGACGCAGCGCTCAAAGCGCCATCAGCACGGCGCGCGAATCCGGCGTCCCCATGAACATGTCAGTCCTGCGCATAGACGGGATCGAGGATATCGACCGGCTGATCGGCGCAAAGAGTGCCGCGATGTTACGCCAGGCGATCACTGCCGAGTGCAGCTCCGCCGTCGGATCCGGCGGCGTCGCGAAACAGGTTGACGCGGCCCGGACAGCGTTGATTCACCCGGCAACGGTCAATCTGAAATCACTGTGTGCTGAGATTGAAGAGCTCCTCAAGGCGAACGAGCTCAAGAATACGCGGGTTCGCATCGAATCCATTCCCGATGCTCCGGAACTCGAGCCCGACATTGCCATCCAGGCCTTCCTCCACGCCGTCAATCTGGCTGCCGACAGTGCCAATGTCCTAGACATTGCCAGCCTGCAAAAAGTGGCGGCAGAGATGATGGAAGAGACACGCAAGCGGATGAATGAAATCCGCACGACCATTGCCGGACGTGTGATCGAACCGCACGCCCAACCGATCGTTGATCTCAAGACCGGCAAGATTGAGCATTACGAACTTCTGCTCCGCATGCCCGGCGGCCGCCCCGTATCGGAGAGCGTCGACTTCGCCGAGAGCACGGGCCTGATCTATGAAATCGACATTGCGATGGTCGAAATTGCCACCAATTTCCTGCGCGATGATTACGATCGCCCCGCCCTGGCCGTCAACCTGTCCGGCAAGTCACTGGAGAACCCGGCCTGGGGCAAAAAGTTCCTGAAAATGCTGGCCGATCTGAAAATCGACCGCAGACGTTTGACGTTCGAACTGACCGAGACCGCGACAGTCAGAAACGTCAAAGCTGCCAATGCTGTGATCCAGAAAATTCGCGAACGGGGCCACAAGGTCTGCCTCGATGATTTCGGCGCGGGGGCGGCGGGATTTCAGTACCTGCGTGATTTTCCAGCCGATATCGTCAAGATTGACGGCTCCTATGTCCGGCAGCCGCAATTGGGCGAGCGCGACGCCGCCATTCTCAGGGGCATGGTGTCCCTGTGCGCCGAACTCAAGCTGGAGACCGTCGCCGAAATGATCGAAACCGAGCAACGCGCGAAAGAGATGCAGGCGCTTGGTGTGACTTACGGTCAGGGTTACTATTTCGGTAAACCTCTTCCGCTTAAACTCCTGTCTGACCCCAGGCGGAAACCTTCACACGCAGCCTGACCCGACAATAGGTAGATCATGGCCGTTGATCTGAGCCGACTTAAAGTGCTCATCGTTGATGACAATGCATATATGCTGACCATCCTGCGCACGCTGCTGCATGGATTCAGCATCAAGACGGTTTATGAGTCGCGCGACCCCGCCGACGCTTTCGATATCGTGCGCTCGGACACCGTCGACATCATCATCACCGATTATCAGATGGACATTCTCGACGGTCTCGACTTCGTGCGTCTCGTGCGCACCGCCGATGACAGTCCCAACCCGCTCATCCCGATCGTGATGGTCAGCGCCTACTCGGAGCGAAGCCGGGTGCAAAAAGCCCGCGACGCCGGCGTGACCGAGTTCTGCTGCAAGCCGATTACCGCGCGCGACATGTTTGCCAAGCTGGCGGCCATCGTCAACGCGCCACGCGCCTTCATTCGCAACAAGTCCTATTTTGGGCCCGATAGACGGCGGCAAGAAGCCGGCCGCACCAAATACCAGGGTCAGGAACGACGCGCCGGTGCGATCGCGGCTGCTGCCGCCGCAGCTGCCGCGACGTCCGCCGAGGGCGAGCCGGACCCGAAAAGCGTAGCTGCGGCGTGATTGCCTACGCCCGCAGGATCGGCAGTCGACAGAACTGGCGAACGCACCGTAGTTTGGCACCATGATTCAGGACGAATCCCGCACCAGGCCCTTCCCGGAGGAAGCAGGCCCCGCCAAGCCGTCAGCTCCCGCTCGGCCGGCGCGCGCGCCAAAGCCGCGGCGCAGCGGCGGTGCCGGTTGGATTATTCTGGCCATGGTATTGTTTTCACTCGCCTATGGCGGCATCCTTCTGGTCAAGATCCAGCAAGAACGTGAAGCCCTCGTCACCGAGGCCGAGCGTTCGCAGGCCAATGCTGCCGGCTATCTCGCCGAGCGCGTCACAGGCCGGCTCGCCGAAGCGCGCTATGCCCTCGCCTTCGCCAGTGCCGATTTGCGCAACACGCCGATGGAGAACATCGACGCAGTTGCCCGCGCCCGGCTCACCACGCTCAACGATTCCGAACTGCTTGCCGAGCTCGCCCTCTTGCTGCCGGATGGCCGCATTATTGCCTCCGGCGAGCCTGACAATGCCCTGCGCGATATCGCAGGCATCGCACTCGATGCACCGACCGGCTTCACGACAGAAATCACCGCCGGTGGAAACGCCTATCTGGTTTTGGCGGTTCCGGCCCAGTTGAGCGATGGCACGGTCGGCGCCTTCGTCGCCCGCCTGCCGCCCCTCGCCGTCCTGCCCGATTGGGGTGAGGAGCGCGTGGTCGCGCTCGCGGACGGTGCCGGTCGCATGCTCGCCATCCGGCCGCGCATCACCGGTGCCCTGCCCGGCACGCCACTGGCCCAGCGCTTCGGCCTGACCCACAGCTTCATCCAGCAGCTCGCAACCGGCAGCGGCGGCGCCACCTCACAGGCGCATTTCGGCGAAGAACAGGTGACATTCGCAGTCGCGCCCATCTCGGGCACCGATTTGCACGTCTACGCCCTCGGCGCGATGCGGATCAACCAGAATGCCTGGTATCGGACGATCTCGTTCTACGGGCTGATGTTCATCGCCCCGATCTTCGTCGCCATGGGTTTGAGCGCGCTGGTCTTCATGCAAATGGGGCGCCTGCGCTCAACGCGGCAGCAGCTGGCCGACAATGAGCAGCGCTTCCGCTTCGCTATCGAAGGCGCCCGCTGCGGCGTCTGGGACTGGAATCCCGAAGCCGACACGGTGTTCGTCACCGACTCGCTGGCGCGCATTCTCGGCCTGGGCGATGCGATGCAGTGCAGCGGCGCCGAGTTTCTCAAACTGTTCAGCCGTTCGGATCGGGAAAAGCTCCGCGCGGCCATGCGCGGTGCGCCGACAGGAGGCGAGGTCGATCTGGAAGTGCTCGCGGCTTCGGCTCCGGTCTGGCTGCAAATGCGCGGCGGCATTCTCAACGAAACTGGCGACGCCACCACGGCCCGCATTGTCGGCGTCGCGATCGATGTCACTGACCGCAAGGGGGCGCAGGCCCGTGTGGTCGCGGCCGAGACCCGGCTGCGTGCCGCGCTGGAATCGATGACGGAATCCTTCGTTCTGTGGGATTCGCGCCAGCGCCTTGTGCTGTGGAACCGCAAATTCCGCGACTTGTTCAACTTCACTGATGGCCGGCTGAAATCGGGCATGTCCTACAGCGCCGTCGAACAAGCCGCTGCGCGCGCCATCAAGGCTGTGCATGGCGATGCTGACGGCACCGAGACCTATGAGATCGAGCTCGCTGACGGGCGCTGGCTGCACTATTCCGAACGCGCCACCGCCGATGGCGGCCTGGTCAGCGTCGGCGCCGACATCACCGATCTGAAGCACCATGAAGCGGCGCTGACGGAAAACGAATCCCAGTTGCGCAAGACCGTCGAGGACGTCAAACGCAGCCAGGCCCGCATCGCCGATCTGGCGAAGAAATACGAAGAAGAGAAGATCCGCGCCGAGGAAGCCAATCGCTCGAAGAGCGAATTCCTCGCCAATATGAGCCACGAACTGCGCACGCCGCTCAACGCGATCAACGGGTTCTCCGAAATCATGTTGCGCGAAATGTTCGGTCCGATCGGCGACAAACGCTATGTCGGCTATATGAAGGACATTCTCGGTTCGGGTCAGCATCTGCTCGAATTGATCAATGACATCCTCGACATGTCGAAGATCGAAGCCGGCAAGATGCAGCTGCAGACCGAGCCGACCGATGCTGCCGATCTGGTCGAGCAATGCGTCCGTATCGTGCGTGGCCGCGCCGAGGAAAAGCAACTTCGCCTGCATGCCGATGTGTCGGATCTGCCCGAGATCGAAGTCGATCCGCGCGCCTTCAAACAGGTCATGATCAATCTGGTTTCGAACGCCGTGAAGTTCACCCCCGAAGGCGGGCGCGTCACCATTCGCGGCTTCATGTCGGGGCTTGGCGTGGCCTTCCAGGTCTCCGATACCGGCATCGGCATTGCGGCCGACGATCTGCCGCGACTGGGCCGTCCGTTCGAACAGATTGAAAGCCAGCATTCCAAGAGCCATCAGGGTTCCGGCCTTGGGTTGGCGCTGTCGAAATCCCTGATCGAACTGCATGGCGGCACACTGTCGATCGACTCGCAACTTGGCGAGGGCACAACGGTCAGCTTCGTTCTGCCGATCAGCCAGGATCAACCGATCCAGTCCGAGCCCGAACCCGCCCTTCAGAGCCTCAGCTCGCTGGACGATGAGCATGCCTTCGCCGATTCCGACGATGAATTCGTCGACGAAGCGCCTCTGCCGCGGCAGTCGGCCGGCGAATAGGTTGCGACCGCAATGCGGTCGTCCTGAACGCGCACCGGCTTGTGGCCCACGCCATCAATTTCAGACTTGGAGAAGTCTTCCCGCGTCAGGGGCGGTCTGGTCCTTCGCGCGGCCCGTCAGGCGGTCCTTCACCCGGACCATGGTGTGGCCCGCCGTCGCGCCGCCGGTAATCCGGTGAACGCCGTCTCTCGAACGCGTGATGGCGCCCGGCTTCCAGCGCTGCCGCGCGGGTCTCAGCGTCGAGTCCGGCGAGGATTTCGATCAGTGCCGTTTCCATCTGTGTCTCGACACCGAGGCGAAAATCGCGGACCCGCTCGAGGGCAGCCTGCGCGGCTTCCGGATCGAAAGGATCGGCCGCCAGGATTTCGTCAGCCTGCCGGCGGGTCTCGAAAATCTCGCGCCCTCTTTCGCGCATCGTTTCCATATGCTCGTGCAGGCGCTGCTCGGCGAGTTCACGTTCGGCCTCGGGCAGTGCGGCGAGGAAAGCACGGACATCGAAGCGGCTCGAGGCCGGTCCTTCGCGCGGTGGGCCCGAATCCGGACCTCGATCATGGCCGGCGCGCCAGGATGGGCCATCTGCACTTCGGTGGATCACAAAACCGATCAGCGCGCCGTTGACGAGCACGGAAACCAGCAGAGCTGCCATCCAGGGTGTGGGCGATCTCATGCGTCTCCTCCCAGCCAATCCACCCAGTCCTGGTCAAGACCGGTAAAGGCATCGGCATAATATGTCTCGACCTCATCGGCCGGCGTCATCAGGGCGCCGCTGGAAAATCCAAGCATGACACCAAAAATGAGCGCGGCGGCGGCAGCAGCGGCAGGCGCGCGCCAATTCCAGACCGGGATGTGTTCCAGATGGCGCAGGATGCGGCGTTCGAGCAATTCGCCCGACTGGCGCTCGCCACGCCCCAACAGATCGTCCAGCCCGGCCTCGAGCGCCAGAGCCGGCGCGAGGCGTGCACGATTGGCAGCGGCAAACGCCTGCGCCTGTGCCCGCTCGGCAGCTGGCCAGCGTTCAGGATTGGCGCCGTAAGCGCTCAAGATCTGATAAAATCGTTCTTCGGTCATGGTTCTGTACCTGTTTGCGATGCCGCGGCCCCTCGATAGCCCGACATCAATTCCGCAGCCTCACCGATCAAGATCGATCGCAGATTGCGCCGTCCCCGCGCCAGCAGGGATTCGAGGGCATCGACACTGACCGACAGGATGTCCGCCGCGTCGATATTGCTCATTTCCTGGAAATGCACGAGTTCCATCGCCTGACGCTGCCGCTCCGGCAGTTGGGCCATGGCCTCGGAAATCCTGTCTTCCGTTTCCGCCCGCACCAGGACGCTTTCCTGATCCGGAGTTGGATCGCGCCGGTCGGGCAGGATCTCCGGCAGGACTTCGCGCTTTTTGCGGCGGTAGTCATGGCAGAGATTGATGGCGATCCGGCTCATCCAGGTCGAGACCTGGGCACGGCCCGGTTCCCAACGCGCTGCCGCTTTCCACACCCGGATAAACGTCTCCTGGGCGATGTCCTCCGCGGCGGCGGCATCATTGAGCATGCGATGCGCCAGACCGACAATGCGCGGCAGACGCCTTTGCATCAATAGCCGGGCGGCGGCACGGTCGCCATCGGCGATCCGTACCATGAGGGCCTCATCGGTCTCTCCACCCGTCATGTGTGTCGCCATGTTGCGGGTGCGGAAGGCCGTCGGATCATTGCTGATCCGAACCACATTTGCCATTCCGCGCCCGTCAAACATGGCAAAGACACTAGTTACGCCACCAGCGACGGCGATCATGCCGCTGCTCGACTGACGCGTCCAGTTCTTCCGGCGTAATCACGCCATCGCTGTTCTGGTCAAGCCGGGCAAAACCGGGATGCTCGACACCGAGGAATTCGGCGCGGGAGATCCGGTTATCGCCATCGGTATCGGCACCGCGCAGGCCGCGCTCACCGCGTTCGCCGCGTTCACCATCCGGACCGCCACGCTCACCACCCCCACGGCGGTGTTCACGGCGACCTTCACCTTCCGGCCGGTCGGCGCGGTCAGGATCGGCTTCATGCATCGCCCGCATGCGCTGGCGCATTGGCGACTGGTCGGCCTCGTCGAGATAGCCATCGCCATTGCGATCCATCCAGGCAAACATCTCGGCCTGGAGCGCGTCAACTTCGGCGCGCGTGATCGAATTATCGCCATTGGCATCGGCAGCGCGCAGCATCATGCCGTGCTCCATGCCACCACGGCCTGGACCGCTACGGTCATGGCCGTCATGGCCGCGGCCTGGTTGCGCCTGGGCTGCGGTACCGGCCAGCATCATGGCCGAGCCGGCCAGCAGTGTGATGAGTGTTGATTTTTTCATCGGTATATTCCTGTTTGTCAGCGTCCTCGCTTGCCCCTTCAACGGCGTGGCGCGGCAATTCCGTCGCGCGCCTGTCAGCTGGCAGGCAGATAACGATTGAACAGGGCCCTCACCTTCAGGCAGCGTACATCGAGCCTTGCCCGCACCTCGTCGAGATCCTCCACCCCGGCCAGCGAGGCCAGCAGTTTCGTGAAGCCCGAACTCGCGCCCTCCGGATCGAAGCCCGTGCCGTGTGCCGCGCGCAATAATTGCGCGATGTTGAGATAGAGGTGGACGCTCTCGGTGAGAAAGGCGGCATCACTTGGCGTGACGGCCCCGGCCTGCGCCAGCGCCGCAAACGCCGAAGTCGTGGAATTGCGGACCGGAAGACCGGCGCGCGCCGTGACGAGCTGGAGGATCTGGGCGATGAATTCAATATCCTGCAGCCCGCCGATGCGGGCCTTGATATCCCATTCCGTGCGCGCCGGCTTGGCCGCTTCGAGCCGTTCGCGCATGGCGCGGGCATCGCTCAGCAAGGTCTCGCTCGGACGCAATTTGCACAGCGCCGCCTCGATCGCCGCCATCACCGCATCACCGGCCTCGACATCGCCAGCAATAGCTCGCGCCCGCGTCAGGGCCATCAATTCCCAGGTCCAGGCCTCGTCGAAATAATACTGCCCGAACCGCGCCAGACGCACCGCCACCGGCCCCGCCTTGCCCGAGGGGCGCAATTGCATGTCGACCTCATAGAGTTCGCCCTCCTCGGTCGGAGCGGACAGGGCGCTGATCAGGCGCTGGGCGAAGCGGGAGAACCAGGTCTGGGCCCCTTCCTCGCCCTCATAGACAATCATCAGGTCGAGGTCGGAATCGGCCGACAGCTCGCGCCCGCCAAGCTTGCCCATGCCGAGCACCGCATAGCGGCCCGGCATGGTGCCAAAGCGGCGCTCGGTCTCACGCTCGGCCGCCTGCGCCATGCACTCCACCGCCGCATCGGCAATTGAGGAATAGGCGGCGCCGGCGGTTTGAGCATCGGCAGCGCCGCGCAGGATCTGGGTGCCAACGCGGAAGCGCTCCTCACGCACCAGGCGCCGGGCGGCATTGAGCGCATCCTCATAGCTGGTGCTGTCCGGGATCAGGCTGGTGAGCCGGTTGCGGAAATCATCCGGCGGGTCCTGGGTCAATGGCACGGAAAAGCGGCTGTCGAGCATCACATCGAGCATGTTGGGGCGCCGGGCGAGATCGGTGGCCATGCGCGGCGCAATAGTGAGGATCGAGATCAGATCGGCAGCCAGACCCGGCTCATTCATAAGCAGGGAGAGCGGCTGCACGCCCATTGGCAAATTCTCGTAGAAGGCCGCAAAGCGGATGAAGGCCGCGTCGGGCTCGCCGGTTGCGGCCATGATATCGACCAGGCGCGGCGCGATCTGCGCCAGCAGGGTGCGTGCGCGCGGTGTGCGGGTTGCGCGAACCTTGCCGCCGGCCCAGCCATTGAGCCGCTTCCATACCTGTTCGGCGTGCTGAAATCCGAGCTTTTCCAGGGTCGCCAGCGTGTCGGGAGTGGGCTCGACGCCAGTCAGGATCAACGTGCCCGCTTGAGATGACAGGGAGGCGTCATCCTCGAACTGATCGGAGAAATGACCATGGACGCGGCGCAGCAGGGCCTCCACCACAGCGTCGAACTCGGCAAGGTCGGCATAGCCCGCCATCATCGCCACCGCCAGCCGGTCGGCATCGCGCAGAGGCAGGGTCTGACTGGGCTCGTCCTGGCGCATCTGGATGCGATGCTCCCAGGCCCGCAGGCTGCGATAATCCTCGCTCAGGGACCGCACAGCCGGGGCGTCAACCACGCCGCGCGCCTCAAGTGCCGCCAGGGCTTTCAGGGTCGAGGAGACCCGTACGCTGGGATCGCGGCCACCGAACACCAATTGCGGCACTTGCGCGAAAAATTCAATTTCCCGAATCCCGCCGCGCCCGAGTTTGAGATCATGACCGGCCGGCTGGATTTCACCGCGACGCCCAACGGTCTGGATCTGGCGCGCAAGGCCGCGAATATCGTCAATCGCGGCAAAATCCAGCGCCCGCCGCCAGATGAAGGGCTGCATCCTGTCGAGATAGGTGCGGGCAGCGCCGGCATGGCCGGCGCAATAGCGCGCCTTGATCCAGGCCGCACGCTCCCAGGTCTGGCCGAAGGATTCGTAGTAATTCAGCGCCGCATCGGTGGAGATCACCACCGGTGTCGAGCCTGGATCGGGTCGCAGGCGCAAATCAGTGCGGAAGACATAACCGTCGGCCGTCGTTTCCTGCAGGCTGCGCACGATCGCCTGGATCAGGCGCGGCAGGCGCTTGCGCGGCTCTTCCGCAGGCGGAAGCCGCAGGACTTCGGGGTCGAACAGCGCCACCAGATCAATATCGGAGGAGTAGTTCAACTCACCCGTTCCCATCTTGCCGAGGGCAAACACGAACAGGCCCGGCAGAGGATTGGCGGGATCGGCGACGGGAAAGGCCTTGCCCTCAGCCGCGGCGAAACGCACATGCGCCAGCACAGCCGCCCGCACCGCCGCATCGGCAAACGCGGTCACGGCACCGGTCACTTCGGCCACACCCCAGCGCCCGGCCAGATCGGCCAGCGCGACGAGAAGATGCATGTCGGCCTTGGCCCGGCGCAGGGCGGCGTCGAGGCTGGCAATATCGGGGGCCGCTTCACCGGCTTCGACGAGATGGGCGATCGCACGTTCAAGGCAGGCCGCAGCGGGCTCGCGGGCACAGAGTGCCAGCCCATCGGGCCGGCGCTGGGCGAGCCGGCCCAGATAGGGCGCAGCGGAAAATACGCTGTCGAGAAACGGCCAGGCTTCGCCGATCACGGCCTGTACCGCTTGCGGCAGGCTCGCGAGCAGATGCGCGCACTGGTCCGGCGCAGCGCCCGGCAAGGGGCGCAGATCGGATGCGAGCAAGGGCGAGGTCAGGATTTCAGACATGGGCTCAAACTGGCGTGATTGCCGGACTGTGGAAAGCCCTATGCCTTGCCGGGTTTCGGCGCGACCGGAAAGCTGAGCGATGCCCGCAGGCCCGGCCCATGACCGCCCTCAACGACGCCCGGCCCCTCCTCGATCAGGAATTTGCCATTATGGATGTCGGCGATCGCCAGCACGAGGGACAGGCCGAGCCCCGATCCGGGCAAGGTGCGCGAATTGTCGAGCCTCACGAAGCGCTGGGTGACGCGTTCGCGATCGGCAGCCGGGACACCGGGACCGGTATCGGTGACGGAGAACTCGATACGTCCCTCGGCCGTCTGGCGCAGCCTGAGCGCGACCGCGCCGCCACCGGGTGTATATTTGACGGCATTGTCGAGCAGATTGGCCAGCGCTTGCGAGAGCAGTCCGCGATCGCCCAGCATGGTCAGCCCCTGCTGGACCTCGCTGTCGAAGGACAGATCCTCATCCTCGCAGACCGGCTGATACAGCTCGGCCAGATCGGTCGCGATATCGGCCGGATCGAGCTGCACCATAGCGCTGCGGCTCTCGCCCGCCTCCAGCCGCGACAGGGAGAGGATGGCGTTGAAGATGCCGAGCAATTCATCGGTATCGGCAACGGCACGTTCGAGCGCCTGTTCGCGCGCTTCGATATCGCCCTCATCGCGCAGGGCTTCTTCGAGCCGGTTGCGCATACGCGTCAGCGGCGTGCGCAGGTCATGGGCGATACTGTCGCCGCTATGGCGCATGCGGTGCATCAGCGCCTCGACCCGGTCGAGCATGGAGTTGAAATTTTCCGAGAGTTCGTCGAGCTCATCGCCGGTGAAATTGCGCGGTGCCCGGCGTTTGAGATCGCCGGCCTTGACGCTGCGCGCCACCGTATTGATCCCGTCCAGACGGCGCACAAAGCGCCGGCTGACGAAAATGCCAGCCGCGACACCGAGCGCCAGGGCCAGCGCCGATGCTGCCAGGATGGTGTTGAGCATGCGCCGTACGAGACGGTTTTCCTCGTCGACATCGAGGCCGACAAACAGGCGATAATCACTGGGCAGGTCGATGATGCGCCCGCGCCCGGCGCGGTCATCCTTTTCCGTCTCGGTCGTGCCGCCGGCCGGAGGACGCCGATAGGTGAATTGCAGCCGTCCCTCATCATCAGCCTGCACTTCGGGCAGGCCGGAGAGATTGCCCGAAAGGGCCCGCCCGGACGGGTGCACCAGCAGATAGAGATAATCGGCACCGCCGCCGACGGTGCGTTGCAGGATATAGCGGTTGATGTCGCGAATGCCGCCGGCCTCGAAGCGCTCCTGCAGCGCCACGACCTCCTCATTGATGGACTCGTCAGCCCGACGCATCATCATCCCCGCCGACGCCACATAGACGAAAGCGAGGATGACGAAGCTGGAGAGGGCGAACAGGCCAGCCGACAGGAGGGTCTGCCGGAAGGCCGTCGTTCTCAGAAATGCGGCGCCGCGATTATTCACGGGCGGTCAGGCCTGCAGGCGATAGCCGGCTCCGCGCACCGTGTGCAGCAAGGCACGCGGGAAGGGCTTGTCGATTTTCGAACGCAGGCGGGAAATATGGACATCGATCACATTGGTCTGGGGGTCGAAGTGATAATCCCATACCTTCTCCAGCAACATGGTCCGTGTCACCACCTGGCCGGAATGTTTCATCAGGAATTCCAGCAGGCGGAATTCGCGTGGCTGCAGCAGGATTTCCTCGTCGCTGCGCACAACCTTGCGCGCCAGCAGATCCATTTCCAGATCACCGACCACCAGCCGGGTCTTGACGGCATCGGGATCACGCCGGCGAGCCAGGGCTTCGACGCGAGCCAGAAGCTCGGCGAAGGCATAGGGTTTGACGAGATAATCATCGCCGCCGGCCTTCAGCCCCTCGACGCGGTCATCGACCTCGCCGAGGGCTGAGAGGATCAGCACCGGGGTGCGGATATTATCGCCGCGCAGCGCGGCAACCATGGTCAGACCATCCATGCGCGGCATCATCCGGTCGACAACGAGCACGTCATATTCGGCGGCGCGGGCCATTTCCAGACCCTCTTCGCCATCGGGAGCATGATCGGCCACATGGCCGGATTCCCGAAGGCCCTTGCGGATGTAATTCGCCGCTTCGCGGTCGTCTTCGACGATCAGAATGCGCATGTCACTATCCTTCCGACTATTCGGCTTCGCCGAGCTGGAGCGCGATATAACGCTGCCCGCCCTGGGTCTCGACCAGAAGTAGAATGGCGCTTCGATTGCTCGAGCGCGCCTCGTTGATGGCAGCACGCAAGGCATCGGTGGAGCCAACCGAGCGGCCACCGGCCTCAAGAATGATATCGCCGCGCGACAGACCCTTGCGGACGGCTTCGCCAGCCGGCTCCAGGGTCTCGATCATCAAACCGGCCGTGCCCATCGGCAGGCCACGCGCTTCGCGAACCTCGTCGGTGACAGGGGTCAGGCTCATGCCGAAAATAGCGACACTGCCCTCGGCCTGCTCGCGGCTCGGCAATTGGGCCAGCGCCGTGTCGTCGGGCCGTTCGCCCAGTTCGACACGCAGGGTGCGCTCACTGCCATCACGCAGAATGCGAAAACGCACATCGGTGCCGACGGTGAGATCGCCAATGCGGCGGGTCAGATCGCGTGAATTCTCGACGGTTTGGCCATTGATCGCCAACACCACATCTTCGCGTTCAAACCCGGCCTGGTCGGCGGGGCCGCCTGCGACGACAGAGCTGATGATCGCACCGGAGGAGGCTTCAAGTCCCAGTGCGCCGGCAATATCCTCGGTCACATTCTGGATGCCGACACCGAGCCAGCCACGTGAGACATGACCGGTCTCGCGCAGGGAGGCGACAACGCGTGCCGCGACGTCGGAAGGAATGGCAAAACCGATCCCGACACTGCCGCCTGTTGGCGAGAAGATCTGAGAATTGACGCCGACCACCTTGCCATCAAGGCTGAAGGTTGGTCCGCCGGAATTGCCGCGATTGATCGGGGCATCGATCTGGAGGAAATCATTATAGGTCGAATTGCCGATCTCGCGGCCGGTTGCCGAGATGATGCCGGCCGTTGCCGTGCCGCCAAGCCCGAAGGGATTGCCGACTGCCACGACCCAGTCACCGACGCGATAATGGGGCTGATCCTCGAGGGTCACGAAGGGGAAGCTGATATCCTCATCGACCTTGAGCAGGGCCAGATCGGTCTGCGGGTCGAGGCCGATCACGCGTGCCGGATAGGTCTCGCCGCCGGCTGTGCCGATCGTGATCTCGGTCGCGCCGTCGACGACGTGATTATTGGTGACCAGATAGCCATCAGCGGAGATGAAGAAGCCCGAACCAAGCGATTGGCGCGGCTGCGCTGGTTGCGGTGCGGCACGGCCGCCGAACTGGCGCTCCAGCCATTCGCGCATTTGCGGCGGCATGTTTTCCATATCGGCGCCGGGAGCAGCCTGGTCCGGCATCGAGCTGGCCTGGATCGTCACGACGGCGGGGCTGACATGTTCGATCAGGTCAGCAAAGGACATCGGTGCGCCGGCCGGGATGGCGGCAGCAAACGCGGGTTCGGAAATTTCCTGCATGGCGTAGGCCGGGGCCACGCTGCGGTCGAGCAGCGCGCCGGCGGCTATCGCGGCAAGGACCAGAACGGATACGCCGCCGAGACGGCGAATTTTGGAAACTGACAACATGGGTAAGACAGACCTTTCTTGTTCGAGCCGGGGCCAGATTAGGCAGGGCCAAGCTATCGGCCTCCTGTCCCAAACATTACAATAACATTACAATCGGTAACTAACCCGTCATGTTTCAGCCGGGCTGGTGTCTTCCCGCGTCTGCACCAGCACGGGTCCGTGCAGCGTGCGGTGGACCGGGCATTTATCGGCAATTTCCAGCAGGCGCTGGCGCTGGTCGGCATCGAGATCGCCCTCGAGACGAATCGCGCGGTCGAAAATATCGATCTTGCCCTCATGCCCCTCGGCCTCGCCCTTGTGATGACGGACCGTGACGGTAACGCGGTCCAGCGGCAGGGATTTGCGCGTCGCATACATGCGCAGCGTGATCGAGGTGCAGCTGCCCAGGGCCGCATTGAGGAAGCCATAGGGTGACGGGCCCCGATCGGTGCCGCCCAGATCCACCGGCTCGTCCGCCATCATGAGATGAGCGCCAGCCACGACATGGTTCGCATAGCCACCCTGCCCGGCCTCACGGACCACAACCCCGCCCTCGGCGTCCGGTGCCGGCGGCGTCGCGCGCAGGTCTTCACCGATATAGCGCTGCGCCCAGGCAGCGATCACATCGGCCGCGTGCAAGGCGTCGGCGGGATCGGAGAGCAGGTGATCGGCACCGTCGAGATCGAGATAGCTGCGCGAATGCCGCGCCGCCATGAACAGGTGTGTCGCATTCTCGACGCCGACGACATTATCGGTCGGTGAATGCGCAATCAGCAGGGCCGGCTTGAGCGCCGCGACCGCGTCTTCCAGCGTGTGGCCTTCAAGATCATCGAGGAATTGCTTGCGGATGCAGAAGGGGCGGCCGCCCAGCATCACCTTGGCTTCGCCCTGACTCTCGATCTCGGCAATGTCTGGATGGAAGGCATGGCGCACATGCGAGGCATCGGCCGGCGCCGCCAGCGTCGCAATCGCGCGCACGGAAGGCAATTGCGCCGCCGCTGCGAGCACCGCCGCGCCGCCGAGGCTGTGGCCGACCATCAGGGCGGGCGCCTGGTATTTGGCGGCGAGAAACTCGCCAGCTTTCACCAGGTCCTGGATGTTGGAAGAGAAATTGGTATTGGCGAAATCGCCCTCGGACTGACCCAGTCCGGTGAAGTCGAAGCGCAGCACGGCAAAACCCGCCTGCGCCAGCCGTCGCGAAATCCGGCTGGCAGCGTGGATATCCTTGGAACAGGAAAAGCAGTGGGCGAACAGGGCGAAGGCGCGCGCCCGGCCGTCGGGAAGCTCGAGCCTCGCAGCAAGCGTTTCGCCCAAGGCACCGGTAAATTCTACGCGTTCGGAACTGGCCATAAATATCTCCCTGTCTCGCACACAGAGATAGGGGCGGCCGGCGCTCGCGCCAATGCTATTGTGGTGTCGGCTCAGTCACGTCTGCTTGATCCGGCGCCTGCTCCGCCTCATCGCCCTGCCAGACACCCGCCTCGCGCAGGGCTTCGGCGACTTCCGGCGGCATATAGTTCTCATCATGCTTGGCCAGAACGGTTTCCGCCTGGAACACACCGTCATCACGGAAGCGCCCCTCGACGATCACGCCCTGCCCCTCGCGGAACAGGTCGGGCAGGATCCCGACATAGGCGACGATCACGTTCTCGACCCGGTCAGTGATCACGAACACGACGCCATCGCCCGCGCCGGGGCCGTCGATCGAATCTTCCAGCACCAGCCCGCCGACGCGGACGCGTTCGCCGGTGCCCGGATGCTCGGCCGCGATCTCGCTCGGGCTGTAGAAGAACACCACGGCATCGCGCAGGGCGAACAGCGCCAGCGCAACGGCAGCTGCCAGAATGATGGCGGCGACGGCGATGGTCGCGAGACGGCGATTGCGATGACGCATCAGGTCGAACTCCGGTGGCGAAAGACGAGAGAGAGATTATTGGCCGGCATTTGATGACGTTCCGGCTTTGCCCAGCCCGCAGTCGCGAACAGGGCTTCAACATCGGAGCGCCCGCGCACGCCCCATTGCGGATTGCGCGATTTGAGCGAACGGTCGAATTCGAGATTGGACGGCGCCGTCGCCTCGCCTTCCAGATACGGCCCGTAGAGATAGATCAGACCGCCGGGTTCGAGACAGGTCGCGCTGGCGGCAGCAATCGCCTCGGCGACGGCCCAGGGTGCGATATGGATCACGTTGAGGCAAACCAGCGCATCAAACCGGCCCAGTGCGGCATCCCAGCCAGCGCGGGTCAGATCGAGATCGAGGGCGGGGAGCATGTTGGGCGCTGCCTCGGCGGCCCAGGCATTCTGGCTGGCGCGTGAGCGCGCATCGGGATCGCTCGGCTGCCACACGATGTCCGGGCGGCGCGTGCACACCGCCACGGCATGCTCGCCGGTACCCGACCCGAATTCCAGAACACGCGCGCCCTGCGGCAACACAGCGGCCAGCAAATCGCCGATGGCATCGCGATTGCGCGCAGCACTCGGCGAAAACAGCCGGGCGGCGTCAGCCTGGCGCTGTTCGAGCGCAATCTCGGTGGTCGGGGTCTTGGTCATGGGGGCGAATTAGGCGTGACCGGCGGTGATGGCAAGTCCGGGCCGCGTGGCAGGACGCTATGCCGCGGCGGCGATACCACGACGGCGCAGCAGGCCAGCCGCTTCGGTACTGCCGGCAGCCTCGAGCAGATCGGCGACGATGGCCAGCCCCTCTTCAGCGCTGAGCCGGCTTGCGCCTTCGCTGTTTGCGACGAGATCAACCAGCATCTTGCCGGCTTCCTGCATGCGATTTTCCGCCTGTTCGTAAATACGTTTCTGGCAGCTGGCGACAGCAGCGGCATTGGCGTGGTCGCGGGCCCGGTGCAGGAAGTGCAACAGGCCGATGGCGCGTTCGACCGCAGGTGTCGGCGGCAAATGCCCCGGGATTATCCGACCGCTCTTGCCGCGCCGCGGCTCGGGCAGTCCGGCATCCAGTGCGATGGGCACCTTCTCCATCACCTTTTCGATATGGGCCGAGGCTTCGGCGCGCAGTGCGAACAGGGAGCGACCCCAGCGGCCATCCTTGCGGATACCGAATTCCTGAACCATGCCCGTGGAGTATCCGACATAGCGCTCGAATACCTGGATGTAGGCTTCCGCCTCTTCCATATTGACCGGCGATTGCTTCAGCTTCGCGGCGAAATACCCGGTATCGGCCAACACGGTGTCGCCGATCGCGGCCAGTTCGGTCTTGGAGACGACGAGATCATCGCCGCGACGTCCAATCTTTTCGACAACACGGAAGATCTGCCAGGGCGATGTCAGCCGCCCCATGACCAGCAGGAGAATCCAGACGGCGGATTCCGGCGCCTCTTCCAACAGGGCCTCGTGCTGGGCCCGCAATTCCTCGCACATCTCCGGATCGAGATCCTCGATCACGGCAGGGTATTTTGCCATGGCGGCATCGATCAGCTCGCTCGACTGCAGCAAGACGATGGCATCGAACAACATGGACCGGCAATCGGGCCCGAAGCGCTTGTCCAGCGCCACCTGGTCTTTGGGGAGAAGATCCGCCGACGTCACCGCAGCGGCCAGGGCTTCACCGGCCTCGCGGCGAAATTCATACCAGACCGGATCATTGCCGGGCTTGCGGCATTTGCGCGCCTGCTCGACCAATTCCTTGGCAATATGACGGCCAAGCCAGCCCCATATCTTGCTGATGTCGTCCGGGCTGAAGCGGTATTTTGAGGGCTGCACGGTTTCCGGTTCGGCCGTCAGGGGCTGCAGCGGGGCGAACAGATAGGCCTTGGCCAGATCGCCGGCCGCCTCACCCATCGCCGCCTCAAGCTCGTCGAACACGGCCAGCAAGGATTGCGCACTCGCATCCTCGGCGGCCGCCGCCTGGGCCGAGCCGTACAACGTTGTGCGCATGCCCGGGGGCATGCTGCGCCAAAGCGTTTCCAGCTTGGCTCGTTGACTCGGTGATAGGTTTGCCATCGGTGAATACTGACCATGTTCAATTGGCTCAAGTATTCAACAGTTCTGGTTAACGGCGCTTTAGCGTGCCGTGGCTGGCAAAATCAGGCGCACACACAGCCCGCCAAGACCGGAGCGAGAGAGAATAACCTCGCCATCATAAGCCTTTGCGAGATCGGATACGATCGCCAGGCCAAGACCGGAACCAGGTGCTTTTTCATCAAGCCTCACCCCACGTTGCAGCGCTGCCTCGCAACCGGCCTGATCAAGACCCGGGCCGTCATCCTCAATCAGCAGTTCGAGGCCCCGTTCCGAGGCATGGCGCGCCGTGACGAGAACGCGTGAAGCCGCCCACTTGCCGGCATTGTCCATCAGATTGCCGACCATTTCCTCCAGGTCCTGGCGCTCACCGCGGAAATAAAGACCACCTTCAAGTTCGGCATCAATAGTAATCCCGCGCCGGGCGTAAATCTTGGTCAAAGTACGAGCAAGGTCACTGACAGTGGATTCCACCTCTGTACGGGCACCAATCGCCTTGGCATGGGCTGCCGCACGGGCGCGCCGCAAGTGATGATCGACCTGTTCGGCCATGATCGCGGTCTGCCGGCCGACGAGATCCCCGAACCCGCCACCGGCTTCGCGCGCCTCATTGGTCAGCACGGCGATCGGGGTTTTCAGCGCGTGCGCCAGATTGCCGACATGAGTACGCGAGCGTTCAACCAGTTCGCGGGAATGATCGAGCATGGCGTTGAGCTCATCGGCCAGTGGCTGCAGCTCGACGGGGAATTGGCCATCGACCCGCTCGCTGCGCCCTTCACGGACATCGGCGACGTTATTGCGCATGCGCAAGACTGGCGCCAACCCGATCCGGACCTGGAAGAAAACGCCTGCGGCAATGGCGGCGGCAAAGCCCAGCAGCAAAACCGCAGAGGTGATGGCAAAATTGCGCACATCACGATCGGCCGGCCGGCGGTCTTCACCGGCCATCATGATCACGGGATATTCGCGGTCTGGCAGCAGGACGGCCTGGGCGACAACGCGCAGGGGCTCACCACTCGGGCCCTTGGCCCGGCCGGTGACGATTTGTCCAGGCGTGGCTCCGGCGCGATTGCGCAAGCCCTGGGAGGCGGCGAGCGTCTCGTCCCACAAGGAGCGCGAGACGAGCAATATACTTTCCTCGCCGCTCGGGGCCGCATCGACAATTTGCCAGTAACGGCCGGAAAACACACGGCCATAGGCCGGATCCGAGGGGCGGCGCGCCAGCGCCACCTCACCGGCGGCGTCGGTTTCCGCTGCCGCGACGAGCGCGCCGACAATACTGGTCAGCCGGTCATCGAGCGTGCGGATGACCGAGCGTTGATACAGCGTGCTCAGGGCAATAGCGCCGACCAGCAATAGCGCCAGCGCCCATGCGGCAGCGCCTGCGAACAGGCGAAAGGCAAGGGAGCCGCGCGCGGTCACGAGACGGGCGGTGACACCGGTTCGACCAGGCGATAACCAAGGCCGCGAACCGTTTCGATCCGGTCTTGCCCGATCTTCTTGCGCAAGCGGCCGACGAAGACTTCGATCGTATTGCTGTCGCGGTCGAAATCCTGGTCATAGATATGCTCGACCAGTTCGGTGCGCGAGATCACGCGGTCCTGATGGTGGGCGAGATAGCTCAGCATGCGGAATTCATGCGAGGTCACCTTCACCGGGCTGCCTTCGATAAAGACCCGCGCACCGCGCGTATCGATCGACAGGCCACCACATTCGATGGTCGAGGTCGAGTGACCGGCGGCACGCCGGGTCAGGGCGCGCAGGCGGGCCAGCAATTCTTCGGTATGGAAAGGCTTGGTCAGATAATCATCCGCCCCGGCATCGAAGCCGGCGACTTTTTCGCTCCAGCGATCACGCGCCGTCAGGATCAGGACCGGGAAATCGCGGCCACCATTGCGCCAGCGCTCCAGAACACTCACACCGTCCAGCTTGGGCAGGCCGAGATCGAGCACCACGACGTCATAGGGTTCGGTGTCGCCGAGGAAATGACCGTCCTCACCATCAAGGGCGGTATCGACGGCATAACCGGTATCCTCGAGAGCCCGGCAGAGCTGGCGATTGAGATCCGGATCGTCTTCAATAATCAGAGCGCGCATGATTTTTCCTATCGTTCCGACAGTATATTACCCGTACGGGCATCTGCCACCACATCAATCCGGCGGCCGTCGGCGGTGAGTATCTTGACGATGTAGCGCGGCTCGGCGTCGCCCACGAGTTCTGCATCAAGCACTTCCGCGTCGGGATAAAGCCGCCGCACTTCACCGATTACACGGATCGCTGGCGTCAGATTGCCCTGCTCGCGCTGGACGCGGGCCTCGCCCGGCGTATAGCGGTCGCGCAGGTCACGGCCCTGGCTTGATTCCAGTGCCGCTGCTTCAGCGTGCGTTACAGCCGGGACGCCGAGGGCGGTGAAGGCTGCAGCAATTATGATCAGTGTTCTCAACATGGCACTCTATGTGACGCAGCCGCCCTGAACCCGGGCTGAACGACTGCCTTATCCTGCGCTCATCTTCAAACTAGAGGCCCGTGCGGGGATCATAGCCTGATGCCGGCGTCCAGGTCTGCAAAAACGTACGCAGCGCCTCATCCTGCGAGGGCAGCGCGACAACCAGCCTGACGATCTGATCGCCACGCTTGCCCTTGCCACTCGCAAAACCCTTGCCACGCAAACGCAGAAGACTGCCACTGCTCGATCCCGGCGGCACTTGCAGATCTACGGGCCCGTCAATTGTCGGCACACGCACCTTGGCGCCGAGCACGGCTTCCTTCAGCGTCACCGGCAATTCGAGACGGACATCATCGCCGTCGCGCGAAAAATGCCGGTGATCGGCAATCCGGATTTCGATCAATGCATCGCCCGCCTGGCCGCCAACCGGCGAGGGGTCGCCCTGCCCGCGCAAACGCAGGACCTGACCGTCCGCGGCGCCCGAGGGCACAGCAACTTCAACCGCACGGCCGCCCGGAAGCGTCACCCGGTGCTTACCGCCACTGGCAGCGGCGAGAAAGTCGATCGTCAGAATCTGGCGCACATCAGCTCCCTTGCGTGGTGCCTCGCGGGTCTGGGCGGTGAAGAGGTCGGAGAAGATATCGTCAAAGCCGCGGCTGTTCTGCCGCGTCTGGCGAAAATTGAACGGTCCGCGCGCGCCCGCGCCCATGCCACCGCCCATGCCGTGGCCCGCACCCGGGCCGAAACCGGCGCGCTGGCCGGCATCATATTCGGCGCGTTTTTGCGGGTCAGACAGGAGTTTGAAAGCCTGGGAGACGCTCTTGAAACGCTCCTCGGCCGCCTTGTTGTCGGGATTGGCATCG
>TARA_R110000868_G_scaffold1146_4_pt1 | contig 37285 bp, 36 predicted proteins | sample TARA_R110000868 | Tara Oceans TARA_R110000868 (sample SAMEA4397489) | marine metagenome | biome: Polar Biome; feature: [SRF] surface water layer (ENVO:00010504); material: water (ENVO:00002006), including particulate matter (ENVO:01000060) such as... | depth 5 m | reverse complement strand
GCAGCATGATGGGGAGAACCGCATGTTTGCGAAGATTTACCAGCCGGCACGCAATGCGATGCAATCAGGCCGCGCTCTCTCCAAACACTGGTTGCTCGAATTCACCCCCGAAATGGCTGAACGTCCTGACCCTCTGATGGGCTGGACCTCGAGCACGGATATGCGGGCCCAGATTCGTCTGAGCTTTGACAGCCAGGAAGCCGCCGTCGCCTATGCCCGCCGCCAGGGCATCCCCTACCAGGTCACGACGCCGCACAAGGCCAAGCGTTACGTCAAATCCTATTCCGACAATTTCGCCACGGCCCGCAAACAGCCCTGGTCGCACTGAGGCCTGCCGTTAGCGTGCATGTTCCGCGTGAATAAAGGCGAGGGAACAGAGGGTTGCGAAGTCGGCGCGAGTTGCGGACCCGCCGCCCAGCCCGTATCAATGAGATCCAGGACCCCGTAGCTCAACTGGATAGAGCACCCGCCTTCTAAGCGGGATGTTGCGTGTTCGAGTCACGCCGGGGTCACCATTCTTCAGCGAGCAGGCTTAGCAGACCGCCGCAAAACCTTTCTCCAGATCCGCAATCAGATCCTCAGGCGCTTCCAATCCGCACGAGAAGCGAATCAGCGCGCCGTCATGCTTGTGGGCGGTCGCCGAGCGTTTGAGTTGCGGGTCGCAATGGATGGCGAGGCTTTCATAGCCGCCCCAGGAGAAGCCGAGGCCGAAAATATCCAGCGCATCGAGGAAGCGCTCGCTTCTCGCGACGTCCCAGCCGGGGAGTTCGATGGAGAACAAGCCGCAGCCACCGGTGAAATCGCGCTTGAAGATGGCGTGATCGGGATGGTCGCTGCGTACAGGGTGGCGGATGGCGCCGACTTCGGGACGCGCGGCGAGCCAGTCGGCGAGGATGAGGCTGGTCGCTTCGCTGCGCTGCATCCGTAGCGCCATGGTGCGAAAGCCGCGCAGGGCGAGATAGGCGTCATCGGGTGCGGTGTGGATGCCGAAGGCGCGTTCGGTGGTTTGCAGGCGCTGGGCCATGGCTTCATCACGAGCGACAACGGCGCCCATCAACAGATCGGAATGGCCGCCGACATATTTGGTCAGCGATTGGGCGGCGAGGTCGATGCCGAGGGCGAGCGGCTTCATCGTCAGTCCGGCCGACCAGGTATCGTCGATAATGGTGGTGACGCCCTTTTCTCGTGCGATCCCGGTGATCGCCGGGATATCCTGCAATTCCATCGTCAGGGAGCCGGGCGATTCCAACAGGATGGCCTGGGTATCTGATGTGATCAGATCGCCGATTTCGCGGCCCATACGCGGTTCGAAAAATGACGCCTTCACGCCAAAACGCGGCAATGTGTTGAGCAGGAAACTGCGCACCGGGCCGTAGATGCAATCGGCGGCGAGTACGGTGCCGCCAGCTTCAACTACCGTCATGATGGCGAGCGTATTGGCCAGCAGGCCGGATGAGGTGAGGGCACAGCCGACACCGCCCTGCAGTCCGCTCAGGGCTTCGCGCAGGGCGCTCTGGGTTTCCAGACCGACGCGGCCATAATGCGGCATGCCCGGCGGGAAATCATACAGCTGCGCCGCTGAGGGTGCGAGGATCGTCGAGCCACGCTCGACGCCGGGATTGACCAGGCCGCGGCTGTCATGGGGGCGTCCCAGACGCGTGAGCCGGGTCTCATCCTTCATCGTGGACGGCGCCCGCCGCCCTTGACGATCGGCGTATCGGTGCGTGAGCCCCATTCGGACCAGGAGCCGTCATAGACCGCCGAAGTCCGTCCGGCGCGTTCCAGCGCCAGAGCGACGATACAGGCGGTGACGCCCGAGCCGCAGCTGGCGATCACAGGCAGGTCCGGATCAAGGCCAATATCATAGGCAAGGTCCTCGTCGATCTCGAGCAGATTATTGTCGTCATCGAACAGGTTTTCGTAGGGCAGGCTGGTGGAGCCGGGGATATGGCCGCTGCGCATGCCGGCGCGGCGTTCCGGTTCCAGCCCGGCGAAACGGCTCAGTGAGCGCGCATCGAGAATCTGGTGCGAGGCATTGCGGCTGGCAATCTTGACGTCGGTGACGGTTGCGACGAGTTCGCGGCGATAGCTCGGCGTATAGACGCCCGGCTCTTCGGCCTCGGCGCCCGGCTGGTCCTCGACCGGACCGCCAGCGGCGATCCAGGCGGGCAGGCCGCCGGCCATGACCCGGACATTGTCGTGTCCCATTACCCGAAAGGTCCACCAGACGCGCGGAGCGCTGAACAGGCCGATCCGGTCATAGACGATCAGCTCGTTATCATTGCCGATGCCGAGGGTCTCGACATGGCGCGCGAAGACGTCCGGCTCCGGCAGCATGTGCGGCAGGGAGGAGCGCTTGTCCTTGACGGTATCGATATCGAAGGCGAGCGCGCCGGGGATAAACCCTTCGCTCTCAACCACGGGACCACCATCATAGGTCCAGCTGGCATCGATGAAGATCGTACCGGGCTGACCCAGGCGGGTCAGGGCTTCGGTGGCAGTCATAAGCGGGTCGGTCATGTGTGGAGCCATGTGGGCACTGTCAGCCCCTTTTCGTTTCGGAAATCCGGATTATAGAGCTTTGAGCGATATTATAGAGCTTTGGACGATAACGGGAACCTAGATTTCGCAATGCTGTCACACGGGCGCGGACCGGCGAGGCCGGACCAGGAGTGGCGGGACAATTCATTCATGGTGTCTGACCCTGGTTCTATCCGCTCCCGATGCACGTGGCCTGAAGTGCCGGGCCTTCAATTGCCATGTGATCCGGAAGAGCAGGGGCTGCGTATCCCCTGTATGAAATCGATCTTTGAAGCCGTCAGGATAGCAGGGTTTTGCGCTGCAATGCTCGTCGTCGACACAGGGTATGCAGCGAGCCTGCCCGAGCCGGCGGATATCCGTTTTCAGGTCTTGCGCAATGGAACACCATTCGGTGAGCATCGCGTCAGCTTCACGCGGTCGCCCTCCGGTGAGCTGCGTGTCGATACCGAGATCGAGCTGGCGGTGAGGTTCGGCCCGCTGACCGTGTTCCGCTATGAGCAGAGCGTGGCAGAGGCCTGGGATGGCGATGATTTGATCTCGCTGGCCGGTAGCACATTGCGAAATGGCCGCGAACACATAATCGCGCTTGGCCGCGACAGCGATTTTGCCCACCTGATTCCCTCAAGCCATTGGCGCGGCTATGAAGTGGGCACCGAGCAAATCCTCAATACGGAAACCGGCGAACCGATGGCCGTCACGATTGCAGACCTGGGTCGCCGTGAAATCATCACCAGCCGCGGTCTGATCGAGGCCCGCGGTGTCCGCATGACCGGAAGTCTGAGTGTTGATCTCTGGTATGACGCCGACGGCGAATGGATCGGGTGCGAGTTTGAGGTCGATGGACATTCGGTCCGTTACGTCTTGCTGTAAGCGGGCAGCCCGTCCGCAATTCCGGCTTTCATATCCTTATAGGCAGACAGGGCCGCATCGCGGCCAGTCGAGAGGTCACAGATCGGCGATGGATAGGTCCGCCCCGGTTTCAGCCCGGCGGTCTGGCATAGTCCCGCAGGCGCTTTCCAGGGTTGGTGGATCCATCGCGTTGGCAAATCAGCCAGTTCCGGCACCCATCGCCGCACATACTCGCCGTCCGGATCAAAGCGCTCGCCCTGGCGAACCGGGTTGAAGATCCGGAAATAGGGGGCGGCGTCGGCCCCAGAGCCGGCGACCCATTGCCAGCTGGCCGCATTCACAGCGCGATCGGCATCGACCAGCGTGTGTTCGAACCAGGCCATGCCCTCGCGCCAGTCGACGCGCAAATGCTTGACCAGGAAGGAGGCGCACACCATCCGCACCCGGTTATGCATCCAGCCCGTCGTCCATAATTGGCGCATGCCGGCATCAACCATTGGAATACCGGTCTGTCCACGCGTCCAGGCCTCGAAGCCAGGCGCGTCGCTGCGCCAGGGGAAGTGGTCGAAGCTGCGATTGAAATTGGCGGTTCTGAGATCATCGAAATGATGCAGCAGATAATAGGCAAATTCGCGCCAGCCGATTTCGGCCAGGAAGCGTTCGGCGGCCTGGAAGTTCGCGCCTGCGGCCAGCCGCGCCTGCACGCTGTGCCAGACCTGGCGTGGTGATATTTCTCCGAACCCCAGGTGGGGCGAGAGCATTGAGGTGCCGGGTCGGTCTGGCCGGTCACGGCCTTCGGCATAATCATCAAGCGCTGCACCGAGGAAGGCCTCCAGCCGTTGCGCTGCTCCGGCCTCGCCGGGCTGCCACCGGGCGGTAAACCCGGTTGCCCAATCCGGCGCGACCGGACGCAGGGCCCAGTCTTCCGGCTCTTCGCCCGCCGGCCGATCAGCCGCCATCGCCAATTTCTCCGGAACGGGCAGGCAGGGCCGGGGCGCGAGATCGCGCAGCGCGGCGCGCCAGAATGCGCCAAACACCTTGTATGGCGTGCCAGATCCTGTGAGCAGGGCGGCGGGATCGATCAGCGTGGTGGCGGCGAAAGCGTGGGTTTTTGTGCCCGCCGCCTGCAGCTTGGCTGCGATGGCGCGGTCGCGAGCATTGATGGCGGGCTCGCCAGAGCGATTCCAGAACACCTCCGCGACGCCATGCTGGCGCGCCAGCTGCGGGATCAGCTCAGCGGGATCACCGCGCCGCAAGCTGAGCTGGCCACCACGCGCTGCAATGTCGCGCGCCAGGCTGCTCAGCGACCCGTGCAGCCACCAGTCGGCGGCTTCCCCGGGCGCAGGGCCCAAGGCACGGCTGCGCTGATCGATGAAGACCAGGATCAGGGGCCGGCCGGTCGCGACTGCGGCGTGCAGGGCCGGGTTGTCGGCGAGGCGCAGGTCGCGGCGAAACCAGACGAGCGCGGCGCCGGTGGCGGAAATGGTTGCCATGAAAGCCCTCTGGACAGATAACGGGTTGAATTGGGTACGTGGCGCACCAGATATCGGATCAGTCACGCCTGCCAAAAATCACATCGGCCGGACAAGGGCCGTTGGAACACTTCAAGAGGAATTCTTCGTGAGCCAGCTCAATGCCGTCATCTCTCTTGCCAGACCCGGTCGCGATCCGATCGAGATCGGCAATGCCCGCAAGCTCACCATCATTGCCGGTCCCTGCCAGCTGGAAAGCCGTCAGCACGGTCTGGAAGTCGCGTCGGAACTGCGCGCCATCTCCGACCGGCTCAATATCGGCCTGATCTACAAGACCTCCTTTGACAAGGCCAATCGCACCAGCGTCAACAGCCAGCGCGGCATGGGGCTTGAAGCCTCGCTGCCCGTATTCGCCGAGATCCGCGAGAGCATCGGCCTGCCTGTTCTCACCGATATCCATACCGCCGAACATGCGGCGATTGCCGCCCAGGCGGTCGATGTGCTGCAAATCCCGGCCTTCCTGTGCCGTCAGACAGATTTGCTGGTCGCCGCGGCCCAGACGGGCAAGGTGATCAATGTCAAAAAGGGCCAATTCCTGGCACCCTGGGACATGAAGAATGTGCTCGAGAAGATCGCCGGTGCAGGTAATCCCAATGTGATGGCCTGCGAGCGCGGCGTCAGCTTTGGCTATAACACGCTGGTGAGTGATATGCGCTCTCTGCCGATCATGGCGAGCTTTGGCGCGCCGGTCGTGTTTGATGCGACCCATTCCGTGCAACAGCCCGGCGGGCAGGGCGCGACTTCGGGCGGTCAGCGCGAATTTGTTCCGACCCTAGCGCGTGCGGCCGTCGCCATCGGAGTCGCTGCGGTCTTCATGGAAACGCATCCCGATCCGGACAACGCGCCGTCGGACGGCCCGAACATGGTGCCGCTGCATGAATTTGAAGGCTTGCTGAAAACCCTGCTCGAATTCGACGCTATCGCCAAGCGCGTCTAGGATACAAGGCGCTGGTAGCGCCGCTGGATTAGTATCGTCGCTGGTCCGGGATTGCGATCACCGGGGCGTCTTCGATGGCTTCCGGTGCATCGAACGGCGGCGCCCATTGGCGTTCATCCTGCAGGATGGTGGCAAGGTTGAAGCTGCGCCGGGCGGCATCGAAGCGCAGGTCCTCATAAAAGAGATTGAAGGGCGGCAGGCGGTAATCCTCCACCAGGCGGCGTGGCCGCTGCAGCGCCCGTGAGCGCGGCTGTTCGAAGAACAACACGCCGTCCGCGCATTGCGCACCGGTCTGGGCCGGGATCGGTGCGGGAACCGCGTCCGGATCAAGGCCCTCGGCTGCGACACCGCCGCGATGTTGCCTGGCCGAGGCATAGTCATTACTCACCGCCGACAAAAGCGGATTGACGCATAACAGGCCGCGCCCATCGACGAAATCCAGCCCGTCGCCCTGCGGCGTCCAGCTCATCGCGCGCTCGGTGATGATGTGAATCCGGCCCTCTTCCGAGGCCATGGCCGATGTGAAGCCATAGACACAGCGCACATCTTCCGGCGTGGCGCAGGGCGGTATCGTCTGCAGCGGCCCTGCGAACAGGTCGAGCGGCACAGGCGATTCGATGACATAGGCCGCGACCAGGCGGGTGCGCAGCGCCTCATCTTCGGCAAAGCGGTCGAGCAGCAGGCCGAGCACGTCCAGCCCGCCCTGGCCATAACCCGCCAGAATGATCGGGCGCGTATCCCCTATCTGGGAGTTGAAGGCATCAAATGCGCGCTGGATATCCGCATAGGCGAACAGGCGGGCGCGCAGGCTGTCCTCGCGATTATTCATGAAGGCATAGAGCGAGGCCTGCCGGTAGCGCGGCGCATAGAGCGCGCCAGCCTTGGCGAAGGGCGCGGCATAATTGGGCAGCATGACCGAGGTGACCGCTTCGACCGAGCTGGGCTTGTCGAGCTGGCCATTCCAGTTGGCGCCGCCGGAATAGGTGGTGGGATGGACAAAGAAGACTGCTGGTTCGTCGGCGTCAGTGAACGCGTCGCGCACATACCAGCCCGCCGCTTCAGCGTAATCGGCACCGGCTGGCGGCGAATAGGTCTGGAACGGCACGCCCGGATCCTGGAAGGTGCGATATACCTGATCGCGAAACACCAGGGCCGCCACGATCAGCAGGCCCGCGAGGGCCAGGCAGATGGTCAGGAAGGCGTGCCGGGCAATCGGGTGCGAACTCACAATATCTCCATCAAAACCTCGCGCTATCATCCCCGGCTCGTCGCCAGTGTGCAACCGGTTGGCGCGGTGGGGTGCTTCACGTATTGTGACCGCGCCGGGGGGCTGGGTTGCCGCAAGCGCCATGCGCGCAGATAGGGTGCAGGAACACGATGTTTCGATGGCTTCGCAACAGTTTTCTGACCGGAATCGCCATCGCGACCCCGCTCGGTGTCACGCTTTATCTGATCGTGAGCTTCGTCGGCTTCGTCGACAATGTCGTCAAGCCGCTGATCCCGGCGCGCTATAATCCGGAAAACTATCTGCCCGGCGATTTCACGATTCCCGGTCTCGGCGTCGTCATCGCGGTGGTGTTGCTGACGGCTGTCGGCGCGCTGGCGGCCAATCTGTTCGGCCGCACCCTGATCTCGATGGGTGAACGCCTGGTCGATGGTGTGCCGCTGGTGCGCCATGTCTATGGCGCCCTGAAACAGATCGTTGAGACGGTGTTTTCCGGCAAGGCCAATTCCTTCAAGGAAGTGGTGCTGATCGAATACCCGATGAAGGGCCTCTATGTCGTCGCCTTTGTCTCGGCCGAGGGACGCGGGGCCCTGCAGGAAGTGATCGGCGATGATGTCGTCGGCCTGTTCGTGCCAACAACGCCGAATCCGACCTCGGGCTTTTTGCTCTACACGCCGCGCGCCAATACCATTCCGATCGACATGTCGGTTGAAGAGGCAGCCAAGCTGATCATCTCCTTTGGCATGGTGACGGCCGATAAATTACCCAAGACCGTCCGCGACAAGCTGCCGCCGGAGGCTGCCGGCAAGCCGGACCCGACGGTCTAGCCTGATTTCAGCAGCCGGATGCCGCGATCCTGTTCGAACAGGTAGAGCAGGGCGCGCAGCGCTTCGCCGCGCGGCGTCGTCAGTTCGTCATCGCGGTGCACGGCCAGTTTGGCCGTATCATTGGCCAGGGCGATCAGATGCCCGTGCGCCTCCAGCCGGGCGAGGGCGAAATTGGGCAGGCCGCTCTGGCGCAGCCCCAGTGGATCACCGGCCCCGCGAAGGCGCCAATCCTCTTCGGCGATAACAAAGCCATCATCGGTCTCGCGCATCATTTCCAGCCGCGCCTTGGCGGTCTCGCCGATAGGGCCCTTGTAGAGCAGCAGGCAGGAAGAGGGCTTCTCGCCGCGCCCGACCCGGCCGCGCAACTGGTGCAATTGCGCCAGCCCGAAGCGTTCGGCGTGTTCGATGATCATCACCGTCGCATCCGGCGCATCGACCCCGACCTCGATCACCGTCGTTGCGACCAAGACATCCATCTCGCCTTCGCGAAAAGCGGTGGCGATCTTTTCCTTTTCGCCGGCTTTCATGCGGCCATGGAGCAGGCCGACGCGTTCATCGCCGAGCGCCGCGCGCAAATGGCGCCAGCGATCCTCGGCGGCTGACAGCTCGGACAGCTCTGATTCTTCAACCAGCGGGCAGACCCAATAGACCCGGTCACCCTTCGCAATCGCGCGGCGGACGCCTTCAATGACATCGTCGAGCCGTTCCATTGGCACCAGGCGCGTATCGGGCGGGATACGGCCGGCGGGTTTTTCATCGAGCTTGGAAACGTCGAGATCGCCATGCACTGCCAGCGCCAGCGTGCGCGGAATCGGCGTTGCGGTCATTACCAGCGTGTCGGGCCGGTGCCCCTTGGCCGTCAGTCGCATCCGGTCGGAGACGCCGAAGCGGTGTTGTTCGTCGATCACCACCAAAGCGAGATCGGCGAATTCGACTCCGTCCTGGAACAGGGCATGGGTGCCGCAGACGACATCGACAGCACCGGTGCGCATCTGCTCAAGAATTTCGGCGCGCGCCTTGCCCTTGTCGCGCCCCGTCAGGATGGCGACACGAAGGCCGGCGGGTTCGAGTAGCTCACTCAATGTCTTGGCGTGCTGGCGTGCCAGGATCTCGGTCGGTGCCATGATCGCGGACTGGCACCCGGACTCGGCGGCCTGCGCGGCCGCGAGTGCGGCGACGAAGGTCTTCCCGGCGCCGACATCGCCATGCAGCATTCGCGTCATGCGCGAGGGTGCGGCCATATCGGCGCGTATTTCCTCAAAGGCGCGGCTCTGGGCCCCGGTCGGTTTGAACGGCGCATGCTCCAGCACCGCGGCGACTTTGGCCCCGTCGCCACCGAGACTGCGCCCGGGGAGCGCCTTGCGGCGCGCGCGCGCCAGTTGCAGCGCGAGCTGGTGGGCGAGCAATTCGTCGAATGCCAGCCGTTCGCGCGCCGGGTGCAGGGGTTCCAGTTCGGCCGCCGTCTGCGGATGGTGGGCCTCATTCATCGCGCCTTTGAAATCCGGCCAGCCATGTTGTTGGCACAAATCGGCGTCCTGCCATTCGGGAAGGGCGGGCAAAAGGCTGAGCGCGCCGGCTGCGGCCTTGCGCATCACCTTGGCCGTCAGACCGGCGGTGAGCGGATAGACAGGTTCGAGCAGTGCCGTTTCGGCGGCTTCTTCCTCGCTCATCACCAGATCGGGGTGCACCATCTGGATTTCCGAGCCGAAGCGCTCGGCGCGGCCGGACACGATCCGCGTCTCGCCGACGGGCAGGAGTTTTTCGAGATATTCCCGGCGGGCGTGAAAATAGACGAGGTGGAGGAAGGCCGTGCCGTCATACAGGCGAACCTTGTAGGGCTTGCCCTGGCGGGTGCTGGGGAAGTGTTCCTCGATCTTGGCGGTGAGGGTGACGATCTGCCCGTCCGGTGCCTCGGAGATACTGGTGGTCTGGCTGCGATCGACCAGGCCCGTGGGCAGCTGGAACAGCACATCCTTCACCCGCCCGCCCGCCGCTTTCGACAGCAGCGCGGCCAGTCTCGGGCCGATACCGGGCAGAACGATCACGTCCTGGAACAGGGGAAAGAGAATCTCGGGTCGCATTGTTTTGCACTCTATCGCCAAGTTCTGCATCTGCCACTGGTCGACGCGGCCTCATTCGCGGACTATATCCGCCACCATGACCGAAACACTTGAGAATCGCCGCAAGAAACTGCGTATCCGGGCCTGGCGGCGCGGCTTCAAGGAAGCCGATCTGATCCTTGGCCGCTATGCGGACCAAGCCCTTGATACCATGTCGGAAAGCGAGATCGCTGAATTCGACGTCCTGCTCGATCAACTCGATGCGGATATCTATAGCTGGATCATTGGCACAGCGGCAACGCCGGCTCAGTTCGACACGCCGGTGATGGATGCCCTCAAGTGTTTCCGTGTCGACCGTGACGCCGCCTTCGGCGACGGACCCAAAAGCTGAAGCCACTCCAGAACTGAAGCACTTCCAAAACCAAAGACAGGCGAGATGTCCGAAATAGAAATGATCGCCCGGGTTCAGGGCACCGCCACTGTTTGCGGCGCCCCGGAAGGCCTCGACGCCCTGGTCTTTGCCGACACGGCGCGGCTGCGGCGCGGCGTCAATCTCTTCATTGCGCGCGATGACAGCCGGGCCGCGGCCTTCGTGTCGGAGCTGCAATTCTTCGCTCCGGGCCTGGAAATCCTGCGCCTGCCGGCCTGGGATTGTCAGCCCTATGACCGCATCTCGCCATCACCGCGCGTCGCTGCACGCCGTGCCGCGACACTCTCCCGTCTGGCTTCCGGCGATCTGCCGGAAACCTGCCTGATCGTTACCACCGTCAATGCGATGGCCCAGCGCTGTCCGCCGCAGGATGTGCTGGCGCTGGCCGGGATCATCGCGCGGCCGGGCAATCGTGTTGATGTCGAGATGCTGAAACAGCACTTCACCATCAATGGCTATGCCCGCGCCGCGACCGTGATGGAGCCGGGCGATTATGCCGTGCGCGGCGGTGTGATTGATGTCTATCCGCCCGGATCGCCGGAACCCGTGCGGCTGGATTTTTTCGGCGACACGCTGGAATCGATCCGCTCCTTCGACCCAGAGACGCAGCGCTCCCTGCGCCAGCTGACCGCGATCGAATTCAACCCGGTCAGCGAAGTCCTGCTCGATGAAGCGAGCATTTCCCATTTCCGCGCCGCGTTCGTGCGCAGTTTCGGTGCCGCCAAGGGCGGTGATCCGATTTATGAAGCGGTCAGCGCCGGAGCCCGGCCGGCCGGGGTCGAGCACTGGCTGCCCCTATTTCACGACAAGCTGGCCACGCCGTTCGATTATCTGCCCGAGACGGCGCTGATCGCGATCGATCATCTCGCCGATGATGCCTTCGCCGAACGCGCCAAACAGGTCACCGATTATTTCGATGCCCGCCAGGAAGCCAGCCAGTCGACGCACCAGTCCAGCCTGTCGGCACCGACCTATCGCGCCTTGCCGCCAAGCCAGCTCTATTTCGCCAAGGCCGAATGGGCCAAGACCCTGGCAGGCCGCAGTGTGCGCCGCTTCACTGCCTTCGCAGAGGACGGCCCGCAAACGATTGATGTCGGCGGCAAGCAGGGCCGGATATTCGCCGCCGAGCGAGCCGCGGAGAATACCAATGTGTTCGATGCCGCAGCCAGGCATGTCCAGGCGCTGGTGAAGGCGGGCAAGCGCGTCGTGCTCGCTTCCTGGAGCGCCGGTGCGTCGGATCGCCTGGCCTCGGTCCTTACCGATCATGGTGTCGGCAAGATCATCGCAGTCGAGCATTGGGACGAGGTCGCCAAGGCGCCCCCGAAAGCCATCCTGCGGGCGATCCTGCCGGTTGAACGCGGTTTCGAGACCGAAACCATCGCCATCCTGTCCGAGCAGGACATTCTCGGCGACCGTCTGGCGCGTCCGCGCCGGCGTCGCAAATCCTCTGACATCATCGTCGAGGCGGGTGCCCTGGCGCCGGGTGATCTGGTGATTCATGCCGATCACGGGCTCGGCCGCTTTATCGGCCTGAAGACCCTGCCGGTGCAGGACGCGCCGCATGATTGTCTTGAGCTGGAATATTCCGGCGGCGCCAAGCTCTATCTTCCGGTCGAGAATATCGAACTCCTGTCGCGCTATGGCGCCGACAGCGACACGGCCCAGCTCGACAAGCTCGGCGGCGTTGCCTGGCAAGCGCGCAAGTCGAAGGCGAAGAAACGCCTGCGCGATATGGCCGATGCGCTGATCAAGATCGCCGCCAAACGCCTCGCCCGCACCGCCGACCCGATCGTGCCGGAGCACGGGCCCTGGGATGAATTCTGCACGGCCTTCCCCTTTGCCGAGACCGATGACCAGCTCAATGCGGTCGAGGATGTGCTCGGTGATCTGGCGCGGGGCCGTCCGATGGACCGGTTGATCTGCGGCGATGTCGGTTTCGGCAAGACCGAGGTCGCCCTGCGCGCCGCTTTTGTGGTCGCGATGAGCGGGCGTCAGGTCGCCGTCGTTGCACCGACGACATTGCTGGTGCGCCAGCACTTCAAGACCTTTGTCGATCGATTCCGCGGCTGGCCGGTCAAGGTGCGGCAATTGTCGCGCCTCGTCGGCACAAAGCAGGCCAGTGCGACCAAGGACGAATTGCGCGACGGCAAGGTCGAGATCGTGATCGGCACGCATGCGCTCTTGGCCAAGACGGTCAAATTCTGCGATCTCGGTCTGCTGATCGTCGACGAAGAGCAGCACTTCGGGGTCAAGCACAAGGAAAGGCTCAAGGAATTGCGCGCTGATGTGCATGTCCTGACCCTGACCGCGACACCGATCCCGCGCACGCTGCAGCTCGCCCTGACCGGTATTCGCGATCTGTCGATCATCGCGACGCCGCCGGTCGACCGGCTGGCCGTGCGCACCTATATCTCTCCCTTCGACACGGTGACGATCCGGGAAGCCCTGCTGCGCGAGAAATATCGGGGCGGTCAGGCCTTCTTTGTGGTGCCGCGCATCAGCGATCTGGAGGAGATCATCACCTTCCTGCGCGAATCCGTGCCCGAGGTCTCCTTTGTGGCCGCGCATGGCCAGATGGCGGCGACGCAACTGGAAGACATCATGACGGCCTTCTATGAGGGCCAGTATGACGTGCTGCTCTCGACCACGATCATCGAGTCCGGGATTGATATCCCGACCGCCAATACGCTGATCATTCACCGCGCCGACCGTTTCGGCCTGTCACAGCTCTACCAGCTGCGTGGGCGTGTCGGACGGTCCAAGACCCGCGCCTATGCCTATATGACGACACCGGCCCGTCAGAAGCTCTCGGACGGAGCGGAAAAGCGGCTCAAAGTTCTGCATTCGCTCGACGCGCTCGGTGCCGGCTTCACCCTGGCCTCCCATGATCTCGATCTGCGCGGCGGCGGCAATCTGCTCGGCGAGGAACAATCCGGCCATATCAAGGATGTCGGGGTCGAGCTCTACCAGGCCATGCTCGAAGAGGCTGTCGCCTCCTTGCGCGAGGGCGGTGAGGAGCATGATGAGGGCGAGTGGACACCGCAGATCAATGCCGGCGGCGCCGTGCTGATCCCCGATTATTACGTCTCCGATCTTGATGTCCGGCTGCAGCTCTATCGCCGCCTGTCCTCGCTCGACAGCAAGACGGATCGCGAGAGCTTCGCCGCCGAATTGATTGATCGTTTCGGGCCCTTGCCGTCGGAAGTTGAGACACTGCTTCGCGTTGTCGCCGTCAAGACATTGTGCAAACGGGCCGGGGTCGAGAAAGTCGATGCCGGGCCGAAGGGCGCCGTGATCCATTTCCGCGGCGATAAATTCATCGATCCGATGAGCCTGGTCGAGCATATCTCGAAGAACCAGGGTCTGTTCAAGGTTCGTCCCGACCACAAGCTGGTCCTGCGCGCCGAATGGGATGAGCCCGATGATCGCCTGCGCGCGGTCGAGCGGGCGCTGGCACCTCTGGCCGATATGGCCGTGCGTGCACGCAAACAGGCTGAAACGACGGTTTAGCCGTGCGCGGCGAGTGGATCATTGCGCTGCAGCTTGCGCACAGCGCGTTCGATCAAGGCCTCAGCTGTTTCGTCCGGCTGAACCTGGACCGAGGCCGACAGGACGCCGAGGCGGAAGGGCTGTAGCGGATCATTGCTCTCGAAGGCGGTGCATTCGGCGATCGCTGCCACACGCGTCGCCACGCAATCAATGCCCGTCTTGTCTGTGAAGGGCAGGATGGCGAGGAAAGTGTCGGCATTGATCCGCGCGGCGGCGTCTTCTGTCCGCAATAAGTGGCGCAGCATGGCGGCGAATTGCCGTTTGGCCTTCTCCGTCGAGGCGTCATCGGGCCGCGTGGTTCCCAGCGGCAGAACGACTTTGAGCGCCAGCACGCTGAGCGAGATTTCGTCGCGGGCGGCAGCGTGAATCAGGTCCTGCAAATGCGAGGTGATGAAGCCGGCGTGGAACAGGCCCGTCTCGATATCGAGCGTGCGTGGTTCGCGGCAGGCCTCGAGTGCAGCCTTGGCACGGCGCCGGCGACGGCGTTCAGCCGCCAGGGCGAGGATGCGGTCGCGCATTTCCTCATCACTGGTGCGCGGGGAAATAATGTCGGAGACGCCGCGGGCATAGGCCTCTTCGGCGCTCTGGCTGCCATCATCGCTGTCCAGCAACAGGACGGGCGTATGGTAGAGGCGCGCATTGCGGCGCATGGCCGAGGAAATCGTGAAGGCGGTGTCGAGCTTGCCGGCCGCATTGAGGACGACGGCGTCGAACGGGCGCTCGTGCAGATAATCAAAGGCGGAATAGGAGGAAAAGGCGCCGATCACCTCGGCGTCGGCTCCCTTGAGAATGTGCTGCAGCGCCATGAAACGCGGCGAGGCATCGCCGACATAGAGGACGCAGGGTGCAGGATCGACCGGATCGAGATTGCGGCCGCGATCACCATAGAGCTCGGTCACGGCGGTGCGCCGTTTCGCGACTTCTTCCATCGCATGCAGCCGGGAAAGCGCTCTGACACGCGCCGCGATCTGGACGGGCAGGGTGGGTTCGCGGATCCAGGAATCGACGGCCGCATTCCCGGCCAGGGCGTCGGGATGGACCACGATGACCGGCCGGTGTCCGGCGGCGAAGCGTTCAAAGGCCGCCAGCCCTTCGGTCACATCGGTATCATTCTCGGCGAGGATAATGCCGCAGGCCCAGCTGCGTGGCTGGCGTGCGGGCGGCGAATCGGCGCGAACAATGCGCGCGGCGAGGCCACAGGATTCGAGCTGCCCAGCGAGTTCATCAACCCGGCCAACCATCCCGAATATCAGGACATTCAGTTCGCGCCCCATACGCCCCCCTGCCGCAGACACCGATGATTTGGTGTTTCTTGAGTTTGTCACAAGTGCCACGCTTTCGAAACCGCCGATTCGCAAGGAAGTTCCCATGAAAGCGCAAGGACCTCTAAAAGGGGTTAAGGTACTGGAATTTGTTGGACTCGGTCCGGCCCCCTTTTGCGCCATGATGTTGGCGGATATGGGCGCCGATGTGGTGCGCATTGACCGTCCCGGTGCGCATGGCGGCGGGGCCGCCGAAGTGCTGGCGCGTGGCCGGCGTTCAATCTCGCTGAATATGAAGGATGAAGGCGATTTGGCGATCTGCCGCGAGCTGATCGGCAAGGCCGAGATTCTGATCGAGGGTTTTCGTCCCGGCGTGATGGAAAGGCTGGGTCTGGGGCCCGATGCCGCCTTCGCCCTCAACCCGGCGCTGGTCTATGGCCGCATGACCGGTTGGGGCCAGACCGGCCCGCTCGCCCAGGCGGCCGGGCATGACATCAATTATATTTCACTGACCGGTGCGCTCGGTGCGATCGGCACAAGCGAAACCCCGGTGCCGCCGCTCAATCTGGTTGGCGATTTCGGTGGCGGCGCCATGTATCTCGCCTTCGGTGTGATGGCGGGTCTGGTGCACGCGCGTGACACAGGTGAAGGCCAGGTGGTCGATGCCGCGATTGTTGATGGCGCAACCTCGCTGATGAGTTCGCAGCATCAGCTCGCGGCGATGGGGCTGTGGAATACACGGCGTGGTGAGAATTTGCTGGATGGCGGAGCACATTTTTACGGCGTTTATCGCTGCGCCGATGGCGGCCATGTCTCGATCGGGCCGCTGGAGCCGCAATTCTACGCGCTGCTGATGGAGAAGCTCGGGATCGACCCGGCGTCGATGCCCGGCAGCTGGAGCCCGGAAGGCTGGGCCGGGGCCAAGGCGCGGCTGGCAGAGGTTTTCCTCGGCAAAACGCGCGATGAATGGTGCGCGCTGCTGGAGGGGAGCGATGTCTGTTTTGCGCCAGTGCTCAATTACGAGGAATCGCCGCTGCATCCCCACATGTCCGCACGCGGCGTCTATCAGGAAATTGAGGGCGTGCGGCAGGCCGCGCCGGCGCCGCGCTTCTCGCGCACGCCTGGCGCCATTCAGGGGCCGGCCCCGAAACCCGGAGCTGATCGCGAGGCTATTCTGGCTGACTGGTCGGTAGGTGCTTGAAATATCACAGTCACAAAGATGACTGAATGCGTTCATGCCGGGTTCAGGGCGAAAGCGGCAATCTCATCCTCGAGATCAGCGGGCACCCTTGTCCCTCGCAAGTCCGCTGCTCTTCGTAGTAATACGAGTATCCGAAACGCCGGTCGCCCCCAACGACCGGCGTTTTACTATTATGGCGCTGTCGCCCCCTCGAAAACAGTGGCCGGATTTGCGGGTGACCGTTTTTGTCGCCCGCGCAAGCCATGATGATTTCCAACGAGCCAATCGGATGGAGATCAATCATGGCAATCGCGATCAATGCATATGTCGAAGGCGCCGGCGGCGCACTGCGCTCAATGGCCCCGCACCGTTTCCGCGACGGATATTTCCGGATGCAGCAGCCCGGTGATGATATCAGCTGCCTGCATGTCGAGGATTTGCGCTCGGTCTGCCGCTATCTGCACAAGGGTTATCGCCTGGCGATGAGCGCATCGGACGGGCATTCCATGCCGTCCTGGCTGCCGTCCGAATCGGTGCGGATCGCCGTGCGTTGATTGCCTATGGAAAGCCGGGGAAGTCGTCGCGCCTGTGGCCGGCGACCATCCCGGCGAGGGCTGGCGGCGCCAGCACCTCGACCTGGTCACCCCAGGCGTAGAGATGCCAACACATCTCCAGCAGGCCGCAAGCGTTGAAGCGCACGATCAGTGAGCCGTCATCCTGGACTTCGCCGGTCTGGTCGGGATGGAAACGGAAGCGCGCTGCGTGCGGTGCGGCGCGGGCGGTGAATTTCCACACCACTTCGCCAAACTCGGCCTGGTTCTGGAACACGCCGAAAGCTTGCTTGGCATAGGCCTCGAGATCGAACTCCTCGTCACGGGCGAACCAGTTATCGGTCACGCTGGCGCGTTCAATGTCCTCAACGCGGTAATGGCGCAGATGGCCATCGGGTTTGGACGGATCGCGGGCGACGAGATAGCGGCGAGCGCCCAGCAGCAGGCCATAGGGTTCGACCCGGCGCTGCACGGCGGCGTTATCCTGGCGGCCGCGATAAAGGATATCCAGCGCGAACGGGCCCTTGAGCGCCTCGGCGATGGCCGTATCGACGAGCGGGTCGCTGGCCGGGCGGGGGCCGGGACGGGCGGCATGGCCCATCGCCTCGAGCAGCGCCTCTTCATCGGCCTCGAGCCGGGCATGGCGCTTGTCAGGGGTCAGGATCTTGATCGTCTCGCGCAGGGAGCGCAGACGGGCCGCCTCGCTCGGCAAGCCCTGATGCTCGAGCGTGGCGCAGGCCAGCTCCAGCGTCGCGACTTCGTCAGGGCTGGGCGCAAAGAATTCGGCGACCCGGCGGCGCGGTACCCGCCAGCGCTTGCGGCCATCGGAATCGACGTAATCCTCGACATCGGGGAAGACTTGCGCGAGGGCATCGGTCATGCGCTGGGCGGTGCGGCGCACGACGCCGAACTCGGTCTCGATATCGCTCAGTGTGATGCCGACATGGCCACTGGCCATACGCGCCAGGCGCAATAAATCGACAGCTTTGCCGAATGACATGAAGTCTCCTCACTGCAAGGGTGCGCAAAACGCCATCTTGGCGTATTAGGCATCGCCACGCTTTCAACGAGACCCATACCTGCCACCATGCTGAAAACAATCAAGCGCTTGTTCAAGATCGATATCAATCTCCCGCCCTGGCTGGAGATCGTGATCGCGGCTATCAGCCGTTCGATGGCGCGTGATGTGATGCTGTTTGCCGGCGGTGTCTCCTTCTTCGGCATGCTGGCGCTATTCCCGACCATCGCGCTGGGCATCTCGATCTATGGCCTGGCCTTCTCAACCGCCGATGCCGAAGCCCAGATCGGCCGTTTTGCGGAGATCATGCCCGAGGGCGCGCAGACCTTCGTGATGGGCCAGATCGGCCGCATCACTGAGGCGCCGATCACAGCGCTTTCGGTCAATGGTGCGATCGCCTTGCTGATTGCGCTGTTCGCGGCGGCACGCGGAGCCAAGGCTCTGATTGCCGGACTGAATCATCTCGCTGAAGACCGCGATATCCGCAATGTCATCCATTTCAATTTTCTCGCCATCACTTCATTGCTGATCGGCGGCGCCCTGATCACGGCCGCGAATCTCGCCGTGCTCGTGATCCCGGTCTTCATGCGGCAATTATTCGAAGCGCTTGGGCTCGAGCCGCTTGATATCCGCTCTGTGATCAATGAATGGTCGGCGACGGGTTTCACCATGTTCGCCGCTCTGACGCTGCTCTATCATATGACGATGCGCCGGCGTGAGCATGCAATCGCCTGGCGCCCGTCCATGATCGCGGCGCTGGTCTCCTGCGTGCTGTGGCTGAGCCTGTCGAAAGGCTTCTCCATCTATGTCAGCCGGGTCCTCGACTTCGGCATTTACGGCTCGATGGGGGCGCTGGTCGTCTTCCTGCTGTGGATCTACTGGTCGGCCTATGCCGTGTTTTTCGGCGGCGCACTGGCGATCGAGATCGATGCGCGGCGTCCGGCATTTCCCGAACCGGATTGAAGCGGCTAGTATTTTGCTGCGCCTGCGATATAAACATGAACCGAACATCAACTTATGACCGAGGTCCGCATGAAAAAGGTATTTCCCGATGCAAAGGCTGCCCTGGATGGCCTGGTCTTCGACGGAATGACATTGATGTCCGGAGGCTTCGGCCTTTGCGGCATCCCTGAAAACTCCATCGCCGCGCTGCACGCGACCGGCGTCAAGGATCTGACAGTCATCTCGAATAATTGCGGCGTTGATGGTTTCGGCCTCGGCCTTCTGCTCGATGCCAAGCAGATCAAGAAAATGATCTCCTCCTATGTCGGCGAGAACAAGGAATTCGAACGGCAATACCTCGCCGGCGAACTCGAGCTGGAATTCAATCCGCAGGGCACGCTGGCCGAGCGCATCCGCGCTGGCGGTGCCGGCATTCCGGGCTTCTACACCAAGACCGGCGTTGGCACGCTGATCGCCGAAGGCAAGGAAGCGCGCAAATTTGCCGGCGAGAGCTATATCCTCGAAACCGGTCTGACGGCTGATGTCTCGATCATCAAGGCCTGGAAGGCAGATCCGCAAGGCAATCTGATCTTCCGCAAGACGGCACGCAATTTCAATCCAATGATGGCGACCGCCGGCAAGGTGACTATCGCCGAAGTCGAAGAAATCGTCGAACTGGGCTCATTTGATCCCGACCACATCCACACGCCGGGCATTTTCGTCCAGCGCGTGTTTGTCGGTTCGTTTGAGAAGCGCATCGAACAGCGCACGGTTCGCCAGAGGGAGACTGCATAATGGCCTGGTCACGTGACGACATGGCGCGCCGCGCCGCGCAAGAGCTGGAAGACGGTTTCTACGTCAATCTCGGCATTGGCATCCCGACCCTGGTTGCCAATTACATCCCGGAGAATATCGACGTCACCCTGCAGTCGGAAAACGGCATGTTGGGCATGGGGCCGTTTCCCTATGATGACGAGGTTGATGCCGACCTGATCAATGCCGGCAAACAGACCATCACCGAGCTGCGCCGGACGAGCTATTTTTCCTCGGCCGACAGTTTCGCCATGATCCGCGGCGGTCATATCGACCTGTCCATCCTCGGTGCGATGGAAGTCTCGGAAAACGGCGATATCGCCAACTGGATGATCCCGGGCAAGCTCGTCAAGGGCATGGGCGGAGCGATGGATCTGGTTGCCGGCGTCAAGCGCGTCGTCGTGATCATGGATCACGCCAACAAGGCCGGTGAGAGCAAACTGCTCAAGGCCTGCTCGCTGCCGCTGACCGGCCAGGCCTGCGTCGATCGCATCATCACCACGCTGGGCGTGTTTGATGTCACGCCTGAAGGTCTGGTTCTGATCGAGCTGGCACCGGGCGTGTCGCTGGATGTGGTCGCCGGGCAGACCGAGGCCAAATATTCGGTCTCCGAGCATGTGCTCAAGCACGAAGCGGCCTGAAAGCCCGGCGATCCAGGGCGGCAAGCTGCCCTGGCGACGCCTTGGGGAGTTCGCACGCCTGAGACAAGATGCTAAGCTCGGCTCGCATCTCCGGTCATCGTGGGGCGAGGCCCGGACCGGAGCGCGAGACGTCAACCGGATGAGGCCAATGCGAATGATCAGGGCTTTCGGTATAATTCTTTGCTGCGCCATGGTCGCGGCCCCGGCCTCGGCCCAAAATGCCGAGCTCGGCCGCCTTTTGACGGCACCGATCAGGATCGAGCGCGCCACACCGGTCACCTCGGTCCCGCTCGAAACGAGGGGGGACGTCCTCTTCGTGCACGCTTCGGCCAATGGCGAGGCTTCCGAATGCATCTTCGATACGGGATCTCCGACGGTCCTGTCGCGGGAATTCGCCGATGCCCTCGGCCTCGAAATCGTGGCGCAGAATACCGGCCGTGATGCCAATGGCACGGAAGTCAGGATGGATTTTGCCGTCCTCGACACGCTGACCCTTGGAACCGCCGTGTTTCACGATGTGCCGGTGCTGATCCATGATTTCAGCGGCCTGGATATGGGCGCCTGCCTGGTGAGCGCGGGCATATTGGGCTCCGAACTCTTCCCCGGCAGCGCCTGGCGGATCGATACCGAAGCCAGGCAATTGAGCTTCGCGGCAAGCCTCGATGAGATGGCGGCCTTCGACCCCGTCGCGACCACACACCTCTATGATTTTGGCTATCCGCACGCGCCCATCGTCGACTATTCCGTTGGGGATGTGTCAGACAAGGCCCTGTTTGATACCGGCAACTCGGCGTGGGTGGCGCTGTTCACGGAGGTCGCAGAGGCAGACTCCGTCCAGCAGGAAATCCTCCGCGACTCGATTGTGACCGGGACCGGATTTGAGGGCGAATCCGCAGGCGGACGGGGCGAGGCCGGGACCTTGACCTGGTTCACCCTGCAAGACTTCCGCCTGGATCGCGATACGCTCGGCCCGGTTCGGGCCACGACGCGCGCGGTTCCACCGACACTGGTGGGGGCCGGGGTGTTGTCGTCCTATGTCGTGACCCTGGATTACCCGGGCGAGCAATTCCTGCTTGAGGCGCGAACCGAGGCCGCGCCGGCTCGCGAGGAACCGGGCTATTCGCTCGCCCTGGTTGGTGACGCGGTCGAGGTGGTTCAGCTTTTCGAGGGCTCCGCGCCCGCGACTGCAGGCTTGCAGCTGGGCGATCAGGTCACCGCGTTTTCGGGGCGGTCGCTGTCCGTAACCGGCGAAAACCCGAAGTGCAGCATCGCCAGGTGGCTGATTGACAGCTTCGACGCGTCGCAGGCGGCAGAGCTGAGCGTGGTGCGTGACGGAAACGTCAGCACGATCAGCATTCCACCACATTGACCGCGAGACCGCCCTGGCTGGTCTCCTTGTATTTTTCCTGCATGTCGACGCCAGTCTGACGCATCGTCTCGATCACCTGGTCGAGCGAGACTTTCATGTCGGCCGAGGTCGCGCGCAGGGCAAGCCGCGCCGCATCGATCGCCTTGATGGCGCCGATGGCATTGCGCTCGATACAGGGGATTTGCACCAGTCCGCCGACCGGGTCGCAAGTCAGTCCGAGATTATGCTCCATGCCGATTTCGGCCGCATCCTCGATCTGGTTGTTATTGGCGCCCATCGCGGCGGCCAGCGCTCCGGCGGCCATTGAACAGGCGACGCCGACCTCCCCCTGGCAGCCCGCTTCGGCACCGGAGATCGAGGCATTCTTCTTGTAGAGCGCACCGATCGCCGCCGCCGTCAGGAAGAAGCGCTGCAGGGCTTCATGGTCGGATGGATTGCGGTGATAACGGTCGAAATAGCGCGCCACGGCGGGGATGATCCCGGCAGCGCCATTGGTCGGCGCGGTGACGACGCGGCCACCGGCGGCATTCTCTTCATTGACCGCCATCGCCCAGAGATTGATCCAGTCCATCGCCACGAGCGGATCATCGGCCGGATCGGTCTGTTCGCTGAGCAGGTCGCGATAGAGCTTGGGTGCGCGACGTTTGACCTTCAGCCCGCCGGGCAGAATGCCATCCTCGACAAGGCCGCGATTGATACAGGCCTCCATGGTGCGCCAGATGGTTTCGATCCCGGCATGAACTTCTTCCTCGGTGCGGAAAGCGCACTCATTGGCGAGCATGATGCGGAAGATCGACAGGTTTTCGCGCTCGCCAATGGCCAGCAATTCGGCGGCGGAATTGAACGGGTAGGGCTCGCCTTCCTTGACGTCGGCGGCTGAATTGCGCCCGGCCTCGTGCTCGTCGATGACGAAACCGCCGCCGATCGAATACCAGATCTCTTCCAGCAGCACGGTTTCATCGCCGGCCAGGGCGCGAAACTTCATCCCGTTGGAATGGAAGGGCAGGCGGATATCACCGCGAAATTGCAGATCCCGTTGCTCGGAAAACTCGATGCCGCGTCCGCCGGGCAGGGTCAGGCGATGATCACTGCGGATCCGCTCCAGCCTTGCAGGGATCTCCTCAGGATCAACGCGCGAGGGATCGCAGCCTTCCAGTCCGAGGAGAATTGCCTTGTCGGATCCGTGACCCAGCCCGGTCAGCGCCAGCGAGCCGTAGAGTTCGGCTTCCAGCCGCGTGATCGCCGCCTCGCCATGGACCGCGATAACGCGCTCGACGAATTGCCGCGCCGCGAGCATCGGTCCGACCGTGTGGGAAGAGGAGGGGCCGACCCCGATTTTGAACAGGTCGAAGACACCAAAATGCATGAGAAATCAGTCCGATGGGCGCAGAGCAGTCGAGCGTCAGCCCAGACCTTTATCGCGCGTGAAAGCGTTGAAGCAGATGATCGTCTGCGTATCCTTGATGCCCGGTATCGTCTGGACTTTTTCATTCACGAAACGGCCGATATCGCCGTCATCCTCGATCCCGAAATGCGCCAGCAGGTCAAAAGCGCCGGAGATCGAATGCACCATCGGGGCCTCGTCGAGCTTGTCGACCAGCGATGCGGCGACGTCATAGGTGTGACCCAGCTCGCATTTGATGAAGACGTAGAATTGACGCATCGCGGACTTCCTTCTCAACCCTCGGATTCGCAGCGACCCTAATACCAAGCTAGCGAAGTTTGAACCGTTGAATCTTCCCGGTCTGGGTCTTGGGCAAGGCGGCGAGGAATTCGATCGCGCGCGGATATTTATAGGGCGCGATGGCCGCCTTGACGTGATCCTGGAGCCGTTTCACCAGTTCTGACCCGTCCTGATGGCCGGGCGCCAGCACGATGAAGGCCTTGACGATAGTGCCACGCTCGATATCCGCCGCCCCGACAACCGCGCATTCCAGCACCGCTTCGTGCAGGAGCAGGGCCTGCTCGACCTCCGGTCCGGCGATATTATAGCCCGACGAGACAATGAGATCATCGGCGCGCGAGACATACCAGAAATAGCCATCGCCATCGCGCCGGTAGAGATCGCCCGTGATATTCCAGCCGTTCTGGACATAGGATTTCTGGCGTTTGTCGTCGAGATAGAGACATCCCGTCGGTCCCTTGACGGCCAGCCGTCCGATCTCGCCATCGGCAACTGGTTCGCCGCGATCATCGATCACTTTGGCCTGATAGCCAGGCACCATTTTTCCCGTCGCGCCCGGGCGGATATCAGCGCCGGCGGCCGAGATGAAGATATGGATCATCTCTGTCGCACCGATCCCGTCGATCAGGCGGATGCCGCTGAGCTCGCAAAAGGCCTCCGAGGTCGCGGCCGGCAAATGCTCGCCGGCGGAAATGCCCTTGCGCAGGCTGGTCAGATCGAAACTGTCCCACAAGCCCATCAAGGCCCGGTAGCCGGTCGGCGCAGTGAAGAGGGTCGTGACGCCGAAGCGCTCGATCGTCTCGCACAGGGCTTCGAAGCCGGGACGGTCGGGCAGGGCGGTGGCCAGGCCTTCCCGGGCCGGAAATACGACACAGGCGCCCAGGCCGAAAGTGAAGGCGAAGGGCGGCGTGCCGAGATAGATCTCGTCGGGATCGGGGCTCAATACGCTGCGGCCAAATGTGTCGGCCATCGCCAGAACGCTGGAATGGAAATGGGCGCAGGCCTTTGGCTCGCCCGTCGTTCCGGAAGTGAAGGCGAGCAGGGCGATGTCATCACGCGCCGTGTCCACAGCGCTGAAGCTGCCGGGCTTGGTGGCCATGATATCCGCCAGCGCGCCGTCAGGCCCCCAGCAGGCGATGCGGTCCAGCACAGGCTCCAGAGCCGCCGCCTCGTGTACGGGCGCCGCCAGCGCCGCGTCACACAGCGCATGGCTCACCTGCCCCTTGGCGATCACCTTGGCGATTTCGCCGGCGCGCAGCATCGGCATGGTCATCACCGCAACGCCGCCGGCCAGGATGACGCCATACCAGGCGGCGATCAGCTCGATGGAATTATATCCGTGCAACAGCACCCGATTGCCGGGCACCAGGCCCATATCCTCGACCAGGATATGGGCGATGCGGCTCGCTTCACCGCGCAATTCGGCCCAGCTGATAGTGCGCGCTGCCGAATAGATCGCGATCTTGTCACCGAGCCCGTTTTCGATATTGCGATCAAGCAGTTCGGCAGCGCAATTCAAGCGATCCGGATAGGCCAGCTCGGGCAGGTCGAACCGGAAATCGGGCCAATCGGCTGCAGCTGGCAATTGCTCACGGGTGAAGGCATCGACATGCCCGCTTTTCTGCATCGTCATGACGTCCTCCCCGACGTGTCCGACTGATTGAAGCTGCGGTCTATTCCGGCACCACGGCCGTGCTCTCGATCTCGATCTTCGCGCCCGGCTCCATCAGGGCCGAGACCTCGACAAAAGCCATGACGGGATAATTCCGGCCCATCAATTCCTTCCAGATCACGCCGATTGCAGCACCGGCAGCGAGATACTCGTCCCGGCTGGTGACATAGCCGGTCATGCGCACGATGTGCTCCGGTCCGGCGCCGGCTTCGGCGAGCACGGCGAGGGTGTTTTCCAAAACTTTGCGGAATTGGGCCGCGAACTCATCAGAGACGATAACCCCATGCTCATCCCAGCCGATCTGGCCGGCGATATACACCTGGCGTCCGTTCGCGGCGATGCCGTTGGAATAGCCTTTCGGGCGCGGCCAGCCGGGCGGCAGCAGGATTTGCATTATTTGACCTCCTGGAAGGTGAGCATTCGCGCGCGCATGATCTCCGGAATGCGGACCGGCACGTGCTTGTCCATATCGATATAGACCAGGGTCAGATCTGCGCTCATCCGGACCTCATCCTCGTACCAGGCCTTGATCGTCAGTTTGAACGAGCTGCGTCCGATCGCGGTCACGACCAGTTTGAAAGCCAGTTCGTCATCGAGACGGCTCGGTGCCTTGAAATCGACCTCTATATGGGCCAGCGGCACGGCGTGATTGCCCTTGACGATCATGGCGTCGAAACCATGGCCGAGACCGGTCTCGAACCAATCTTCGACACAGGCATTGATCATCTCGAAATAGCGCGGATAGAAAACGATCCCGGCCGCATCGACATCGGCAAAGCGTATGCGGCGATCTACGCGGAACACCATTATTTCCACTCCGAAAGATGCTGACGGGCAATGACGAGCTTTTGAACTTCCGACGCGCCTTCATAAATTCGCAGGGCCCGGATCTCGCGGTAGAGCGCTTCGGGGACCGAGCCCTTGGTCACACCCAGTCCGCCAAATAATTGTACCGCCGTGTCGATGGCGCGCTGGGCCGCCTCGGTGGCATGGAGCTTGGCCATGGCGGCTTCGCGCGTGATCCTCGGCGCACCGCTATCCTTGGCCCAGGCGGCGCGGTAAATCAAAAGCGCGCTGGCATCGATATCGAGCGCCATTTCCGCCAGTTGCGTCTGCACACCCTGCTGATCCGCCAGCGTCGCCCCGAACAGCTTGCGCGTCGTGGCACGGGCGGTGGCCTCATCGAGCGCCCGCCGGGCAAAGCCGAGCGAGGCAGCGCCGACGGTCGAACGGAAGACATCCAGTGTCGCCATCGCAATCTTGAAGCCGGAGCCGGATGCGCCGATCAGGCTGCCGGCTGGCAGGTGGCAATCCTCGAACACCAGGCGGGCGAGGGGATGCGGCGCAATGGTCTCGATCCGCTCGGCGATTTTGAGGCCGGCCGTTTTGGCGTCGAGGATGAAGGCGGAGAGCCCTCGCGCGCCATCGGCCTCGCCGGTGCGGGCGAAGACGACGTAGAAGTCGGCGATACCGCCGTTGGAAATAAAGGTCTTTTCGCCCTTGAGCCGCCAGCCATCGCCATCGGGCGTGGCTGTGGTGGCGATTGCCGCGACGTCAGAGCCGGCCTCAGGCTCGGTCAGGGCGAAGGCGGCGCACAGATCGCCGCTGGCGACACCGGGCAACCAGGCTTGTTTCTGTGCTTCGGTGCCGAAGAGCGAGATCGCACCGGAGCCCAGCCCCTGCATTGCGAACACGAAATCAGCCAGGCCGCAGCGATAGGCGAGATGCTCGCGCATCAGGCAGAGCGAGCGCACATCCAACGCCTCGGTGACGCCGCCCTGAGCCGCCGGCACGCAATGCCGGGTCAGACCGGCGCTGCCAAGCTGTTTCAGGATCGCCCGGCAATCGACATCGACATCGTCGTGCGCGGCAAAGCCATGATCACCGAATTGCGCTTTGGCCCAGCTGCCGGCGCGGGCGGCCAGCTCACGATGGCTGTCATCGAGAAAGGGCCAGTCGAGATAGGTCTTGTCGGCCATTCAATTGCCCTCGAAAACGGGTTTCTGCTTGGCGACGAAGGCAGTGTAAGCGCGCTCGAAATCCTTTGTCTGCATGCAGATCGCCTGCGCCTGGGCCTCGGCCTCGATCGCGGTATGCAGGCTCATATCCCATTCGGTATTGAGCTGGTTCTTGGTCATCGCATTGCCGAAATTCGGCCCGGCGGCGATGCGGGCGGCCCAGTCCTGCGCGGCGGTCACCAACTCCTCGGCGGTGGTGATGCGATTATAGAAACCCCAACGCTCGCCCTCATCTGCCGACATGGAGCGGCCGAGATAGAGGAGTTCCGAGGCGCGGCCCTGGCCGATAATGCGCGGCAGCATGGCGCAGGCGCCCATATCGCAGCCGGCCAGGCCGACACGGTTGAACAGGAAGGCGCACTTTGCTTCCGGCGTCGCAATGCGCAGATCCGAGGCCATCGCCATGATCGCGCCGGCGCCGACACAAACCCCGTCAATTGCGGCGATGATCGGCTGCGGACAATCCCGCATCGCCTTGACGAGATCACCGGTCATGCGCGTGAAATCGAGCAGTTCCGGCATGTCCATCCCGACCAGTGGGCCAATGATTTCATGCACATCGCCGCCGGAGCAGAAATTCCCGCCGGCGCCGGTGATAATGATCGCCTTGACCGATTTGACGTAGACGAGGGCGCGGAACATGTCGCGCAGCTCGGCATAGCTTTCGAAGGTGAGCGGGTTTTTGCGTTCGGGCCGGTTGAAGGTGACCGTGCCAATGCCCTCGGCGAAGGACCAGAGATAATGCGTCGGCGTATAAGTGGTCGGGTCCATCGAGACTAATCCCTGTTCTGCAGGCCAGCGCCGGGCGCGGCCATCCCCGTTACACCCGTGATTCCGGTGTGATGACCTCAAGACCTACGACGCCGCGCGCGCAGCGTCCACTACGCGCCACTCGGCTCACGCGGGCGGTCCCGAGAGCGTGCGCTGGCACAGGGTCGTGAGATGGCCGGTCCAATCTGGCGGCTGATGCGGATCGGCACTGACCAGCAATTGATAGCGTCGCGCGCCCCACACGGCGAGCAACAGGGTCGAAACCAGTTCCGGCTCCGGCTGCGGATGCAAATCCTCAAATCCGGCAATCGCTTCGCACCATTTCCCGGCGAGGACTGTGAAGGCGCGCTGGTGCCGGTCGCGATCAGCGATTTCATGTTCGAGCTGCAGCATGACGGCGTCGAAATACGGCGTGTCGGGGCGGGTACCGCAGGTGATCTCGACGAGATTGCGCAGACGCTTCGGCCAAGCTTGACCGCTCGCGGCGATGACGTCGCGGTCTATTTGCTCCAGCAGGGTCTCCATGGCGTGACGGACATAGCCGGAGTGCAGCGCAGCCTTGTTGGGGAAATAGGCGTAGAGCGTGCCGACCGCGAAACCGGATTCGGTGGCGACGGCGCGCGTGGTCGCAGCGTCCGGGCCATCACGGCGCCAAATCCGAACATAAGCATCATATATGGCCTGAACGGTGAATTTTGCGCGGTCCTGGACCGGCCGTTTATGCGGTGCAGGCAGGGGATTTGCTCCGGATCGCTGTGGACCGGATGAAACCGAACCCCTGGGAGGGATGGTTCTGCTAGACATGAGCCACCGACTTCCTTTGTATGCTTCCGGTCCAGCCAAACCCCATCTAGCCAAGCAAGGTCATCATGAGCGCTCCGATCACCATCTCCCGCCTGTTCACCGACAAGTCCGATCTCGGACGCACCGAATTGCGAAAGCAGGAGCAGGGCAGTCTGGAGGCCGGTGAGGTCTTGCTCGAGATCAAGAGCTTTTCCCTGACGACGAATAATATCACCTATGCCGCGTTTGGCGATGCGATGCAGTACTGGAATTTCTTCCCGACGGGCGAGGCCGGATTCGGTCATATGCCGGTCTGGGGCTTTGCCGATGTTGTCGCGTCCACGACGCCCGGGATTACCGTTGGTGAGCGCTTCTATGGCTATTACCCCATCGCCAGTCACGTATTGATGCGCCCTGGCCGGATCTCGCCGCGCGGCTTCTATGATGTCTCCGATCACCGGCTCGATCTGGTCTCGGCCTATAACCAGTACAGCCGTTGCAGCCAGGACGAGGTCTATCGCGCCGATCGCGAGGATTTGCAGGCCCTGTTCCGGCCGCTCTTCGTGACCGCCTATATGCTCGCCGATTTTCTCGAGGACAATGACTGGTTCGGAGCCCAGCAATTGGTCATCTCGAGCGCGTCGAGCAAGACCGCCTATGGCACCGCTTTTTGCCTGCTGAGCGAGGATCGCATCACGCTGACCGGGCTCACCTCGCCACGCAATGCGGATTTCGTGCGCGGGCTCGGCTGTTACGAAACGACAGCGCTGTATGACGATATCGAAACGCTCGATGCCTCGCGGCCGACCGTCTATGTCGATTTCGCCGGAGATGCCGCGCTGCGGGCCCGGATTCACCATCATTTCGGGCCGGCCCTGATGCATGATTGCGTCGTTGGCGCTGCGCATAATGCGCCGCACAGCAAGCCGGTCGATATGCCGGGCCCGGCGCCCAAATTCTTCTTCGCGCCGGAGCAGATCGCCAAGCGCAACAAGGATTGGGGTCCGGAGGAATTCAATCGCCGCTTCAGTGCCGCCCAGGAGCGTTTCTTCGCCCAGGTTGCATCGGCTGATCCGGTCTGGATGACGGTCAAAACCGGACATGGTTTCGCGGCGGCCCAGACCGTGATCAAGACCCTCGCCGAATCCGGTGGGGATCCGGCGATGGGTCACATGATCGCGTTCGATTGAGGCGTTTGGCTGAAAACGCCGGTATGGTTAAATTGCGCCACCGGAGATGGTGATCGACTGGCCGGAGACGGAACCGCTCAGCGGCGAGCACAACCAGGTCACGGCTTCGGCCACTTCCTCAGGCTGGATCAACCGGCCCTGCGGGTTATTCTTGGTCAATTCCGACAGGGCGTCTTCGCGCGAACGTCCGGTCTTGGCCATGATATTGGCGACCGAGTTATCTACAATGGCGGTTTCGACATAGCCCGGGCAGATCGCGTTCACCGTGATCGCGGTCTTGGCATATTCCAGCGACAGCGATTTGGTCAGGCCGACAACGGCGTGTTTTGACGCGACATAGGGCGCGATATAGGCGCCGCCGCGCAAGCCGGCGATCGAGGCGATATTGACGATGCGCGCATAGGGCGCCTTCATCATGCCGCCGATCACGGCCTGGGTGCAGCGCACCAGACCCTCGACATTGACCGCCTGGATGCGCTGCCATTCCTCCATCGAGGTGCGGTGAAACGCGGCCGCGCCGACAATGCCGGCATTATTGATCAGGATGTCGATCGGCCCGCCCGCGGCCGCTTTTGTGAAGGCCGCATCGACGCTGCCGGGATCGGTGACGTCGAGCTGGATCGCTTCGGCCCCAGAGATTGTCTTGGCCGCCGCTTCCAGCCGCACCAGATCGCGCCCCATCAGAATGACGTGGGCGCCCTGGGCGGCGAGACTGTGGGCACAGGCCAGTCCGATGCCGGTACCGCCGCCGGTGATGATTGCGCGATGTCCTGTCAGCTTGCTCATGCCTGGGGTGCTCCTTCATTGGCTCGCGCCATATTGCGCATTAATTGCTCGAAACCGGCCTCGTATTGCGGCGGCACATGCACACCACGATAGCCCAGTTCAGCCGCCGCGCGCAGCGTCCACATCGGATCGATCAGATGCGGACGTGCCAGGGCGACCAGATCGGCGCGCCCGGCGGCGAGGATGGAATTGACGTGGTCAGTCTCGTAGATATTGCCGACCGCCATGGTGGCGCAGCCGATCTCATTGCGGATGCGGTCGGAAAATGGCGTCTGGAACATGCGGCCATAGACCGGACGCGCCATCGGTGAGGTCTGCCCGGCCGACACATCGATCAGATCGGCCCCGGCTTCGCGGAAGGCCTGGGCAATCGCCAGACTGTCGGCCTCTGACAGACCCTCATCGCCGAGCCAGTCGGTGGCGGATAATCGCACGGCCATGGGCCGGTCAGACGGCCACACCGCGCGCATGGCATGGAAGACCTCCAGCGGGAAGCGCAGCCGGTTCTCGACCGGGCCGCCATATGAATCCGAGCGATGATTGGAGACGGGCGTGAGAAAGCTCGAGAGCAGATAGCCATGGGCGCAGTGCAGCTCCACCATGTCGAAACCGGCCTCCAGCGCGCGATGCGTCGCGGCGACGAAATCGGCCAGCACCGCATCCATATCGGCGCGGTCCATTTCCTTGGGCGTCTGGTTCTTGTCGCTCCAGGGCAGGGGTGAGGGCGCAATCAGCGGCCAATTGCCTGTCTCGAGCTGCCTGTCCGAGCCCTCCCAGGCGAGCCGGGTCGACCCCTTGCGGCCGGCATGGGCCAGCTGGATCGCCATTTTGGCGCGGCTATTGGTGTGGGCGAAATCGGTGATGGCACGCCAGGCGGCGACATGCTCATCCGTATAGAGGCCGGCACAGCCCGGTGAGATGCGTCCGTCGCGGCTCACATCGGTCATCTCGCTATAGACCAGACCGGCACCGCCCATTGCCCGCGCACCATAGTGGACGGTGTGGAAGGGCCCCGGCAGGCCGTCCTCGGCCGAATACATGCACATGGGCGAGACGACGACGCGGTTTTCCAGCCGCATGCCGCGCAGTTCGAACGGGGCAAACATGGGCGGCCGCGGATCGGACTTGGCGCCGCCGGTGGCCTGACCTGTGAACCAGCTCTCGACGCCCGACAGCCAGTCAGGATCGCGCAGGCGCAGGTTCTCATGGCTGATGCGTTGTGAGCGCGTCAGCAGGGAATAGGCGAATTGCTTAGGCTCGAAGCCGAGATAGCGGTCGAGATGCTCGAACCATTCGGTCGAATTGCGCGCCGCGCTCTGTAGCTTGAGCACTTCGACGGTGCGCACCGCCTGATAATCCTTCAGGCCTTCGGCGACCGGCTTGTCGGTGCTGGTGAGAACATCGGCGAGCATGATCGCGTCTTCCAGCGCCAGCTTGGTGCCGGAGCCGATCGAGAAATGCGCCGTATGGGCGGCATCGCCCAACAGGACGATATTGTCATGCACCCAGTTCTCGCACAGCACGCGCGGGAAATTTAGCCAGGCGGAGCCGCGCAGATGGCGCGCATTCGACATCAACTCATGGCCATCAAGCCAGGACGCAAACAGCGCCTCGCTGGCGCGGCAGCACTCATCCTGGTCCATCGCCCCGAAACCGAGGCCTTCCCAGGTTTCCGGCGCGCATTCAACGATGAAGGTCGAAGTCTCGTCATCGAAGCGATAGGCATGGGCCCAGACCCAGCCGTGCGGTGTCTCGACGAAGATGAAAGTGAAGGCGTCGAACACTTTATGGGTGCCGAGCCAGACGAATTTATTGCGGCGCAGCTCGATATCCGGCTTGAAACTGTCGGCATGGCGGGTGCGGATCTTTGAGTTCAACCCGTCCGAGGCGACGATCATGTCGGCATCGGCGAAGGCCGACAGGTCATCGCCGATCTCGGTCTCGAAATGCAGGCCGACGCCGAGCTCGAGGGCCCGTTCGTGCAGGATATTCAGAAGCTTCAGGCGGCCAATGCCGCAAAATCCGTGGCCTGTGGAGGTTTCGGTCACGCCCTTGATGACCACGTCGATATCGTCCCAATGGGCCAGGCTGGCACCGATGGCGCGGGCGCTGACCGGGTCATTGCGGCCGAGATTTTCCATCGTCTGGTCGGAGAAAACGACGCCCCAGCCGAACGTGTCACCGGACTTGTTGCGCTCATAGACATCGACGACGCAATCCGGGTCGCGCAATTTCATCGTGATCGCGAAATAGAGACCGGCCGGGCCGCCGCCAATACAGGCAATTTTCATGTCTCACAGGCCCCTTGAGCTTTGGTCAGGTAACGGCGGAACGGGTCGCGAAACGAGGCTCGCGCCATTCGCCGGTCTGCATGATGTCCGCCAGCGCCTCGATCGCCAGCCAGACATCCTCATAGCGAGTGTAGAGCGGCGTGAAGCCGAAGCGTAAAATATCGGGCGCGCGGAAATCACCGATCACGCCGCGCGCGATCAGAGCCTGCATGATGGCGTAGCCCTGCTCGTGGCGGATTGAGACCTGGCTGCCGCGCTGGGTGGCTTCGCGCGGGCTAGCGAGTTCAAACCCGGTCAGACATTCCTCGGTCAGGGCGATGAAGAGATCGCCCAGCGCCGCGGACTTGGCACGGATCGCCGCCATATCGGCTTCCAGCATCAGGTCCAGCCCGCATTCCAGCGCCGCCATGCCGAGAATGCCCGGTGTGCCGCACTGGAAACGGTCGATGCCCTTGCCCGGCTCATAGGCATCCTTGAAGGCGAAGGGGTCGGCATGGCCGAGCCAGCCGGACAGGGCCGGGAAGACCTGCTCATGATGGCGTTCGGCGCAGAACAGGAATGCCGGCGCGCCCGGTCCGCCATTGAGATATTTATAGCCACAGCCCACCGCGAAATCGGCCTCGCAGCCATTGAGGTCGACGGGCAGGGCGCCGGCACTATGGCTGAGATCCCAGATCACCAGCGCGCCGGCCTCGTGGGCGGCGCGGGTCAGGGCGGCCATGTCGTGCAGGCGCCCGGTCTTGTAATGGGTCTGGGTCAGGAGCAGCACCGCGACCTGGGCGTCGAGCGCGGCGGGGATTTCCGCAGCGGGCAGGAGTTTCTGCTCGATACGCCCACCGCTCAAAGCCGCCAGACCCTGCATCATATAGGCGTCGGTCGGGAAATTCCCGGTCTCCGACAGGATGATCGTCCGGTCAGGGCGCAATTGAACAGCGGCGCTCAGTGCCTTGAAAACATTGATCGAGGTGGAATCGGCGGCGACGACTTCATGCGTCTTGGCGCCGATCAGGCGGGCAATCTTGCCACCGAGACGCCGAGGCGCCTCGATCCAGTGATTCTTGTTCCAGGAGCGGATCAGATCCTGGCCCCATTCGCGGCTCACCACGTCGGCGAGCCGGGCGGCGGTGGCCTTGGGCAGGGCACCGAGCGAATTGCCGTCGAGATAGACGACACCCGCAGGCAGATCGAAGCGGTCGCGAAAAGCGCGCAGTGGATCGGCCGCATCCATGTCACGTATGGTCTGGAGGTCCATCAGCTCAGCTCCCGCAGGACCGCGCGGACCGGCGCGGCATCGGCACCGGCGATCTTGAGCGGCAAGGCAATCAATTCATAGCGCCCGTCGGGCACGCCGTCGAAGACAAGGCCTTCGAGAATGCGCATATCATGGCGCTGCACCGCATGATGCGCGTCCATGGTCTTGGAGGTTTGCGGATCAAGCGAGGCGGCATCGACGCCGATCAGGCGGCAGCCGGCTTTGGCCAGGCGCTCGATCACATCCATGTGCAGGGCGCGGAACTGATCATCCCAGGTCTCATGGGGAAAGGCTTGATAGGTGCGGATCAGCACGCGCTGCTCGCCCTCGATCAGCGGCCAGTCGAGATCATCAATAACAACATGCTCGCCCGTCCAGCCGGCGGTGACGAGGCGGCAAGGCCCGAGATAGGGCGTCAGGTCGACGCTGGCAGCATCAATCCCGGCTGTATCGTAATGCGAGGGGGCATCGGCATGGGCACCGCTATGGGTCGAGAGCGTCAGGCGCGAAACCTTGACCGGACAACCCGGCCCGATGGCCCAGGTCTCGTCGATCGCGAACGCAGTGTCGCCCGGCCAGACCGGCAGGCCGGGCCGCAGGGTTTGCGAGATGTCCCAGATTTTTGCCATGATATCCTAGAGCGAGGTCCGCACGGTCCAGATTTCCGGAAAGAATCGCAATTCCAGCGCCTTGACGAGATAGCCGACCCCGGCGGTGCCGCCAGTGCCGCGGCGATAGCCGATAATGCGCTCAACGGTTTTCATATGGTTGAAGCGCCATTGCTGGAATTTATGCTCGAGATCGACCAGTTTCTCGCCGAGCTCATAGGCCTCCCAATGCGTCTTGCTGTCGCGATAAATCTCGCGCCAGACCGTCTCGACTTCGGCCGACGGCTCATAGGGCTCGGTCCAGTCGCGCTCAATCTTGTCGGCCGGGATGGCATAGCCGCGACGCGCCAGCAGCCGCAGCGTCTCGTCCCACAGGCTTGGCGCTTCGAGCGCGCCGGTCACCATCTTCCACGCTTCGGGATTGGATTTGTGCACCCGGGCCAGCTCGGCATTCTTGTTGCCGAGGCGGAATTCCATCGTGCGATACTGGAAGGACTGGAAGCCGGAGCTCTGGCCGAGACTGTCGCGAAAGGCGAGATAATCGGCCGGTGTCATTGTCGCCAACACATCCCAGGCGGCGATCAATTGCTCTTGGACGCGGGCGACGCGGGTGAACATTTTCAGCGCCGGCCCGATCTCGTCCTTGCGCAAATGCGCCACCGCACCGGCGGTCTCGTGCAGGATCAGCTTCATCCATAATTCCCCGACCTGGTGGATCAGGATGAAGAGCATTTCGTCATGCTCGGATGATCGCGGATGCTGCGAGTCCAGCAGGGTGTCGAGGCCGAGATAACCGGCATAGGTCATCTTGTCCTTCATATCCCAATGGATGGCCTCATCGGACACGTCCACGCGGGAAGAAAACTTGTCGCTCATGCCATTCCCCTGGCCCCTGGCTCGCAGGGGTTCGCTGGCGCGATTCGCGCGCCGGTCTCTGACCACAGGTGTAGGGGATAAGCCGGGCAGGGGGCAACCGCGCGCGACCGGGTGACGGGCTGGATTCTGGGCCTTGCCAGTCCGCGCCGGCCTGCCTAGCGTCGCACCGATCAGGGGAGACGACGCGCGATGATGGATGCGATCCGCGAACAAACAGTCTGGGATGTGATCGGGCTGTATCTGCAGCTCGGCTATCAGCACATCCTGCCCAAGGGGCTCGATCATATCCTGTTCGTGCTGGCGCTCTTCTTCGCCTCCTCGCGCCTGAAGCCGCTGGCCTGGCAGGTTTCGGCCTTCACCCTGGCTCATACTTTGACGCTGGGCCTGGCAGTCTTGGGCCTGATCACGCTTTCGCCCGCCATCGTCGAGCCGATGATTGCCCTCTCCATCGCCTTCGTCGCGATCGAGAACCTCGTCTTCAAGGAGATGCAGCGCTGGCGGCCTATGGTGGTGTTCGGTTTCGGTCTGTTTCACGGCCTCGGCTTTGCCGGCGTGCTGGTCGATCTCGGCCTGCCGCAGGGCCAGCTCCTGCCGAGCCTGCTCAGCTTCAATATCGGCGTCGAGGCCGGCCAGCTGACGATCATTCTGGCGATGTGGTTCGTGCTGCACCGGTTTCGCGATGCGAGCTGGTATCCGCTGCTGGCGAAAGGGGCTTCGGGGCTGATTGCCGTGGTGGCGCTCTGGTGGGTGGTGGAGCGGGTGTTTCTAGTTGGGTAGTGCCGCAGCCGAGCCTCGGTCGAGGAAGGGATTGATCAGGGTCAGCCCGCCAATCACCTGTCCGTGCTGCATGTCCTCGGTGAACAGGGTTGTGGCACCGGAACGCAGGGCGGCCGCGATGATCAAGCTGTCGAACCAGGAATAGCGGTAGCTCGCGGTGATGGTGAGCGCGGTCTCGATATCAGCCTCGGTTACCGGCTGGATGCTGCACGTCTCCTGGAAGGTCGCGATGCAATATCGGATTTCAAGCCAGCCAAAGGAGGTTTTCTTGCGCGCGGCATTGGCAAATTCGCTCAATACCTGGCTCGAGATGCTCCGTGTCCGGGCCGGATCGCGCAGCAAGCTGTCGGCGATGCCGGATTTCCCAGGCTCTCTCGCCAGCAAATAGAACAGGACATTGGTATCGATGAAGACCCGCTCGATCGCGGTGGGTCCGCTCATCGCTCATTGGCCTCGTCGCGATCAAATTTGAAGCCCTCGGGCAGGCTGTCCCGAAACCCTCGAACAACGTTCAGCCGCTCGTCAATTGTGGGTTTGCGGGCAATCTCGAAACTGCGCAGCCCTGCGACATTGATCTCGATTTCGTCGCCAGCCTTCAGATTGAGCGCTTCAACCACCGCCACCGGCAATCGCACGGCCAGGCTATTACCCCATTTGGATACTTGCATGTCGCTCGGCTCCACCTCGTTAGATATACATTGCCGTAGATGTATATCATAAAATCGGGCGACGGCTAAGCTACAAACAAAAAAGGCGGCCCGAGAGCCGCCTTTTCCGTCATCCATGCGTCAGGAGACTATTCCCAGCCGCAGCTGCTGCCGGTGTTCTGTTCTTCCAGGTGGGTCATCAGT
>TARA_R110000868_G_scaffold402710_4_pt1 | contig 37361 bp, 38 predicted proteins | sample TARA_R110000868 | Tara Oceans TARA_R110000868 (sample SAMEA4397489) | marine metagenome | biome: Polar Biome; feature: [SRF] surface water layer (ENVO:00010504); material: water (ENVO:00002006), including particulate matter (ENVO:01000060) such as... | depth 5 m | reverse complement strand
CCATCATAATTGACGCCGACCGGACTCCGTAATCGTCGCGCTACAACCGGGGGCGCAGGGAAGGATCTTCTGGCGCCGTTCCAGGAAGGGTGGAGACACGATTACAGCATCCCGGCACGCATAATGATCATGGTTGCTATGCTCACCGCCCTGGTCATCGTCGTGTTTCTGGGCCTCGGCATCGCCGAGACGCTTACGCGCCTCGTTTCCAACTGATCCTGACAATCTGGCCCAACATTGCTCCGGAGCGCTCCGCGCTTCCGGCGAAGGAGAAACTATGTCCAATTCCGAATCGCTCGCGGTAGCGCGTCTGCAACGTGATGTGCCCGGCGCAGAAGCCCGTATCGACGACGCAATCATCGCGCTTTCCACACTCATGACCAGCGTCGTGACTGCCCGGCGTGAGATCGGCGTCGCCGCGAAAACCGGGCAAGCGACCATCATACGTCTCGCAAAGGCGCAAATGTCGCTGATCGATATCAGCAATGACGTTCTGCGGGCTCATGGCGAACTTGCCGATATCGGCAAGGAGACCGCAGGTCTCGATCTCCACGAATGCCCTTCGATGGCCGTAGCGCCCCCTCACCTCGCCGCCGTTGCCTAAAGTCGATTGACCAGGAGCCATCGACATGATCTGGAAACAGAATGCTACGCATTGCCCTGTTTCTGATATTCCTGTCGATGGCGATTGGATACGCCATCTGGAAAGGAGGAATGCCGGAACGGGCTATGGCCGCGATCCTGATTGCCATGGCCTTGATGGATCAGGCGCTGCACCTCTTCATACCGGCCCACTTTGCGACGGTCGACACCGGTCATCTTGCGATCGATCTCTTTGCGGCGACATCGACGATCTCGCTGGCGATCGTTGCGCACAGGTTCTGGCCGATGGCGGCTGCCGTCCTCCAGATACTTCCACTTCTGGCGCATTTCAGCCGGGCGCTGGATCTGAGCATGCATCCAATCGCGTATTTGACGATGCAGGTTGCCTCATCTTGGCTTCTCCCACCGCTTCTGGCCCTCGGAACCTGGCGACATCGGCTGCGCCTGCGACGCAACGGCAGCGATCCATCCTGGCAGACTTCATTGAAATCATCGAGCCGGTCGATGGGGCCCGGCTAGCAAACGCCCTCTTCGACGAATTTCGGAGCATCGGGCGCATCTTCGCTCAAAGCCCCGAATCGCTGGAGCGTGTTCTACGCGGTCATGCAGCCGTCGCCCGGATATTGCTGGGTGCTCGCTTGGTGCTCCTTGAAGGAATGCGGGAGGATTTTGCCTCTCTTCCGATCAGTCCAGATTGCCCCAATTTACTGCAATATCTGATGACGTCCATGGGCGCTCTGCCCGAAGAGGTCTTACGGGTCATATTTCTTGACAGCGCAGGGCATCTGATAGCCGATGAACAGCTGCAGCTTGGTTCTCTCCGGCAACTGGCACTGTATCCGCGCACTATTTTTCGCCGGGCTATAGAACTCGAGGCCGCCGGATTGATCCTTGTCCACAATCACCCAAGTGGAGATCCCAATCCCAGCGAAAGCGACATTTTTGTTACTCGAACATTGTCGCAAATCGGTCGTTCTCTGGACATCGATATCGTCGATCATATCGTGGTTACCGCGACCCGGGCCGTGAGGGTGCCATCCCTCGACACGGTTCAGCCCCATCGACCGGCTGATGGCTCGCATGTCCTTAAGGACAGCCTGGGGCCGAAAGCCGGCTCCCCCTATGATCGAGGTTCCGCAGCCCTTGAGAACGCAAGAGCCGTCCGCGAGCGCCGCAGGTTCCGTCGCGCCCTGATCGGATCGCCGGAACTGTTCGGAGAGCCGGCCTGGGAAATGTTGGTCGAGGTCTTCATCCAGGAAGCCGAAGGTGTGAAAATCGCGGTCAACACAGTGTGCGGTTCCTCCACCGCCACGCCGAGCACGGCGCTTCGTATCTTCAACAAGCTTTGCGATGCAAAGCTGCTGGTGAAAGTCGGCGATCCCAATGACGGCCGCCGTCATTTCGTTGAGCTGACGCTTCAGGCCAGAAAGGCGCTCGTTTCCTACTTTAGCGTAGAGAAAAATTAATCCGCAGACACGGATGCAAGCAAATCAATTAAGAGCAGAAAGGCGGTAGTTGGCTCGGGCAGGAAAGCCGATTCGACATGGCGGAATTGCAATCATTGCCGACTGCGGGACTACTGCGAAGCTGCTGCCACGGCGGCAATGGCCTCAGTCCGTCAGAGAACTCACCGGCACATCCTTTGGCAAAGAGCCGAAGAGCGCCAGGCTCTGTGGATGCTGGTTTTCGACGTGGAAGGCTTAGAGACGGTCTGGATCGACCATATCGGGGACGTATGACGCGCTGTGCCGAACCGTCCCGGCCGGGACGCGGATGAGACAATTCCGAGAAGCGGGAAGCAACTACCCCGATGAGTAGATTGCGTCACGAACATAGGAAGATCTCACCTACGGAACCCATCCTGCGGCGATCAACTTTGTATCGACCGCGTAGACGACCCTGTACCCGGCATACGCATGGCATCACTCATGAACCAACGAAGGCTGGTTAGTCTTGACAGAGGGGCGATTAGACGACCGACAGTGGCGGCAGAATCTCGAACGAGCCTTAATTCTCCTCGCCAATGAAAATCGGCGCAATGAAGGCCACGGAAAACAAAAGTACGTTGAATGTATATTTTGCATAGGCGGTCGGTTTCAAGTTCCAGAACCAGTCATTTTGGACATAGGTCCAGCAGATGAAGGTCAAGAGTGACACAATTACCAGCAGCCAGCGGGGAGCAGCCCCTTTCGTCTTGGTCGCGAACACGCGTAGCAGGAAGAGTTCGACGACGCAGATAACGGGCGCAATGTGATAGTCCTCCCCACCGGCCGGAAGCGGAATTTGATTGAGCAGGCTGTAGAGGGCGATCGTGTCACCAGGGATGAGCTTGGCGAGGTTCAGCGCATAGGCTTCGGCAGCGGTCGAAGGCGTATCCGAGCCACCGGAACTACCCTGAGTATCAAAGCCTTTCCTGCTACGGCGCTTCAGCAGCGAAAACGGACTAGGATTCGTGATTGATAGCGGAGCCATTATTATTCCCCTTGATCAGATATTCACCTCACCCGCAGTGTCTGTCACACCACCTTCACTCCGCAATTGCCTCGGCGTCGGCCGCGGCAACGGCGGCAGAGGTCCCACCACGACGAAGCAGGTCGGCGACCTTCTTGCCGCGACGCTGGGCGACCGACTTGGGGCTGGTCTGCTCAGTGAGCGCGGCGAAGGTCGCCCGGATCATGTTATAGGGGTTCGATGTACCGTTCGACTTGGTCACTACGTCGGCAACACCAAGGCTCTCGAAAACAGCGCGCATAGGACCTCCCGCGATGATGCCGGTGCCCGGAGGTGCAGTCCGCAACGTCACCTTGCCGGCGCCAAAATGACCGAGGCCATCATGGTGCAAGGTGCGGCCTTCCTTCAGCGGCACGCGGACCATGGCCTTCTTGGCCGCCGCAGTCGCCTTGCTGATCGCCTCGGGGACCTCGCGCGCCTTGCCATGTCCAAATCCGGCACGGCCCTTGCCATCGCCCACGACGACGAGCGCCGCAAAGCCAAAGCGCTTGCCGCCCTTCACCGTCTTGGAAACGCGGTTGATGTGGACCAGCTTCTCGATGAACTCCTCGCCGCCATCGTCCTCGGTGCTGCGGCCTCCACGTCGGTCGTCGCGTCGGCCCCGACCGCCGCGATTACCGCGACCGCCGCGGTCCGGTCTGCGCGCGCCGGCGTCTCTCACGGGCTCAAATTCGCGCGCCGGATGTTGTTCGTCAGCGGCGACGGGAACCCGCATACTCGGCGCCTCGACATTGGCCTTCTCGACGGAGACGGCGGCCGAAGTAGATGCCAGATTTTTCACAAGGGGGGGCGATTCCCCGAACGCAGGCCCGACACCAAGGGACCTGAAGTTCTGATCCGTGGCCTCATTTAAGAGGTAAGATGACACATTTTTTTTTTGCACCCCCGACCAACTGGTCGGAGGTTGCGTGTGCATTGGGGAGGCAGGGATCAAGGGCACGGTACGTGAGGTGCTCCGCGTCCCAATAAGTGGCAGTGGCAAGCTGCTTGGCCCATTGGATCGCCGTTTCAACATCGGCGGACGGAGGCTCTTGCCCGGGCGGTTCATCTCGCCAGATTTCTTCGGCCTCGCCAAGGCGCTGGATGAGCATGCGGAAAACTTCGGTGTATAGGCAACCCTTGCCTGCGAGGGCGAGGATCGCGCGCTCGAATGTCACCCGAGGGGACTCTTGCGAAAATGTCTCCGCGGCATCGAAGCCGATCGACCATGACATGATCGCGGCATCACTGCCGGAGCAGGCACTCAAGCGGCTCGCGAGTGGGCCGAGTTGCCCGGGTGAAGGTGGAAGAAAGTTCAGCGCATAATGACTTGCGACCAGCAGTTCATCCTCACTGGCTTTCGCTTTAGGATCGAGCGCCTTCTCGAGCAGTTCGGCACCGAGCTGGCGTACCGCCGGCACCATCGAATGGCGATAGAAGCCCCAATATGAGGAACATTGCAAGTCAGGGCCCAGGATGACGGGCCGGACGCGACGCTGGACATCCGGCAAGCCCGGCAAAGGAAACAGAGTCCCACCGACAGGCCATACCGAAACCATAACGGCACCTGGCGTACTCCACACTTGGACATGGTTGATCGGGGCTTCAGCCGCTTGAGCTATTCGAAGATGCGCCGCGCCTGGCGGCCCTTGTGCCAATTCGATCTGCCCCTTCTCCGCATCGACCACCTTGCCGGCTGACCAGAGATTGAGGCCGACCGACTTCAATCGCTTTCCGGCACCGAAACGACCTCTATCGACGACGAGGTTGAGATCGCCGGTTTTCTCGAACAGCTGCCTGACCTCATGATAATCGAGCCGCTGAACCGTTCCTTCGGCTTCCCGTCCGTTGGGGGCGGAAGCATGGCATTGGAACGGACCGTCGCTGTCCGCGACAACGCCAGCCTTGAGTAACATGTGGACGATCCCGCCAGCCTTCCGCCTTGCGGTGACGAACAGCGGGATTGCGAGATCGGACACGGTTGCCAAGGTTAAATCACCTCCAGCCTGCGGTGAGGAGAATGGATGGCGAACAATTTGGTTGCGGGTTCCTGCACCTCGCGCGCGAAGCCGGGATTTTCCATTATGCTGGCACGATAATCACGCTCATAGGGCAGATCGGCTTCCCAGAGATCGTTCGCGCGCCTCGGCTCATGCCGCGGGACTTTATCGTGCATGACCTCGCAATTCTTGTTCTTCGTCCTGCGGTCATGCGGAACCAGGTCAACCATCCCGAAGGGCGCAGCCAATTTCACGACCGCCTTCGAGAAGGCGCCTTGGACGACGAAGACCTCACCCAGATCTTTCAGCTCACCATGCCGACGTCGCCAGCGCCCAAAACGACTGTCTGCAGCGCGCTTTATGAAATCGGGAAACACGGCATAGCCCTCTTCGTCACGCTCATCGGCACCAAACCGGGTCAAGGCAAGACGAACTCCCTCGGAGAAGAGCGCGCCCCCAACGAAATCACCGCCGACATCCTGATCTTCCCGGGCGCTATGCGCCTTTGCACCTGGTCGCGTTGAGAGAAAAACGTCGGCACGCGATTTTATGGGCCCCTTTGTCATTCGAAACACTGAAGAAAACCCTTCATCCCGGCTTTTCTCCGGCGCATGGCTGCACGCATCGATGAAGCAGAGCATCGGTTTCGGCACGACGCGCTGCAAATCGCGCAGGGTATTACCCCAATGATAGCCAGTCCGTATGACCTGATCGCCCAGTCGATACAGGTCCTCAGTGTAAAGCGCATGGCAGGCATCATTGTTGGCACCGGCTTCATCGGTCAGCGAGACTGTCTCGCCATGGCCGATCCAGTGAAAGATCCCCATCGCGCCTTGGGAACAGCGATCCGCCCAGTCCTGGATCGCCTTGCCGACAGCATCAAAGGTCGCAGGCTCAATCACCTGCTTGACGCCATCAACCCCGATCATCTCGAGCGGCTTCTCACTGGAGACCAACAGTTCGATCGAGCCTAGTTGCCGACCGCCAGCGAGCGGCGCATCGCGCCAAAACTCAGCGAGCCGCTCGGCAGACAGAACGGCGCCAGGTAGAGGCTTAAGATCTTTGTCGGCATAGCGGCCGACGGCGATGATGAGGACGTGGACCGCTGCATCGGACCGATCAAGAGCGAGGAGCGCGGTCACTGACCCGCCTCGCGAGGCGTGCAGTACATCGTGGCCGATCCAATACCAGTCCAACGGGCAAACTCCAGACGTTGGCGATCTTGGAAGTCCTCGTTATAGATAACGGACGCTCCCGTCAAACACCACGGACTTGTCATCCCCAAATTGGTTGAATAAATGGTCAATCCCGGCTCCCCTCTGTACGGCCCCAAACACGTCCGTGAGTTGCTCGACATCGATACCGAGCGCTTGCGAAACTGGCGAAAGTTGCTGCCGGCTATCGGCAGCGAACGGGGCAGGCAGTCCGTGTTCGACTTTGTGGATCTTTTCGCGCTCGCACTTGTGCGACGTCTAGTCATCGACCTAGAAATCAGAGTGGGACTGCTGGAGCCAGTTGCCGAGCAACTGGTCGATCTGTGCCGATCGGTCACGCTCGACGAAGCCTCACATTTGCGACTTGAATTTATGCCGGAGGATCGAAAGGTCGCGATCCGCACCATCAGCGCACCGCCACCAGAAGCGCTTACCGCGCTGGTCCCAATCGGTCCGGTCCTCAAGGACTTGCTGGCACGGCTTACGCTGCCACCCGATGGCGCGAACGGACTTCCCCTTTTTCGGTGACTTGTCATGCCAGTGATTTCCCCCCCGCGCCGGCGCTAGTCAACGCGGCCCGAACGCGCCACTATAAGGACACGACCAGACGTCACAAGATCGAAGTTAATGCCTCCTCATTTTTCATATGATTAATTAATCCTATTGGAGATTTTCATGATCGCAGCGCCCTAAGCGTAATTGCTCAGGGGGGTGGCAAAAAGAGGTTGCGCGGTCTGGCAATGCCTGATTCACCCTGTGCATGCCGCCACCACCCCTTCATGTCCTGAGCGAAGCCGAGAAGAACGAACTTCTGCTCGCGCAACACGATATGATCGAGCGTATGGCTGCCCGGATTTCCGAACTGGAGGAACTGGTCGGCAAACCGCGCAAGACGTCGAAGAACTCGCATGTGCCGCCCTCCAAGGACGATTTCGGCAAGGGTGGCGGCAAAGGTCGCAAGGCGAAGCCGGGCAAGCGTCCTTCGCGTGAACGCAGGCATCGCCCGCTTGCGGAAACGCCGGACAAGACCGAGCGCGTGCTGGCTGCTGCGTGTGGCCATTGCGGAGGCGACGTTTCCGGCCAGACCCAGCATTGCCGGCATCGTTACGATCATATCGACCTGCCGCCGATCCGCCCAGTTGTGACCAGGGTGGAACTGCTGGGTGGGCGCTGCCGGGGGTGTGGACACCGATAGCGCGCGCCAGCCCCGGCCGGAATGGAGCCGGGAACCCCGTTTGGACCGGGCATCCGCGCTTTACTCGCCTATCTGCACCACAGCCATCATGTCAGTTTCGAGCGCCTGTCGCGCATTACATCGGAACTGTTCGGCCTGAGCATCTCTCAGGGCGCCATCGCCAATGCCTTCCGGCGCATGGAAGCAGGCATGGCAACGGCGACCCGCGCGATCACCGACAAACTGCTGACCGCACGGGTCATCGCATCCGACGAGACCACGACCCGCACTAACGGCATCATCCATTGGCAGTGGGTCTTCCTCTCGAAGGAGGCCGTCCTGCACAGGATCGCCCGGCGCCGGGCGCGCAGTGTCGCCGAGGAAGTTCTGGGCGGACATCAGCCCGATGTGTGGATCTCGGACCGCTATGCCGGACAACAGGAACTGGGCAAGGAGCACCAGGTCTGCCTCGCCCATGTCCTGCGCGACGTACAATATGCCATCGACTGCGGTGACCGGGCCTTTGCCCCGAAGGTCCGCGACCATCTGCGCTGGGCCATACGCATCGGCAAGCGACGAAGCGGCCTGAAGGATACGACCCTGGCGGCCTATTGTGCCAAGGCCGATACCGTGCTGACCCGCCTCATGCGGATGCCCATCGCGCATCCCGCAGGCAAGATCCTGCTCAAACAGATCAAGGCATGGCGGGGCAAGTTCTTCGTCTTCCTCAGCAACCGCGACGTCCCTGCGACCAACAACATATCCGAGCGTGAGATCCGCCCCTCGGTTGTGTTCCGCAAGGTCACAAACGGCTTCCGGTCCGACTGGGGCGCCCAGATCCACGCCGGCTATCGATCCGTGACCGGCACCGCACGCCTGCAGGGAAAGTCAGCCCTTCAGGCTGTGCGCGAACTCGTCGAGGGCAGGTTCGCCGTCGCCTGAGCCTGCAGCCCTTGGCCAACCCCGTGAGCAATTACCCCTAAGCGTCCAATCCAAGAATAAAGCTAGTGGCATTAGTAGGTTAGCTTGACGTTTTGGCCTGTCGTCGTTTAAGGGATTTTTGCAAAGCACGAGGGATCAATCGTGTGCACCGATACCAATTCCCTTAGCGTCGTATCCAAATCTGTGCGTATCCCGTCAACGCAGCCTAAATACGCCATAACGATTGACTTGGCACTACCATAAGATAATGCTCATTCAATTGAATACTTCATCTTCGGCGTTACTCCGCTTGACTCAAGATCAGTTCTAACAACAATCTACATTGTGATCGCCGACGGGAAGACGCCGCAGGGGAGCGGCCGATTCGGCGTCAACCGCAGGGGGTGTGGTATGAGGACCAAGGGCGCGTCTTCCGCCGTATTTGTCGTGATGCTGGGCTTGAGCGGCTGCGCCAGCCCATTTGCGCAATCAACCGGCATCGAGTGGAACGGGCGTCCGGCACCAGGCACTATCACCGTCTCAGATCCCAAGGAGTATCGGCGCGAGGCGCTGATCAACGAGCGGATCGGCGAGATGGCTTGGCTCGATCAATTGATCGAGCAGAGCAAGACGATCGAGTTTAAGCCAGAGATCGCTCGCGAGGTCGAGCAGATCGTATCAATCGCGGCCGCGCTCGGCCTCAGCTTCGACCCCGTGGGCGCAATCAACTATAAGCGTGCCAACGAGACTGGTGCAATCCAACAACAAATCGACGTCGTGCAGATGCAGCTGAAGTTGGACCAGCTAAAACGAGACGCCGAGATTGTCCGAAGCCGGTTCGCCGAGCAGACCGACCCCGCGAGCCCCAACATAGCTGTTCTTGGCGATCCCAAATCCACGACGGTTCCGGCGAGCCAAGCAGTCGCTGCCGCAGACCAGCTCAAGGCCGCTATCGACCGCCTCAATGCCGGACTTACCAGCCGGTTTGATGCTGAGGGCAAGCCCGCAGCGTTAGCTAACACCACGGCCAACCCAGCCGATGTTTTCCGTGACCGGGTTTCATATCGTGACATGCTCAAGACCGCACGCAACGCTGCGAGTCTCGACGAGCTTCACGACAACAACGGCGCCGCTCTCACGCGCCTCAACTTCCACACCATGATCATGCCTGACCGCAAAGCGGCAGGCATCCCGGGCGTGATCCAGGTTAGGGTGAAGCGCGTGCCGGGCACAACTGACGAGGAACTCAAGTTCGAGCAGGGCGTCTATCGCGGCTGGATTAGCTATCTCAACGGCACGATAAACGTGGAGAATGGGAATCGATGGAATCCCAACCCCGACATGCTCCAACCTTCAGTCTCACAGAGTTTCGACCTCGTCGAATTCCGCTATGCACCTTCACCGCCGCCCGTGCCAGCGGCCGCGGCGCCGGCGACCAAAGGAAAGACTAAAGCGAAGGCGAAAGCGAAAGCGAAAGCGAAAGCCCCCGCGGCAGTAGCGGTGCCGGCCACGGTTTGTCCCGGCTTGATACTCAGCGCTACCGCAGCGCCAAATCCAGATTGCGCGTCGCTGTTCTTTGCTGTGCCGAAGTTCAAGGGGAGCTCCTCCCAAGAGGGCAGCTTTTCCGACATCTATCGCTATGTCGAGGTATTTAAGCTCGACAATGCCACCTTCAGCGAGGCGAATGAGATCACCGATTTCCAGCAGGTGCGCGCGACGATCGCCGGTCAGTCTGGCGACCTCGTTACGAGCTGCGGTCTTCCTCACGCCGCAGCACCGGGCCTCGCGAACGCAGGCGCCGTTGACAAGGCCTATATAAGCCTAGGCGAAGCCCGCCTGCGGATAGTCGGTGGGGGCCAGCTGCTCGAGGTCAACCGCCTCGCGCGCAGCCTTCTTGCGGCAAAGAATATCGCGGCGCCCAGCGATCCCCACCTTGAGCCGATCGTTCAGAGAATCAAACGATCGGAAGATCTGCTATCAAATCTCGAGACCTTCGCCTATACTGGCTGCACGCGCGACCAGCGCCAGGCCTACCGAAACGGGTCGGGCCAGGTGTTCGTGCCACCGAGCTTTTCGGACATGCTTTCCAACCCAGGACAGGTTTCGATCTACGAGGTTGGCCCGCGCAATTTAGTGCAGCAGGTATCGACCGTTGCGCGTGCGGCGAACAGCCTGCAGCTCGCGCTTTCTGTCGCTGGCTCGGCTCCCGGGTCCGGCGTAGCTGCCAACGCCGCGGGCTCCTATTCACGTCAGGCGATGGGCCGCGCGGCTGCTCTCGAGCGCGTTCCGGCGGTCGTCGGCTATTCTTTGCGCGCGCAACAGACCTTCGGCTGGGTGCTCGGACCGCGCGCGACGATTGACGCGAAGGGCAAGATCGAGATGGATCAAAGCCTCCGGGAGTATGATTTAACCGTCGACCTCTCGGTGCCGAGTTGGTGGCCGTCTTTTCAGGTCGAGACGATGACGGCTTGGGCGCCAAAGCCTTCCGCCATATCCGAGGGCATGCTCGCGTCAGGCGACTTCGGGAGCGTATCCGGCCAGCAAGGCCGTCGAACCGCGCCTGTCTTCCGACGGCTGAACGCCGCCGACTATGCGGTGATGACTGCTCAACTCGCAAACCGCGGCGTCGCCGTTCCGCGGCGGGCAACGATCGCGGCCGCAGCTCTCCGGGGGCAATCGGTAAACGCCTGCCTCCCAACGACGCTCAAGGTCGCCGGTGACGATCTTTGGCGAGCTAGTGTCGCATTGATCAACGGGTATCGGCTGGGACCGACCGCAATTTCGGCCGCGCCAGACATGGCTGGTGTACTCCTCGATGTGCCCGCACTCGATGCGGCGATTGGCGATGTCGCCGATGCCCAGCTTCGACTAACGTTGCTGACCCCCTATGGCGACCCCAGTGCGATGGTAGATTTCGTCCACAAGAAGGGCGACTGCAAACCAGCCGCGAAGGCCGCTGAGGGACCCACGGTCGCCACCCTCACTCCGACGGTTATCCGTGCGCCAGGAGAGGTCGAGTTTACGGTCACCGGTGAAAAGCTCAACCAATTGACTGCGGTGACGCTCAACGGTCAAACCGCGACACTTCTAACGCCTGGTAAGGGCGGGAAGTCGCTCAAGGTGAAGTTCGCGACAGCCTCAACCGAGAGTCTTCCCGCGTCCCGTACTGTGCCGCTGACCTTCTTCAAGGGAGACGACAAGGCGAACGAGAAGACGATTGAGGTAACCAGGACCAGCGAGGGTAACTGATATGCCGACCGGTAAAGCAACAATCATCGATCATAGCGGTTTGATCGCTACCAGCCCGCCCAGCCCGGTCTCCTTCATCGCCTCGAAATTCCCGACGGTGAAAAACGACATGACCGTCTATTTTGAGCGATCCAGTGATCCGACAGTCGCGAAACTGGTACGGCCGGCAACGGCTGGTGATCAACTCGCCGCCTTAGCGGAACCCTCGCTCGGTCTCACGCCAAAGGCGAAAGGGTTGATGGCAGCGACGGCCGAACGGCTGTCAGCAACGCTCGCGCACTTGGCAGGACAAGACATTTCCGAAGCCGCAGAATTCGAACAGCCGATCGCCGAAATGACGATCATCGCAACAAGGCTGGAAGCCGAAGGGACTAGGGTAGGTGTGGCCATTGCGAGGATCGCCATCGCCGAATAGCCCTGCTCGTCCGGCGGCAACAGGATCAGCCCCACCCATCGCGCCGCCTCTTATTGCTTTCGCGAAGGCAGCAACCATTGACAGCTGACCGTCACCCAGCGAGGGTGAAACTGTCGCCCTTGACGCGCCGACGCTAGCCATGCTCACCAGCGCGCGCGATTGGGCACCGGCGGACCTCGGGCGCGTCAATCTCACGCTAGTAACAGATTCTTAGGCACGGTTCGCAATGCCTTCGAACGGAACCTCTTTCCCCAAGCGATCGAGGCGCTTCGCGGCGACTGTACCAGATATGTCGCACCGTCTCGTGGTTACCCCGGGCACGCTAGTAACCGGTTCCTGCCGTCTGTTGAGGTGCCGCATTCAACAGAGGCCACGCGAGCTACCGGCCGGCGAACTTATGAGGCACCAAGGGAGCCTTCAGTCATCCATGGATAGGAGGGGACGTCCCCTGTCACTTGATCGCGACGCCGCCGCCTGACGATCAGGGTTGAATTGCGTAGACCACCTGAACGCGCACCTGTGTTTCGATCGCGCGGGGCTTCATTCCGATTGCGACTGGCGGGGGTGGCGGCGGCGAGGGCGGCGCGTTGACCCGCTGCACCGTGGCAACGATGTCGTCATACGGGCCTGGACCGTTGAAGCTTAAGTTTGAGACGCTAAGGACGCCGCCAAGCTTCACGCCGGAGGCGCGCGCTATGGCTTCCGCCTGTAGCTTAGCTTCGGCCAGCGCCTCAGCGACCCCACGTCGCCGTATTTCCTTGTCCTCGGCGAGGAAGAAGCGGTCAACGCGGGGATTGGTTGCGCCTAGCCGTCCGGCAAGCGACACCATCGTGCCGGCATCGTTCACCGCCGCAGTGCGGACTTCCACCTGAAGATCGGCGGTATAGCCAATGATCGCGCATGCGCCGGTCGAAAGGCGCGGATTACCGTAGCCGTTGCGATTGCAATCAGGGCCGCGCACCTCGGCGATGCCGACCTGTGCGACGCGTATGTCGGGCTGGGAAGAAATGCCAGCCAGCCCCTTCTCGATCGCCTCGCGTTTCGCCACCATGGCGCGGACGGCCTCGTCGCTGGTAGCGCCCTCGCCGTGGACGGAGAAGCTGACTACGGCACGATCAGGCGGACTCGGGATCGTTGCGGCACTGGTGACAACGATTCTAGGGCGCGCCTCATCGACGGACTGCGCGAGAGCGACGGATGGTATGAGGATTGGAAGAAGGGCGGCGAAGCGGTGCATGGATATCTCCGATAATGGCTCAGTCAGTGTACTCGTCGGCACCTCCGGCGCAACTCATGGCGAAAATGCTGCGAGGTGCCGAAATGACCTGATTGTCGCGAACTGATCGGAAAGGCCCAGCGCTTATCACCGTAATCCGCTATTTCCTTTGCCATGATCCGGTTGCAGCGCGCAATTCGGCACAGAGCAGGCCAATGCGGAAGGGTTGATGAGTGGGGGTTGAATTTCGGCAAGGCTGGGGGTGGCTGGTCCTTGCAGCGCTGACGACTTCGACCATCGGTGACGAAATCACTCTGCTGACGCTGATGTTCCGCACGGCCGACAATGCGCCCGCCTACGCCGTGCCGGTACTACTGATCGCGGAACTGCTGCCCGGTTTGATCGTGGCACCCTATGCGGGCCGCCTGATCGATAGCCGAGATGCGGCGCGGGTGCTGGTCGTGGTGTCGGCGCTGCAAGCGGTAGTGATCGCGTTCATCTCACTCAATCCCCCGTTCACCCTCGCCGGGGCCGCGCTCTTGAGCATGCTTTTCACGATCAGCAGCGCCGCCACCTTTGCGTTGATCCCGGTGCTGGCGGGCGCGCTGGGCATGACGCTTGCGCGCGCCAATTCGTTTTTGGAAATGGTTCGCAGCCTTGGAATGCTCGTCGGCCCTGTCGCAGGCGGAGTGCTGGTAGGCTGGGTGGGATCGCGCACTGCGCTCCTGGCCGACGCCGCCAGTTTCGGATTGCTGCTACTCGTCGTCGCGGCAAGTGGCCTTCGCCGCAGGCCGCAACGGAGCGAGGATGAGGGGCGAACGCTTCTTGCCGACTATCAGCCGCTGCTCCGCAATCGGCGGACGATGGTGGCCATCGGGGCGCTCAGTCTTGAAGTGTTCGCGACCGCGATTGCCGATGTTGCCTTTGTGTTCCTCGTCACCGTGACGCTGGGGAGCGGCCCAACGACATTCGGCGTGCTGACGGCACTCTGGGCCGGTGGGATGCTGATCGGCGCGGCGCTGGCTGAACGAGTGATAGGGCGTCGGATCGGTCTGGCCGCATTCGGTACGGCTGCCATCATGGGGGCGACCATGCTGTTGATCGGCCTTGCTCCGATCGGTGTTACGGTCGTCGCCATTGCCTTCATTGCCGGAGGCGGCGCGAACAGCATCCACAATGTGGCGGTACGGACCTTGCTTCAATCGGAATGCTCGCCCGCTGATCATGGCAAGATTGCTGCGATCTATGGCGCGGTGACGCGCGCCGCTGCGATCGGCGGTTATGTCGCTGGCGGTTTGTTCGTGCCGAATGACGCACCGAGCGCCTATGTGGTAGGTGGCCTTCTTGGCGTCAGCGCGGGAACAATGGGCTGGCGGATATTCAATGGCAGATGGTCCGCCTCACCGGTCAGCGGACGAAATTGACCTGATTTTCGGGCGTTAGGAGCAGGTTCAGTCAGTGATGCCCTCCGAAGCTGAAACCCGTTTGATCACCCGCTGCCTCCCATCCCGAGGGGCATACTCGACTATGTCAGGATAAAACCCTTCACCACACTCCGGGTAATCCGAATTGTTGTACCTATAGAGCGCAGTCAATTTAAGAAACAAAGAGCAGAATATGTCCGCATATTCTTCCTCTTCGACGATCGGACGAGCAGGCCCATCTTTCTTATCATCCGAATATTGGAAAATAATGACGACGTGGGACCTGCCATGTCGCTCGGCGAATTTCTCTTGATACTTCCTGATTTCGGAGCTTCGCATGGTAGCAAGCGCTAAGCCGTCCTTTCTGGCGTGTTCCTCTGCTCTGAGCCAAGTGGTTGATTGTACTGTCGCCCTGAACTCCGCAGGGCCATCAGGTCGGGTAACCCGCAGAAGGTATAATGCCCCACCTCCTGCCTGTGCCGGTGATTGATCGTAACCTTCATATGTGAGCAGACTGTTGCCATCGCTGCTCCTAATTTGCTGCACTGTGGGTACGCACAATCTCATTTTCCGGCACCATCATTGCAAGGTGTTATGGAGACGCCGAGAGCGACGGACGTTGGCTCTTTCAGCCATCCAACTGCGGCAAAAGCCTGTTTGTCGTGCTCCGACCTATTCGACGATATATCCAGCCTCTTCAAAAAGAACTTTGAGGCGGCCCTGTTCGATGGGATCGCCTTTGGCCCAATTGTAATTATACATCATGTAGCTCTCGCCGTAACGGCGAAGTATTGATAGCATAGCTCCATAATTTCTCTCACTCGTGAAAAATACCCGAGCGCCAGTATCTTTTCTTATGAAATCATGATCCGACAAAAAGCATTGAACCTGCGCAGAAAAGCGATCGTCTCCTATCCTGTTCATAAGCTCTTTTGATTTTGCCAGATCGGGCAGCATGGTCAGATAATGACTTTCTCCGCGCAATCGCTCGCCCTCGTTCATGCGATCCTGCTCGGCCGTCGCGATTTCGGCCTCACTGGGTAACTCCAAAGGCAAAAGTCCGCCGGCATCCAGGAACACCAGCTCTGTTGGCTCAACGAGAAGTGTGCCCAAGGTCCAGCGATGTTCGGGTGCGGGCCTGGCCCAATTACGAGCCGGGTCAACTGAACCCAAGGGAGCACCGTGATATTTGGTCTGTGGTATTGTGTCGGCATGACTAGGCACGTTGCTGGCCCAAGAAGGATAGCGGAACTGCGGCCCCCATCCATTGTCTTGGAAATGTAGTTCTGACGGCCCGATGCGAACTCGCATCGTTCCAAGCATGGCACTTGCTCGCCCATCCTCGTAACGCGACCATCGGCTCGGTATTGGGTCTTCCCATTTCATTTCCGGTGCGTCCCAACCAAATCCGCACTCGTGAACTGAGCCGCGCGCAATTTCTGAAATCTCGGCATCGGGCCAATATGCTGGCGATCCGTTTGGCTCTCTGCGCCACGTCACGATATTTTTTGAAAAGCATGTCCGAAACTGGGCCGGAGGCCAAACGCGCCAATTTCCGGGAGACAATCTCTGCCACAATGCGGGGATCGGGTCCCCCCATGCCAGGGTCGGTATAAACTCTGGATCAGGATGGTTTGCTGGCACAATCACGACTTGCGAACTTTCTACGAACCGACGGTCAGCTTGGAGCTTCCAGCAATAAAGCCCTATTCATTAATATAGCGTCCCTGACGGCAAACACATGATCCCGTCATAGGACCGGCGCAATTCCACGGTGATCCCGGCACTCACGGCGTTGTGCCGTCCCCCGATTCCTCCACAATGTCCGATAATCACTGCCGGATTGCAAAAGTGGCCGACAACCTTGCGGGGAGGGTTTGCCGTCATGGGGGTATCGGGCTGATATGGTCGCTCGCCGCCAGCGTCACCCTGGGGCGGCGCGATCATGTGATTGTCGTCTATTAGCGTTCGCGGAGGTGCGAAAGCGCTTTTCGGAAAACGGCGGTCCGAGACGGACATCATAGCGATCGGCGGGGGGCTGATCGCAATTGACGTTTCAGTCGAAGTTGCCGCTGATTCAGCTGCCAACCCGGGGCATGACGGTCGTGTCCCCCGCCTTGGCGGCGCTGCGCCGGTTCCACAGGAAGCCGGCGACCAGCAGCACGATCATGATGAGCTGCGCCACGATCGTCTCCCGCGTCGGGTAGATTCCCAGCAGCTCGCCTCGGGGAAGCCCCGGCCATGGCGTAACGGGAAGATAGCCGGCTTCTTGCAGAGCCACGCTCCCCTTCCCGATCAGGACCACGGCCAGCACCGCGATCAGCGCCGAGCTATAGGCGAAGAATTTGCCGATCGGCAGCGTGCGGCTGTAGCGCATCATCACGAAGGCGATGACCGCGAGCAGCGCAACGGCCGTGAGCGCGCCCGCTATGACCGCGCCGCCATTCCCCTGCCCCCAAATGGCGGCGTAGAACAGGATCGTCTCGAACACCTCGCGATAGACGACGACAAAGGAAAGCAGGAACAGGAACCATGCCGACCGGCGGTTGAGCGCCTTGCTCAGCGTGTCGCGGATATAGCGTTGCCAGGCATCAGCGTTGCTCTTGCCGTGCATCCAGATTCCGACCCACAGCAGCACGATCGCGGCGAGCACTCCGCCGAACCCTTCGGTCAGCTCGCGGCTCGCACCGCTGATTTCGATCAGCCACGTCGCCGCCGCCCAGGTGGCGGCCCCGGCGACAAGGGCGGCGACCCAACCACTATGCACATAGGGCAGCATGTCGCGTCGATCGGCTTTGCTGAGGAAGGCGATCATGGCGACGACGATCAACAGGGCTTCCAGCCCTTCGCGCGCGAGGATGGTGAACGCGGCTACGAAACTCGACGTGGCCGACGCCTCGCTTGGAGCGAGCGCCGTTTCGGCATCGGCGAACAGGCCGTCCAATGTGGCGACACGATCCTTGACCGTCTCAACCGGCTCACCCCTGGCGATCCCTCCGCGCAGAGCGGCCATCGCCCCCTCAATGCGGATCATCAGCGCATTGTCGCGGGCCGATAGCACCGCCTCGACCGGCTCGAACCCGTCGAGATAGGCCGAAAGCGCCAGATCAGTCGCGGCCTTGCGATCACCCCGGCCATAGGCGGCCAGGGCGTCATCAAGCCGGGTGCGCGCCAGCGCCAGCGTGCCCGCCGCTTCCGCCGCGATCGTCGCCTCGGGATGGTGGCGCAGATAGGCCATGAGCTGGCGGGCCTTGTCGTCACTGACTTGCGCCCCCAGCGCGGCCGGCGTCGTGCCGACCAGCTGTTCCAGATCGAGGCGCTTGCGAAGATCGGCATCGCCATCCCACAGCGCCTTTCCGGCGTTCGCCTCGCTCTCCGGATAGGCGAACGAGCCGGCGTAGAAGGCGAGCGCCCAGCGGTCTTGCGGGGGCAGTTCGGCGAAGCTCACCATGCTTGTGCCGTCGAGCCCCTGTTCGATCACCTGATAGAGCGCGAATATGCTGCGCTCGCGCGCCCGCGCTTCATCGGCGAAAACGATCGGCGCGGGATCGAGGTCACGGGCTTGCGGGCCATCGCCCTTGCCGGTCGCGCCGTGGCAGCTCGCGCAATGTTGCGCGTAAAGCGCCTTGCCGCGTGCCACGTCGGGCGGACTCGCTGGCACGAGCGGAACGGGATAGGCTTTGATGAGATCGGCCGCGAGCCCGCGCGCAGCGGTCGCGATGGCAGGCGGCGGCGCTTTAGCGGCGATGATCCGTTGCAGGTTGCCTGCCTGGCGTTCGAGGCCGGCGCGGGCCGAGGACGCCGGCAGCTCCCCGATCAGCTCGGCGGCCGTCGCGGAGAACTCTTGCATTTCGGAATACTCGCCAGCGTTGGCGATTTTCCCGTCCGCGACCGCTTCGGGATAATCCACCGCGATATAGTCGAGCAGCCGCCAAGCCGTTTGCGCGGGCGCGGTTTGTGCCGCCACAGGGGCGGCGCCCCCCATGACGCTCAGCGCGGCGATGGCGATCGGGCCGAGCGCGATCGAGCGGCCCGCTGCGCGATTGCGGCGCATTAGCAGGGTAAATGTGCAAAGCACTCTGCAGAGCCACAAAACGAAGCCGCTTGCTGGCCCGCCCGTGGCGATCCGATGATGATCCATCCGAACGCCTCGTTTGCGCCGACCTCTGGGAACGGCTGAATTTCAACTGAGCTTGAAATATTGAGCGACGGATGGACGAAAATCAAGCACTCGCTGCCTTCGCTGCAATCTCCAACGCGACCCGGCTCCGGATCGTCCGCCTGTTGGTGGTGGCGGGCGCGGACGGACGGTCTGCCGGAGCGATCGGCGAGGCGTTAGGCTGTATACCGCCGTCGCGTCTGTCGGTCCATCTGTGTCAGCTTGAGCAGGCGGGATTGGTCGTCAGCCGGCGCGAGGGCCGGTCGCTCATCTACAGCGTTATCTTCCCGGCCCTGTCCGACCTTGTAGCGTTCCTTATGCACGATTGCTGCGAAGGGCATTGCCGTGTCTGCGACCTGGCCATTGCGTTGTTCGCCAGATGCACCGGGCGGCCGACGCCCGCGGCGTCGCTGTCGAGCAAAGATAGACGATCAGAGCGTTTCCTTTTCCTCGATCGCTTTCGGTAAAGCCGAGAAGTCACGACAAACGGGCCGTATCCGTTGCCCACCAATGCAGATATCCATTATGGAAAACTTGGTAGTCGGACGTGCGCGGTTGGCTGCCGGTACGTCGTCGAAATGCCGCCATGATCTTGTTATTCTCTCACCGTCATGCCGCGAGTCGTTGCCGCCCTATTCATTCTCTTTGTAGCCGTGACCGCCGCTCCTGCGGGCCAGGCGGAAGTCGGTCCCAGCGAAAAGCAATGTGCTGTCGATCGCCATCGTTTGCTCGCGCTGGACCAGCAGTCCTTCGACCAAACGCCCACTGGATGGAGGGAGTTGGCGCGGTCAGGCTGCTATCTTGCAGCAGCGGATATCATCCGCGATTGGCGCGAGTTGAATGCGGCATCCGACACGATCCTATCATGGCACGAGGGCCAAATGCGGGCAAACGCGAACCACTATAACGATGCGATTTCCCTTTTTCGACAATCTCGGAAAAAGCCTTCGGCGGAGATGGCAGAGGCCTGGAACATCTATGTCGGTGGTAGCGTCGCGTTTCTGCAGGCCGATCGACGAGCTCTCGAACGGGCCAGGGCCAGGCTAGCCGGAACGTCGAGACCAGCGGAGTTCACCCCTATCGATAGCAGCGGCAAGCCGCTGAACGTGCCCTGGCCGCCAAACTTGGCAGTTCTTGATGCGCTCCTCCGCTGCTGGGGATTGCCATACTTGCAAGCATACTCCTGTCCGCCCACGCGTGAGCGATGACACCTTACCGGTCCGCCAACCTTTCCCGGCCATTCCGGCTGAGAAATAGATCGGAAAACAGGCCATAGCCGCCATGCCGCCCGCCGTGTGATTGCCGCCAAGTGCGCTTACAAGCCCGGGCCGGATTAGATGATCAGAATGTGGCGGCAAGACGACCCAGGACAATTTTTCATTGCATTGAGATGACATCAAGGGGCAATTATTCTGGGTGCGGCATCTCGTTTCCATAACCATGATCTTGGCAATCGGGGGTTGCGAGGAAGCACGAGCCGGACAAACTCAAGACGACCTGCCTTCCGTGGCTCAGAGCGCCATAGTCAATCAATATCGTAAATGCCTTCGGTACCAAGAGCGAGGGCGCGACGGGTCACCAAATGCTCTCGAACAGCTTAGCCCTGACCCAACGCCACTGCCGCTCATAGCCAGCTTCGCCCGTGTCGTAGCATTCTGTGAGCCAGAGCGAGTGGCGGCAACCTCTTCCGTTCGGATAGCAATCCGGGATCGGCATCCCGACTGGCCGTCTCAAAGGATTGCAGAAGGCGCAGAGAAAGTATTAAGCCGACTTGAAATGAGCATATTTGAACTTTGGATACAGCCGACGATGACCTCTCATGGTGCTATTGAGGATTTTTAACTCATCCAGAAATCGTCGGACTTATGTGTTGGGCAGTGTCGAGTTTCAGGGCGGTCTGGAACCATAGCATTGATCTTGCCGGGAAACAGGCCAGTCCGTCCGAAAACTCAGTGGCATGCCGTGTGGCGGAGAGCCGAAGAGCGCCGGTCTCTGTGGATGCTGGTTTTTTGATGTGGAAAGCTTGGAGACTGTCTGGATCGGCCATATCGGGACGTGTGACGCGCTTTGACGTCGAGAACGGTGAGGTGCGCGGCCATTTCAGGCCAGCACGGCGCGCAGCAGAACCGGAACACCAAGGATGTTAATGACCCTGCGTAGATTTGTAGGCGAGCGTCGTCAGGCTGAACTCGGCATTTACGTTGGCCAGGCCGCGCATGAGGAATGCGCTCTGATTCATTGACTGTTTGATCGTGCCGAAAGGATGCTCGACCGTCTCGCGCCGTCGATCGAGGATATCAGGGCGGGCATCCAGCCTTTGCGCCATGCGCTCAAGCACGGCTTCGCCCTCTCAGCGATCGATGGTCCGCCGCACACCTGTCGCGCATTGAGGTTTGAGGGCACAGTCTCGACATGCCCGGGCATTCCCGTAACGGATGGTGACATGTCCGTTCTTCTGCGAGCGGCGATAAGGATCGAGGCGCTGTCGGCCGGGACAGATGTAGCAATCCTCGTCGGCGTCGTATCGAAACTCGCTCTTCGCGAAATAGCCTTCGTTGATGGCCGGGCCGCGTTGCGGGCGCACGACATAGGGAATGACGCCGACTTTTTCACAGGCGGCAATGTCCTCGCCCTTGTAGTAGCCTTTGTCGGCCACGGCATCGATCTGCTGGACGCCCAGCACCTCGCGCGCGGCACAGGCCGTCTGTGCCAGAAAGCCAAGGTCGCTGCCCGAGTTCGTGACATATTGTTCGACAATGAGCTTGTGCCGGGCATCGACCGCAACCTGCGCATTGTAGCCCACGCCGACCTTGGGATGTGTCGCCATCCCGCGCGCGTCAGGATCTGTGAGCGACAACTGGCTTTCGCCACTGGCGACAAGGTCAGCCAGCATCGCGCTGTGGAGTTCGCGCCGTTCCCGCATTCTTGCGATCTTCGCCATCAGCAACGCCGCACGACGGGCGGCACCTTCTGCCTCGGCTTCGGCGCGATCGGCAAGATCGAGACGGGCCAGATATTCCTCGATCCGCTCATCGGCGAGTTTGACCCATCCGGCCAGCTTCTTGCGTGTGAAATTGCGCTTGCGGCTGTTCACCGCCTTGAGGCTCGTGCCGTCCACCGCCACCAGTTCACGCCCGAACAGGTCGAGGCGGCGGCACAAAAGCACGAAGGATTGGCACAGCGGCTTGAACGCCGCCCGGTTGGCGCGACGGAAATCCGCAATCGTGCGGAAATCGGGACGTAGCCCGCCAAGTAGCCAGATCACCTCAAGGTTGCGCGCCGTCTCGGCCGCCAGGCAACGGCTTGACCGCACGCGATTAAGATAACCATAGAGATACAGCTTCAGCAGATCGGCGGGATCATAGCCAGGACGCCCCGTTGCATTGGGCCGCGAACGGCCAAAGCCCAACTCGCCAAGATCAAGATCATCGACGAACGCCGCGATGAAACGCACCGGGTTGTCAGCCCCAACATAGTCATCGACCGATGCCGGAAGCAGCAGCATCTGGTCCCGCGAATGTCCTTCGATATAGCCCATGCCCGACCATACCGGACATGCAATCATACGGGAATCCGCTACAGAGTTTTCGGACAGTCTGAGGCGATAACCGCCGCCCGCCTGTGAATTTCGCCAGGAGTTATGCGCCGGTTCTGCCCTCCAGCTCGGCGGCAACCGCCGCGAGCGGTCATACGCGGACCGGCTGCATGCCGCGATCCGCGTTTCCGAAAACGCGAAGGTAGCGCTGGATCTCCGCCGCCTCTCCCGTGGCCTTCGCCGGATTGTCGGAGAGCTTGACTGCAGGGCGACCATTGGCGCTGACGACCTTGCAGACGAGCGAGATTGGAACGAGACTGCTACCGCCATCGGGGTCGCAGTCGCGGAAATCGTTGGTCAGGTTGGTGCCCCATCCAAAGCTCGTGCGCACACGTCCGTGAAAATGTCGATAGGTAGCCTCGATCGAATCGACGTCCATGCCGTCCGAAAAGATCAATAGCTTCCCGCGCGGATCTCGGCCCCGTGCGCGCCACCAGTCAAGGATCTGCTCGCCGCCCGCGATCGGCGGCGCGCTGTCGGGGCGGAAACCGGTCCAGTCGGCAACCCATTCGGGCGCGTTGCGCAGGAAAGCGGTCGTGCCGAACGCATCGGGCAAGGCAATCAGCAGATTACCGTCGTAAGCGTGCCGCCATTCGTCAAGCACGCGATAGGGTGCTGTCGCCAGCGTGCCATCGTTCTCGGCCAGCGCGGCGGTGACCATCGGCAGTTCGTGCGCGTTGGTGCCGATCGCCTCGAGATCGCTGTCCATCGCCAGCAAGACGTTCGAAGTCCCTATGAAGCGGTCGCCCAACCCTTCCTTGACCGCTTCGACGCACCAACGCTGCCATAGGAAGCCATGTCTTCGACGCGTGCCGAAGTCGGAAAGAACCAGATCGGGCAGCTGCCGGAGTCGCTCGACCTTATCCCACATCCTCGCCTTGGCGCGGGCGTAGAGGATATCGAGCGCAAAGCGATCCTTGCCGGCCATGGCGGCGCGGGCGCGTAGCTCGTTGATGATCGACAGCGCCGGGATTTCCCACATCGTGGTGTGCGTCCATGGCCCGGCGAAGTGCAGCTCGAACTGGCCGTCGACGACGCGCAGCTCATATTCGGGGAGTCGAAAATCCTTGAGCCACGCGAGGAAATCGGGGTCGAACATCCGCGCATTGCCATAGAAGCTGTTGCCGGCAAGCCAGATCAGCTCCTTCTTGCCCAGCCGTAGCGTACGCGCATGATCGAGCTGCGCGCGCAGATCGCCTTCGTCGATCACCTCGGCGAGGCGTACCGAGTGGGTGCGGTTAATCAGTGCGAAGGTCGCCTGGGTGTCGCGGTGGAGCCGCCAGATCAGCTGGAGCATCAGCAGCTTATAGAAATCGGTGTCGAGCAGGCTGCGCACGATCGGGTCGAGCCGCCAGCCATGGTTGTAGGTGCGCGTGGCAATATCGGTATAGACCATCGATGGCTCCGGGCTGGTCAGCGGGCGCTGCCGAGGGTGAACAGTTCGGCGGGGCGATGAGATGCCTCGTCCTCGCGCATGCCCGTCGCCACCAGCCGGCCCCGATCGAGCATGCGGCGGCGAAAGGCGGGCTTGTTGAGCGGCGTGCCCAGCACCGCCTCGTGCACGTCCTGGAGCGCGCGCAACGTGAAGCGCGGGGGCAGGAACGCGAAGGCCAGGTCCGAATAGTCGATCTTGCCACGCAGCCGGTCGCGCGCGCGCGCCAGGATCGCCTGGTGATCAAATGCCAAAGGCAGCGCCGCCTGGTCCTCGCCGATCGCCGCCACCGTCTCGCCTTCGAGCGCCGCCACGGCTACTCGGCCCGCGCGCACGGCCGCATTCATCTGCTCCTCGCGAAGCAATGCCAAATAGGCGATGGTGATCACGCGCATGCGCGGATCGCGATCGACGGCACCGAAGCTGTAGAGCTGCTCGAGATGGGCGCCGTCGAGGCCCACCTTGTCGCGAAGCAGCCGCGCGGCGGCGACGTCTAGGCTCTCGTCGATCGCGACGAATCCGCCCGGCAATGCCCAGTGCCCCGCCTGCGGCGGCTGGTCGCGCCGCACCAGCAACGCCGACAAGCGACGGCGGTGCATGCCGAGCAGCACAAGATCGACGGTGACCGACGGGCGATCGTACGCCGTCGGATCATAGTCGCTAAGAAATTCGCTATCGCTACTTATATTCATGATGCGCTTTACTTATACGTACAGTGCATTTATGTCAAGACTGACTCGTGGGAGATGCGACTATGCAACGCTTCGTCGTGGTGGTGGATACACAGGCCGATTTCATGTGCGCGGACGGGGCGCTGCCGGTCGCCGGGGCCGAGGCGCTGATTGCCCCGATGCAGCGCTGGCTCGCATCGCTCCGGCCGGCGAAAACCGCGGGGGTGCTGTTCACCTTCGATAGCCATTCGGCCGAGGCCTATCCCGCCTCTGCCGAGGCCGAACAGTTTCCCCTTCACTGCGTGCGCCGCACGCCGGGCTGGGCGAACATGCTCGATTCAGGTGCCGTGGATCCGGCGATTCCGGTCTACCAGCTCGAGAAAGGCGTGTTCGACATGTGGGCCGAGGCCGATGTCTCGATCGAGGCGGTCGCCACGGGCGAGACCGTGGCGCGCGACGCCTTCTTCGCGGCGCTGTGGGCGCGCGACGTGCGCGAGGTGGCGGTCATCGGCGTCGCTGCCGACTATTGCGTGCGCTGGGCGATCGAAGGATTTGTGGCGCGCGCCTTCGCGGTCGAGCTGCCGGCGGGTCTGACCCGCGGGATCGCGCGGCCGATCGAGCAAGTCGTTGCCGAGGATTTCGCGAATGCGCCGGTGCGGCTGGAGACGACGGCATGATCGTCCTGTGGCGCGTATCGAACCATTGCAATCTAGCGTGCCCGTTCTGCGCGTATGACAAGCGCCTGGGCCTGCCGCGCGAGGAAGCCGATCCGGCCAGTGTCGCGCGGTTCATCGAACTGCTCGGCGCCTGGCGCGGTGCGACAGGGCAGCCCGTGCTGCTCAGCTGGCTCGGCGGCGAGCCCCTGTTGTGGGCACCACGCGCCGAACTGGACGCGCGTGCCGCCGAGCTGGGTGTCGATCTCAGCCTGACCACCAACGGCACCCACCTGGGTGCGCCACAGGTCCGCGCGGAACTGGTACGGCGCTACCGCGAGGTGACGATCAGCATCGATGGCATGGCCGATTTCCACGATGCCATGCGCGGCTGGCGCGGCGCGTTCGCCAAGCTCGCGCAGACGGTGCCCGCGCTGGTAGCCGAACGTGACGCGGCGGGCGCTGGGCTCAAGGTCCGGATCAATATCGTGCTGATGCGTGACAATATTGCCGGCTTCGCCCCGCTATGCCGCATGCTCGCCGACTGGGGAGTCGACGAGATCAGCTTCAATCAGCTGGGCGGGCGCGACCGGCCCGAATTCTATCCCAGCCATCGCCTGCGCCCTGATGACGTTGCGCGCCTTGCGGACGAAGTACCGCGGCTGCGCTCCGAGCTCAGCCAGGTGGGGACGACTTTGGTAGGTGGTGCTGCCTACCTCGAACGGTTCGCGGATAGCGTGGCGGGTCGGCCGCTTCCCATAACCGATTGCCGGGTGGCCGAGACCTTCCTCTTTATCGACGAGGCTGGCCGGGTCGCGCCATGCAGCTTCGCGCCCGAGCATTTCGAGGTCTCGGTAGACGGTTTACACAGCCCCGCCGATCTCGATGCCTTGCCGCAGCGCCTGAGATCGCATCAGAGCGGCAATGCGCACCGCGACTGCGCCGATTGCCCGAGCACCCAGCAATTTGCCAAATTCGAACCGCTGGCGGCGCAGGTCGTCTGAGGTGGCGTGCGCTCGATTCAGCCTTCGCTTCCAATCCATAGCTGATCGTCACACCGCCGGAGGATCGAGATCGTCTCGAGAAGCCCCGTAGGATCCGCGACGAACAGCAGGAATAGCAATTAGGTCGCGAGGCGGCTTTGGCTATGACGACTATCAGGCCATAGCCGCCACCAGACAGGTGTTTCCGGTAAACGGCCGTTTTTCGTTCGCCTAGTAGCAAATGCCGTTACCGCACCAACCGGGATTGACCCAGCCTCTACGCTTCAACTTGAACTTTGATGGATCGAGCAGACTAACGCGAATGGTAACGCGACTGCCCACCGGTGGCGTGCCCCAGCTAGGTGTTTAGTCCCGGCATTTGATGGTGCGGATTGAGCATAAACCGTTCGGGCTGATTTGCCCAGATTTTGCAGATATATTCATAGGGCGTGAGGCCCCGCAGGGTCTTGAGACGGCGGCCAAAGTTATATGCGCCAATGAAGTCGTGGAGGTGGGCGGTCAGTTGGGCATGGCTGTCGTAATGATAGCGTTTGACGGTTGCCTCCTTGATCGTTCGGTTCATCCGTTCGACCTGTCCATTGGTCCAGGGGTGTTTGATCTTGGTCAGCCGGTGCTCAATCTCATGCTCGTCACAGACCCGGTCGAAGATGTGGTGGAAGGCGTATTTGTGGTGCGCCATGTTGGTGAACTGAATGCCGTTATCGGTCAGCACAGTGTGGATCGCATAAGGAACAGCAGCGATCAGGTTGCGCAGGAACTGAGCAGCGATCATCTTGCCTGCTTCGCGGTGTAGCTCGACAAAGGCGAACTTGCTGGTCCGGTCGATCGCCACGAACAGGCGTAGCTTGCCCTCGGCGGTCTGCACCTCCGCGACGTCGATATGGAAGTAGCCGATCGGGTAGGTCTTGAACTTTCTCTTCGGCTCCTTATCGCCCGTCACCTCAGGCAAGCGGCTGATGCCGTGTCGTTGCAGGCAGCGATGCAGGGAGGATCGCGTCAGGTGCGGGATCGTGGCCTGCAAGGCGTAGAGGCAATCATCCAGCGGCAGCAGCGTGTGCTTGCGGAAGCCAACGATGATCGCCTCCTCTTCGATGTTCAGTACAGTCGAATGAACATCGGCCGGGCCAGTTGGCAAATCCTTGACCGCCGTGCGCTTCTTCCATTTGGCGACGGTCTTCTGGTTGATCCCGTACCGCTTGGCCAGCGCTCTCAGGCTCTCTTGACTATGCTGTATCGCTCGACGGACCGCCGCTGTCGTGCGGGCGCTCCCGTGTAAAATCTGGCCCATAGTGCATCCTTCCATTCCTGGCTGAATAATGCACCATCAAATGCCGGGACTAAACAGCTAGGGCGCGGTGACGATTTAACTATCGCAGCCATATAGCGATTGCGGCGAGTTTAACGAAGCCCATGAAGTTGACGAGGAGCTTGTCGTATCGGGTTGCTACGCGGCGGAATTGCTTGAGTTTGGCGAAGAAACGCTCGACGTGATTACGCTCTTTATAAAGTTCGCTGTCGTAAGACCGTTGCGCCTTTCGGTTTCGCTTGGGCGGGATAACGACATCGGTTCCAGCCTGTTCGATCCGCTCGCACAGATGATCAGCGTCATACCCTTTATCAGCGAGAATGGCCTGGGCCTGGAAGCCGTCGATAAGTTCGTGTGCCAGAGCGATGTCATGGCGCTGTCCTGGCGATCCGATCAGGCGGACCGGCATGCCAAGCGCTTCTGTCGCGGCGTGGATCTTCGTACTCAGTCCGCCGCGAGACCGGCCCAGGCCCTGGGCATCCGCCCCCCTTTTTCTTTGCGCGCACCGGCTGCATGCTGATGGGCACGTACGATAGTGCTGTCGATCATCAGCCATTCAAGATCGGCTTCACGCGCCAGCACCAACAGCATCGTGTCGAGAACACCCATCTCGATCCAGCGATAATAGCGCCGCTTTACCGAACGATAGTCGCCAAGTCGTTCTGGCAGGTCGCGCCAGCGCCCGCCCGAGCGCGCCATCCACAGCAGCGCATCCAGAAACTTCCGGTTGTCAGTGCGCGGTCCACGCTTACCCTTGGTCCCACCCGGAACGAACCCCTTGATCCGTTCCCATTGGTCATCTCGTAGTGCGTCGCAATCCATCGCTGATCCCCAAAATCAGCCTTGAATCCGATTTCACTCCATTTGGGAATCCCAAATCCTTAAATCGTCACCACGCCCTAGTATCAGTGTGGGTGGTGCCAATTTTCCAATATCCGCGACCCGTATCATAGTTGAGCGTCACCGTGTTCAGCATTGCGCCGTCTTTGCCGTTAATCTGGCATTTCGGCTGCACCGTAGAAATCAGGAAAGGTGTAGGGGCGCATTGCCGCTCATACTTTTGCACGATAGCCGCGCGTGGTTTGAAGGGGGCTTCCTTCATTCCGATTTCGGTTAAGCCGATAAACATCGCGGCGAAGAAGCCGAAAGCCATAGGATTGAGTGCCGCGACAGCGGCTATCGCCGCAGCGATTACCCCAGCAATCGAGAGGCACCCAACAGACAATCGGCCCAAGCGCATAGATGAAACTCGTGGCAGTGTTCAATCTTGGTGCGGCTAAACGAATTTCATGGGGATACAGTTAATCAACCTCAGGCGATAAAATCTCACTCCGATTGTCCGTCTCGGAAACGCTGCTTATCGAGACCGCGCGGGCGATAAGGCACAGAAAACCGCCCTCCCCGGTCCCAGCGTCTTAAAAGCCGTGGCGAAATCTATGTCGCGAAAACGGGCCTTTTGCGGGGCGGCGACCTCTCCAGCATGGATATGGATGGCATCATTCCATTAATCGATATGCGACGGTTCCGTGGAGATGACGCCGTTGCCGTCATGATCTATCACCACCTGCGGTCCTTCAACCGCTGCCGCGAGCGCTCGCTTTTCCAGTTCTAGGACATTATCCTTGAAGGAGCGCCGCGCTCTGGCCGAATATGTATCTTTCGGTTTGCAGTCCAGGAAGTAAACGCCGCGTCGTTCGTCAGAAAGATCATTCTCAATCTTCACCAAATCGATTTCTTCACGGGATTCGTTCAGGAGGTCAACCGCAGCCTCCATGCGAGCCTTCAACAAGCGCAGTTCGAAATAAGCCGCGATGGGTCCCCCTCCTCGATGCGTAGCGGGGATGCATCGACGGCCATCGAGCAGGTTGCTCAGTGCTTCAGTCACCAGTTCACGGTCTCGGGTGGATGCTGGCGTCGAGGATACAGACGCCGCCAAAATCGCGATAGCCGACGCCGCTGATACCAAAGCCATTAGCTTCCTCCCCCAATAGGTCTAGCGTCGCACCGCTACACCATAAGCGCAATCCATTGACGATCAGCGAGTGACCGAAAATCAGGCGAAAGCCGACGCCGCCCGCCATGTGATTTTGGACAGCCACCGATTATTAAAGATAGTCGGCTATCCCAGAGCAATGAACGATGCCGAACGACAAGATTTTCAGCAGCATTTTCGTAAACTGATTGAGCGGAGGCCGTTGGCGGAAGCACAGATTCTATTACGCCACGCCATAAATGCTTCCAATGATCCGTTGCTCGTATCGCTGATCGAAAGGCCGGTGGCCGACTTTCATATTGATCGGTGGCCGTCCATTAATGCCGCGATGAAGAACGCGCGCGACGGGCTGACCGAGGGCAGAATGGGCGCGATGATCTTGAACCTCGTGCATCGCAACGCGCCCGATCTCGACATGACCGTTGAAGTCACCTTTGCAAAAAGCGCGGTGGAAGCCCCGTTCGCAGAAAAGACGTTCTCGATTTTTAACAGAGATGCGGCCGACTACGACGAGCGGCTCAACAGATCGCGCGCATTGGCGCGGTTGCCGGACCGTCCGCACTCTAGTCCTGCCCGGATCAATCCCAAGCCCAAGTTTGTCGGAATGGAATCTGTTCGCCCTATTTACGAACGAAGGTATGAGCTTGGCGAGGGCTGGAAGGATCGGGCCGATACTGTCAGCACCGCCCAAAAACTCGCCTCTGACCTCGTTTTTCTGCGCTTCTGCCAAGCCGCAGAGCATCATCTCGCGGATAACGATACAGTTCGGCTTCCTACGTTTCTGGCGGTGAAGATGGAGGCTTGGCCGATGGAAACGGGAACAGTCGACTATTGCGACCAAGCGGTGAGAATAGTGCCTGCCTAATAGAACCTACCGAAAATCAGGCTTTTCCCGCGAGAGAGGCCAGAGGATCAGTGCAAATGACCTGCCCCCCGGCAGTCCCTCGATCATAACGAGAGTCCAGCGGTTAAATACGATGGCCCGGACGCCTGCACAAGCGCGTCGGGGATGATGGTCTCGTTCTGCACGAAGGCTCGACGCGCTTGTGCAGGCGTCCGGTTTCCCAAAGACGAGTGGGGCCGGACATTGTTGTAGTCGTAGCGCCAGATCGCCAGCTTCCGGCGGGCATCGGCCAGGCTGTCGAACAGCTCCTCATTGAGCAGTTCATCGCGCAGCGAGCCGTTGAAGGACTCGATGAACCCGTTCTGCTGAGGCTTGCCCGGATCGATGTAATGCCACTCAATCCGGTTCTTGCCAGCCCATTCCAAGATCGCCCGACTGGTAAATTCGGTGCCATAGCACATTGGGAAGCGCCGTTTCGGGAGCCGCTAGGCCCTGATGAAGACAAGGTCGCGTAGCGGCCGCAGGCTTCATCAGGGCAAGCCATGGCCGACCAGCAGATGTCTAAAGTGAAGTTGTCGAGACAACACTTTGGAGGCCGACCGACCATGACCAAGCTCTGTTCTACACCTGCCGGCGCTGTGCTGGTAGCGATCGATATGTCCAAGAACCGGCAGGAGGTCCTCATCGAGCGACCTGAAGGCGGTCGGCGCCGACGTATGACCGTCATGGCGACCAAGGAAGACTATGACGGCTTTGCCGAACAGCTCGCTGCCATCGGTCGCCCCATCGTCGTCGGGTTCGAGGCGACCGGCAACTATCACCGGACCCTCGCGCACCGCCTGCTAACCGCAGGGTTTGAGCTGCGCCTTATCTCATCGGTTGCCTTGGCACGAACCCGCGAGGCGCTGCATAACGGCTGGGACAAGAACGATTCGAAGGACGCGCAGGTCATTCTGCACATGCTCCGCATCGGCGCGACGCAGCGCTATGTCGATCCACTCGCCGCCGGCATCAATGATCTTCAGGAGCTATCGAAGACCCACGAGGTTGTCTCCAAGATGAAGACCCAGACCTGGCATCGGATCCTGACCCATTACCTGCCGCTCTATTTTCCCGAGATCGCCCGCTTTGCGGGCAACAGCCGGTCGGACTGGTTCCTGGCGCTGATCGAGCGGTTCCCGACCCCGGCCAGCATTACCGCGCTTGATCGGGAAGCCTTCTCGGCGGAGGCATGGCCACTGATCGGGCGTAAGGTCTCCAAGGCCCGGCTGATCAACGATGTCTACGAGACAGCCTGTAGTTCTGCGGCGTTGCCAGTGCCCGAGGACTCGGTCGCGATCACCATGTTTCGCATGGTCATCGCGCAAGGGCGCTGCCTCATTCACCAGCGCGACCAGATCGAACGGCTCGCCCATGCGCGGCTCGCGGAGCATGTCGATTACCAGCTGCTGCGCAATATCCCCGGCATCGGACCGATCAACGCACTGACGATCCTGGCTGAGGCAGGTGACCTTCGCCGCTTCAACCATCACCGCCAGTTCCTCAAGTTCTGCGGCCTCGATCTCGCGACCTGCCAGTCAGGTACGTTCCGCGGTCGCACGAAGTTATCCAAGTACGGCAATGCGCGATTGCGTCGTACATTCTGGATGGCTGCTCAAGTCGCCGCGCGTCAGCGCGACAACAGCTTCCGCGATAAGCTCGGACGATATGTCTCCGGGCACGCGGACGATGCCGATCGCCGCCGCAAGGCGATGACGGCGCTCACCGCCAAGATGGCGCGCGTGGCTCACGCCGTCATCAAAACGGGGACAGAGTACCGGCCGTTCCTCGAGCGGTCGGATGCCAGGTGGAAGGACCCCTCTCTGCAAGTGCCGTGAGGGCGCGAAAGCGACCCTGTAGATAATGTTCGGGCCTTCCACCTGGGTGCGTATCTCGTTTTAAGGACGGTGAGGACCACGGCTGCTCCAGCACCGCTGGATCCTGTGTTTGCTATGGCAGGGAGCGATCCCGTTGACGGTGGAAGCCATCTGGCTCAGAATGCATGCAGCGCCGATGTTTGTCGGCGCATAGATATCTGCTGGCCAAAACCCGCCGCTGCGTCCTGACCTAGGACGTTGTCGCTGACAATGCAAGCCGGTTTGCCATGGAGGCGCACCAGTGTGTCGAGTTCCCGCGCCACTCGGGCGCCCGAGATGCTGGTGTCGCCCACCAGGCAAAGGTTTTCCCGGCAGCAATCATCATTGATGGCTAAAATCCTGAACTTGCGCGAGGCGCCGAACGTGTCCGAGACAAAGTCCATCGACCACCGCGCGCCCGGAACCAGCGGCATGGGCATCGGCGTGCGGCTGCCACGCGCCCGTTTTAGCTTCGCTGGCCTACGGCTCGGCCACGACGGCGGCGAACCGACAATCCTTCCTCCCGGTACAGCCGGTAGAGCTTCTTGTGGTTCATGATCATCCCCTGGCGTTCCAGCATGATGCCGATCCGGCGATAGCCAAAGCGACGGCGCTGGCCCGCGACCTCACGCATCGCAGTCCGGATGGCTCCGTGGTCCGGCGGGCGTTCGCGCCGGACCGTTTTGGGATCGACACCGATCAGGACGCAGGCCCGGCGCTGGGAGATGGCATAGCCTGTCAGCATCTTGAGCACTGCGTTTCGCCGCAGACCTGGTGTCCCAACAGATCCTTCAGGATCACATTGTCGAGCATACTGTCGGCCAGCAGCCGCTTGAGCTTGCCGTTCTCGTCCTCAAGCTGGCGGAGCCGGCGGGCATCGGACACTTCCATTCCGCCGTATTTGCCCTTCAGCTTGTAAAACGTCGCCGTGCTCAGCCCATGCTTCCGGCAAATCTCGACCGTCGGCAGCCCGGACTCCTGCTCCTTGATCATCCCGATGATCTGCGCCTCGGTAAATCGGCTCTTTCTCATGCGTCTGCTCCTTCTCGTGGACAGACTCTACATCAGAATGAGGGACCTTTCGGGGGGCAGGTCACAAAGGACGAGAGATGGCTGGATGGCGTGATGAGAGTGTCAGAGGATATTGCTATTGCTATGTCGGAATAGCCAAGCTGCCAATCCGCTAACCGCTCCGACAATCAAAAACATTGACCATAGAGAAACCAGCGCGAATTGATCACGACCGGGTTGCATTGTAGAAAAGAAGTAGGCGGTAGGGAGGGCGAAGATCGCTCCAGATGTTATCCAAACTGGCGCTGTGTCGAATATACTCACTTTCCTTGAAACTGCTGTCGTGAACCATACCATCGCAGCGGATGTTGGAAACGCTACGATCGAGCCTATAGCCAGTGTCCCAGGTAGCGCGATGAATATCATGGCAGTCGGTGTAAGGCCGTGACTTGCAAAATAGGCGCTACGATGTGCCGTTGCGGCTAAGAAGAAAAGAACCGCCCCAACGGCTATGACAAGCCCGGTAACGCCGCCCACCAAAGCGGCTCGCGTCCTGCTTATTCTCCTCTGAACTTCCGGCATCATCATCCCCCACGTATGATGAGCATTCTATATGGCGGTTTCACGCTGGCCGCTACCGGCGCGGCGGGATGTACGGCAATCAGGTCATATTCGTTGCCCACCAATGCAGATATCAGTTATGGGAAGCTTGGTAATCGTGCGTGCCTGGTTGACTGCCGATCCGTCGTCGAAATGCCGCCATGATCTTGTTAGTCTGTCACCGTCATGCCGCGAGTCGTTGTCGCCCTATTCGCTCTCTTTGCAGCCGTGACCGCTGTTCGGGCGGGCCGGGCGGAAGTCGCCGCCAGCGAAAAGCAATGTGCTGTAGATCGCCATCGTTTGCTCGCGCTGGACCAGCAGTCGTTCGACCAAGCGCCCACTGGATGGAGGGAGTTGGCACGGTCAGGCTGCTATCTTGTAGCAGCGGATATCATACGCGATTGGCGCCAGTTGAATGCGGCGTCCGACACGATCCTGTCATGGCACGAGGGCCAAATGCGGGCAAACGCGAACCACTATAGCGAGGCGATTTCCCTTTTTAGACAATCTCGGAAAAAGCCGTCGGCGGAGATGGCCGAGGCCTGGAACATCTATGTCGATGGTAGCATCGCGTTTCTGCAGGCCGATCTGCGTGCTCTGGAACGGGCCAGGGCCAGGCTAGCTGGAACGTCGAGACCAGCGAATTTCAACCCTGTCGATAGCAGCGGTAAGCCGCTGAACGCGCCCTGGCCGCCAAACTTAGCAGTTCTTGATTTGCTCCTTCGCTGCTGGGGTTTGTCATACTTGCAAGCATACTCCTGTCCGCCTGCGCGTGAGCGATGACACCTTACCGGTTAGCCGACTTCTCCCGGCCATTCCGGCTTAGAAATAGAGCGGATTCCGACGTCCGGCATGTGTTTTCTGACGGGCTTTACGCCATCGTCAGGGGGCATCAGTACAATCAACGTCGCTGCCCTTGGGCACACGATTTCGAAACTCAACGAGCCAATTATTAGAAGGCCCTTCCGACATCACGAAACGCGCTTGGCAACGACGGCCTGCGTATTGGAACCTACACACCGCTGTCCCTCGGGCTTCACGGCGGCACGAAAGCCCCTCTACTGCCTCGGCGCGTGCAGCGGGAATTCCGTCGCAAACGTCGACCAACGCTCGACAAGCATTTTCCTCATACGAGACATAGGCATTGGCGGCTTCCAAGGTGGTCGGCAGTGGCGAAACGTGAGAATAACGGGACATGGGGTGACTGCACCCAGCAATGGAAATCGTGGCCGCTATCATCAGTGTTGTTCGCATTCGTGATCTATGCGGCTGTGAAGGGCACACCTGCAACGAAAATCAGGCGATAGCCGCCGTTCGCCATGTGTTTGCCGCCATTTCAGGACGACCCGGTCGAAGAGAAAAGCAACAAATTAAGATTTATCCGCGAATTACGGACAATGATGACGCGCACCGCTTTGACAATGGCCATATCGCTATTTGGGCTGCTGAGCTTGGTCGGATGCCAAGACCCTAAGCCTGAAGATACGCGGCATTTGGAACATCGCCCTCCTATGCCCCCAAATTGCCCAAACCTCGCAGAACTGAAGAACATCACCTTGAAGGACGGGACAGTTGCGGATGTGCGAATAGTACGGTTTCGAGATACGAAACTCTATTTTCCGGCGAAGCTAATGAAGCGTAAATTCGTTGATAGATGGCGAGATCATCAGACAGGATTCATAGGAAAACGTGCACTTGGCCAATATTCCCCCGACATTCATTCCGATGAATGCGCCGGGGTTGTACATGCCATCGCTGACGAGAGACGGCATGTGGAGGGTGTCTACCCGATGATCGGAATTGAGATCGCGGGCCTCAATATCGACCCTCAATTTCGCTCGGGTTCAGAAGGTTTTTGGAAATTAAATTACGGCCTGGTCCCAAAGACGATGAGTGCACATGCAAAATTCATTCTGGGCCTTAATCAGAAGATAAAATTTAACGATGACGTTGTTGTGCAGCTTGTGGTTGGCAGCACAGCAGAATCCGGCGTGAAATACGATAGCCAATCCGTTCTGGACTTAACCGAATGGTTGAGGACGCCGCCATCCCACCGTGACAATGACAAGCAATTTACGCTTAAGAGCCTGATCCGAAACTAAGTTGAGTGGTATCAGTGGGTTAGCTTGACGCCAGCCCGAGCCATTGATTCAGGTGGTTTTGCGAAGACTACCGGAGATCAACGATGTGGACCGACACCACTCGGGCTCAGTATGCCCGTGCGGACTTGGCTTTGCCAAGCGATTTGACCGATAACGAATGGGCTCTGCTGGAGCCGTTTCTGCCGCCGCCGTCGCATGTGGGCCGCCCGCGCAAGTGGCCGCTCAGGCGGATTGTCGAGGCGATCCTGTATTTGCTGCGCGGGGGCCTGCCGTGGCGGATGCTGCCGCCGTGCTTTCCGCCGGTCTCGACGGTGCGGCGCTGGTTCTACCTTTGGCGGGACAACCGGCTCTGGTTGTCGCTCAATCATGCCCTGTTGCTGATCGGGCGCGAGGTATCCGGGCGCGAGGCCTCGCCCAGCGCCGGGGTGATCGACAGTCAGACTGTCAAAACCACGGAATCGGGCGGTCCTTGCGGCTATGATGCGGGCAAGAAGATCAAGGGCCGCAAGCGCCATATCCTGACCGATACCGAGGGCAATCTGGTCCACGCCGTGATCCACACCGCCGACATCCAGGACCGGGACGGTGCGCCGCTGGTGCTCGCCCAAATCATCCGCCGCTTCCCGTGGCTGCGCCATGTGTTCGCCGATGGCGGCTATGCGGGCGACAAGCTCCGGCAGGCGCTGCGCCGGATCGGCAAATGGACCATCGAAATCGTCAAACGGTCCGATACGGCCAAGGGCTTCGTGGTCCTCCCGCGCCGTTGGGTCGTCGAGCGCACGCTGGCATGGCTCAACCGCAACCGCCGTCTCGCCAAGGACTTCGAGCAAACCATCGCCTCGGCAACAGCATGGCTGTTCATCGCATCGATCCAGCTCTTCGCCCGCCGCATCGCAAGGCGATGAAAATACACCGCATAATTATGAATCAGGCTCTAATACCAACCTGCGCATTGTCTGACTCACGGAGGATTCCCAAGGCGGTGAAAATCTGAATCAATGGGGCCGCGACTTTGGAGTGTGGCACCATGGGTTCAGCGATCGGCTTGCGGGAAGATTTTGACGGGGCGGCGTTGCGACGATTGTCGCGGACGACGAAGAGCGCGAACCAGGCGCGGCGGTTGTTGGCCTTGGCCGAGATTTACGACGGTGGCAGCCGGAGTGCTGCGGCTCGGATCGGCGGAGTTGGCCTTCAGATTGTGCGCGACTGGGTGATCCGGTTCAATGCCCGTGGCCCCGACGGATTGCTGGATGGCAAAGCGCCTGGCCCCCGTTCGCGGCTGAATGATACGCAGCGCCAAGCACTGATCGATGTCGTCGAGAGCGGCCCGATCCCGGCAATCCACGGAGTGGTGCGTTGGAGGCTGATTGATCTGGCCCAGTGGCTCCAT
>TARA_R110000868_G_scaffold4171_6_pt1 | contig 37374 bp, 33 predicted proteins | sample TARA_R110000868 | Tara Oceans TARA_R110000868 (sample SAMEA4397489) | marine metagenome | biome: Polar Biome; feature: [SRF] surface water layer (ENVO:00010504); material: water (ENVO:00002006), including particulate matter (ENVO:01000060) such as... | depth 5 m | reverse complement strand
TTTATTAGTTAGTGACTCACTTTATTTCGATACGACACAAAGCACGAGTACTCTCCCACCCGCTTTACTCCACCGTCACGCTTTTGGCCAGATTCCTCGGCTGATCAACGTCGGTGCCTTTGATAATAGCGACGTGGTAGCTCAGCAATTGCAGCGGCAAGGTGTAGACAATCGGGGCGATGAGGTCGTCGCAGGTGGGCATCGACAGTACGATCATATTGTCGGCGGGGGTGATTTCGGTGGCTTGTCCGGCAAAGACGTAGAGTTCTCCGCCCCGGGCGCGGACTTCTTCGATGTTGGATTTGAGTTTTTCGACCAGGTCGTTGTGGGGTGCGACGACGACGATGGGCATTTCGGCATCAATCAGCGCCAGTGGGCCGTGTTTGAGTTCTCCGGCGGCGTAGGCTTCGGCGTGGATGTAGGAGATTTCCTTGAGTTTGAGCGCACCTTCCATGGCAATGGGGTACTGGTCGCCACGGCCAAGGAACAGGGCGTTGTGTTTGTCGGCAAAACGTTCGGCCAGTTGTTCTATTTGGTCGTTCATTTCCAGCGCTTGCTGGATCAGCCCTGGCAGTTGTTCCAGGGCGGTGGCAATGCGCTGTTGAATGCCGCTGGCATCCGGGTGTTGTTGCGCCAGCCCGGCAGTAAGCAGTAACAGTGCGGTGAGCTGGGTGGTGAAGGCTTTGGTCGAGGCCACGCCAATTTCTGCCCCGGCGCGGGTCATCAGGGCCATGTCGGATTCGCGTACCAGTGATGAGCCGGGGACGTTGCAGATGGTCAGGGTTTTGCGAAAGCCCAGTTGTTTGGCCAGTTTCAAGGCCGCCAGGGTGTCGGCGGTTTCGCCACTCTGGGAGATGGTCACCAGCAGGGTGTTGGGTTTGACAACGGGTTTGCGATAGCGGAATTCGGAGGCAATTTCGACGTTACAGCTGATTCCGGCCAGTGCTTCGATCCAGTAGCGGGCGGTGACGCCAGCATGGTAGCTGGTGCCGCAGGCGATGATCTGGACGTTGTCGATACCACTGAGGTCGCCCAGCGCTTCGAGGTTGAGCTGGCCATTGTGCAAGCGACCTTCCAGTGTGTTGGCGATGGCCTGGGGCTGTTCGTGGATTTCCTTGAGCATGTAGTGGCGATATTCGCCTTTGTCACCGGCATCGTGTTCGACGGAGGTTTCGCGGGTTTCTCGCTCAACGCGTTCGTTGTCGATATTGAATATCTGTACGCTCTGACGGGTAATTTCTGCCACGTCGCCTTCTTCCAGGAAGGCAAATTTGCGGGTCACGGGCAGCAGTGCGAGCTGGTCGGAGGCGATGAAGTGTTCGCCGATACCGTAACCAATCACCAGCGGGCTGCCGGAGCGGGCAACGACCATCCGGTCTGGGCTGGCACGGTTGATGGCGACCATTCCGTAAGCACCGTCAAGGCGCTTGCGGGTGTTTTTCACGGCATCCAGCAGCGCTGCACCGGTGTTTACTTCGCGGGCAATCAGGTGGGCGATCACTTCGGTGTCGGTCTGGGATTGGAAGCGGTAGCCGTCGGCCTGCAGTTCACGACGCAGGCTGGCGTGGTTTTCAATGATGCCGTTGTGTACCACGGCGATATCACCGGAGACATGGGGGTGGGCGTTGGCTTCCGAAGGTTCGCCGTGGGTTGCCCAACGAGTATGGGCAATACCCAAACCACCGGGAAGACCGTTTTCCGCCACGGCGTCGGCTAATGCCTGTACCTTGCCCAGACGCCGTACTCGGGTTAGCTGAGGGTTGGCAGCAGTGGCATCAATAATGGCGACTCCGGCGGAATCGTAGCCCCGGTATTCGAGGCGGCGCAGGCCTTCCAGCAATATTTCGACAACATCCCGCTGGGCCACGGCTCCGACAATGCCACACATACCAATACTCCTGAAGATAACCCGACACACTGAATTGGAAGGCGAGAGGTTACCACAATCCGCTATTTTCGATGCGCAGGGATCTGTGGAATCGCGCTAGATGGTGTGCAGTACGCACCCTCTGACGATCTGAGGCCATGCAAGGGTCTTAATGAGGCCATGCAGCGGCCATGATGGTGAGGGTAGAACCGGAAGGAAGGCAAGGGATTGGCCCAATGTCTCAGGCCAACCCCTCTGTGTCACTATTTTGTTTGTGCCACTATTTGGCGGCGCGTTCTTTTTCGATGAGGAAATCCACCACGGCGGTCATTTTATCCTGACCACCTGCGGTGCTGGCAGAGACCACGTATTTACCGTCAACAATCAGCGCTGGTACACCGCTGATTTTGAACGAACGAATACGTTTGTCAGCCTGGCTCATGCGGGATTTGACGGCAAAGTTGTCATACGCCTTGTCAAATTGTTCCGCCGTAATGCCACCATGCTTGACCAGAAAATCACGTTGGTCATCCTTGTCGAGCAAGCGCTGCTTTTCCAGATGAATGGCGCGGAAAATCGGGGTATGTACCTTGTCGAGAATGCCCAGCACGTCGGCAACGTAATATAATTGCGCATGGGATACCCAGGCACGGCCAAACATTGCCGGTACGCGGGTAAATTCGACATCCGCAGGTAAGCTGCTTACCCATTGGCTCAAGGATTCATCAAGGTGAAAGCAGTGCGGACAGCCATACCAGAAGGCTTCTTCCACATGCACCTTGCCATCTGCCATGACCGGTACAGGATCGGCCAGAACATCGTAATTCACACCGGCTTCGTATTCTGCCGCCAAGGTGAGAGAGCTAATCAACAGCAGCGGGACTGCCATCCATCGTTTGATCAGCATAAGCATAAACATCTCCATTCAGAGTTAAAGTCGCCAGTCAGGTTGGCCAGTTAGGTGCATTTTCACACAAAGGTTCCGAATCACCTACCCGGCCAGCGGCCATGTATTCTGTTTAGTGCCAGATCATTCAGGCAAAAAAACACAGAAAAAAAGCGGCCAAGGCCGCTTTTTTATCAGGCTGCGATTAACGCAAACCCTGAATGTAAGACGCGACTGCTGCGATTTCGGAATCGTGCAAACGGTAAGCAGTGTCACGCATCATGCGGCTGTCACCGTCGTTGGTACGGGCACCGGAGCTGAAATCATGCAGCTGCTTGGAAATATAGGCATCGTACTGTCCAGACAGCATCGGGAACCCGGCCAGAGCAACACCTTTACCGTTGGGGCCGTGACACGCCATACAGGCGGGTACGCCTTTGGATTCGATACCGGAACGGTAAATTTTCTGTCCCAGTTCAACCAGTTCTTCTTTGGCACCGGCACCGTTCGGTGTCTGGGCGCTGAAGTGGGCTGCCAGGTCGGCGATATCGTTGTCGGTCAATGCGGCTACAAACGCAGCCATTTCAAGAACCTGACGACGACCGTCACGAATATCCTTGATCTGCTTGATCAGGTAGCGCTCTCCCTGTCCAGCAAGTTTAGGGAATGTTGGCACCATGCTGTTACCGTCTGCACCGTGGCAAGCAGCACAGGTAGCAGACTTTGCTTTGCCAGCATCGGCATCGCCCTGGTAGGCGGAGGCCGCTTCACCAGCGTGGGCCGCGGACATCAGTCCGGCTGAAACAATCAGGCCAATCAACAGGTTTTTCATCGTCAGATCCAGTTAGTAAGTTAATTCTTGTCGTCGCAGTCGACGTTCGTCGCTGCTGCTTTACTTGGGCGTCGACATGTAAGTAATCAGCGCTTTATAGTCTTCTGCGGAACAATCCATGCAGAGTCCGCGTGGAGGCATGGCATTAAAACCGTTGGTTACGTGGCTTACCAGTGTGTCCATACCTTTTTCCAGCCGAGGTGCCCAGGCTGCTGCATCAAAAGCGGTGGGGGAGCCGATCATCGGCGCAACTTGTGGGGCATGGCACGCACCACAAGAGGTATTGTATTTGGCTTCCGCATCAAATGCGTTAACGTTGGCAGACATCGCGGCGGCAGACACCGCAAGCAGGGCCAGAAGTTTGGTCATTGTGAAGTTCTCTCTCATCGGTCGTTATAAGATCAGGCTAATTTTTCACTATACTCGGCTTGCACCAGAGACTCCGCCCGGAATGTTACACCCTGTGGTAGACTGGCGACGCCTTTTAAAGGCCAAGCATTATATATCATCAAAAACCGGACGGTCATTACGTTTACCCTATGCCAAACCAGGATTCATTGACTTACACCAAGACCCACTACCTTCGTAGTGCCGCCACATTGAGCCAATGTCCTGGCGAAATTACCCGTGAAGTCGCCTTTGCCGGCCGCTCCAACGCGGGGAAATCCAGCGCACTCAATCGGCTTACGGGTCAGAAAAAACTGGCCAGAACCAGTAAAACGCCTGGCCGTACGCAGCTGATCAACTATTTCCAGCTCGGTGAACTGCCGCTGGCACTGGTCGACTTACCGGGCTACGGCTACGCCAAAGTCCCTATCGGTGTCAAAAATGCCTGGCAGAAAGAGCTCGGCAATTACCTGCAAAAACGCGATGCACTAGCGGGTCTGGTACTACTAATGGATATACGTCATCCACTGACCGATTATGACAAGCGCATGCTTGAATGGGCCAATGATAACGGTATGCCACTGCATCTGGTACTGACAAAGTCCGATAAACTCAAGCGTGGCGCTGCCAAAAGTGCGCTGTTGCAGGTTTCTCAGGCGATTCGTAACAGCTCGACTGCCGTCTCGGTACAGATGTTCTCGTCACTGAATGGCGATGGTCTGGATGAGCTAAAACAGCGTCTGAACAGCTGGTTCTTGCCAGAAACCAACACCCCTGTTGATTCAGACCTCGATGCAGACCCCGATGCTACGCCTGTCAGCCAGGATATCGCTGATCAGTCCCCCGATCCCTGACGGCTGCGAACAGCGTCACATCTTATTACAAAACGCTACAGAATTTCTGCCCACAGGAACTTTGTCAGCGTTTCCCTCTTCTATACTTCTATAGTGAAACAATTCCCCGCACGGAATGGTGACGCAGACAACTGCGGCACAAACAGTTCTATCCTTCGGTCATTCCCCCAGAATCCGAAGTTGACCCGGCCGTCGTCTCCACTGCGTCCGGGTCTTTTTTTATCGGCCTGACTCAGTGTGCCTCGTCCCAGTTGTCGCCAATACCGGCTTCAACCAGCAAGGGCACGCGTAACTCGGCGGCGTCCTGCATCTGCTGCTTCAGCGCTTCGGCAAACCCCTCGGCCTGATCCGCTTTTACCTCCAGCACCAGTTCATCGTGTACCTGCATGATCATGCGAGCATCAAAACCGGAATCTGGCAACCAGTTGGCTACCCGGATCATGGCGCGCTTGATAATGTCGGCGGCACTGCCCTGCATCGGCGCGTTGATCGCAGTGCGCTCAGCGTGTTGGCGACGGGGAGCGTTGCGGGATTTGATTTCTGGCAGGTACAAGCGGCGACCAAAGATGGTTTCGACATAGCCCAGGTCTTTGGCGTGTTCGCGGGTATTGTCCATATAATCACGGACACCGGGGTAACGTTCGAAGTAGAGATTGACGTAATCCTGGGCTTCGCCACGACCAATGCCCAGCTGCTTGGCCAGTCCAAACGCCGACATACCATAGATCAGACCAAAGTTGATTGCCTTGGCGCTGCGGCGCTGGTTGTCGGTGACGTCAGCTTCGCTAACGCCAAACACTTCCGCTGCGGTGGCACGGTGTACGTCGCGCCCTTCGCTGAAGGCTTTCAGCAACCCGGCATCACCGGACAGGTGTGCCATGATGCGCAATTCAATTTGAGAGTAGTCAGCCGCCACCAGCTTGTAGCCTGGAGGAGCGATAAAGGCCTGGCGAATCCGGCGTCCTTCTTCGGAGCGAATCGGGATGTTTTGCAGGTTCGGATCACTGGACGACAAACGCCCGGTGGCCGCCACAGCCTGATGGTAGGAGGTGTGCACCCGACCGGTGGAACCGGCAATCATGGTCGGCAGTTTGTCGGTGTAGGTGCTTTTTAACTTCGATAAGCTGCGGTTTTCGAGAATGATTTTTGGCAGTTCATGACCTTCGTCCGCCAGCTCGACCAGCACGTCTTCAGCGGTAGACGGCGCGCCTTTGGGGGTTTTCTTTTTTACCGGTAACCCGAGTTTCTGGTAGAGAATTTCTCCCAGCTGTTTCGGTGAACCGAGGTTAAAGACCTGTCCGGCAACGTCGTGGGCCTGCTGTTCCAGCTGTTGCAGCTTTTGCTCCAGCTCGGCACTTTGCTCATGCAGTTTATCCGCGTCGATCAAGGCCCCGAGAGACTCCATTGCGGTTAATATCGGCATGGCGGGCATTTCGATGTCGGTAAACACCTTGGCCAGCGCGCCCTGTTGTTGCAGTTTTGGCCATAACGTCTGATGCAGTCGCAGGGTGATGTCGGCATCTTCGGCTGCGTATGGCCCGGCGACGTCCAGTTCCACCTGATTGAACGTTTTCTGTTTGGCGCCCTTGCCAGCCACGTCTTCAAAACTCGTGGTTTTGTAACCCAGATATTTTAACGCCAGGCTGTCCATATCGTGACGGGTCGCCACGGAATCCAGCACGTAGCTTTCCAACTGGGTGTCGAACTGGACTCCTTGCAGGTTAATGCCGTGGTTGGCCAGTACGTGGGCGTCGTATTTCATGTGCTGACCAACTTTTTTCAGTTTGTTGTCTTCCAGCAGCGGTTTGAGTTGCGCCAGTACTGCCTCGCGGTCGAGCTGTACTGGTGCGCCTTCGTAGTCGTGCGCCAGTGGCACATAGGCGGCCTTGCCGACGGCCACCGCAAACGAGACGCCGACGATACGGGCATCCTTGTAGTTGAGCGAGGTGGTTTCGGTATCAAAGGCAAACAACTCGCTGGTTTTTAGCTGTTCAATCCAGCCGTCGAGCACAGCTTGTGTCAGTACCATGTCGTACTGGCCTGGCTCGGCACTGACAATGACGTCTTCTTTGTCAGTGTCTGCTCCCGCTTCTGCCATCGTCGCACGGCTTTCCTCTGAGCTGGCTGTCTCGGAGCTGGTGGCAGCACTGGTGTTAGCAGCACGGCTCGTCGTCTCGTCCGTCAGCTCGGCAATCCAGGCCTTGAATTCCATATTGCGGTACAGTTCCAGCAACGCGGTCTTGTCGGTCGCTGTGCTTTTCAGCTCGCCGAGGGGCTGTTCCAACGCGACATCGCATTTGATGGTCGCCAGTTGTTTTGACAAAAACGCCTGTTCCTGGTGCTCTTCCAGCTTTACGGCCATGGTTTTGGCACCGCGAAACGCCAGGTCTTTGACCTTGTCGAGGTTGGCGTAAATATCTTCCAGAGAGCCCAGGCCGGCCACCAGCCCGACGGCGGTTTTTTCTCCGACCTTGGGCACGCCGGGAATGTTATCGACCTTGTCGCCCATCAGCGCCAGGTAGTCGATGATATGCTCAGGCGGTACGCCAAATTTCTCTTTCACCCCTTCCACGTCCAAAAAGGTGTTGGTCATGGTGTTGATCAGCGAGACATGAGAATCCACCAGCTGCGCCATGTCCTTGTCGCCGGTGGAGACAATCACCTGACAGCCGCTCGATTCTGCCTGCACCGCCAGGGTGCCAATCACATCGTCGGCTTCAACGCCGTCGATAATCAGCAACGGCAAGCCCATGGCACGAATGATGTTATGGATCGGCTCAATCTGTTCACGCAGCTCATCCGGCATCGGTGGACGATGGGCCTTGTACTCCGGGTACATGTCGTTGCGAAAGGTTTTGCCCTTGGCATCAAACACCGCCACCATCTGAGCGTCTGGATAGTCTTTTTGCAGTCGTTTGATCATGCTGATCACGCCTTTCACCGCATTGGTGTGAACACCTCGGGAGTTGGTCAGCAACGGAATGGCGTGAAAGGCGCGGAACAGATAGGAAGATCCGTCGATAAGAACAACAGACTTGGACATAACAGAATTCCTGTAGACTCGGCAAAACCCGGACGCTAGCGCTGGGGTTCGCGTCCGGGTCGGCATACAATGAGGAAGAACTAAAATTGGAAGGCATCCTAACATGAAGACCCCGACTCGTCTGAACCTCCGTCGTATTGCCGCCGCGCTTGGCGTCACTCTGGCTTCAGCGCTGTTTTCAACCTCTGGCTTTGCTGCCGACCCAAGCGGTGAATCGGTCACGATTCGGAATGATGGCGACAAAACCTTCTACGAGTTCCGCGTCAACGGCAAGTTGGTCGAAATCAAGGTCGAGCCTAAAGTTGGCAAGCCTTACTACCTGGTACCAGAAGCTCAGGGCGAGGACTTTGTCCGCAAGGACAACCCGGATATCGTCGTACCCAAGTGGGTGATCTTCCGCTGGTAAAGCGGATTCGATATAACCATTCTATGTCTGTCTATACTCCGGTTCCGCAATCATCCCTGGCAAGCTGGCTTGAACAGTTCGAGCTTGGCCCGCTGCTGTCTTTTCGTGGCATCGCCGGGGGGATTGAAAATACCAACTATTTTGTCACCACCACGGCCGGTGAGTTTGTGCTGACGCTGTTTGAGCACCATGCCGCCGATGAAGTCGAACAGTTTGTGGCGTTGGCCAACCATCTGGGTGTGGCCAATCGGCGTCATCCCCAGTCGTCGTTACCGGTACCCGCGCCTGTCTCCAATCGTGACGGCCAGTGGCTGTTTTGTCTGGAACATAAACCGGCCATTCTGTGTCCGCGCCTGGCTGGCGAACATGTTGAGTTTCCCGCTGCCAGTCATACCTGTCAGGCCGCTGCCGCACTGGCCCAATTGCATCTGGCCGCTGCCGACCTGAAGGTCCAACGCCCGAACGCTCGCGGCCTGGACTGGTGGATCACGATGGCGGGAACGCTGACAGCGGCGCTGGATGACAGCGATATGGCGCTGTTGCGCGATGAAATTGAGCAGCAACGTCTGATTCACAGTGACTGGCTGGCCTTGCCACACGGATGGATTCATGGCGACCTCTTCCACGACAATGTTCTGTTTGAGAATACCGCCGCTGGCCCGAAACTGGGGGCCATTCTGGATTTATATAACGCTTGTCAGGATGCATGGATTTTTGACCTCGCCATTGTCGCCAACGACTGGTGTTGCGATGTTGATGGCCACTGGGACGAAACCTTGTTGACGGCGTTACTGGATGGTTATCAATCGGTACGGCCATTCACTATGTCAGAGCAAAACCTCTGGCCAATGGCGTTACGTGCAGCAGCACTGAGGTTCTGGCTCAGCCGGATATTGACCCGGCAACTGCAAGCCGCGCAGCTGACGTCGGCAGACGGGCAGATGGCGATTTCCAAAGACCCGAATGAATACCGCAACAAGTTGTGTCACAGGCGGCAGTCAGCGATAAAACAGATCACCCCAACTGGCGGGCAGCCCGGTGCAACTCGCTGAGTTCCGCCAGCAGCCGGGTTCGATCCATCAGCCCCTGTACGCCGTACCAAAGCACACCAAAATAGTGTTCTTGCAGCAATGCCTTTTGCCAGCCCCGATCCATCACATCAATACCAAACAGCGCGCACCATTGCCGTTGTTGAGCCGCATTCATATTGGCCGACACGGCCAGCCCGGCGATATCCCAGTAGCGATGGCCGATAGCGGCATATTCCCAGTCGATTAATAACCAGCGCTCTTGATGCAGCCGCCAGTTATGTGGATTCGGATCCATATGGCAGAGCGATCGTTCTGGCCCCGGTGCCTCTGCCAACCAATGCTGCAACGGTAGTTTCTGCTGGCTCCAGTCGCAGGGCCAGCGGGCTTCGATGCCTCGCCAGTAGTGATCTGCCTTGACCGCAACATGCAACTCGGGCAAGTCCGGCCCAAACGGCAATTGGTGCAGCTGTTTGAGTTGTTGCGCCAGCGCGATCATGGTGCCGGTGTCCAGACCGGCACTGATGCATTCCGCCAGTTCAGGCCCATTCGCCCGATCAATAATCCAGTAGCTGTCATCCGGGCTGCGATAACGCACTCGCGGTGCCAGTCCAGCCTGCGCGGCCCGTTGCTGAATGCGGAATTCGGCCTCTCGGCGAATATCCAGAGTCTCACTGTTGGTGGCACTGGCACGCACCACGTACTTGCCGGAATCCAGCGTCAGCGACCAACTGCGATTGGTCAGCCCGCCTTCAAGCGCGGCCATACGATGCGGCCCTGGCGGGTGCTCACACAGACCCCAGCTTTGCCAGTCTGCCAGCATGCGCTGGCATTCTTGCCCTAACGATTGTTGTGCCCGCCGCCGAAACAACACGATCAGGCCTGCTGCCAGTCGGATGACTCAAGGCTATCGGTCTGCCGGGCACAGTGGGCACGATAGTCGCGCTGCCAGAGAAACCAGCCAGCCACAGCCAGCACAACATAAATCGCCATCAATAGGGCGGTCAGATACAGCTCACGGTCGATGTACAAAAAGATAGCCACGGCATCAATCACGATCCAGTAGAGCCAGTTTTCCAGTATCTTGCGGGTTACCATCCAGGTGGTAATCACCGCGCCCCAGGTGGTAAAGGAATCCAGATACGGCATCACCGCAGTGGTATTTCCATGCAGCAAGGTGCCGCTAATCAGCGTCAGCAGTGCAATGGCCACCAGCGTCAACAGATGCTGTTTTAGCCCCCAGCGCTGTATTGGCAATTCTTGTTCACTCTCGTCAGCGGAACCATGACTGCCGTTGCCCTGTTGCCAGGCCCACCAGCCATACACGGCCATCACCAGGTAATAGACGTTTAATGCCGATTCCATCAGCAGGCTGACATCCCAGAACAACCAGCTGAAAATCGCGGTACTGCCAAAAGCGGCATACCAGCACCCATTACTCTGGCGCATGGCCAGCACCAGGTAGACGACACCCAGTACCACGGCGATCACTTCGGGGATACTTTGTGCAACAAACGCACTGACAACACTACTGAGTATTTCGTCCATCAGGACACCTCGCTATTGATACCGAATCGTCTTCAGCCGTGTGGCTTGAGCGCCGGATCCAGGTTCACGCCGGGAATCATCTTGTAGACAAAAATGGCTTTGCCATAGGTTGCGAACGAGTGTTTCATTTCGGTAGCGATGGTGTTCATGACCAGATCGTACTCACCAAATATCTGAGTGCTCATGGTGTTGCACACCACGGTCAGGCCTGCGGTGCCTTGCAGGCGTTCGATAAACATCTTGATGGCCGGGATGTAGTCATCGGCCAAGGGGTATGCGCTGATATCAACTGAGAGTTCCATAACCTGCTCCTGGAGTTAAAGTTAGCTTCAGACCAGTCACCAGTGGCCGGTCTGAACGGGGTTTGATCAAAAGTAGAATTTACCTTCCACGCCGATTAAACGCGGGTCACCGTACTGCACCCAGCGTTCGTTGGCGTAGCCGTCACGGGGGTCGTTGCCGAAGTGGAAACCACGCACCTCCTGATCCACATCCGTCAGGTTGCGACCGTACAACGCCAGTTGATAGTTGCTGCCGTCGTAGGCCACGCGGGCATGCCACATAACGTAGGCTCTGGATTCTTCATAGTGGCTATCGGAAAAGTAGAAGCTGTCCTTGGCTTCGTTTTCCAGCACCAGCGTCAGGCCGTTACCTACGGCATACGTCAGGCTGTTGGCAAAGCTGTAGGCCGGGGCCTGGGCTTGCTCACGACCGTTCATGCTGACGTTGCCATCGGCGGTGTCGTACTGGTAGTCGATAAATTTGGTTTGCAGCCAGCCGCCACTGAACATCCAGTTCAGCTGTTCTGTCAGTGCCCATTCGGTTTCCAGTTCCAGCCCGTAGTTCTGACCCTCGGCGGCATTAGCCAGATAATCCTGAAAGGTAAAGCCTTGACCCGCGCCATTGGAAACGGCATAGGAGCTCTTGACCTGCTGGTTTTTGCGCTGAATAAAAAACGCCGCCACACGGGTTTGCAGGGCATCATTCAGCAAGCTGGATTTCAGCCCCGCTTCCAGCGCGTTGTTGAATTCGGTATCGAAGGTGCGGTTGTCTTCGCTGATGTCCGGGTCGGTATTCACCCCACCCGCCTTGTAGCCTCGTGCCAATGAGGCATAAACCAGCTGGTTATCATTGAGCAGATACTCCAGTGCAATCTTGCCACCCCACAAGTCTTCCGTGCGGTCGTTGGCAATGGCGTTGCTGTCGTCGTAGTCCGTATGCCACTGTTCGCGGCGCAGGCCTGTGGTAACGGTCAGGTCATTGCTGGCCTGCACCGATAATTCACCGTAGACAGCCTTGGACTCTGTATTCAGGTCGCCATAGAAGGTGTCGGCATTCCAGGTATAGAAGCGTGTCATATCTTCTGCACGGGTCATGGAATACACACCGACTGCCCAGTCGGTGGAGTCTGCAAACAAACGACCGGTGGCGGTCGACGTCAACCGCACGTCCAGCTCGCGACGGCGATACTCACGCAAGTACTGGTCGGTCGAGCTATAGCCCCAGGCACCCTCCTGATTGGCCAGACAGGTGCCCGGCGTAACACAGGTTCCCGTGGAATCGTCGTATTCACCGTACGCCCAGTCTTCATCAAAGCCGTAGTCGGTTTTGCTGTTGCTGCCGGAAGCGTGTACCCGCAAGTCGAAGGCAGCCGATACTTCCGATGTCCAGGTCAGCGCGGCCGCGTGGGTGTTTTGTTTGTCCTGACCAGGATAGTTGGAATAGGTGGTGCGGGTGTTGTCGAGCGAGAAGCCGTCATAGCCATTGTCAACGTCGATATACAACCCGGTGAAGGCCAGCGTGTTACGCTCGTCCAGCTCCAGGTTACCTTTCAGGCGCAGCAGTTGTTCATCAATATTATTGGTGTCGTCCCGGCCGGAATAGGCGTTGTGGATGTAGCCATCGGAGCGGTTCTGATGCGCAGACAAGCGCATGTTCAGGCCAGGCCCTACTTCGCCAGATACCACCACACCCAGAGCCTTGGTGTTGTAGTTTCCCAGCTTGCCCGACACCATGCCTTCAAAGTCTGCGGTCGGATCATTACTTTCGATATTGATCATGCCCGCCAGCGCATTGGCACCAAAGCGGGTGCCTTGTGGGCCACGCAGCACTTCGACTTGCTGCACATCAAACAAACCCGCGCCACCGCCCAGTCCGGTCATATCGATGCCATCCACCCGCAACCCCACCGACGGGTTCACCGGATCGATAAACTGGGAGCGCTCACCAATACCGCGAATCTGGAAATAACGACCACGGGAAGCGCCGGAAGAGAAGTTCACGTTCGGAGCCAGCGCCAGCAGGCTTTCCAGATGATCGGCGGAACGCTGTTCGATGGCGGCCGCACCGACCACGGTAGTGGCTTCTGCAATGGACTGCACATCGGTCTGACGAAAGTCAGCCGTCACGATCACTTCTTCGGTTGGCACCTGACTGGCACTGTCGGCATGCGCTGGTATGGCAACTGCCATCGTCAACACGGCCAAAGATAACGGAGTTTTGCGGAATGACATCTGGGTCTGTCCTCTTAAATAATGCAAAAAGGAGACCCGGCTTGGTGTACAGGATATTGCGTAGGTCGCTGATCAGATCAGCAACAAGAAGACTGTCGATATGCTGGTGAATAACCCGAGGCACTCGCCCATTCCTACGCCGGTACTAACCGGATCAGGTTCTAGGAGTTTATGCCGACTGGCAATTCTCAGACTCTTGGAGCCACCCCCTGGGACTTGGCCATTATACGTATATTCAGCCGGATACCAATCACGAGACCGGGTTTCATCCTGCATTCCCAACTCTTTTGCTTGAAATACGCCGTAATTGCCTCAATCTTGTGGTCATATAGCGAGTTCAATCTTTGCGCCCAACTCATTCCACAGGAGGAATATCATGTTGCGCATCATCCTGTTTCTGGCCACCAACCTGGCCGTGATTCTGGTTGCCAGTATCACCCTGTCGATCCTCGGGGTCGGTAGCTACGTTACACAGCAAGGGCTGGATTTCGGCAACCTGCTGGTGTTCTGTCTGGTCTTTGGTATGGCCGGTTCACTGGTGTCCTTGCTGATTTCCAAGTGGATGGCCAAACGCAGCATGAATGTTCAGGTGATCGACTCACCGCATAACTCTGGCGAGCAATGGCTGGTCAGCACAGTGCAGGAACTGGCAGAAAAAGCCGGTATCGGCATGCCGGAAGTCGGTATTTTTGCCTCTCATCAGCCCAACGCCTTTGCCACCGGCTGGAACCGTAACAATGCGCTGGTGGCGGTATCAACCGGTCTGCTACAGCGGATGAGCAAAGATGAAGTCAAAGCCGTACTGGGCCACGAAATCGGCCACGTCGCCAACGGCGATATGGTCACGCTGGCGCTGATACAGGGGGTAATCAACGCCTTTGTGATGTTCTTCGCCCGTATCATCGGTAACTTTGTCGACAAGGCGATTCTGAAAAATGAGGACGGCCCTGGCATCGGCTTTTTTATTGCTACCTTTGTATCAGAAATTATCCTCGGTTTTCTGGCTTCGTTTATCGTCGCCTGGTTCAGCCGTCGTCGTGAATATCGCGCCGATATCGCCGGGGCCGAACTGGTCAGCCCGCTCTCGATGATCAATGCTTTGGCTCGATTACAAGAAAGCTATGACCAACCGTCCGAATTGAATGGCGAACTGGTGGCGTTTGGTATTGGTGGCGAAGGCAAGTTGTCAGCGCTGGCCGCCTCTCACCCACCACTGGGTGATCGCATCCAGGCCCTGCGCCAGCGTTACGGTGTCTGATAGCCAATAGCCGCCATAAAAAAACCGCCACTCTTGCGAGTTGGCGGTTTTTTTATTACCCAAAAATCAGTCGACTGATCAGATGTCAGCGATAGACTTCAGCGGATAGTTGGCAGGCAGTGGGCCAGCAGCAGCACCGCTATCGATCGCGGACTGTGCCACCGCAAGAGACACAACACCCAGCAGGCGAGTATCAACCGCCTTTGGAATAATGTACTCACGGCCAAAAGACAGCGACTCCAGACCGTAGGCATCCAGAACTTCCTGGGTAACCGGCTCTTTCGCCAGACCAGCCAACGCCTTGGCTGCAGCCAGTTTCATTTCTTCGTTGATACGCTTGGCACGGACGTCCAGAGCACCACGGAAAATGAACGGGAAGCCCAGTACGTTGTTTACCTGGTTCGGGTAGTCAGAACGACCGGTTGCCATGATGGCATCAGGACGTGCTTCCGCCACGATTTCCGGCATGATTTCCGGAGTTGGGTTAGCACAGGCAAAGATGATCGGGTTGGCCGCCATCGCCTTGATCTGTTCGCCAGTCACCATATTAGGGCCAGACAGACCCAGGAAAATATCAGCGCCGTCCAGTGCATCATCCACAGTACGCTTGTCGGTTTCGACAGCGAACATGGCCTTGTACTGGTTCAGGTCATCACGACCGCTGTGGATCACACCTTTACGGTCACACATAAAGATGTTTTCAGGCTTCATGCCCGCCAGGATCATCAGCTTGGAGCATGAAATCGCAGCGGCACCGGCACCCAACACGCACATTTTGGCGTCTTCGATTTTCTTGCCGACAACTTCCAGTGCGTTCATGGCACCAGCAACCGTGACGATTGCTGTACCGTGCTGGTCATCGTGGAATACCGGAATATCACATTGCTCGATCAGGGTGCGTTCAATTTCGAAACACTCTGGTGCCTTGATGTCTTCCAGATTGATACCACCAAAGGTGATTGCAATACGGCGTACAGTATCGATGAAGGCTTGTGGGCTCTCGCTTTCCACTTCCAGATCGATAGAATCAACACCGGCGAAACGCTTGAACAACAAGGACTTGCCTTCCATAACCGGCTTGGATGCCAACGGCCCCAGATTGCCCAGTCCCAGAATAGCGGTACCGTCTGTAATCACGGCGACCAGGTTGCCCTTGGCGGTATATTTATAAGCGTTTTCTGGATCGGCAGCGATTTCTTTGACCGGCTCAGCCACACCAGGGCTATACGCCAGCGACAAATCGCGAGAAGTTGCGGCAGGCTTGGTCAGTTCGACACTGATCTTGCCGGGCTTGGGAAATTGATGATAATCCAGAGCTGCTTGCTTGAGATCTTCTGACATAGTGCTCATCCAGTCGTTTTTTGTATTGTAAATATCCCTGGGCTCGACGCGTAACGCTATTGCCTGACAAGACAACATCCGCGAAAGGGGCGTCTTTAATAGCAAAAAGCCTGAGGTTTTTCCACTATATCCTTGAAATAGGCCCAGCGGCTGCAGTTCTTTTGCGTTGATTTTATCTGTCCTGACATGCAGCAATTTCAGACCAATGCATTCAGACAAAAGTTGTAGGGATATTGACCCTCGGCAATTGCAGAACCACACGCAAGCCCGGATAAACATTCTCAGCAATCACGTTGCCACCGTGCAGCTCCACAACCCGCCTGACTAACGCCAGCCCTAACCCATAGCCCATATCACCAGCAGCAGGGCTGCGAGCGTGATCGACCTGGGTAAAAGGAGAAAAGATGCGCTCCAGCATGTCATCGGGAACTCCCGGCCCCTGGTCTGAGACCGAAATATCCACCCGCTGGTCAACCTCCATCACACGAATCGTCAAGCGCCCGGCGTCCGGAGAATAACGGATGGCGTTACGCAGCAGATTATCGACAGCCCGTTCGATCAGCACCCAGTCCCAACAGCACTGCTGCGGTGCCCCGGCATAGTCTCGACGCACGACAATGTATCGGGCTGCCAGCTCCAGCTCGGCATCCTGTAACCAGATATCCAGCTGTTGGCAGGGACTCCGTGTTTCCAGCTGTAATTGCCCGGAACTCAGTTGTGATAAACGAGCCAGATCGAGAATCTGACTGATCAGGTTCTCCACCTGGAAGGCAGCCCGCTCAATCCGGTTGTGTTCTGCGGCAACCACCCCCTGCTGATCTTTTTTACGGGCGATACCCAGCGCTATCTGCAGACGGGTCAGTGGTGAACGCAGCTCATGGGAGACGTCATGCAACAGTTGACGATGGCTGTGCAACAAACCTTGGGTTGCACCGGCCATACTCGCGACCTCCGCCACCAGCACCCCGATTTCATCCTTGCGGCTGATATCTGCAGCAAGCGCGGTCACATCAAAGTTACCCTCGGCCATTTGCCGCACTACCTGCTGCAAACGGCGCATCGGCAAGGTCAGATTCCATGCCAGTAAAAAACACAGCAGCGTCACTACCACCACAATGACCAGCGGTACGACCCAGCGGCGATTATCGTCCAGAAAATTTTCCCAAGCCTGGCGAGACACGCCAATATAAAGATAACCACCACTTTGTACCGGCCCAAGCATCAGCCAGCCATCGTTCTGGCCATACAGCGATACTCCCAGATCACCGGCGCGGTCGGCAAACTCTTCAAGGTCATGGGGTAATTCATCCACCCGATCGACGGGGACCGATACCAGATTCCAGCCCGGTTGCAGCTCACGCCAGAGCATCCGTCCCTCGGCGACAATCGGCGGTTGACGTTCCATCAGGCTCAACAGCAAACGGGAATCGGCCAGATCTGCCGTCCTCATAAAGTCATTATCGACCCAGTCACTGGTGGTCACCGCCAGCCCCATGGCGAGGAAAATGACCAGCCAGAACCAGACAAACACCTTGAAATACAGTGAGCGATACCAGCTTACCCGAGTGACAGCGGGGTATCTGGCCATGGCTCAGGATTTCACCAGCAAATAGCCACGACTGCGCACCGTCTTGATCCAGTCATTGCCGTCCTCACGGCGGCCGAGTTTTTTACGCAAGTTGCTGACGTGCATATCAATCGAACGGTCGTAAGCCATCAACGAACGTCCCAGTGCTGACATTGACAAGGTATCCTTACTGACCAGCTCGCCCGCGTGTTCCATCATGCATTGCAGCACACCAAACTCGGCACCGGTCAGCACCAGGTTTTCGCCATCCAGACAGACGCCACGATCACTCGGTGTTAATACCAGAGTACCGACCTGAATCGCGCCTTCTGCAGCCGTCGTGGTGCTGTCGCCCGTCATGTCGATACGACGGAACAGTGCCCTTATACGAGCCACCAACTCATGGTGATGGTAGGGCTTGGCAATGTAGTCGTCTGCGCCATGCTCCAGACCCAGCACCCGATCAACACTTTCTCCCCGCGCCGTCAGCATAATCACTGGCACCTGCGACTCGGCACGAATACGGCGCAAGACCTCAAACCCATTAATTTTGGGCAGCATAACGTCCAGTAATATCAGGTCGTAGTGACCTTTCAACGCCTGCTCCAGACCGCTTTCTCCATCATGCACGGGGGTTAGTTCAAATCCTTCCAGCGCCAGGTATTCCTGCAGTAGTTCGCCCAGTTCGGTATCGTCGTCGATCAGCAATATTGATTTCATTCGGTTCCTCCCGTTCTCAGTCTAGATAGTCCATGGATTGCGCTCTAACGGGTTTACGGTTTTTTGCAACAGGTGTTGGATCTTGACAGAGCCAACATCAACAACACTCAGTGATCCAGCAAGGTCGCCATCCAGCGGGTTTGTGGGCGGGTTTCCAGTGCAATCTTGACGACCATGGTCAGGGGAATCGACAGCAGCATCCCGACTGGCCCCAGCACCCACCCCCAAAAGACCAACGACAGAAACACCACCAGGGTCGACAATCCCAGCGTCCGGCCCATCATGCGCGGCTCCAGTACATTACCAAACAGCGTATTCACCACCACATAGGTAATAGCCGTCACCAATGCAGAACCGGGCCCCAGCTGAATCAAGGCAATCAGCACCGCCGGAACCGCCGCAATAATAGAGCCGATATTGGGAATATAATTCAGCAAGAAGGCGACCAACGCCCATACCGGCGCATAATCCACACCAATGACCCACAGCACCAGACCAATACTGACGCCAGTTCCCAGACTCATCAGAGTCTTGATTGCCAGGTAGCGCTGTACCAGATCACTGAAGCGCTCAAAATGGGCAAACGCGCTGGTTTGCTCACCAAAAGCACGCTTCAGTTTTTCCGGCATACCCGATGCTTCCAGCAAGATAAACACCACGGTAAATAAAATCAGAAAGGCATTGGTCAAGACACCGCCAAGACCATTAAACACACTGGCGACCATACTCATGACAACGCCAGGATCCACGTATTCACGTAGCAGGTTGGCAGGCACCTCAACGCCCTGAGCATTCAGCCAGGTCACAACCCCTTGCATCAGATTTTGCAATTTTGTTTCGTACAGCGGTATGTCCTGATAAAACGCATTCACCGTGCCACCAAGAAACAGCGTCAACCCGGAACCAATAATCAGAAAACCCAGCATCATCATCAAGACCGCCAGCACATCCGGGATACCACGGCGCGAGAGCCAATGCATGATCGGCGCACTGAGCACCGCAATAAAAACAGCCAGCAAAAAGGGCACCATCATATCGGCTGCACTACGGACACCGGCGATAACAATAATGGCCGCCGCCAGTGTCACTAACAAATTGCTGGTCACATGGCTATTGGTCGACATAAATCCTTCCCTGAACGTCTATGGAGGCTAAATACCGCCAACTTACACCAGCCAGCGCCAGGACGCATCCATCCTGATACGGCTGTGCGACGGGCTTGGCAACCACTTGAGATTTCTGTATTATCTGCGGCTGTTTTGCGGAAGTGGCGAAATTGGTAGACGCACTGGATTTAGGTTCCAGCGCCGCAAGGTGTGAGAGTTCGAGTCTCTCCTTCCGCACCATCTTGTTTCAGATCTCCAGACCCTGATATTTTTCCCACTTTTTTGGAAGTGTGGAAAATCAGCGCTTCAAGCGCTCTTGTTACTGTCATTGGTTACTGTCATTGGTTACTGTCTTGGATTCACGACTTCGGTCGTCACTGAGAACACCAGTTCAAGCACCGCTCTCTTGCCTTCCTGAAGCCTGCCGATACACGCATTGCCGACAGGCCACCTTACGACCATCGGGAGAGGCTTGCATGATGGCAATCTTGCCACCTGCCTTCATATCACCAGACAGCCCGGGTAAAAGAACCATCTTCGACATTTACTCGATATATTTCCTGCTGATCGCCGTCACTGCTTTCCAGGCGAACGAGCAGGTCATCACCGAATATTCCGCCATCCTGAAAAGTTTCACATCATTGGAGTTCTGACTCACTGCCAGAGCCATTAGTGGCAGGAATATCGCTTCCCTCACCACTCCTACTACCGCCACCGCAAACACTGATGCTGGCCAACAGCAGCAGTCCTAAACATTATTTCATGGGTGATTGAGTGAAAAACGGCATCGTCACATTTCCTTATTAGTTCCCAAACAGCCCCTGGAACATAAAAAAAGCCGCCTGAATCAGGCGGCTTTTTGGTACGTCACAGCCAGTCACGGCAGTCATCACATACCGCCAGATACCACTATTTTGTGATTGGCAGTAGTGTGATCTCGACACGACGGTTCAACTCTTTGCCTGCCGCCGTGCTGTTTGTCGCAACCGGCTGACTCTCGCCAAAGCCGACTGCATCCAGACGCACGGAGTTAATCCCCTGAGATTGCAGGTAATTGGAGACCGACCTGGCACGCTGTTCCGATAAGGCCTGATTAAAGCCTTCGGAGCCATCACTGTCAGTATGGCCAGACACCACAACCAACGTTGAATCATATTCTTTCAGCACCACCACCACAGAATTCAGCACATCGTAAAAGTCGGATGCTATCGCCGCACGGCCAGAGGAGAAAGTGATATTGCCCGGCATAATCAGGTTAATGTTGTCGCCAACCCGCTCAACACTGACACCCGACCCCCGCAATTGCTTACGCAATTTCGCTTCTTGAGCATCCATGTAATACCCGATACCGCCACCGACCAGACCGCCACCAGCAGCAGCAGCCAGAATACGGCGATTACGGGTGCCGCTTTTTTCATCTTTGTTGGTCGCGTATGCAACCACAGCGCCAACACTGGCACCAATACCCGCTCCTATCGCGGTTTTGGATGTTTTTTCTTCGCCAGTGTAGGCATCGAACGTGGTACAACCGCTGGTCAACATCATTATTGAAACAACTGCAGCAATCCTTTTCATACTAGCTCTAGCTCCTGAAAACATTAACATTAAAAAACCAAAACAAGCCGCCATAGTACGGCTTTGTGCTGCTTTTTATCACATTTTCAGCAGGCACTTCGGTAAGCAATACGCCGTTCGCCTGGCAAGGCCATCCTCCGGGCTGAGTCATCAACGCCAAACGGCGGATGCTCGCCACAGGGCTTACTGGATTATTGTAATTTCAGGATACCAATCAGCGGCTGTACTCAGGCAAACACGGCGATCGACTCGGCGCATTCACGCAGCATCAGCACCCGCTCGAAGAGGGCATTGGCATCTTCAAAACGGGGGGTTGGGCCAACAATCCCCAGCGCCCCGACCAGAACCTGACCCGAACGCATCACAGGTACTGCCAACGATGTGACGCCCCGTTCAAATTCATTGCTCACCAGCGCATAACCGTTCATGCGGGTCTTTTTCAGATCGGCACGCAGGTCATCGATACGGGTTCTGGTGGCTTCCGTATAGGCCGTACGCGGAGCCTGCTGCAACAGCTGATCTTGTATGTCGACGGGCGAAAATGCCACCAGCACACGACCAATACCGGTAGCGTGTAATGGCAGCCGATAGCCGACGGTAAAGCCTTGGGTAATCATGCCCGGATCCCCCGGAGAATGGGCAACATAGATGGCTTCAACCCCGTCCAGCATGGCGAATGAAATGCTGTCGCCCAGCGTCTGCGAGTACGACCGTAAAATCGGCGTGACATGCTTGCCAATGTCCCGGCCTTGCAGGAATTCTCCAGCCAATCCCAGAATTTTGGGCGTCAACTTGTACACCCGGTTACTGCACTCCAGATAACCCAGATACTGCAGTGTCAGTACCAGCCTGCGCGCCACCGTTCGGTTGAGCCCGGTCTTGGTCGCAATGTCGGGAATGGTCATTGCGCGATCGCGGCCATTAAACGCAGCCAGGACTTCCAGACCTTTCACAAAGGTCATCGAGATGTCTTTTTCATTGTAGTTTTCAAACATATTGAGTCACCTGCCCCAGGCTATCCCTCTCTCACGCTGCTGGCTTCCGAGCGCATCTGCTTTGTTTTCTTTGTAATTCGATCATTTGGAAAGAATTTGACTTGGCTCAAGACCAAGACCTATAAGATTTGATCGATATTCAAACATAGGTTCGATTATCGATCAAATCTTATAAGCCGCCGTGGAGCCATTGATGAAAGCCGTGAAAAGAAATCTGTCGAGATTTGCCCTGTCCAGCCTGCTGGTGATCAGTTCCGCCTCAACCTTGGCTGCCGAAGCCAATCTGCGTTTTGCCCATTTCATGCCGAAAAACAGCTGGCAAAGCGAACGCATGTTCGATTCCTGGAAAAAAGCCGTCGAAGAACAATCCGCTGGCCGTATTCAGGTCACGGTATTCCCGGCACAAACGCTCGGCAAGGCCCCTGCCGGATATGACAACGCCAAAAATGGCATTGCCGATATTGCCTGGACAGTTCAGGGCTATACCGCTGGTCGCTTCCCGCTCAGCCAGATTATGGAATTGCCGGGCCTGTTCAAAACCGGGGCGGTTGGTTCCTGTGCTTTCCAAAAACTGTATGACAGTGGCGTACTCGACAAGGAATACGAAGAAACCAAGGTGTTGTACGTCCACACCCACAGCCCCGGCCACCTGCACACCAAAGATCAGGTTGTGACCTCACTGGAGGATCTGAAGGGCCTGAAAATTCGCCGCCCAACCGATCTGATTGGCGAGCTGATTTCCGAGCTGGGTGCCGAGCCGGTCGGTATGCCGGCACCCTCGATTTATCAGAGCATGCAGCGTGGTGTAATCGACGGCTACATGTTGCCCTGGTCTGCGGTCAACAGCTTTCGGGCGTATGAAGTTTCCAAGCAACACCTCGACTTCGGTTTCTACTCTCTGGCCTTTGTCACCACCATGAACAAGCGCGCTTACGACAAACTGCCCGCCGACCTGAAGAAAGTGATCGACGACAATTCCGGCATGGACTGGGCAGTTAACGCCGGTCAGGGTTATGACGATGCAGATATTGTTGGTCTCGCCAAGATCAAGGAAGAAGGCGGCACTATTAACGAACTCTCTGCCGAAGAACGCGCCCAGTGGCAAACCATTGCCGATGGCGTCACGAAGAAGTACATCGCCAAGCTGGACAGTGAAGGCCTGCCCGGTACGACGACCTACCGTAGTGTGAAAGGCTATGTCAGCGAGTGTGAAACCGAGCTGAATTAAAGCCGTTGAGCAGGGAGAAATAACGTGGAAGCAGTGATCCGATTTTTCGACAAAGTGGCCTTCGTCGCCCTGGTGTGCATGCTGTTTGTGGTAGTTGCCAGTGTCCTTGGACGGCTGGTGTTCGATCTCAGTGGTGGTGAACTGCAATGGGTCATACCCGGCTCGGTCGAGCTGGCCAGTTACTCCCTGCTCATGATGGTATTTGCCTCGCTGCCACGTGCAGCGACTCACGGACTGGTGAGCGTCGAGCTGTTGATCGACAAATTTCCCGACTGCGTCAAACGCGGACTCGAGCGTGTCTGGCACCTGCTACTGGCGGCTTTCGCCGCCGTTGTTGGCTGGCTGTTTTTCGGCACCATGGAGGAAATGATCGATCGCGGCGATCGCTCCCAGGATTTGGGCATTCCGCTGTACCTGTTTTATGGCGCCCTGGCGGTATGTTGCGGTGCCATTGTGCTTACCGGACTCTGGCTCGCGCTGCGCCCGCAACGCCCTGTTTCCCATCACGACTAACCGGAAGGTAATACGATGGATCCTCTTGTAATTGGTCTGGGTGGCATGGTGGTCATTCTGCTATTGCTGGCATTGGGCTGCCCGGTCGGGCTGGCGATGATTCTGGTCGGGGCGTCAGGGTTCGCACTGATTGTCGGGGTTGAACCCGCTTTAAACGTGCTGGAAACGGCCGCGTTTGAAACCGCGTCTAACTACTCGTTTACTCTTATCCCCTTGTTCCTGCTGATGGGCAGCCTGGCCGCCCGTGCCGGGTTTTCCAAAGATCTGTTTGAGTCCGCCCGCTATTTCACCAAAGGCTGGAACGGCAGCCTGGCCTTGGCGGCCGTCAGTGGCAGTGCGGCGTTCTCGGCCATTTCCGGTTCATCGCTGGCGACCGCCTCGACCATGACTCGGGTGGCCTACCCGGAAATGATGAAACAGGGTTATCACCCACGCCTGGCGGCCGGATCGCTGGCCGCCGGAGGCACGCTGGGCATCATGATTCCACCTTCGGTCGCGCTATTGTTGTATGCACTGATTACCGAGCAGTCGGTCGGTGACATGTTTCTGGCCGGATTTCTGCCCGGCTTGTTGGCCTACGCCCTGTATCTGGCCACCGTGGTGATCATGGTACGCAAGTGGCAGCCCACCGGCGATCAAGCACCGGATGAAAACAGCTCGTTACGTAAAGCCTTGATCCAGTTTGCGCCGGTAGGATTGTTATTTGGCCTGGTGATGGGCGGTTTGTATGGCGGCTTGTTTTCGCCCACCGAAGCCGGTGGTGTTGGTGCCGGACTCGCATTGGTGTTCGCCCTGTTTCGCGGCTTGGGCTGGGAAGATTTCCGCGAGGCCGTCATTGAAGCGGTGGCCGTGACCTCCACTATTTTTGTGATTCTGATTGGTGCGGAGGTGTTTGGTTTTCTGTTGTCGGTCAGCCAGGTGTCGTTCGCCATGGTCGATATGATTGACGCCTACCAGCTGTCGCCCTGGATGGTGATGGCACTGATTGTCGGTTTCTACATTGTCATGGGCTGCTTCCTCGAAAGTCTGGCCATGATCCTGCTGACCGTCCCCATTTTCTACCCGGTGATTGTTGCCAGCGGCTTCGACCCGATCTGGTTCGGCATTATTGCCGTCGTCACGGTAGAAACCGGTCTGATTTCTCCACCCGTGGGCATGAACCTGTTTGTGGTACAGGGGGCGACCAAAAACCTCCATATCAACGATGTCATGGTCGGGGTCATTCCCTTCGTCCTGGCCGATTTTGTGCGGCTGGCCATTTTGATGGCTTTTCCCGCTATTTCACTTTTTTTACCCGAGCTGCTGGGCAACTGACACGCCGTTTTCACAGGGGATAACACTATGAGCAACACAACGATCAACATCGGTTTCAAACTCCCGGACGGCAACATCCAGCACATTGACGCGCCCCTGGGCCAGAGCATCATGCAGGCCGCTATTGTTAACAATATTGACGGTATCGAAGCGGAGTGTGGCGGCAGCTGTATGTGTGCCACCTGTCACCTGTATGTACCCGACAGCCTGCTGAACAGCCTGATCCCAGCCAACGATGAAGAAGCGGAAATGCTGGAAGAAACCGCCGCCGAGCGGCGGCCAAGCAGCCGCCTGAGCTGCCAACTGCTGGTCACCGACGCCATGGCGGGGCATATCTTCGAACTGCCGGAATGCCAGTCATGACTTCCGTCTCACGGCCGCCAGCCAACCGACGACAGGCCGCAGAGACAGGCACCGTGATTATTGGTGCTTCCCATGCCGGGGTACAGGTCGCGGCCTCATTACGAGACCAGGGCTACCGCTTGCCGATTACCCTGCTGGAAGCCGGAGCACACCTGCCGTACCAACGCCCACCACTGTCGAAGACATACCTGAAAGACGGTCTCGACAACAGCCAGCTGGCGTTACGGGGCGCTGCCTTCTATCAACAGAAACACATCACTTTGCTGTGTAACCACCGGGTCAGTCAGATTGACCGCGCCAACCAACGCATAACCGCACAGCATGGCAGTCGCCGCGTCACCTTCGACTACGACCGGCTGGTGATCGCCACCGGTGCGGCAGCCCGCCAACTGCCGCTGGCGTCCGGAGTAACAGGCGTCAGGGTGCTGCGAGACATGGACGATGCCATCGCCCTTAAAGCCGATTTCGATAACGCTCAAACCGTCGTCATCATCGGCGCCGGATTTATTGGTCTGGAAGTCGCGTCAACGGCCGTCACACTGGGTAAACAGGTGACCGTTGTCGAACACGGCGGTCGTATTCTGCAACGTCTGTTGCCCCCACAGCTGTCCGCGTTTCTGCTGCAGATTCACCAGCACAACGGCGTCAGCTTTTGCTTCAACACGGCGGTTGAGGTTCTCGCTCTTGCCGACAGCGGCCAGACCCATCTGCGGCTGAGCAATGGCCAGACACTCAGTGCCGACCTGGTTGTCGTCGGTATTGGTGCCACCATCAATGACCAGCTCGCGCAAGCGGCAGGAATCGTCTGTGACAACGGTATTCTGGTCGATCTGAACGGCCAAACCTCAGATCCGGCGGTGTACGCCTGCGGTGACTGCACCACCACCATTGCCCCAGACCCAACAGAGGGCCAGCGTCACCCGCCAAGCCATATCGAATCGATACAAAACGCCGTAGACCAAGCCAAAACCGTCGCCGCCGTCATTACCGGCCAACCAGCTCCCGCACGTGTCGCACCCTGGTTCTGGTCAGACCAGCAAGGCATCAAGCTGCAAATGGTCGGCACAGCACTGGATTACGACGACCTGATTGTTCGTGGCGAGCTGGAGACCGGCAAATTCTCGCTGCTGTATTACCAGCACAACCGCTTGTGCCGGGTGGATTCAGTGAATTCACCCGCCGACCACCTTGCGGCGCGCAAGCTGGTCAGCCAACGCTACCCATTGCCCAAAGATGCCGCCGCCGACACCACGGTGCGTCTGAAAAGCTTTACCTAATTCGCTGATGACTGCCTGACAGCAGGAGATACTTACTAATGATGAGCCAGGAAAAAAACGACGAACTCAGCCTTGTAAAGGCATCCGACCCGGCGGGCAAACTGTTGCGCCAATACTGGATGCCTGCCGCCTTGTCGGAAGAACTGGAAAGCGATCGCCCGGTGGTGCCGGTCAACCTGTTGGGCGAAGAACTGGCGCTCTTCCGCAACGAAAACAACGAGCTGGTGCTGATGGATCGTCATTGCCCGCACCGGGGTGCCGATATGTGTTTTGGCCGCAAAGAAGACGGCGGTATTCGCTGCCCATTCCATGGCTGGAAGTTCGACTCCAGCGGCCAATGCCTGGATCAGCCAGCCGAGCCGGAAGGCTCAAAATTCCACGAAAAAATCCGTATCAACACCTACCCGTTGCACGAAGTGAACGGCATTATTTTCGCCTTTATGGGCAGCGGAGAGCCACCCGCCTTCCCGGACTTCGACTGCTTCAAGGCACCGGACAGCCATGTCTTTGCCTTTAAAGGCCTGTGGGAATGCAACTGGCTGCAAGCGCTGGAAGTCGGTATCGATCCGGCCCACGCCTCGTTCCTGCACCGCTTTCTGCTGGATGAAGACCCTGAAGACAGCTACGGCAAGCAGTTCCGCGATACCGCCGCCGATACCAACATCCCCATGACCCAGGTATTACGCGAGTTTGATCGCCCCGAGATTATCGTCAAGGACACCGACTACGGCCTGCGCATCATCGCCCTGCGCGACCTGCAAAACGGCACCAGCCATGTACGCCTGACCAACCAGGTTTTCCCTTGCGCCATTACGATTCCGATGTCGAACGAAATGACCATCACCCAATGGCACGTCCCCATCGACGATGAAAACTGCTACTGGTTCTCGATGTTCACCAGCTTCGGCAAACCAGTCGACAAAGCCACCATGCGTGCACAACGACTGCTGGAACACACCCTGCCCGACTACGCCCCGATCCGGAACAAACGCAACCACTATGGTTATAACCGGGAAGAACAGGAAACCCTGACCTGGACCGGCATGGGACTGGACATCAACGTTCACGACCAGTGGGCGTGTGAATCCATGGGCAAGATTCAGGATCGCACCAACGAACATCTGGGCACCACCGACAAAGCCATCATCCAGCATCGGCGCAAACTGCGTAAGGCCATCAAGATTGTCAGCGAAGGCGGCGACCTGAGCGAGTTGCCACTGCAAGTTAACGCGGCCCAGGCTCAAGCAATCAAAGGCCCTGTCGCCATTGACGCCATCGCCCCGACCCAGGACTGGGAAACCGTATGGCGAACCAGTGACCAGCAGCGCCGCGCCGCCTGCGACTGGGATGCTGAACGGTAAGCGCAAACTCACTTTAACGCGTCAGGATCCCGCCTTGCCCATTGCTAACGGCTGGCAGGCAGACCTGCGAGGAGAACACCATGACTGCGGTATTCGACCATGAGAACAGCTTTTCCGGTAGACACAGCCTCTGGAGCGCGGAGCAGGTATCGGCCTGCAAAACCCTGCTCGACACGATGCAAACCAACAACCTTGAAGTAATCCGGGTGTCATTTGTTGACCAGCACGGTGTACTGCGAGGAAAAACCATCGTTGCCAGCGGCCTGGCTTCAGCCTTGAGCAAAGGCATCACCATGAGCTCGACCATGCTGCTGAAAGACACCTCGCACCGCACCGTGTTTTCCGTCTGGCAAGACGATGCCGGGTTTGGTGAAGGGCAAATGACCGGAGCCAGCGACGTGCTGATGTTGCCCGACCCTACCACCTTCAAGATATTGCCGTGGTCTCCTCACACCGGCTGGATACTGGCCGATCTGTATCAAACCGATGGCACACCGGTTGAACTGTCGACCCGCGCCATTCTGAAACAAGCCCAGCAACAGCTCAACGCCACGGGTTATGAATTTATTGCCGGGCTGGAAGTGGAATTTCATGTTTTTCGCACCATCGACAAACCACGGAACCATAATGATGCCGGTCAGCCAGGAACACCGCCCACCACCGAACTGCTGAATCAGGGTTACCAATATCTGACCGAAGAACGTTACGACGAAATGGAAGACGTCTTCGACCTGATCCGCCGTAACGCCCAGGGTCTGGGTTTACCGGTACGCTCACTGGAAGTGGAATTTGGCCCCAGCCAGTTCGAAGTCACCTTTGACCCGGCTCCGGCGCTGCAACAAGCCGACAACATGGTGCTGTTCCGCTCCATGGTCAAACAGGTGTGCCAGCGCAACGGCCTGCACGCCACTTTTATGTGTCGGCCACGCTTTGAAGACTCCATGGCCAGTGGCTGGCACCTGCACCAGTCCATTGTGGCGCTGGACAGCGGCAAAAACTGCTTTGAACCCGCTGTTGGCGAACCCATATCTCGCCTCGGCCAACACTGGATTGCCGGTATTCTGGCCCACGCCAAAGCCAGCTGTGTGTTATCCACGCCGACCATTAACGGCTACAAACGCTATCGACCGTTTACCCTGGCACCGGACCGCATTCAATGGGGCAAAGACAATCGCGGCGCCATGGTGCGTTGCCTCGCCAACCCCGGAGACAACGCCAGCCGCATTGAAAACCGCGTCGGCGAACCGGCCGCCAACCCTTACCTGTATCTCGCCTCCCAGATCATCAGTGGTATGGATGGCGTCAAGCGCCAACTGGAACCACCAGAGCCGGTTTCCAATCCCTACGACAGCAGTGCCGAAACCCTGCCGCAATGCCTGATGGATGCCGTGACACTGTTCGAAACCAGCGAGCTGTACCGCCAGTCATTCGGCACCACTTTCGTGAATTATTACAGCCATATCAAAAAAGCAGAATGGAACCGCTATCTGACGACCGTTTCGGAATGGGAAGAGCGGGAATACTTTACTTTGTTCTAACCGGCAATGAATACCGAATAATACATACACAGGCAGAGGTCTATATGCCCCATCTGGTCATTGAATACGCTCGTAAAATAGAGCATCAAACAGCGCTCCAGCCACTGCTGCAACAGCTGTTCGAGGCCGCCTGCAAGGGTGGCATTATCCAGCCGCAAGACCTCAAGCTACGGGCGCTACCCTACGACCAGTTTTTGCTGCGAACACCGGACGAAACCTTCCTGCACATCACCCTGTCGCTCCTGGAAGGACGCACCGACACACAAAAAGAACAACTCGCCATCAACCTCCGGCAGGTGCTGACAGAGCAATTACCCAACGTCACCAGTCTGAGTATCGACATTCGGGATATGAATGCCATCGCCTACAAAAAACGGCTGCTACCGTTACATAACCCGGAATAATTTACCCGGTTGCTCACTCATCCAGACACGCGATAGCCTGAGTCCAGCTCGCTGATTCCCAGTCCGCTCTTTTTGATCACCCGAAGCTGGGTTGGAATACGTTCTTTCATGGCTTCAATATGGCTGATCACGCCAATCATTTTGCCGGAGGCGTTGAGGTTATCCAGCGCGTCGAGGGCGATATCCAGCGTTTCGCTGTCCAGCGTGCCAAAGCCTTCATCCAGAAACAGCGAGTCGATGCTGGTTTTGTGGCTCACCAGATCAGCAAGCGCCAGTGCCAGTGCCAGACTCACCAAAAAGCTTTCGCCGCCAGACAGGGTATTGGTGTCCCGTTCGCTATCTCCCTGCCAGGTGTCCAGTACGGCTAGTTCCAGACTGGCGTTTTGCTTGCGCCGCAGCAGGTAACGACCGTGCAGCCGTTGCAGCTGTTGGTTCGCCAGATAAACCAGATTATCCAGTGTGAGCCCTTGGGCAAACTTGCGGAATTTATCGCCGTTTTGCGAACCGATCAGCGAATGCAGCGAGTGAATATCATCGTAGTGGCGGGTGTATTCGGCAATTTTTTCGAACAGCGCTTGCTGGCCCAGGCGGCGGGACTGATCCGAAGTGAGCTCGTGACTGATTTCGCCATCGCGTTTGGCCAGCTGCTCGGACACCCCGTTCAGCGCTGTCAGTTGCGCTTCAACGTCTGCTGGCGGCATTGACTGGTAGTCAGCGGCCTGTGGGGTTTCCAGAACTGCCTTCAACGCTTGTTCAGCATGATCGAGCAAGGCCTTGGCGCGTTCGAGTTCGCTGTCCAGTTGCTGCTTTTGTGCCGTCAGTAACTGGCGTTCCGGTTCAGACAACAGTGCTTGCTGAAAAGCCGCTTCGTTATCAAACGGGCTGGCCGTCAACAGCGACAGCCAGTTCGCTTGCTGTGCTTGCAGCCGGATTTGCAACCCATTGAGGCTGTGTTGCTGGTTGTTCAACTCTGCCACCAGCGCTTGATGGTGGCTGGATATTGCGTGGTGCTTACTCTGTGCGGTGTTGTAGTCGGACTCGGTTCCTTGAAGGCGTTGCAGGCTCTTTTCCCGCTCTTCCCGCACAATATTGTCGCCAAACAGGTCATGACGTCGAGCTCGAAGTAACTGCAACGACTGGCTCAGCTGCGTCTGCTCTTGCTGCAGCTGAGCCAGTTGCTGGCTGCCTTCATTCAGCTGCTGCTGGCTGTGTTTCTGATCAGTGTCCAGACGGTTCAGACTGACCTTGAGCTGTTCTTTTTCCTGGCTATAAGCATCCCATTGCCCGGCATCCTGCTGCCTGGCGGCCAGCCACGACTGTAATGGTTCCGGCCCGGACTCTGTCGCTAATACCAACGGCGGCAGCTGATAACCTTGCTCACTCAGTTGCGCGGCAAAGGTCTGCCGCAGCGAGGTCAGCTGCCCTGTTGTCTTGGCCTGTTGCTGCTGGCTGTCGGCCAGATTCTGGCGGGTGTTAGCAATAGATTGTTCGGTCAATTTCAGCGCTGCGCACCATTGTTCCACCTGCCGTTGTGCAGTATCACGTTGCTGTTTGCTGTCATCGTACTGCTGGCGCAGGGCTTTCAGTTGCTGAATGGCGTTGGTGTAGTATTGCTGCTTGGCTTTTTCGTTGTCTTCGTACTGCTGCAACGCCACGGCATCGGTAATGGAGCCGTCGAAATTCAGGCTTGCCGCCCCCTGTAACCATTGTTGTTCCAAACTGGCGTGCTCGGTCTGGATCGTCGTCAGGCGTTGTGTCACGTCTTGCAGATAGCGCTCGATGGACTTGAGCGTCTCTTTGGCTTCCAGCCCCTGCTCTCTGATCACGCTGAGCGCTTGTTCGGCGGCCTCTTTGTTTTGGATGTTGTGCGACGCGCTGTTTTGCCCGCCGGTTAACCCATCGGTGGGCAGCCTTGGATGCAACGTTAGATGCAACGCTGGATGCTCATGGGAGCCACATAAAGGACATTCCTCTCCTGCCTGTAACGCCGTTCGGTAATGAGCCAACTGTTCATCCTGAGTCACCAGCTTGCTCAATGCCTTTACCAGCTGTTCTTGCTGTTGAAACCGCTGTAGCAGCTGGGTACGCGTCTGCTCAACCATGGCGTAACGGCCCCGTTCGACTTGTTCCGTTGTTTGCTTGTCTTGCCGCTCCTTTGCAAGCTGTTGCCACTGACGGCGGATTTGCTGCATTTTCAACAGCACCGCATAGTGAGCCGTCAGCTGATCACGCTGTTGCTCCAGTGCATCCAGATGGCCATGTTCACTGGTGGCCCCCATCAGCCGGTGATTGGCCTGTTGCCAGGCCTGTTCTTTATTCAGTGCGTCGGCCTGAGCCGCCAGATAGTGCTGTTCGTCCTGAGCCTGTGTGTTTTGCTGTTGGGCCAGCTGTTGCAGCACGCTGGATTCTTTTTCGGCCAACTGACTCAGCAGCTGCTGTGCGTCCTGAATCTGCCGCGCCTGCAACTGCCATTGGCCCAGATGCTGTTTTAACGACTGGTCAGCCGGATGCTGCTGTAAATAGTGCTCAACGGTTTTGAGCTGCTGCGTCTGGTGCTGAATCTGCTCATGCAGTAATGCCAGTTGCTGCTGGCACGTCTCTTTTTTATCACTGAACGCTTTGATACGACCGTTTCTGTCGTGCAGTTTTTCCTGCTCGGCAGCGATCTGCTGATCCAGCGGCACAACGTGATCATTCAACAATCGTTCTTGCTGTTCATGGCGCACTTTTGCCGCCTGCAGCAGCACGCCCTGCTGCGCAAACTGTTCTGCGGCGGTTGTCATTTGCGTTGTCAGGGTTTGTTCTTGTGCCTGTTTTTCACGGCAGAGTGCCTGACTCTGCTCGACTTGCTCGCGAGTGGCGCTTAACAGAGTGAACGGGGTATTCAACTGCACCGCCGGTTCACTTTGCTGCAAGCGTTGCATCTCTGGCTCAGCGGCAGTCTGTTGGGCTTTCGCGGCCTGCAAGCGTTTGGTATTGGTAGTTTTATGCTGTTGGGCCAAATCGTGCTGTTGCCACCAGTCACGATGAGCAGACGTAGCAGCCAGCTTGAGCCTGTGCACCTCTTGCTGTTGCTGCAGCCGGATTAACTCCTCCTGTAACTGCTGTTGCTGGTCTGCGGTCAGCAGTTGCACACCGTTGGCTTGTGACTCCAACTCGGCCAGTGTTTGCCTGGCCTGTGAATACTGTTCATGCACACGCACGGAAATCTGGCCATAGATTTCCGTGCCGGTCAGTTCTTCCAGCAGCTCTGCTCGCTCACCTTCTTTGGCATTCAGAAAGGCCGCAAACTGCCCCTGGGACAACAACATGGATTTGGTAAAACGGGAGAAATCCAGCCCGGTAATGGCTTCAATCATCTCTCCTTTAGGGCGTACCTGAGTCGCCAACACCTTGCCGCTGGCCACTTCTGCCAGCTCGACATCGGCCTGTTGCAGATTGCCATCGGCCTTGCCACGCGAACGGCGCATGCTCCAGTGCGCCCGATAAGCCGTACCTTTTACCTCAAACTGCACTTCCGCCGAACACTCTGCGGTACCTCGCGTCATGATCTCGTTGGAGGACGACGTAACTTGCCCCAGCCTGGGCGTCTGATGGTAGAGCGCCAGACAGATGGCATCGAGCAAGGTGGTTTTACCGGCCCCGGTGGGGCCGGTGATGGCAAACAAGCCGTTATCAACAAATGGCGGTTGGGTGAAGTCGATTTTCCACGCGCCTTTGAGCGAATTCAGATTCTTGAACTGAAGGCTTAAAATCTTCATGACGTGTGCTCCGGGTGCTCGATTTCCGCGAGGATCTGCCGAAACTGCGCTTCGATTCTTGTCCGTCGGGCTTGCTCCGTTTCGCCGTCAAAGGTTTCCAGTGCCAATCGTTTGGCAAAGACATCGGCTGGGGTTAACTCCGCCAGCGTTTCTCGCACCTGCTGAGTTAACCCCTGCCGGGCGGTATTACGTGCACGACGCAGCTGCAACACCTCCACCGCCAGGCCATCGGTCAAGACTTGGATGCGTTGCGGCAAATCGGCGAGGTAGTCCTGCCCCTCTACCTCAATACACAACCAGACCGGTTCAGTTGGCGGTACATGAGCGTAGGTTTTTAACGCTGCTTCGATCGCGACAAGATCCCCTTTGATCACTGCCAGTGCCTGAAAGACAGGGACTTCCAGCGGCGTGATCGCTACGGTTTTAGCCGCTGCAAACTCCACCATCAATACCTGTTTGGTGGTTTTCAGCTCGTCAAAACTGAGCGGAATAGGCGAACCGCTATAACGAATATGCTCGGTTTTGGCGACCCGCTGAGGCCGGTGAATATGCCCCAGGGCAATGTAATCCGCCGGCGGGAAACCATCCGCCGCAAAGCCATCCAGCGAACCGATGTAAATATCTCGCACCGAATCCGACTGACTGACCCCGAGTGCGGTCAAATGACCGGTAGCAATCACCGGTACGTCGAGTTGTTTGGCCGTTTTGAGCGCCAGCGCCGCCTGATACAACTGATGATAGTGCTGCTTGATCGCCTCGCCTAACGCCTGACGCTTCTCCAGTCCGGACTCCCCCGCGCTGCTCTGCAACACATCCCGAGGGCGGATAAACGGAATCGCACACACGATCGCGCCCGTATTGCCGTGGCGGTCGTTAAGCTCAATAATTTGATCATGGGCTTGAGCCTGGCTTTGGGTGCCGAGCTCCTGGCTGTGTGCTAACGCCTGTACGCTGGCAACGACATAGGTATTCAGGCATGCCACCAACTGTTTTGATTCGTTCAGGGTCGATACCGAATCGTGATTGCCACCCAACACCACCAAGGTACAGCGGCACTGACTGATCGCGACGATAAAGCGGTTGTACATTTCTCGTGCATAACTCGGTGGCGTGCCGGTATCGAAAATATCCCCCGCCACAATCACTGCGTCGATTTCCTCGACCCGCACCTGCTCCAGCAACCAATTCAAAAACGCCTGATGCTCGGCCTTGCGACTCTTGGTAAAAAAGCTCTGACCCAAGTGCCAGTCAGACGTATGCAGAATTTTCATGCCGCTTATCCGTAACCATGAATGAATGGCGGATAGACTATCACAGAGAGGTGGAACGGATGGTCAGGCGAGGGGTCACCTATTGCTCTACGAAGCGCACGGGCCGCTGGCCCGCATCGACAACGATTGATACGCTTCTGTATGACCGACGGCACTCACTGAACAGATGCAAACCCACACTGGAAAGACGACAAAAGCGGAAATGATGTATTCCCGATCAATTCGGATCATTAACCCAGCTTTTCAGTCAGTAAGCCTTCCAGAATTTTCTGGTCTTTTTCGAAACCACGAATCCCTTCAGCCAGTTTCTCCGTCGCCATGGCGTCCTGGTTCAGATCCCAGCGATATTCGGCTTCCGTCATGATAGCTGGACGCTCAATCACATCGCCTGCGTAGCTCAGAGCACGGTTCAGCTCACCCTTGGTTTCCGACAGTTCGGTCAGTAATGCCGGGCTGATGGTCAGGCGGTCACAACCGGCCAGGGCCAGAATTTCACCGCTATTACGGAAACTGGCACCCATCACGACCGTTTGATAGCCATGCTGTTTGAAGTATTGATAAATGCCCGCAACAGAAAGTACGCCGGGTTCTTCCGCCGGAGCGTAGTCGACGCCCGGATTGGCTTTTTTGAACCAGTCCAGAATGCGACCCACGAAGGGTGAGATCAGGAAGACGCCAGCTTCGGCACAGGCGCGGGCCTGGGTAAAGCTGAAAATCAGCGTCAGGTTGCACTGGATGCCTTCTTTTTCCAGGATTTCAGCGGCTTTGATGCCCTCCCAGGTAGCCGCCAGTTTGATCAGGATACGGTCACGGCCAACGCCTTGTTCTTTATACAACGCCACCAGTCGGCGGGCCTTGTCGATACTGGCAGCGCTGTTGAATGACAGACGGGCATTCACTTCGGTCGAAATGCGACCGGGGATGTGTTGCAGAATCGCAGCGCCCATGGCAACCGACAGCCGGTCACAGGCATCATCGATTCGAGTCGCTATGCTGTCTCCCTCTGCCGCTGCCAGTGAGGCATCGACGGTGGCATCGTACTGGCCGGACTGAACAGCTTTTAACACCAGTGAGGGATTGGTCGTGGCATCTTCCGGTTTCAGAGTCTGAATGGCAGCCAGGTCGCCAGTGTCGGCAACCAGTGTGCTGTAGTGTTTCAGTTGCGCAAACAGGCTTGGCATAACAGGTTCCTTTTGATCGTATTGGTGCGGGGTTAGCAGCGGTTGAATTGGGCTGGCCGCAAGCGGTAACAATTGATAACAAATAGTACCCATATGCTGTTCATTTGCCAGCGCAATTCGGATCCGGGTTTATGACTGGTCAGTAATAACGGCCTTTACGCATTTCGCGGTCGGCAAAACTCTGGCTCGCCCTTAGCGCATCCTCGACACTACGTTTGCCCGCCAGCGCAGCGCTGATCTGTTGGCCAACCACAATGCCTATCGTCTGAAATTCAGGAATGGCGGCAAATTGAATACCGATATAAGGCGACGGGTGCAGGGTACTGTTTTCTGAATTGGCACTGCTAATGGCCTGCAACTCAGCATCGGCAAAGGTGGCGGCTTTGATAAACTGCTCGTTCTCATAAGTAGAGTGGCGGGTGCCTGTTGGTACGCGAGCCCAGCCAGAGTCTTTACCCACCAGTTGAATATATGCTCTGGATGTGGCCCATGAAATAAACCGGAGGGCCTCATCCGGGTGCCCCGCCGATATCGGTATCGCCAACGCCCAGGCCCATAGCCAATGGGAGCCTTTGGGGGTCAGTTTGGTCGGTGCCTGGGCATAAGCCACCTTGTCCGCAACCCTGGACAAGGCCGGATCGGAGATAAAGGACGCGGCAATGGTGGCATCGACCCACATACCGCACTTGCCTGCGTTAAACAGTGCAAGGATTTCGTTAAAGCTGTTGGCAGACGAATCGGGCGGCCCATATTGGCGCATCAAGTCAACGTAAAAGCGGATTGCATCGTGCCAGGGCTGGGTATTGAGTTGCGGCTTCCAGTCCATATCAAACCACTGGCCGCCCCAGGTATTGACCATCGTCGTCAGAAAAGCCATGTTATCCCCCCAGCCTGGCTTGCCACGCAGGCAGATACCGTATACGCCGTTGCCCTCATCATGAATGGCTGCCGCAACCTTGGCGATATAGTCCCAGGTCGGACGTGGCGGTATTGTGAATCCAGCCTTTTCGACCAGGTCAGCACGGTACATCAACATCGAGCTTTCACCGTAGAAAGGTGCCGCCACCAGCTTGCCTTTGTTTGACAGACCGCTGCGAATCGCGGGTAGTAGGTCATCAACATCGTACTCCGGGCCAAATTCCAGTGTTTTCAGCCAGCCTCGCCCGCCCCAGATCGGGGCTTCGTACATACCAATGGTCATCACATCAAACTGGCCATTTCTGGTGGCAATGTCGGT